>Ga0209281_1000242_pt1 | contig 110116 bp, 109 predicted proteins | sample MedtruBG_FD_187514 | JGI IMG/M metagenome (GOLD analysis project Ga0209281, IMG submission 187514) | Root nodule microbial communities of legume samples collected from California, USA - Medicago truncatula BG (SPAdes) (version 2) | ecosystem: Host-associated > Plants > Roots > Nodule | place...
GCAGGTTCAAATCCTGCCCCCGCAACCAAAAATGCAAAACACTCCCCAATAGTCTGCCGATGCTGGCGATGGACAAGAGCTCTCCTCTTGGCGCCTAAGAAAAAGCTCCCCCGTTGTATCGAGCCACGGGCCATAGTACCCAAGCTGTGAAAGCGAGGGAAATATGCAGGATATGCCAAGCGGAGCCGTTATGCCTGCCGAAGGCCAGGGGCCTGAAAAACCGGTCGAAGTGCTGCAGAGGATCTACGGTTATCCCTCCTTTCGCGGGCAGCAGGCGGATGTGATCGATCATGTGGTCTCGGGAGGAGACGCGGTCGTGTTGTTTCCGACCGGCGCCGGCAAATCGCTGTGTTTCCAGATTCCCGCCCTTTGCCGCGACGGTGTCGGCATTGTTGTGTCGCCGCTGATCGCCCTGATGCGCGATCAGGTGGAGGCACTAAGGCAGGTTGGCATCCGAGCTGCTGCGGTCAATTCGTCCCTGTCGCGCGACGAATTCGGCGAGGTTCGCCGCGATCTCGCGAGAGGCGCCCTCGATCTCCTTTATGTCACGCCGGAGCGGATCGCCACGCAGGGCTTTCGCGATCTCGTCGGCAATGCCCGGATCTCCCTGTTCGCCATCGACGAAGCCCATTGCGTTTCCCAATGGGGCCATGATTTTCGCCCCGAATATCGCGAGCTCGGTGCGCTTGCCACGCTTTATCCCGGCGTGCCCCGCATGGCGCTGACGGCGACGGCCGATCCGCATACGCGTGGCGATATCATCGAACGCCTGGCTCTCAATGATGCGCGCGTCTTCACCTCGTCCTTCGATCGACCGAACATTTCCTATGAGATCGTCGAGAGAAACCAGCCGCGTCAACAGCTTCTCCAGTTTCTCTCCCGCCACAAAGGTTCGAGCGGCATCGTTTATTGCCTGTCGCGAGCCAAGGTGGAGGAGACGGCCGATTGGCTCAATGGACAGGGGATTTATGCGCTGCCCTATCATGCCGGTCTCGAGCGCGATATCCGCGACAGGCATCAGGATGCCTTTCTGAAAGAGGAAGAGCTTTGCCTGGTCGCCACCGTCGCCTTCGGCATGGGCATTGATAAGCCGAATGTCCGTTATGTCGCCCATCTCGATCTTCCCGGCTCTGTCGAGGCCTATTACCAGGAAACCGGTCGCGCCGGCCGTGATGGTCTCCCTTCGGAAGTCTGGATGGCCTATGGTATGGCCGATGTCATCCAGCGTGGCCGGATGATCGATGGCGGCAATTCCGCCGATGAGGTCAAGCGTGTCGAACGCGCCAAGCTGAACGCGCTTCTCGGCATTTGCGAGACCGCAGGCTGCCGCCGCCAGGCGATCCTTGCGCATTTCGGCGAGGCGCATTCGGGTGGTTGCGGCAATTGCGATACCTGCCTGAAGCCCGTCGACACCTGGGACGGGACGGAAGCGGCAATCAAGGCCCTGGCCGCCATCTACCGGACCGGAGAACGTTTCGGTACCGGCCATGTCATCGACGTGCTGATCGGCAATGATAACGAAAAGACGCAGCGCTTCGGCCATACGGACATGCCGGTCTTCGGCGCGGGCAAGGATCTGCCCATGAGGACCTGGCAATCGGTCTATCGCCAGCTTCTCGCCGCAGGCCTGATAAGGGTCGACCACGATGCATTCGGCGCGCTGAAGCTCGAACCGGAGGCGCGGGCCGTGTTCCGGCACGAGCGGCAAGTCCGTTTCCGCAAGGATCGCCCGACGGGCGGCAAAGCGGACAGAAATCTCTCGACAAGGGCCAAAGGCGCCCGCGCCGAGCTGGACGAGGCGGATGCAGTCCTGTTCGAGGCCCTGCGCAGGAAGCGGACGGAGATTGCCAAGGAATTGTCCATCCCGCCCTATGTCGTGTTTGCCGACACCACGCTTGTCGGTTTTGCAACGCTCAAGCCCATGAGCCTGGTGGCAATGCTCGAAGTCTCCGGCGTTGGGCAGACGAAGCTGGAACGCTATGGCGACGCGTTTCTGGAAATTATCCAAGCCCACGAATAATAGCCGCAATCGCCTTTCCGAAAGCCACTGCGGCAATCGCCGTGCGAAAGTTTAGCGACCCCTTGAAAAGGGGGAGTTGACCTGAAGGCGCTTGCCGGGAATTATCCTGCCGCTTTAGCCCCATCTACGCCTGATTATTTCATAGCCGACAGTTTATGGAGCATGTTCAAGCTCCTCTCTCATTCGGTTTTACGGTTCAATCCACCCACAAAATGGAGAGTAAAGATGAGCCTACGCATCAACGATATCGCCCCGGATTTTCAGGCCGACACGTCCAAGGGACCGATCTCCTTCCATGACTGGATCGGCGACAATTACGCGGTCCTGTTTTCGCATCCGAAGAATTTCACCCCCGTCTGCACGACCGAACTGGGCACGATGGCAGGCCTTGCCGGCGAATTTGCCAAGCGCGGCGTCAAGATCATCGGCATCTCGGTGGATCCGGTCGAAAGCCACGAGAAGTGGAAGGGCGACATCCGCACCGCCACCGGCTTCGATGTCGATTACCCGCTGATCGGCGACAAGGACCTGAAGGTCGCCAAGCTTTACGACATGCTTCCGGCGGGTGCCGGCGACAGTTCGGAGGGCCGCACGCCTGCCGATAATGCCACCGTCCGCTCGGTCTTCGTCATCGGTCCTGACAAGAAGATCAAGCTGGTCCTGACCTATCCGATGACGACGGGCCGCAACTTCGATGAAATATTGCGTGCGATCGACAGCATCCAGCTGACTGCCAAACACCAGGTTGCCACGCCGGCAAACTGGAAACAGGGTGACGATGTCATCATCACGGCTGCCGTCTCCAATGAAGACGCCATCCAGCGTTTCGGCTCCTTCGATACGGTCCTGCCCTATCTGCGCAAGACCAAACAGCCGACAGCCTGATCGGCCGTACTATGAAAAGAAAGGGGAGCCGCGGCTCCCCTTTCTTGTTTCAGTCGATCGTCTTGATGCTGGTGTCGGCGGCACCGCGGGTCCAGTAGCCGGCAGCCTTCAGCCACGAAAGCGGGTGGTTGCGGCTTGTCGTCAGGTAGGTCTTGATCGCCCGGGCGACGGATGCTTCCGCTGCCACCCAGACGAATGTATCACCCGTCAGCGCTATTGCATCGAGGGCAGCAATGATCGGCAGCGGATCGGTGACCGACGATGCCGGACGATGCACCCAATGCGTGGTGAGTTTCGCGGCGCTCGAAAATTGCTGCTCTTCGCTTTCGTCCGTCACCGCACCGATGGCGGTGATCACGTCGCCGGCCTTCGCCTCTTCGATCAGCCGACCGATTGCGGGAAGCGCCGTCTCGTCTCCCACCAGCACCCATTTTCTGACGCCGGTAATGGTGGCAGAGCCGCGTGGCCCGGCAATCGTCACGGTCGATCCGGGTTTGGCGTCCAGCGCCCATCTGGTTGCCGGACCGGCCTCATGCACGGCGAAATCCAGCACCAGCCTGCCGGTCTCATTGTCATAGGAGCGTGGTGTGTAATCCCGCATTTCCATCTCGCCACTAGCACCTGGCACGACCACCTTCACATGATCATCGGCGCCGAGGCTGGTGAAGTCGGCAAGGGAATCACCGCTAAGCGTGATACGCAACATATGCGGCGTGATGCGATCGACGGTATCGACGGTAAGTTCGCGCCGCTTGAGTTCGTGCCGAACGCGCTCGATAACGGGATGGATCGGGGAAGGGGTCGTCGCTGAGGTGTCCATCAATTGTCCTGTTGTCGGGAGAAGACCTGAAAGCCTGCCGGACATGACCGCGCAGACCGTTGGTCACTCCAATCGATCCTGCGCGTTGATTGACGTGAACGCTTACGTGCCGAGCCTGCGATCGACAATATCGGTGTGACCTATCGTGGCCGCGCCGGGCAGGCAAGTAGGTGCCCTAAAAAACTTTCAGAGAATTATCAGGTTATCTTGTGATGACGGTCAGCCGAGTTCCAGCGTCGTCACCGCGAAAACACCCGCGGCATCGAAGGATGGCGGCGTTCCGCGATACATCCGGGTCGTCCGGAAGCCGCTGGCGAGCCTTTCCCTGTCGAGTAGGTCGGAAAACTCGATCTGGCCGGCGGGCACGTCGATATGCAGCATCTCACCTCTCGCTTCGATCGCCCAGGAAAACAGCAAATCCCTCGCCACGCCGAAATCAGCGGCAAGGATAGGCCCGATTTTGTAACCCTCATGGCATTGGCGCGCCACGGCATAACCGGCGATAACACCGTTGCGAAGGAACACTTTTGTCTGCCTCGGCAAGGCCAGCCAGTTGAGGAGAAATTCCGGCCGGTACTCGGCAAAATACCGCCTGTCGAATTCGATCAAGGCCGGCAGCTGTACCGCGTCGAATGTGCAGATCTCGGAATGAGGCCGACCTTCAAGTGTCCCGCTCCAGCGAAAAGTCTCGTAATCGGGCACGAACCCCATCGATCGATAATTGGCCTGCTGTTCGGGCACGCCGTCCAGCCCGATTGTGCGGCCTGCCAGATGCGCTATGCCCGCATCCCAAACCCGCTTTCCGTAACCGCGCCCACGAAAATCCGGATGGGAGATATAAAGGCCGATAAAGCCGAATGTGGAACCGTAACGAACCGCGGAAATGCCCGCAGCCATGACGCCATCGACGAAACAGCCGATAAAGCCTTGAGGATCGGCAGTTTGAAACGGCGCCGCATCGGCAAGTCCGGGGTTCCAGCCCTCGGCCTTCGCCCAGCCAAGCAATGCCTCGATCTCTGCCAGATCGAGGACGCGGATGACCGCCTCGCTCATGAGCCGCTAAGCCGGCCAGGCTCGAAAACCTCCAGCATGCCGCGATAGGGTTTCGAGATCGGGGTGGCATAGGCGCCGCGCTTGGCGGTCGACAGGCCGAGCGTCACCAGCGATTCCGCCTGTTTCACTGCCGCCGCAACGCCATCGACAACAGGCACGCCGAATTCCACCCGGAGTTCGGCCGTGAGATCCGCCATGCCGGCGCAGCCGAGCACGATCGCTTCGGCTCGATCTTCCTTCAGCGCCAGCGCAATTTCGCTGCGCAGCCGGTCACGGGCGTTGGAATTCGGGTCCTCGAGCGACAGTACCGGAATATCCGCGGCCCGGACCTTGCAGCGCGACGACATGCCGTAGCGATGGACCAGATGTTCGAGCGGCAGCCGAGAACGTTCCATGGTCGTCACCACGGTGAATTTCTGGGCGATGAAGGCGGTCGCCGAGACGGCCGCCTCGCAGATGCCGATGACGGGCACGTCGGCAAGCGCCCGTGCCGCATCAAGGCCGGTATCGTCGAAACAGGCGATGACGACGGCATCGATGCCTTCCCTTTCGCCGGCGGCGATCTCCTTGAGCAGGCCGGGAATGGCAAAAACCTCGTCATAATAGCCTTCGATCGAAACCGGCCCCATCGATGAGGTAACGGCAACGATTTCCGTCTCGCGCCCGGCAACGCGGCGGGCGCTGTCGGCGATCGTTGCGGTCATGCTGGCGGTCGTATTTGGATTGATGATCAGGATGCGCATCGGTCTCGTGTCAGCTCCGCTGTCTGCGGCGGTTGAGATGGACGATCAGGCCGAGCGTGCCGGCAATCACCAGGAAGGAAAAGATGGTGGTGACCGTGCCGAGCGCGTAGAGCACCGGCGTCGTCACGTTCGTTGTCATGCCGTAGATCTCGAGCGGCAGCGTGTTGAACGATCCCGCGGTCATCAGCGTGCGTGCGAATTCGTCATAGGAGAGGGTGAAGCCGAACAGGCCGACACCGATCAGGCTCGGCGCGATCATCGGCAAAACGACATTCGAGAATGTCTGCCACGACGAGGCCCCGAGATCTCGTGCCGCTTCCTCGTAAGCCGGCGAAAAACGGTTGAACACGGCAAACATGATCAGCACGCCGAAGGGCAGCGTCCAGGTCAGATGCGCGCCGAAGGCGGACGAATACCAGGCAGGCTGCAGGCCGAGCTGGCTGAACAAAACGCCGATGCCGAGCGAGACGATGATCGAGGGCACGACCAGGCTTGCGACCGCCAGATAAAACAGCGCCGTCGCACCGATGAATTTTCGGCGAAAGGCAAGGCCTGCAAGCAGAGACACGACGACGGTCACCAGCATGACCATGATGCCCAGCATCGCCGAGCGGCGGAACGAGCCGCCGAAGTCGCCGACCGCCTGGGTTTCGAACAGGTTGGCGAACCAGCGCAAGGATACGCCGTTGAGCGGGAAGGTCAGGCCGCCATTCGGTCCCTGGAAGGAGAGGATCAGGATCGCCGAGAGAGGGCCGTAGAGGAACAGCACGAAAACGGCAAAGAAGATGGCGAGAAGGTAGAATTCTCTGGAGCGTTTTTCGCGGTACATCTCAAAGCTCCTTGCGGATATCGACGATGCGCAGGATGCCGGCGACCATCAGCAGTACGAGCACCAGAAGCACCACGGCATTGGCGGCGGCGGCGGGGTATTGCAGCAACGACATCTGGTTCTTCATCATCAGCGCAACGGAAGCGCTCTGCCCGCCGGACATGACCTGCACGGTGGAAAAATCGGCCATCACCAGCGTCACGACAAAAATCGTGCCGATCGCCATGCCGGGTTTGGCGAGCGGTATGATGACGTTGGACAGGACCTGCCAGGAAGAGGCGCCGGCATCGCGCGCCGCCTCGACCAGTGATTTGTCGATGCGCATGAGCGTGTTGAAGATCGGCGTCACCATGAACAGCGTGTAGAGATGCACCATGGCGAGCACGACGGCGAAATCGGAATAAAGCAGCCATTCCACCGGCTCGGAAATCACCCCGGAATTGACCAGCGCCGAGTTGATCAGCCCGTTGCGCCCGAGAACCGGGATCCAGGAAATCATCCGGATGATGTTCGACGTCAGAAACGGCACGGTGCAGATCAGAAACAGCACCATCTGCATCGACGTGGTGCGGATGTGGAAGGCGAGGAAATAGGCGACCCAGAAGCCGATGACGAGTGTGATCGCCCATACAAGCACGGCATATTTCAGCGTATTGAGATAGGTCTTCCAGGTGACCCAGGAGCCGAGCGTCTCGGCATAGTTCATCGTCAGGAAGTCGGGATACATCTGGGCAAAGTCATAATCCCAGAAGCTGACCACCGCGATCATGATGATCGGCAACAGCAGAAAGAAGCCGAGGATCAGTGTCAGCGGGATCGCCTGCAGATAGGAGATGACGGCAAGCGGCAGCCGAAAGCTTTGTCTGCGAACCCGCCCGGCATTTTCCGTATCCGTTTGTGCCATCGTCGCCATTGCATCTTCTCCCGTGGGAATGGCCCGTTTCTTGTCGGAGCAAGTGCCCCTAATCCGCCTGCCGGCACCTTCTCCCCACCTACGGGGAGAAGGGCAGCTTTTCAGCCAGGTCGGTCTTTAAGCCGCGATGAACTCGTTCCAGCGGCGGACCATGTAGCGGTCCTCGTCCATCACGGAGTTCCAGCAGGCGACATGGCCCATGCGTTCCTCGAAGGAGCCGCCGTCGCGCACTGCGCCGGCCTTTTCCATGACCTTGCCGTCTGGCGCGACGATATCGCCGGCCGCAGCCTTGCCTTCGATCCAGTAGCCCCATTCATCGGCCGACATGTGTTCCTTGGCGGTTTCCATGCAGGCAGAATAATAGCCCTGGCGGTTCAGATAGGCGCCGACCCAGCCGGACGTGTACCAGTTGATATATTCATAGGCCGCATCGAGCTGCGCACCGGTCAGGTGTGCTGCGAGACCCAGACCGCCACCCCACGAGCGATAACCTTCCTTGAGCGGCTGGTATTTGCAGGCGATGCCCTTGGAGCGCACGGCAGCAACCGCCGGCGACCACATGGACTGGATGATCACTTCGCCGGACGACATCAGGTTGACCGACTCGTCGAAGGACTTCCAGAAGGCGCGGAACTGGCCGTCCTGCTTGGCCTTGATCAGGAAGTCGATCGTCTTGTCGATCTCTTCCTTCGTCATGTTGCCCTTGTCGGCATATTTGAGATTGCCCATCGCTTCCATGATCATCGCCGCATCCATGATGCCGATCGATGGAATGTTGAGGATCGAGGTTTTGCCCTTGAACTTCGGGTCCATGATATCGGCCCAGGAGGTAATGTCGCGGCCGACGAGGTCCGGACGAATGCCGAGTGTATCGGCATTGTAGATCGTCGGCATCATCGTGAAATACTGGGTCTCTTCCTTGGCAAACGTCTTGTCGCCGGGCTTTTCGACGAAACCGACCGTGTGCGGTGCGGTGCCCTGTGCGATCACGCTGTCGGGCTTGAGCTTGCCGTTTTTGAACAGCGGCACGACCTTGTCGTAATATTTCAGCTTCTTCACATCCATCGGCTGGATCACGCCGGCGGCATAAACCTTCTTCAGGATCCAGTATTCGATATCGGCGATGTCATAGGATTTCGGCTGGGTAACGGCGCGCTGGGCGGCGGCATCCGAATCGGTTGCGGTCATTTCGAGCGTAATGCCGAGATCGGCCTTGCACTTCTCGGCGATCGCATTGAGGTTCGACACGCCGGTGCCGAACTGGCGAAGCGTGATCGGGTTCTGTGCCCAGATGGTCGGGAAGCCGGTAATCGCGCCCGAACCGGCAGCAAGGCCGGCGGCAGCCGATGCCGTCTTCAGGAGCGAGCGGCGGGAAATTCCCTTGGCCGTCTTCTTCGTGTCCGTCATGTCAGTTCTCCTCTTGAGGTTTTATTGTTGTATTTTCAGTGCTTCAGCCGCCCCAGCACGAGCGCGTCCTCGCGCCCCCAGGAAAGCGGAATGGCGTCGCCAACCTTCACGGGATTGGCGAAATAGTCCTTGTCGCTGAGGATCGCGGTAAAATCCTCCACACCGGCGCCATTGACGGTGAGCTTCACCGACGAGCCGCGATATTCGACATTCGAGACCGAACCGGTGAAACCGAGACCCTTCTCGGTGGCTGGTGCAACGCGGACATGGTCGGTGCGAACGGCGATATCGGCCGTATCGGTAAGGCCGGCAGCACCGGCGCCGATGGCGAGAAAATCGCCGCCGGCCGGCACCGAGATCATCAGCTCGTCGCCTTCGCTTTTCGTCACCCGTCCGGAAATCACGTTATGGTCGCCCATGAACTTGGCGACGAAGGCCGTTGCCGGGCGCTCGAACACGGTGCGCGGATGTGCAGCCTGCTCGATGCGTCCGTCATTCATGATGACGATGATATCGGCCAGCGCCATCGCCTCTTCCTGGCTGTGCGTCACATGCACGAAAGTGATGCCAAGCGAGGTCTGCAATTTTTTCAGCTCGGCGCGCATGCGGATTTTCAGGAATGGATCGAGCGCCGAAAGCGGCTCGTCGAGCAGCAGTGCTTCCGGATCGGTGATCAGAGCACGGGCAAGCGCCACGCGTTGCTGCTGGCCGCCGGAAAGCTGCGCCGGCCGGCGCGTCGCATAGGCTTCGAGCTGCATCAGCTTCAGCATGTCGAGCGCCTTGGCGCGCCGCTCGTCCTTCTCCACGCCCTTCATCTTCAGGGAGAAGGCGACATTGTCGACAAGATCGAGATGCGGGAAGAGCGCATAGGACTGGAACATCATCGCCGTGCCGCGTTTTGCCGGCGGCAGGTCGGTAACGACCGCGTTGCCGAGGCGGATATCGCCCGTCGAGATGCTCTCGTGCCCGGCGATCATCCGAAGCGTCGAGGTCTTGCCGCAGCCGGAGGGACCGAGAAGGCAGCAATAGGTGCCTGCCGGGATCTTCAGGCTGATCTCATGGACGGCCGTGGTGGCGCCATAGATCTTCGAGACGGATACGATGTCTATTTCAGCGGCTTTGCTCATAGGCATTCTCCTGCGACTGTTTTGGTGATGCAGGAGGCGTGCCAGTTCAATTCGCCGTTGAAGATCAACGACATTCCGGATTGAGGCACGGTTCGGGATTTGCGGTTGCGCAAAATTGCAGCGATCGTTTTCGATCGACTGTTTAAATTGTATGCAATCTGAGTGCGGGATTGCTAAACATCCCACTAGGCAGAGACCCCCGCGGCGCGTTAGAACAAGGCATGCCGGACGAAAACCCATGACCTTGCTCGAAAAGACCTCTGCTTCTCCCGACCTTTTGACCGAAGACCGCTCGATGGCGATCCGCGAGTCCCTGCGCAACGCCATTATAGACCGGCGGCTTGCACCGGGGACGAAACTGTCCGAGGCGGAAGTCGGCGCGCTTTTCGATGTCAGCCGCACCGTTGCCCGTGCTGCGCTGCAGATGTTGACTTTCGAAGGGCTGGTGAAGACCGAGCGTAACCGTGGTGCCTTCGTTTCGAACCCGACGCCGGATGAGGCGCGACAGATCTTCGCCTCCCGCCGCCTGATCGAGCCGGGCATCGTTACCGGTGCCGCCGAGCGGATCACGGCGGAAGACATCGCCCGTTTTCGCGAGCAGCTGATCGAGGAAGAGCGTTACATGAACGAGCGCGGCCCGGCAGCAAGACGGGCGGAAATCAAGGCATCCGGCGATTTCCATCTCATGCTGGCCTCCGTTGCCGGCAACGCGATCCTGCAGCGTTTCATGGATGAACTCGTGGCGCGCTCATCGCTGGTCATTGCGCTTTACGGCCGCTCCGGCGTGTCGAGCTGCGGCCATAGCGAACATTTTGCCATTCTCGACCTGATCGAACGCGGCGACGCCAAACGCGCCGCCGACCTGATGCTGCATCATATCGACCACATCGAAGCCGATCTCGACCTGCAGCCGAAGCAAGGCGTGGCGCTGAAGGATGCGCTCGCGATCACATAGTCCTTTTTTCGTGGCCGACTGTCATGTCACTGTAAATGTCGGTCTTTAAGACATCTCACGCGGTCTGCACGGCTGTGCAGCAAACAGGCGTGAAATGTAGCATGAGAGACGACAGGAAAATGCGCTTTGTCAGCGCTGAACAGGTGGCGCAGCTCGCGGGTGTTTCGCGTTCAGCCGTATCGCGAACCTTCACGGAAGGCGCAAGCGTTGCCCCCGCGACCCGCGAAAAGGTTTTGAAAGCGGCCGAGGAACTCGGTTACCACGTCAACGATCTTGCCCGCGGCGTGCTTGCCAACCAGAGCCGATTGGTCGGCGTGGTGGCGACCAAGCCGGAAATCGGCTTTCGCGCCCACCTGACCGCAGCGCTCACCAAAGCACTCATTCGCCGCGGCTCCATTCCCGTCCTCATCAATACCGGCGAGACCGAAGAAGAGCTTCTGGCCGCCCAGAAAATGCTGATCGGCCACCGTGCCGAGGCAACCGTCATCCTGTCCGGCTCGCCGCCGGCAAGCTTCTTCGAACTCGCCCAGCGCAACGGCCAGCCGCTTGTCGTCATCGGCCGCGCCGAGCCGGATGCCGACCGCGTTCTCGCCGGCAATGCAGAGGCTTCCCGCGAGGCGGCAGAGGTTTTCGTCGCTGCCGGCCACCGCCGGTTGGCGGTCATCGGCTCGCATTCGGCCACACCAAGCATCGCCGAGCGCGAAAACGCGTTTGTCGCCGCGGCTCACGCCGCCGGGTTTGATGTACGGATCGCCCATGGTCGTGATTCCGATTATGACAGCGGCATCATTGCGGCTCGCACCTTGTTTGCCGAAGGTGAGCGGCCCGACGCGATCTTCTGTGCCAACGACCTTCTGGCCTTCGGCGCGATGGACGTGATCCGACAGGAGTTCGGCCTCACGATACCGGAAGACGTCGCGCTGATCGGCTTTGACGACGTGCCGGAAGCGGCGTGGCTGAGCTACAGCCTCACCACCTTCCGCCAGGACCCGGCGGCGATCGCGGCGCGCGCCGTGATGCTGCTCGACAGACGCCAGCAGAACCCGGACGAACCGCGCGCCTGTGAGCGGGTGATCCCGCAGCTGGTTTTCCGCAAGAGCTTCGCTGGCTCCTGATCCGTCAGGCGACCGCGTTTCTCCTTTTGCCTTCGAGCAGGTCGATGATCGAGTTCGCGGCATCGAGAACATTGGTGCCCGGCCCGAAGACGGCTGCGACGCCGTTTTCCAGCAGGTACTCATAGTCCTGCCGCGGGATGACGCCGCCGACGACGACGATAATGTTCTCGGCCCCCTTTTGCTTCAAGGCCTCGACCAGTTGCGGTGCAAGCGTCCGGTGGCCGGCGGCAAGCGATGACATGCCGACGACTTGAACCTTTTCCTTCACCGCCAGATCGGCCGCTTCTTCCGGCGTCTGGAACAGCGGGCCGGCAAGAACCTCGAAACCGATATCGCCGAAGGCCGACGCGATCACCTTGGCGCCGCGGTCATGGCCGTCCTGGCCGAGTTTGGCGACGAGGATCTTCGGCTTGCCGGTCGCCTTCCCGTAATCAGATAGCCGGCTTACGATTGTCTTGTATTCCGGATCGTCGCTATAGGCCGGACCGTAGATATCACCCACCACTTCCGGCACAGCGGCATGATCACCGAAGGACTGACGCATCGCATCGGAAATTTCGCCGACTGTGGCGCGCGCGCGCGCCGCCTCGACTGCGGCTTCCAGCAGATTGCCGGTGCCGGATTTCGCCACATCGGAAAGCGCGGCCAGCGTCTCCTCGACCCGTTTCGGATCGCGCTGGCGGCGAACCTTTTCCAACCGTTCGATCTGCGACTTGCGCACGGCCGAATTGTCGATCGCCAGAATGTCGATATCGTCCTCGTTTTCGAGCCGGAACTTGTTGACGCCGACGATGATCTCTTGCCCCCGGTCGACCTTAGCCTGGCGCAGCGTTGCAGCCTCCTCGATCAGGCGTTTGGGCAGGCCATCGGCGACCGCCTTGGTCATGCCCCCCAAAGCCTCGACGTCCTCGATCAAAGCCCAGGCCTTTTCGGCCAGTTCATTGGTCAGGCTTTCGACATAATAAGAGCCGGCCAGCGGATCGACGACCTTGGTCACGCCGGTCTCGTGCTGCAGGATGAGCTGGGTATTGCGGGCGATACGGGCGGAAAAATCGGTCGGCAGCGCCATCGCCTCGTCCAGCGCATTGGTATGCAGCGACTGCGTGCCGCCGAGAACGGCAGACAGCGCCTCATAGGCCGTGCGGATGACGTTGTTATAGGGATCCTGCTCCTGAAGTGAGACGCCGGATGTCTGGCAATGGGTGCGCAACATCAGCGATGACGCCTTCTTCGGCTCGAACTCCTCCATGATCCGCGACCAGAGCAGGCGTGCCGCGCGCAGTTTCGCCGCTTCCATGAAAAAGTTCATGCCGATGGCGAAGAAGAAGGACAGGCGTCCAGCGAAATCATCGACATTGAGGCCCTTGGCGAGTGCCGCGCGCACATATTCGCGGCCATCCGCCAGCGTGAAGGCCAGTTCCTGCACAAGCGTCGCACCCGCTTCCTGCATGTGGTAGCCGGAGATCGAGATCGAGTTGAAGCGCGGCATTTCCTTCGCCGTATATTCGATGATGTCGGCAACGATCCGCATCGAGGGTTCGGGCGGGTAGATATAGGTGTTGCGGACCATGAACTCCTTGAGGATGTCGTTCTGGATAGTCCCGGAAAGCTCGGCTTTCGAACAGCCCTGTTCTTCGCCGGCAACGATGAAGGAGGCCAGGATCGGGATGACCGCTCCATTCATCGTCATCGATACGGACATGTCTTTCAGCGGAATGCCGTCGAACAGGATTTTCATATCCTCGACACTGTCGATCGCCACGCCCGCTTTGCCGACATCGCCCTCGACGCGTGGATGATCCGAATCGTAACCGCGATGGGTGGCCAGATCGAAGGCGACTGAAAGACCCTTTTGGCCAGCAGCGAGATTGCGGCGATAAAAGGCGTTTGAGGCTTCGGCGGTGGAAAAGCCGGCATATTGGCGGATGGTCCAGGGCCTTCCGGCATACATGGTGGCGCGGGGTCCGCGCACGAAGGGTTTGATACCCGGCATCGTATCAAGGTGATCGATGCTCTGCAGATCCTCCGCCGTGTAAAGCGGCTTGATGTCGATCCCTTCCGCCGTATGCCAGGTCAGCGTTTCGGGCGATGCCTTCAGTTCCTTTTCGGCAAGCGTTTCCCAATCGTTCTTATTGGCCTGCTGATGCGGCTTCGAGCTGTTGTCCGACACCGGTTTCCTCCTGAACATGCGGTTTCGTTCACGCGTGTTTTAAAAACGCCGTGGTGATCAATATAGAACTTGGACGGGGCGCTGAAAGCTGCCTCTTAGTTTAAGTTTATAGGTGACACCTCTCAGCGCCCCGTTCGGCAGTTTTTATCCGCGACTCCGGTCCCTCTGCCGTTGCCTTGCCGGATGATCCGTTACCGCCGGGTTTTCCGCTTTCACGGACGGACTTTTCAAAGCCCGGCGAAACCATCCTTGAGGCCACCATGTGTGCCGCACAGGCACGTCCGACGCGCCGTTCGGGCATCAGAAGCGGAAAGGTCGGTCCGAAACCTCACCGCTTCCCCCGTGTCGCCGGAGGGAGACCATTTTCCGCGGACCCCGGTGGTGGAGATTTACGTCCTCCCTCCATCACCAGAACCGATCCCGCCTCGCCGGCACGACTGCCGGTGTATCCGTGACGGAACGGAGGGATTGTAGGCATGGGGCGAGATGGCGGGGACGATCGATGAAATGATTTAGAGGCTTTTTTCTTGAAGCGCCGACTCCGAAAAGGATTCTGCTTCAACTTTTGCAGGCTTCAAGGTCTCCACCGCCTTCGCACCATCCCCGCTCAGGCCATACAAGCCTTTGTCGATCTTCTCGAACCAGCCGTAATAATTGTCGCGCAGCATCGCGCCCGCCTTGGGCGTGATTGCCTTCAGATCGCGTGGCCGGAGCGGGCCGTCTACAAGTGCTGCGGCGCAGGCGAGTGCCTGCTGGCGATAGGCGGTCATGATCGGGACCTTGGTGGAACCGCCAAGTGCCGGGTCGCCCTGGCGTTTACGGTGTTCCTTGATGAGCTTGGTACGCCGTTTCGGATTGCTGCGCGGCATCGGCGAGACCGAGCTGACGAGGATACTGACCTCTCCCGCATCGGAAACCCCCAGCATGCCGATGCCGAGCCGGCGGCAGAGATCGCGATAACGTTTGTCGGCTTCCCGGCCCCGGCCTTTTGCCGAAACGCGGGCGGCGATCCAGACTTCGTCGGCAGCCGTTGCACGGTCGACGGCCTGCAGGATCAGCTCGAGATTGAAGCTGAGTTTAAGCTCGCAGACGACCATGACGGTCGGGTCGCCGTCGCTTAAGCCGACAATATCGCAGCCGTTGATTTCTCCCTTGACCGAATAGCCGGAGGCTTCGAGGAACTGTTTGACGGGGAGATAGAGCGAGGTTTCCATGCGTGCCTGACATCAGTGGTCAGCGACCGATAGCTGATTTGCGCGAAGGAACCCACCCTTGGTGCCGACCATCGGCTGATCGGAGCTTCACCGGGGGGAAGGATCATCCTCGGACTTGTCCTCTTCCTCCTCGCGATACCTGCTTTCATAGGGAAGCGTGAGAATGGCAGATGCCGCAGCGGCCCCGCCGAACAGTGAGGCGAAGGGCACCAGCACCAGAACAAGCGGCAGGATCGGGTTCGCGGCCCGCATGATCAACCCGCGCAAGCCGCCGATATCGAGCGCGATCAGGGCAATACCGACACTGACACCGATGACAATGCCGAGAAGCGCATTGAGGCCCAGAAAACGCAGCATCTCCCAATGATCGCGGCGTGCTTCCTCCGGCGTCAGCTTCGGCTTGCGGGAATTGTGCAGGATGGCATCCCGCGCCCTTTGCCGATCCTTCCACCGCTTGAGCCGGCGGGGCCTCAGCCAGTCGAAGGGATCAGGCAGTTTTGCCATTTGCAGGAAGAACGGGAGCGGCATCGTGTTCAACTCCTCTTCGGTGCCTTCACAGGTCAAGCGCCATCTGCCTATCGTCTCAATAAGCGAGCCTGAAATCAATGCGAGCAGTTCGGCGTGTTACGCCGGCGCAAAACAAGCACGGCATAGCCACCGAAGCCCGCAAGCCAGAAGGCCTGTGCGGCGTGAAGCAAGCCTTGCCCATGTTCGGGATAGATCGCGTAGCCGACACGAAACGCAAGTGCGCCGGCAAGGCAGAGATAGGTGGCCGTGCCAAGGAACGAGCGCTGGAAGGACTGGCCGTTGCGCTTTCTGACCATCGACGTGGCGATGGCGACGGCAAGTGAGGCCAGCCCGCCGATCGCCAGTACATGTTGAGGCACGGCAAGCGGCATAGTGCTTCCCGGCATCGCCTGGATCGAAAGAAGCAGAAAACCGACGCGTTTCGACAGCATGGCGAAACTCATGAACCGCACGCCGCCATGGCGGAAGGCATGCCAGGGGGCAAGGAGGATAAGCCAGGCCATGCCGCTGATCCCGGCGATTGCTGCGGGAAGCGCATAGGGCAAGTCGAAAGCCCAGAGGAGCAGCGTCATGAGACTGCTGGTCCGTTGGGTGAGCGAAATCCATCCGGCCGGTAGCGGTCGCGATGGCCGTCCGTCGCGCGTGCGGCCCGAATCGATCACCATCGGAAAGATGCGATTGCCGACCTCGAAACAGATCGCAAGGATCAGGCAGAAGCCGAGCATGGTGGCGCCCGGCCAGAGATCAAAGGCTGCAATAATGCCGGTGCCGGCATGGGCGCTAGCAAGCGCGAGCAGCGGAAAGGCCATGATCGCCTGCGCCCGGATAGCCGTGACGGAAAGGGCTGTTACAGCGGCAAGGCCAATAATGGACCGCAACTGCGCGCCGAGCGAAAAATCATGGAGGCCGAGCAGAAAGGCCACTGCCTGGGCGACCAGGAACAGCCGGATGAGCGGCGGCGCAAGGATCGGCCGGCCGACCCAGCGCGGCAGCGCCTTCAGCATGAAGCCGAAAAGCTGCACCAGCATGAAGCCGAAAATCAGCTCGTTGGCATGACGGGAATAATCGCCCTGCCAGATATCCAGCGGGAAGGCGATCGCCCGGATTGCGGTGAGCGCGGCGAGGAAAAAGGCGATGCGGAAATAGTCGAAAGGCGCTTGTGTCCGCGCGTTTCCCTCAGGCATTGCCGTCCCATTCGACGGCAAGTGGCGACTGTCCGAGATCAAGTTGGTCGATGGCGCGAGCGGCGATGTGGTCGACGATATCGGCGATGGTTTCAGGGCGCCGGTAGAAGGCGGGTACCGGCGGCATGATCGTCGCGCCCATCTCGGTAACCGCGACCATGTTGCGCAAATGGCCGAGATGCAGCGGTGTTTCGCGGGCAATCAGGATCAGCTTGCGGCGTTCCTTGAGGTGCACGTCGGCGGCGCGGGTAAGGAGATTGTCGGAAAGGCCGGTAGCGATTGCCGCAAGCGACCGCATGGAACAGGGGGCAACGATCATGCCTGCAGTCTTGAACGAGCCGCTGGCGATCGTGGCTCCGATATCATTAGCCGAGTAATTATGTCTTGCAAGTTTCGCGAGATTGCCGAGCGCATCCGGGCCGAGTTCATGGGCAATGGTTCGTTTTCCTGCTTCGGAGACGACGAGATGCAGTTCCACATCGGGCAGGCTGGATAGCAGCTCGCCGATCCGCATCGCGATCGCCGCGCCCGAGGCTCCGGCGACGCCGAGCACGACGCGCTTCACGCCTTTTCTCCGATGGAACCGAGGCCGAGTTCGCTCCACATGGCGGAAACGCGATCCTTCACTTCGGGTGTCATCGCCAGGACCCGGCCCCATTCGCGGTCCGTTTCCGCACCGATCTTGTCCGTTGCATCTAGACCGAGCTTGCCGCCGAGGCCATGTTTCGGTGAGGCGAAATCGAGATAGTCGATCGGCGTGTTGTCGAGCACCACCATGTCGCGCGAGGCGTCGAAGCGGGTGGAAAGCGCCCAGATGACATCTGGCCAGCTGCGCACATTGACGTCAGGATCAACCGCGATGATCAGTTTCGTATAGCTGAACTGCGGCAGCATCGACCAGAGCCCGAGCATGATCCGCCGCGCCTGGCCGGGATAACGCTTGTCGATCGACACGACGATGGCGCGATAGGAACAGGCTTCCGGCGGCAGCCACAGATCGACGATTTCAGGAAATTGCTTTTTGACCAGCGGAATGAAAAGTTCGTTCATCGCCTCGCCCATCACCGACGGTTCGTCCGGCGGGCGGCCGGTATAGGTGGAGAGATAGACGGGCTTCTTGCGCATGGTGATCGCGGTCACCTGCATGACGGGGAAACGATCGACGGCATTGTAATAGCCGGTGTGATCGCCATAGGGCCCCTCGTCGGCCATCTCGGATGCCGAGACCGTGCCTTCGATGATGATTTCCGCATTGGCCGGAACATAGAGCGGCTGGGTTTTCGCCTTCACCACACGGCTGCGGCGACGGCGGAGCACACCGGCGAAGGAAAGCTCGCTCATGCCCTCGGGCAGCGGCATGACGGCCGATAGAATGGTCTGCGGGTCGGCGCCGATGGCGATCGCGACCGGCATGTCCTGTCCCGCCCTCTGCCATTGCCTGTGGTGTCCCGCACCGCCGCGATGCGCAAGCCAGCGCATGATCAGCCGGTCGCGGCCGAGTTTCTGCATCCGATAGACGCCGAGATTGACGTCATTCTCGTCTTCGAAGCCACGGGTGACGACGAGCGGCCAAGTGACGAGCGGCGCAGGTTCGCCCGGCCAGCACCACTGGATCGGCAGCTTGTTAAGATCGATCTCGTCTCCGATCAGAAGCTGCTCCTGGCTGCGCGCCCAGCTGGTCTGGCGGCGCACGCCGAGCGACAGGGCTGAACGCAGCATCGGCAGTTTGCCAACGGCATCCTTCAGCGATGCCGGTGGCTTCGGCTCGCGAAGGTCTCCCAGAAGCTTTGCCAGGTCACCGATCCTGCCTGGCTCCAGTCCGAAACCGAGTTCGATCCGCTCGCGGGTGCCGAACAGGTTGGCGAGAAGCGGCATCGCAACGACATTGCCATCCGCATCGACCGGGTTTTCGAACCACAGGGCCGGGCCGGCATCGGCAAGCACGCGGCGATGGATTTCCGTCACTTCGTGCACAAGGCTGACCGGCCGCGAAATCCGCTTCAAAAGACCACGATTTTCGAGTTCCCGGGCAAAATGCTGCAGGTCGTCATGGCGCCGAAGGGCTGGGGTCAAGGCTCGGGCGGAGGCGGTTTGCTGGGTCATGCCTTTCTCTGCCGAGAGATTTTGCGATCGTCCTTGTCATAGCTCAAGTAGATTTACGGACCGGGGATTTACCTTCGCGGAGCCCTGAAACAAGAATGTCGTCCGCCCATGCAGATACCACCTATACTTTCCGCTCCTCTCCACATGATCCCGATCCCGCTGATCGAGCGGATTTGCAGGCTCATGTTCGGCCGCATCGCCAAGGCGCATCCGGGACTTTTCGAGCGGCTGGACGAGCATCGGCAAAAGCGATTCGCCTTTTTGCCGACCGATCTTCCTCTGGCCTTTGTCGTCGTGCCGGGTAGGCAAGAGATTTCGGTGCTGCGCAAGCCGGTGGAAATCGAGGCGGATGCAGTGACCGAGGCACCGCTTTTCCTGCTTCTGGCCTTGATGGAAGGGCGTTGTGATGCCGACGCGCTGTTCTTTTCCCGCGATCTTTCGGTGACCGGCGACATGGAGGCGATGCTGGCCATGCGCAATGCGCTCGATGCCAGCAATATCGATCTTCAGAAGGATCTGGCGAAGCTCGCCGGTCCCTTCGCTCCCGTTGCTAGGCGGGTGATCGGCGAAATCCGTGACCGTGCGCTCAAGGATCAAAACAGTTCTGCAGGAGAAGCCGCAGCATGGAACTGATCTGTCCCGCAGGCACGCCGGCAGCCTTTCACGAGGCCGTCGATGCCGGTGCCGATGCCGTCTATTGCGGTTTTCGCGATGAAACCAATGCCCGCAATTTTCCCGGCCTGAATTTTTCCCGCGAGGAACTGAGGGAAGCGATTGCCTATGCCAAGCGGAAAGGCACGCAGACCTTCGTGGCACTCAACACTTTCATGCGGGCAGGCGCCGAAGAGATCTGGTACAAGGGCGCGGCCGATGCCGTGGCGCTGGGCGCCGATGCGCTGATCCTGGCCGACTTTGGCCTGATGGCGCATGTGGCGGAAAAATATCCGCAGCAGCGTCTGCATGTCTCGGTCCAGGCATCTGCCTCCAACCCGGATGCGATCAATTTCCTCGTCGATGCCTTTAATGCCCAGCGTGTCGTGTTGCCGCGCACGTTGACGATCGCCGATATCGCGCGCATCGGCAAAAACATCCGCTGCGAGATGGAAGTCTTCGTGTTCGGCGGGCTTTGCGTCATGGCGGAAGGCCGCTGTTCGCTGTCTTCCTACGCGACGGGCAAATCACCCAACATGAACGGCGTCTGTTCGCCGGCAAGCCATGTGCGCTACCGCAAGGATGGCGGCGAACTCGTCTCCGAACTCGGCGAGTTTACCATCAACCGCTTTCCGGCAGGCGAAGCGGCCGGTTATCCGACCTTGTGCAAGGGCCGGTTCGATATTGCCGACAGCAATGGTTATGCCTTCGAAGACCCGGTTTCGCTCGACGTGATGGGCGAGCTGGAAGCGCTGAAGGCGGCCGGCGTGAAAGCGCTGAAGATCGAAGGTCGGCAGCGCGGCAAGGCCTATGTGGCCGAAGTCGTGTCGACCATGAAGGCGGCGTTGAACAGCCCGCCGGATCGCCGCGCGCCGCTTCTCGCGCGTCTGCGGAGCATGAGCGAAGGACAGAAGACGACGTCCGGCGCCTACGAGAAACGCTGGAGATAAGCGTCATGACCGATATGAAAGAAACCAGCCTGACGCTCGGGCCGGTCTATTATCTCTGGGATGCTGAGAAGTGGCGAGATTTTCATTTCCGCATTGCCGATGAAGCGCCGGTGGACCGGGTGGTGATCGGCGAGACCGTCTGCTCCAAACGCCAGCATTTCATCGAACCGCATCTGGCCGAAGTGGTGGAACGTCTGGAGAGTGCCGGCAAGACGGTGATCCTGTCCACCCTTGCGCTGGTGACGCTCAACCGCGAATCGAAGCAGATCCGTGAAATGGCAGAGGTCAGCGAGCATCTGATGGAAGCCAACGACCTCTCGGCACTGGCGATCCTGAAAGACAAGCCCCATACGATCGGACCACTGGTCAATGTTTATAACGCGCCGACCGCGAGATTGCTCGCTGGCCGCGGCGCAACACGCATCTGTCTGCCGCCGGAACTGCCTTTCTCTTCGGTGAAGGAAATCACCGCCGAATTGCCGGATATGGATTTCGAGGTCTTTACCTTCGGCCGCATGCCGCTCGCCATCTCGGCACGCTGTGCCCATGCCCGTTCCAAGGGCAAGATCAAGGACAATTGCCAGTTCGTCTGCGGTGAAGATCCGGATGGGCTGCCGGTGCGCACGCTGGACCGTCAGTCCTTCCTGGCGCTGAATGGCGTGCAGACGGTCTCACATGCCTGCCAGTCGCTGCTGAGCGAACTGGATCACTTGGTCGAAGCCGGTGTGCGCTCGTTCCGCCTGTCACCACAGGATTGCGACATGGTGGCGGTGGCAAAGCTGCACCGTGAGGTTCTGGACGGAACGGTGGATGCGGATGCAGGTGTCGCGAAACTGCGACAGCTTTACGCCGCAGCCCCGCTTGCCAACGGTTTTCACCATGCCAAGGAAGGCGCCGTCTGGGTAGCCCGCACCCGCAGCCTTCAGGCGGCTTGGCCGGCTTGATTGCAGAAGTCAGTTGGGGCCAGCCCGTGAAGGGCTGCCTCAGACCTCAAAAATCTCGTCAAAACTTTCCGGAAAATTCTGGCGGGCGACCTTTTCGTTGATGACGAGCAGCGACTCGTAGGACAGCGGATCGAAATCCTTGTCCGCCGGCATCACTTCACGGCCGAAGAGAAGGCAGAGCCGCGCGGCATCGAGATTGCCGCGCTCGAAAGGCTCGTCGCCGAAATAAAACCACAGCGCATGCAGGAAAGCCGCATCGACGCGGTGTTCCTTGGTGCCCGGCCGCGCCTTGCGGGGGATGGCCTTGAGCGGCGTGACCCCCTTGGGATTGGCGCGACGGATGGTGAACTGGGTTCCAGTTCCTGGCAGGCCACCCGGAAAACCGCGATGTTTGGTCATTTCGGGCAGGTTTGCCATGTCTTGGTCCCTTTAAGTGTTTGCGACCTTGTCGGCCGTCTTGGTGTCGAAATCCGAAGCGTCGTGACGTTCGCGCAGCTGCTCGGACGGTTCACCGGATGTCCGGTTGACCATGCGCCCGCGCTTCACTGCCGGCCGGGCAAAAACTTCCGCCGTCCAGCGCTGCAGGTTCCTATAGCTCTGAACCTCAAGGAAGTCACCCGCATCACCATAAACCTGGCCGAGCGCCAGATTTCCGTACCACGGCCAGATCGCCATGTCGGCAATCGTGTATTCCTTGCCTGCCATGAACTGGTTTTCGGCCAGATGCCGGTCGAGCACATCGAGCTGGCGCTTCGTTTCCATCGCGTAACGGTCGATTGCATATTTGATCTTGACCGGCGCATAGGCATAAAAATGGCCGAAGCCGCCGCCGACGAACGGCGCCGAGCCCATCTGCCAGAACAGCCAGTTCAGGGTTTCTGCCCGGCTGCGGGTCTCTGTCGGCAGAAAGGCGCCGAATTTTTCAGCCAGATAGGTCATGATCGAAGCGGATTCGAACAGGCGGATCGGTTCAGCCCCATCTTTCGGCGCATGATCCATCAGCGCCGGAATTTTCGAGTTCGGGTTGATATCGACAAAGCCGGAGCCGAACTGGTTGCCCTCACCGATATTGATCAGCCAGGCATCGTATTCTGCGCCGACATGCCCGGCCGCCAGAAGCTCCTCGAGCAGGATCGTTACCTTGACGCCGTTCGGCGTGCCGAGCGAATAGAGCTGCAGCGGGTGTTTCCCGATCGGCAGTTCTTTCTCATGGGTGGGGCCGGCGATCGGCCGGTTGATATTGGCAAACTGGCCGCCATTGCCCTTTTCCCAGGTCCAGACCTTGGAGGGTTCGTAGCCTGCGGGGAAATTGTCGGCGGGGGATTTATCGGTCATCGAAATCGGTCCTTGCTCATCGCGCCATAAAAGCGGCTTGCGCCGGGTTCAATATAGGAACTGGTCTGCGGCCTGCCACAGCGGACTTCTATAAAGATTACGGCAGTCGGGCGAGGTGTGTTTTTCGTCGGGCGCGGGCTAAGTGAGCAAAAGTTTGCTCCCTGAAATATTTCTCATTTGTCAATTGAACCCAGTCGCGCAACGGCTTTTGCGCCGCTATGTATGTCGAGGCTGGAATGAACACCCCATGACCTGGCCTGCCGAAAAGGCGGCCGGGCGGTTCCGGGCAATAGGGAAGGAAGAGACATGCAGGCTCTGGTCTTGGAGCAAAAAGGCAAACTGTCGCTCAGGGAGATCGATCTTCCGCTGGAGGTTGGGCCGGGCGACGTGAAGATCGAGATCGATACCGTCGGTGTCTGCGGCAGCGACGTGCATTATTACACTCATGGCGCGATCGGCCCTTACGTGCTGCGCGAACCGATGGTGCTGGGCCACGAGGCTGCCGGAACGGTGGTCGAGATCGGCGCGCAAGTGAAGAACCTCAAGGTCGGTGACCGCGTCTGCATGGAGCCGGGTATTCCAAACCTCTCCTCGCGTGCGTCGAAGCTTGGCCTCTATAATGTCGATCCCGACGTGCGTTTTTGGGCAACACCGCCGATCCATGGCGTGCTGGCGCCTTATACGGTTCATCCGGCGGCCTTCACTTATAAGCTGCCCGACAATGTGTCCTTCGAGGAGGGCGCAATGGTCGAGCCGTTTGCGATCGGCATGCAGGCGGCGACCCGCGCCCGTATCCAGCCGGGCGATGTGGCGGCTGTCATCGGTGCCGGCCCGATCGGCATCATGGTGGCGCTGGCAGCCCTTGCTGGCGGCTGCGCCCGTGTCTTCATTTCGGACCTGAGCGCCGACAAGCTGAAGATCGCCGCGCAATATCCGGGCATCATCCCGGTCAATGTTCGCGAGCAATCCTTTGCCGATGTGATTTCGCAGGAAACCTCCGGCTGGGGCGTCGATGTCGTGTTCGAGGCAAGTGGCAGCCCGAAGGCCTATCAGGGCATGTTCGATCTCGTGCGTCCGGGCGGCGCCTTCGTTCTCGTCGGTCTGCCGGTGGAGCCGGTGCCGTTCGATGTGGCGAGCGCGATCTCCAAGGAAGTCCGTATCGAGACCGTCTTCCGTTATGCCAACATTTTTGACCGCGCGCTGGAGCTGATCGCGTCCGGCAAGGTCGACCTGAAGCCTTTGATCACCGGCACGTTCGATTTTAAGGAATCGATCGCCGCCTTCGAACGCGCAGCCGCCGGACATGCTTCCGACGTCAAGCTGCAGATCAAGGTGAAAGCTTAAAAGCTGAGGTCAGGCCGCCTGCCAGAAACGGCGGGCGGTCGTCTGTTCCGAAATCGGCTTGGTGCCCCGGAGCGGCACGTGCCGCAGCATTTCGAGTGCGAAATTGCGGGCGTTCTGCCTTGCCTTGTCGAGATTGCTGATCCGGCTTTCGTCCATCGTGTGAAGCGTACCGCCAAGATCGAAAATATCGCGGAAGGCGGCGCGTTCGATGATCGGCGTGCCGAGCACTTCGACGCCCCGTTCCAGAAGCAGCATTTTGACGGCCAGCAGAGCGCGCGTGGTGACCATCGAATTGACGCGGGTGAGCACGACCGAATGCGGAACCTTGATGCCCGCTTTGTCATCGAGGAAGCGCAATAGTTCCAGCACATTGGCGCCACCCTGGGCATCCATGGCGCAGCCCTGGATCGGGATCAGTACATGATCGGAAAGGCCGATCGCCTTGGCTAGCAGCGGGCTCTGCGCGCCCGGAAGATCGACGATGAAATAGTCTGTCGTATAGCGGTGCTCGGCAATATGCCGCTCGATCGATGCCTGCGTCACATAGGAAATCACGTTGAGGCGCGGCAGGCCATGCGAAAGCTGGTGCCAGCGCGAGATCCAGCGCTGCGGATCAGCATCGAGAACTGTGACGCGGTAACCGACCTGCGCAAGCTCGGTTGCAAGCAACAGCACCGCTGTCGTCTTGCCGGCGCCGCCCTTGGTATTGGCGAAAGTAATGACGGGCATTTCTTAAGGGAACCTGTTCGGCTGCGAGCCGATGATGGCTCTGGCCGCACCCTCATGATGCGCGGTGTCTATTGTTGGCGAACATGGTTAATAGGCAGTGAAGATTGGGGTGTGTGGTTTGGCTTGGGGCTGCTGTTAGCCCAAAGCGGACCTTCATCACGTTTGCGATTAATTCGGTATAAGCGCTTTGGCTATGCGCCGTGGGTTATCTGCGTGACCCTGACGGCAACAAGGTCGCAATCTTCTGCGCCAACCGGAATGAACCGTCACGCGACGACGGCCCGCTTCTTGGCAAGAAGCACGCCTAAAAATCAGCTTGGTTGAGTGGCGTCCGCGCGGTTCCGCTCAACCTGCTCTATATTATCCAAAACCCAGATTGTGAGTTGCGTTAACGGCTCCGCCAAAGAACGGCCGAGATCGGTGAGGCTGTATTCCACCTGCGGGGGAATGGTCGGGTATACCTGTCTGGATACCAGCCCGTCCGTCTCCAGAGCGCGAAGAGTTCGTGTGAGCATCTGTTGACTGACACCGCCAATCATTCTTCGTAACTGATTAAAGCGCGTCGGCCCCTTAAGCAGCATCGTAATTGTCATGATCGTCCATTTGTCGCCAATGCGGCCGAGCATTTGGCTGATCGGACGACAGTCCGCGCTCGTTCCCGGCTGTTGGGGAGGGGTGGGCAGATCCATGTGACTAGGCCTCAAAATTATGCGTTCTTGTGCAGCTTGCAGTCTATTTGACATATCTGGTCAGGAAAACATACTGCCACAGGAGATTGTTGATGGACCGAAAGACGATTGCAATTTTTGGAGCTGGAACCGGGCTAGGCGCGTCGGTCGCAAGACGCTACGGCAACGCCGGCTACCGCGTAGCGCTTGTCGCTCGCAATGCTGAGGCTCTGGATGAGCGGGTCGCTGATCTCTTTTCTCAAGGCATCGATGCGCAGGCATTTCCCGCAGATCTAAATGACCTCGCAGGAATTCCCGCGCTGGTTCGCACAATCGAAAAGAATTCTGGCCCGATCGACACAGCGATCTTCGCACCCCTCGGCAACTTCCGCATGCTGCCGGCGACGGAGCTTACATCTGAAGCTCTACGAGAACTTGCGAACATCCTGACCTTCGCGCCTATCGAAGTCGTGCGTGCCGTACTGCCAGGGATGCTCTCTCGCGGCAGTGGCGCGATCGTTGTAGCGGACGGGCTGTCGGCCGTCACGCCCATGCCCGGCATGAGCGGCCCAGGTCCAGCTTTTGCCGCGACACGTAACTACATGCTTGGACTTCACGATGAGATCAAAGGCCAAGGAGTGTTCGCCGGTATGCTTCATATCGGCGCCATGATCCAAAACTCGACAGGGCTCCGTGTTGCCGCAGCAAACGGTTTGCCTATCGATGATCCACGTTTCTCGACGATCACCCCGGATTCCCTCGCAGAAGAAATCTGGTCGATGACAACCGAGCAATCCCGCGTCGAGTCGATCTTGCCGGTCGATCACAGCCATTGAGCGAAAAGCTTACTCGGGCGGCCAACTTAGCTGCCCGAGTATCACGAAATGGATGACCGCTTCTGCGCACATCAGACATTCCCCTCACGCCTTTCCGTCCGGCATGTAAAGCAAACTTGACATATTGATCATCTCGATATGTAAAAGATGCTTTACAGGAGTCGAATATGCACAGACGTCGTTTCATTGTCGAATTCAGCGCGAGCATGGTCGCCTATATGATCGTGCTGGTCGGATCGGTATGGGTTCTCAATATCGGCGGGATCGAGGGCGGCTGGAAAACTGCTGTGGCGCTGGCGCCCATGCTTCCGGGAGCTGCGGTGGCGTTATCCGTCATGCGGCAGGTGAGGTCGTCCGACGAACTCCAGCGGCGGATCCAGCTTGAAGCGCTCTCTCTGGCTTTTGCCGGTACGGCGCTCGCGACGTTCAGCTACGGTTTTCTCGAGAATGTCGGCTATCCAAGGCTTTCGATGTTTTTCGTCTGGCCGCTGATGGCGGTTCTCTGGATGCTCGGCGGCTTCATCAGCGGTCGTCGTTTTCGATGAAGAACAGGTTGAAGGCTCTCCGCATCGAGAAAGGCTGGTCGCAGAGTGAACTTGCGGCCCGGCTTTCCGTGTCGCGGCAGACGGTCAACGCGATCGAAAACGAGCGTTACGATCCGAGCCTGCCGCTGGCATTTGCCATTGCCCGCGTGCTGGAGCGAAGGATCGAGGATATTTTCGAAGAGTGATCGTGATGGTGTCAGGCGTTACCGCCGCTTGTCCGCCGCCAAAATCTCCCGCGCGATCTGGTCGAGCGGTACGATACGGTCGACGCCGCCATGGGCGATCGCTTCTTTCGGCATGCCGAACACGACCGAGCTTGCCTCGTCCTGTGCCACTGTGAACGCGCCGGCCTGGTGCATTTCGTTCATGCCGCGTGCGCCGTCGTCGCCCATTCCGGTCATGATCACGCCCATCGCATTTGCGCCGGCGGAACGTGCGGCGGAGCGGAAAAGGACGTCGACCGAAGGCCGGTGCCGGCTGACCAGCGGGCCTTCGCGAACGGAAACCTCGTAGCGTGCGCCACGGCGCTCCAGCAGCATGTGCTTGTCGCCCGGCGCGATCAGAACGTGGCCGCGCAGGACCGGATCGCCGTTGACGGCTTCCTTCACCTCGACCTCGCACAGGCTGTTCAACCGCTTGGCGAAGGCGGCGGTAAATTTTTCCGGCATATGCTGGACGATGACGATGCCGGGAGAGTTCGCCGGCAGCGCTTCCAGAAGCTCGCGCAGGGCTTCTGTGCCGCCGGTCGAGGCACCGACGCAGACGACCATTTCCGTCGTTTTCGCCATCGCGCCGATCTTCGGCGGCGGCAGCACGGCATCGGCCGTCAGCTTGCCCTGGACGGGACGCTCTTTCAGGCGGCTCGCCCGCAGCTTGGAAACGCTGGCGCGTGCGGCCCCCTTCACCGTCTGGCGGATCTGCTCGGCATGTTCGGCCAGATGGTCGGCAGCCCCGATCCGCGGCTTGAGGATGATGTCGACGGCACCGGCCTCAAGCGCCTGCATCAGTGTTTCCGAGCCGGTTTCGGTCAGCGACGAGCACATCACGACCGGGATCGGATGCTGGCTCATCAGCTTGCGCAGGAAGGTAATGCCGTCCATCTGCGGCATCTCGACATCGAGTGTTATGACGTCCGGTATTTCGTCGCGCAATTTCTTGGCGGCCATGAACGGATCGTTGGCGACCCCCATGATCTCGATATCCGGGTCTTCCGACAAAAGAGTCGAGAGCGTCTGCCGCACGCTCGCCGAGTCGTCGACGATCAGGACACGAATTTTACCGCCCATGCTTTGCCTATATCCGCTTGAAGATTGTGTTGGCGACCTGCCGGATCGGCAGATCGAAGCCGCTGACGGTTTCCGAATGACCGATGAACAGATAGCCGCCGGGTGCCAGGCTGTTGCATAGCCGGGTCAGAACCTGGCTCTGCGTCTGCTTGTCGAAATAGATCAGCACGTTGCGGCAGAAGATGATGTGCATCGGATCGCCGATCGGATATTTCGCATCCATCAGGTTCATTCGCGCAAACCCGACCTTCTGGCGCAGCATCGGAGCGACCCGCATTTCCTGCCGATGCGCGTTGGTTGCCCGCATGACATAGCGGCGCATCATGTCGGGCGGTACAGGCGCCATCATGTCGGACGAATAGATGCCCTTCTGCGCTTTCTGCAGCACATCGGTGGAAAGGTCCGTCGCCAGGATGAAATAGTCCCGGTCCGGTGCCTGCGATTGCAGGTAATCGGACATCACCATGGCCAGCGTATAGGGTTCGGCCCCCGTCGAGCAGGCGGAACTCCAGATCCGCAGCCGTCGCTCGGAAAACTGCCGCACGATATCGCCAAGCGCCACATCCCGCATGTAGTCGAAATGTTTCGGCTCGCGGAAGAAGTCGGTCTTGTTGGTCGTGACCGCATCAATCAGGTAGATGGCCTCGCGTTCGATGCCGTCGTGATTGAAGAGATAGTCGCAATAGTCATCGAAAGTGGCGATGCCCGTTACCCGCAGCCGGCGGCGAAGCCGGCCTTCGAGCATGGTCGACTTGCTCAGCGGCATCTTGATGCCGCTATAGCTGTAGATGAATTTCGACAGCGCCTCGAAATTGCGCTTGCTGAGCCGGTCGTCCAGCGGCTGGGTCTTTAATGCTACGCTCACGCTGGGATCCGTCATGCAACCTGTGATCTGGGCGCGACGCCGGCAAGCGCCGGGCCGGTATCGGAAAACAGCCGGGCGAGATCGATGATGACGACAAAGCCGCCATCCTTGCGCACCACGCCGGCGATATAGTCTGACCGCCAGCGAATGCCGATATCGGGCGCATTCTCGATCTGCTCGACGCGGAACGGCACGACCTCGTAGACGCGATCGGCAACGAGACCGAGCGCCAGCACCTTGTCGCCGATCGGCACGTCGAGAACCAGCATGCGCGTATGCGGGGTCCTTGTGGTCGGGCTCATGCCGAGCCTGATCCGAAGATCGATGATCGGCACGCCCTGTCCGCGGACATCGCGCAGGCCGAGAAGATAATCCGGCCCGTGCGGGATCTTGAAGGCATCCTCATGATCGAGGATTTCCCGCACCACCTCGACAGGCACGGCGAAGATCTCTTCGCCGAGGCTGAAAGTTACGAACTGGGATTCGGATGATGCGGCCATGGTTTAAGCGCTTTCCCTGAAATCGGCGTCGTCGCTATCGGGGCCACCCATCGACATGTCGAGGGCAAAACCCTTGGCGCGGGCCTGCTGCGACTTGATGTTGTTGGCCGATGCCGGAGCACTCGCCCGCTGGACCTGCTGTGCCGGCTTGTAGACTGGTGCCCTTGCGGCCGGCGCCGCGTGGTTGCGGGAACCGGTCGTGTCGACCTTGAAGAAGGAGATCGAGGCCTGCAGTTCTTCGGCCTGGGCGGCAAGTTCTTCCGACGTCGACGACATTTCTTCCGACGAACCGGCGTTCTGCTGGGTCACCTTGTCGAGCTGCTGGATGGCTTCGTTGATCTGGCTGGCACCGATATCCTGCTCGCGGCAGGCGGCGGAGATTTCCGAAACCAGTTCGGCGGTCTTGTGGATCGCGGGCACCAGCTTGTTCAACATGTCGCCGGCTTCGGCAGCTGTCTGCACAGTCTCGCCGGAGAGCGAGCTGATTTCGGCAGCGGCAGCCTGGCTACGCTCGGCGAGCTTGCGGACTTCCGAAGCGACGACGGCAAAACCCTTGCCGTGTTCACCGGCACGCGCGGCTTCGACGGCGGCATTCAGCGCGAGAAGGTCGGTCTGGCGGGCGATTTCCTGAACGATCGAGATTTTCTCGGCGATCGTGCGCATGGCGCCGACGGCACGGGCAACCGCTTCGCCGGATGCTTCTGCATCCTTGGAGGACTGGCGAGCGATCTTTTCCGTCTGGGCGGCGTTATCCGCGTTCTGCTTGATATTGGCGGCCATCTGCTCCATCGAGGCGGAAGCCTCTTCGGCCGACGATGCCTGTTCGGTTGCGCCCTGCGACAGCTGTTCGGAGCTGGAAGACAGTTCCTGGCTGCCGGAGGAGACGTTGTCGGCAGCGGCAAGAGCGTCGGCGACGACGCCGCGCAGACGCTGGACCATGCTTTCGAGCGCGATACCGAGCGTATCCTTGTCGGAAAGCGGCTTCGGTGTGACGGTCAGGTTGCCATTGGCAATCTGGTCGGCGATATCGGCCGTATTGCGCAGGTTTGCTGTCATCACGTTGATCGTGTTGACCAGGTCGCGGATTTCATCGTTGGACTTGATCTGGACGTCCTGGTTGAGATCGCCGATCGAAACGGCCTCTGCAACGCCCATGATCTTCCGCAGACCGTTGCTGATGCTGAGTGCAATCCACAGAGCTGCAACGATTGCGATGAGCAGTGCGATTGCGGCCAGGCCGACGATGAAGTTGCGGGTTGTTGTATACTGATCGTTGGTGTCCGCATCGGCCTTCTGCATAGCCGCACGGCTTGCATCGGCGCGTGCATTTGCCAACTCTTCGATCGCGTCGACCGTTGAGCGACCTTCGGTCGTCGCCAGCCGTACTGCTTCGGCGCCGTTGCCGGATTTAGCCAGTTCGCGAATTTTGTCATCGATCACAAACAGCTTGTCACCGAGATCGCCGACATCCTGCCAGGACTTGCGGCCTTCATCGGAAGTCGCAGCTGCAATCAGCCATGCGATCTCTTCCTTGAATTTCACACGGTTGGTGTCGCTGGCCTTGAGATAGCTGTCGACATCAGCCGAGTTGGTCGCTGTGGCCATGTTCATCTGGGCGCGGACGATGCGCAGCTGCACCGCGCCGACATTCTGCGCATGTTCGAGCCGCTTTGCGGGGCCTGCGATGAGTTCGGAGATGGCGGTGTTGAGGTTGGAGAGGCTGAAGATGCCGTAACCGGCGGTCAATGCCAGAAGGACAATCATTAGTCCGAAAGACAAGGCCAGCTTGAGTTTGATGGTGAAGCGCAAGGAAATACCCCGATATGCATGGATGGCGACGTGGAGCTTTCAACCTCGATGGTGAAAGCTGAATGGATCGGTATTCGGGCAAGACATTCGCCCCGGAACCTCAATTCAAACCGGTCTGACGTCGACGCATACACACGGCGGCGGTGGTCCGGGCCACAAGGCGGCCCGGACCAGCTAATTTGTCTCAAGCGCTTTCGCGGAAGTGCTGGTCGTCCGCGTCCGGGCCGCCCATCGACATGTCGAGGGCAAAACCCTTGGCCTTGGCCTGTTGAGCATGGACGGAATGGCCGCTCTGAGCCGGCGCCCGGTAGGCGGGCTTTGCAGCAGCGCGCGGGGCAGGGGCGGCAGACCGTTTGGGTGCCGGTTTTGCGCCGGCCTGATCGACGCGGAAGAAGGCGATCGATGCCTGAAGCTCTTCAGCCTGGGAGGCGAGTTCTTCCGACGTTGCCGACATTTCTTCCGATGCGCCGGCATTCTGCTGGGTCACCTTGTCGAGCTGCTGGATGGCTTCGTTGATCTGCGAAGCACCGATATCCTGCTCGCGGCAGGCGGCGGAGATTTCCGACACCAGTTCGGCGGTCTTTTGGATGTCCGGCACCAGGCGGTTCAGCATTTCGCCGGCTTCGGTTGCGACCTGAACGGTATCACCCGAAAGCGCGCTGATTTCGGCGGCGGCGGCTTGCGAACGCTCGGCGAGCTTGCGGACTTCCGAAGCGACGACGGCAAAGCCCTTGCCGTGTTCGCCGGCACGCGCAGCCTCGACGGCGGCGTTGAGGGCCAGAAGGTCGGTCTGGCGAGCGATTTCCTGAACGATGGAAATCTTTTCGGCGATCGTCCGCATCGCGCCGACGGCACGGTTGACGGCCTGACCGGAGGCTTCCGCATCCCTTGAGGATTGACGCGCGATCTTTTCCGTCTGGGCGGCGTTGTCGGCGTTCTGCTTGATGTTGGCAGCCATCTCTTCCATCGAGGCGGAAGCCTCTTCGGCGGAAGACGCCTGTTCCGTTGCGCCCTGCGACAGCTGTTCGGAGCTTGCCGAAAGCTCCTGGCTGCCCGAAGAGACGTTGTCGGAGGCCGACAGCGCATCACCGACCACGCCGCGCAGGCGCTCGATCATCGTGTTGACGTAAGTGAGCAGGTCGCCGATCTCATCCTTGCTTGAAATCGTCGCGAAACGGGTGAGATCGCCTTCGGCAACATTCTGCACGGCGCTAACGGCGTTGCGCAGACCCTTGTTGATGCTCATCGCGATCCACAATGCGGCAAGCGTTGCGATCAGAAAGGCCGCCGCGGCAACCGAGATCATGATCATCCGGGTCTGGGCATAGTCGACATCAGACTGTTCGTCAGCGGCCTGAAGGCGGCTGTCCTCAAGCTTAATGACTTCTTCCAGAAGAGCGTCGATCTGGTTGATCACTACGCGTGCTTCGTTGCTGGAAACCTGATTGGCACCGGTCTGGTCGCCTGCCAGCATAAGAGCACGGATGCGATCGTCCTGTTTGCGAAACTCTGCGGTGAAGCCAGAAAGTTTGTCCCAGTAGACCTTGCCCTGCTCAGTCGCACGCGCCTGGATCATCTGGAAGCTTTCGTCATAGGCCTTGCGTGCCGCGTCGTTGCTTTCGATGTAGCGTTGCATGTCAGCATGATTGGAAGCCAGCAGAAGGTTTTTCTGCTGGCGAAGCTGCTGCAATTGTTCGGCATTGAGCGTCTGAGTAAGCTTGAGGCGCGTCGCCGGACCCTGGATAACCTGTTCCAGAGTATCGTTGAGGTTGCCGAGGCTGAAGATGCCGTAACCAGCGGTGACCATCAGCATCAGGATGATGAAGCCGAAGGCCGAAGCGAGCTTTAACTTGATCGAGGCACGCATGTGTAATCTCCGTCAAATATGATCAACCGTGGGTCGGCGCGGTTGCGGAACGCTCGTGTCTGGCCGAAAAGATGACCTGCAGATTGGGAACGATGATGAATTCGCTTCCCCGCTTCACGAGGCAGTTGATGAAATCCGGCCGCCAGCGCATGCCCACACTTGGCGGCGGTTCGCTGGCGGATTGCAAAAGCGTGGTGACTTCATTCACCTTGTCTGTGCGGATACCTGCAAGTACCGGCTCCCCATCGATTTCGATCTCGATGACGATGATCCGGCTGTCGATGGTCGGCTTCGTCGCCTCCATGCCGAAGGCGAGGCGGATATCTGCAAGCGGAATGACCTTGCCGCGGAAGTTGATCACGGCACCGACAAAGGCCTTGGCGCCCGGAACGCTCGTTTCCGGCAAGAGATCAAGGATTTCCTGAACGATGAAGGCTTCGAGCGCGAAGGTTTCACCGGCGATCTCGAAGGTAAGCACCTCGAGTTCGTCGCGTCCTTCCCACAGGTCTTCCGAAAGTTTTGCTAAGGCTTGGTTCATCCGGCTGCGCGCAGATGCGCCTCCTGCTGCTGGCCCTCGGCGACGAGGTGGCCGACATCGAGAATAAGAGCGACATCGCCGTCGCCTAAAATGGTTGCGCCCGAGAAGGTCGCCACGTCATGGTGAAGCTTCGACATGCCCTTGATGACCGTCTGATGGTCGCCAATGATCTGGTCGACGACGAGGCCGACGCGTTCCGAGCCGGTCGAGATGACAACGACCTTCTGGAAGGGGTCGGGCGTCGTGTTCGTACGGAACAGATCCCGCAGGCGAAGGAAGGGGACGAGGCTGTCGCGCAGCGAGATGAAGCTGCGACCGCGAGAGCGCATGTCTTCCTCGATCGAAAGCTCAAGGCATTCCTCGACCGCTGAAAGCGGGATGACGTAGCGGCCGTTGCCGACACGCACGAGCAGGCCGTCAATGATGGCAAGCGTCAGCGGGATGGCGAGCGAAATCTCCGAGCCTTCACCCGGACGGCTGACGACGTTGATCGTGCCGCGCAGGGCGTCGATGGTGCGCTTGACCACGTCCATGCCGACGCCGCGGCCCGACAGGTTGGTGACCTGGCTCGCTGTCGAGAAGCCCGGCTGGAAGATCAGCTGGTAGAGTTCCTGATCGGTAAGGCTGGCATTGGCAGCGATGAGACCAGAGGATTCCGCCTTGGCGCGAACACGCTCCTTGTTGATGCCGCGACCGTCGTCCTTGATCGTGATAATTACTTCGCCGGCCTGCTGGCGGGCGGACAAGTGGATATGGCCAGCCTCGGTCTTGCCCGCTGCAAGTCGATCTTCCGGTGTCTCGAGACCGTGGTCACAGGAATTGCGGACCAGATGCACCAGTGGATCTGCCAAGCGTTCGATGACGCTCTTGTCGACTTCCGTGGTTTCGCCCTCGGTGACGAGTTCGATCCTCTTGCCGGTCTCGTTCGCCAGATCGTGGACAAGACGGCGGAAGCGGCTGAACAGATGTGTAACCGGTACCATGCGCAGGACCATCATCGTGTCGCGCAGCTCGCCGGAAAGACGCTCGACGTCTTCAGAGACGGCACGCAACGTGAGGTCACCGCTGCCGCCTGCCAGCTGAGAGAGTCGCGACTGGGCAATCACCAGTTCACCGACCCGGTCCATCAGTTCGTCGAGCTTTTCGGCTGGAACGCGGACATTTTCATTCGCCTTGGCGGCTTTCGCGTCGCCCGGAGCCGGTGCTGCCGGTGCCGAAGCGGCTGTCGATGTCGCGGAAGCAACCGGTTCGGCCGCGACGGACGCGGCCGTTGCAACAGGTGCCGGTGCTGCGACAGTTGGCGTTTGTGCCGCAACTGCGATCTCTTCAACGGCCAGTTCCATATCGTCCATGACGAAGATGAACACGTCATCGATCGCGGAACGCGGCTGATCGGTCAGAAGCTCGACATCCCAGGAAACATGCAGGTCGGTCGGCACGAGTTCATCGAGCGCGGGAATGCCGGAACGGTCGGCGACAATGCGGCAGGTTCCGAGATCGCGCAGCTCGTCGAGCAGCGGCAGCGGATTGGTGCCGTTGGCCATGGCATTCTGCGGCAGGCTGAAACGGATCTTGAACAGTGTCTTGGTCGGAGCCGCGGAAACAGATGATGCGGCCTGATCGCCGCTGCCGTCGACGGCGTGGCGCAGATTGGCAAGCAGTACCTCGCTCACTGCTTCATGATCGCCAGCAGGTGTTTCCACCAGCGCACGCATGTGATCCTTGGCTTCTAGAACGGCGGTGACGAGTGCGTGGGTCGCGGGAACCTCGCCCTTGCGCACCCGGTCGAAGGCCGTTTCGCAATGGTGGGTGAAGGCTGCAAGCGCCTCAAAGCCGAACATGGCGCCGGAGCCTTTGAGCGTGTGGAGGCCGCGGAAGACCGCGTCGACCTGATCCTTGTCGCCGAGATTCACATTGAGATCGAGAAGCCCTGCCTCGATCTGTTCCAGAAGCTCGGCTGCTTCTGTTCTGAATACTGCGATAGGATCAGGGAAGCTCATTTGCCGAGCACCTTCTTGGCAATCTTGACCAGGCTTTCCGGGTCGAAGGGCTTGGTCAGCCAGCCGGTAGCGCCTGCAGCCTTGGCCTGTTGCTTGATTTCACCATCGGATTCGGTGGTGAGGAAGATTACCGGAACGCCCATATGGGCGGGCAGCTTGCGCAATTCCCGGATCATCGTCAGGCCGTCCATATTGGGCATGTTGAGGTCGGTGATGACCAGATCGAACTGCCCTGCATTCAGCTTGGCAATGCCATCGACCCCGTCGACGGCTTCCGTAACCTGGTAGCCGGCATTGGTCAGTGCGACCCTCGTGGTCAGGCGAATGCTCGCCGAGTCATCGACGGTCAGGATGTTGGCACTCATTGAATTTTCCCTTGGTGAAGCCAGAATTTCGCGTCGTCGTCCGACATGCCTTCCAGGAAACCGCTTCTGCGGAGAGTTTCGAGAAGTGCACCGCTTGCCGGCTGTGCAAGCGTGATGACCTTGCCGGCGGTCCCGGCGTAAACGCGGGCGGCCTCGACCATCTGAATGAAGCTGATATCGACCTGCACCTCATCCGAAAGCTCGATCTTGGCGGCCTCGTGTGCGTCGATGAATTTCAGTATGTCCTCGCGCATTGGCACGATAGCCCGGACCGTAAGATTTTCGGGCAAGCGGAGGCATGCCTCATTTTGACTGGCAATATCCATACCCGCTCCAAAAGCCTTTAGAATATGCTGAAATGGTCTGCCAAATTTGAGACACTATGCTTAACCAGAGGTTAATTGGCACCAGTGAGTTTTCATGTGCATTAGTCACAATTCGCGTTTAGCTAATGTTCATATCTTCCGAAAATTAACCACGAGCACTGAAACCAACTGGGTGTTTTGACCCGGTTAACTGTCGCCGGGGCAGATTGCTGAGCATGTGAGGACAACCCGTGCCCGGCTTTCGCTGCTGGCGGAGAGTTGTCCCATAATGAACAGGGCAAATCGTTGCCGATAAGGGTGAAAAACCCCGGCAGAACGTGAAGGGTGGCCGAAGTGGCAGTTGCGGCAGTTTTGGTGAACAGGGCGGAGCCTTATGAAGGCTCGGGCTCGGTTTCTGGTCTTGTTGAGCGAATGGAGACCGCGAGGTCCCGTATCGAAGAGCGCTTTCTCGACGGTGGGGCCGCACTTCTTTCCGTTCTCGACGTTCTCAACAAGCTGATCGGATCGCTCGACCAGATTACCGGATCGCTCGACGAGGAAACGGCCAATGCCACCATGGCCGAATTGCAGCAGACTGTCGGCCGGCTTTCCGAACTCAGCGCAATCGAAACCGCGCGTCAGGCCGGTTTTGTCGATATCTCCGGGGCTGAACGTAATCTGCGGCCGCATGTGGCGGATATGCAGGAAACCATGCGCTATCTGCGCACTTTTGCAGTGACAGCCAAGATAACCGGCGCAGGCATTCCTGATTTCGCAGGCTTCGCTGAAGAAATTCTCGAACGCATCCAGACCGGGACAAGGCAGGTGAACGAGTTCGGCGACAAGTTGAAGTCGCTCGGTTCGGGCCTGGGTTCGGTCATGGAGCGCGGCGCAGCAACGGTTGAGCGTTATGAAGCGACCATTCCGGGCATCGTGACCGGTCTTTCGACCGGTGGCGCCGAGATCAGCGCTCAGCAGAAGGTATTGGTCGAGCGCGCCGCTCGCGTGCGCCAGATCGCGGCCGGCATTCAGGGCAAGCTTGCCTCCGTTCTATCTGCCATGCAGATCGGCGATATCACCCGCCAGCGCATCGAACATTGCCAGAGCACCTTGACGCTTCTCGACGGTTACCTCGAAACTGAAGCCGGAATGCTGATGGCGGCCGACCGGACAAACCTGTCGTCGATCATCACCAATCTTGTCGCTCTGCAGCTCAGCCAGTCAATCGACGATTTCGATCGTGATACGATGAAGATCGTCGAGACGGTGGCAAGCTTCCGTTCCGATCTCGGGGAGATTGATGGTCTGCGCCGGATGATGACCGAAGGTGGCGGCGATAACGCGATGCGCCGGCTTGAAGCCAATGTCGGCGTAGCGCGCGAGGCGGTCCAGGAAATCGAGGCCGTGGCGATGGAGGCGGGCGAACTCAGCCGCTCGACCGGAACCACAGTTCGCGAGCTGATCGATGGTGTCGGCCTGCTGCAACTGGTACGCACCGACATTCATTATATGGCGCTGAACACCAATCTGCGCTGCGGCAAGATCGGCGAACACGGCAAGGCACTCAATGTCGTTACTGCCGAACTGCGCAATTTTGCGGCGCAGCTGGACGAAACGGCAGAGAAGGTGCTGGCCGAGCTGAAGACCCTGGAAACGGCTTCCGACAAACTGAATATCGGTCATGAAGGCGATAGCCAGGAACTGCTGGACGATCGGCTGGCAAGGGCAATGCAGAGCATCCGCGAGGTCGGCGATCGGATGGATGCAGAAATGGATGGCCTGAGCGAGCAGAGCGGCGTCGCCATCGATCAGATGGAACACTCCCTGTCGCGCCTCGATTTCAAGGCCGAACTCGGTGAAGTGCTGCGCAACTGCGCCGACGAGATTTCGATGGTCGAGGCGGCCGAACTCTCCACCGACCTGGAACCGGTACTGGCCGATCTCGGCGCCCGCATCGGCAAGCTTTACACCATGGTTTCCGAACGTGAACTGCATGCAGCTGTTCTGGGCACCGCACCTCCTGTTGAAGCGGCCGTTGTTGCGGCTGTCATGAGCGACGACGATATCGACGACGCTCTGTTCTAATGAGGCCTGATCTCGTCATCCGTCTCTGAGAGACACAGCCTGCGTCCCGCGGTGGCGGGGCGCGATTTATCGGCGCCTGCGCCTTGACCTTTGGCCGGCTCTGGGTCATTTGACGCCCTTGATTGAAAAGGCGCCCAAGGGTCTCACCCTGGCGGGACGAACCCCGGCGGCGTTAGCAAAGAGAACAAGACATGGCAAAGGCTACATCTTCGGCGCCGTCCCAGCGCATGCTTCGCGTTGGCGAACAGGTTCGCGCCGCCATCACCCAGGTCCTGCAGCGCGGCGAAGTGCGCGACGACCTGCTCGAAAAGACCGTTATCTCCGTATCGGAAGTGCGCATGTCACCCGATCTGAAGATCGCGACCGCCTATGTGACGCCGCTCGGTCTTCCCGACCATGAGGCCGTGATTGCAGCGTTGAACCGCAACGCGAAATTCATTCGCGGCCGGCTCGGCGGCCAGCTTCGGCAGATGAAATACATGCCGGAAGTCCGCTTCCGCGACGATACCAGCTTCGACAACTACAAGAAGATCGATGAGCTGCTGCGTTCGCCCGAGGTCCAGCGGGATCTTGGTGCGACAGACGAAGACAAAGAATAATCTACTAAAGAGAACGCATGTCCAAACCACGCAAACCCAAGGGCCGGGCGGTTTCCGGCTGGCTTATCCTCGACAAGCCGGTGGACTTCGGTTCGACCGAAGCCGTGTCCAAGATCAAGTGGCTGCTCAACGCCCAGAAGGCCGGTCACGCCGGCACGCTCGACCCGCTTGCCTCCGGCATGCTGCCGATCGCATTGGGCGATGCGACGAAAACCGTGCCTTACGTCATGGACGGTCGCAAGATCTACGAATTCACCGTGACCTGGGGAGAGGAACGCTCGACCGACGATCTGGAAGGCGAGGTGACGGCTTCCTCCGACACGCGCCCGGCCGAACAGGCGATCCGCGATCTGTTGCCGAACTATACCGGCGTCATTCAACAGATCCCGCCGCAGTTTTCGGCAATCAAGATCGCCGGCGAGCGCGCCTATGATCTCGCCCGTGACGGCGAAACCGTCGAAATCCCGTCCCGCGAAGTCGAAATATTCCGTCTGACGCTGCTCGGTGTCGGTGAGAACGAGGCGCATTTCGAGGTCGAATGCGGCAAGGGCACCTATGTCCGTTCGCTCGCCCGCGATTTCGGCCGCGAACTCGGTTGCTACGGCCATATCTCCAATCTGCGCCGCACCTTCGTCGCGCCCTTCGGCGAGGACAAGATGGTGCCGCTTGCCGATCTGGTGGCGCTGGAAGAGATCGAGGACCGCGACGAGCGGCTTGCCGCTCTCGACGCCTATCTGATCGATACCGCCGAGGCGCTCTCCTCGTTGCCGCATCTGCCGGTGACAGAAGAGCAGGCCCACCGCATCAAGATGGGCAACCCGATCATTTTGCGCGGCCGCGATGTTCCGGTCGAAGAGCCGGAAGCCTATGCCACCGTGCGTGGCAAGCTGATCGCCATCGGCGAGATTGGCCAGGGCGAGTTCCGCCCGAAGCGCGTCTTTGGGTAGAATTTAGCGTTGGCGGCTGCCCCTCATCCGGCTGCCGCCGCCTTCTCCCCGGAAGCGGGGCGAAGGGACTTGTCGCGGTCTCCGTTCTCCTCGCCCCGTTTACGGGGGGAGGGTGCGCCGAGCGAAGCGGAGCCGGGAGGGGCCTTTGCGCGCATGCGGGCCCATGCTCCGCCTATCTCACACCTCTTTCCTTTTGCCCGGAATTCGTCTATAGGCCCCGCAAGCTCTCGGTCTCCGAGGCTTTTCACGGCCAAGGCTGGACGACATCCCGGCCTTTGGCGACCCTATTTCCTCTTCAATGTAAAGGATCAGACGATGTCGATCACTGCAGAACGTAAGGCCGAACTCATCAAGGAATACGCAACCGTCGAAGGCGACACCGGTTCGCCGGAAGTCCAGGTTGCTATCCTCACCGAGCGGATCAACAATCTGACGGAACACTTCAAGGGCCACAAGAAGGACAACCACTCCCGTCGTGGCCTTCTGACCATGGTTTCGAGCCGTCGTTCGCTTCTTGACTACCTCAAGAAGAAGGACGAAGCCCGTTACACCAAGCTGATCACCAGCCTGGGCGTGCGCCGCTAACAAGTTCTCGGCGGGCTCTTCATCCGAAGGGTCCGCCGGATCTCTATTTCGGCACCTTTCGGGTGCCAGACTGAGGCGGACCCGGATGGGCCGGTTTCGCCACCAAAACCAGACCTGTCATGGGGCAGGATTGCCGGATGCTTTTGGCCGGAGCCGCAAAACGGCTTCGGTCAATCTGAAAAGCTTCTCGTTGTCTTGCCCGTGATGTGTCGCAATGACTGCGGTGGAATGTGTTGCCGCCTCTTCGCTTTGAGAAAAGCCGGGGCGAGACGCCGTTTCCCGCGTTGAAGGACAATATATGTTCAATACCCACTCCGTCGAAATCGAATGGGCCGGCCGTACGCTGAAGCTGGAAACGGGCAAGATCGCCCGTCAGGCTGACGGCGCGGTTCTCGCCACCTACGGCGAAACCGTCGTTCTCGCCACCGTCGTTTCGGCCAAGGCGCCGAAGCCGGGCCAGGACTTCTTCCCGCTGACCGTCAACTACCAGGAAAAGACCTACGCCGCCGGCAAGATCCCGGGTGGCTACTTCAAGCGCGAAGGTCGTCCGTCGGAAAACGAAACGCTGGTTTCGCGCCTTATCGACCGCCCGATCCGCCCGCTCTTCCCGGAAGGCTACAAGAACGACACCCAGGTCGTCGTCACCGTCGTCCAGCATGACCTCGAGAACAACCCGGACATCCTGTCCATGGTTGCCACGTCTGCGGCTCTTACCCTGTCTGGCGTTCCCTTCATGGGCCCGGTCGGCGGCGCACGCGTCGGCTACATCAACGGCGAATACGTCCTGAACCCGCATCTCGACGAGATGGAAGAATCGGTTCTCGACCTCGTTGTTGCCGGTACCCAGGACGCCGTCCTGATGGTTGAATCCGAAGCCAAGGAACTGAACGAAGACGTCATGCTCGGCGCCGTCATGTTCGGCCACAAGGGTTTCCAGCCGGTTATCGACGCGATCATCAAGCTCGCTGAAGTGGCTGCCAAGGAACCGCGCGACTTCCAGCCGGAAGACTATTCCGAACTCGAAGCCGAAATGCTGAAGCATTTCGAAGCCGAACTGCGCGAAGGCTACAAGATCACCCAGAAGGCTGATCGTTACGCTGCCGTCGACGCCGTCAAGGCAAAGGTCAAGGCTCACTTCTTCCCGGAAGGCGTTGAGCCGAAATACACGGCCGAAGTCATCGGCTCTGTCTTCAAGCACCTGCAGGCGAAGATCGTTCGCTGGAACATTCTCGACACCAAGAGCCGTATCGACGGTCGTGACCTCGTCACCGTCCGCCCGATCGTCTCGGAAGTCGGCCTCCTGCCGCGCACCCACGGTTCGGCTCTGTTCACCCGTGGTGAAACGCAGGCGATCGTTGTCGCCACGCTCGGCACCGGCGAAGACGAACAGTATGTCGACAGCCTGACGGGCATGTACAAGGAGCGCTTCCTGCTCCATTACAACTTCCCGCCCTACTCTGTTGGCGAAACCGGCCGCATGGGTTCCCCGGGCCGCCGCGAAATCGGTCACGGCAAGCTCGCATGGCGCGCTATCCGTCCGATGCTGCCTTCGGCTGAACAGTTCCCCTACACGCTGCGCGTCGTCTCCGAGATCACCGAGTCCAACGGCTCGTCCTCGATGGCAACCGTCTGCGGCACCTCGCTCGCTCTGATGGATGCAGGCGTTCCGTTGGCTAAGCCGGTTGCCGGTATCGCCATGGGCCTGATCCTCGAAGGTGATCGTTTTGCGGTTCTCTCCGACATCCTCGGCGACGAAGACCACCTCGGCGACATGGACTTCAAGGTAGCAGGTACTGCCGACGGCATCACCTCGCTGCAGATGGACATCAAGATCGCCGGCATCACCGAAGAGATCATGAAGGTCGCTCTCGAGCAGGCTCAGGGCGGTCGCAAGCACATCCTCGGCGAAATGTCGAACGCGATCTCCGAAGGCCGTTCGCAGCTGGGCGAATTCGCTCCGCGCATCGAAGTGATGAACATCCCGGTCGACAAGATCCGTGAAGTCATCGGTTCGGGTGGCAAGGTCATCCGCGAAATCGTCGAAAAGACCGGCGCCAAGATCAACATCGAAGACGACGGCACCGTCAAGATCGCCTCGTCCTCGGGCAAGGAAATCGAAGCGGCCCGCAAGTGGATCCACTCGATCGTTGCCGAGCCGGAAGTCGGCGTGATCTACGAAGGTACAGTTGTGAAGACCGCCGATTTCGGCGCCTTCGTCAACTTCTTCGGCGCCCGCGACGGTCTGGTCCACATCTCGCAGCTCGCCTCCGAGCGCGTTGCCAAGACCTCTGACGTCGTCAAGGAAGGCGACAAGGTCTGGGTCAAGCTGATGGGCTTCGACGAGCGCGGCAAGGTTCGCCTGTCGATGAAGGTCGTCGACCAGGCCACCGGCGAGGAAATCAAGAAGGCCGACGGCGACGCTGCCGCCGAATAAGCTTTCAGCCGATTGAAATCAGGGGCGCGGAAGTTTCTTCTTCCGCGCCTTTTCTTTATTCATAGATACGAAACACGATCCGCTAAGGTCCGAACCCATGAGCCGCGACGCCCTGAAAACCCTCTTCCATCCCTTCGTTACCGATGCCGTGCCCATGCCCGGCGAGGGCGAGCGGGTGATTTTTCTCGGCGCCGAGGCCGGCAATGCGAGGCCGGAAGGTTTCGATGCCGAGGTGACCTTCGTGCAGTCGTTCCGCCCGCTCTTCCGTGCCCTGCGTGACAACGCCTTTCCTGAAGCAGAGGGCGAGGATTATGACGGTGCACTGGTCCTGTGCGGAAAACATCGCGGCGACAACGAGAACCGCATTGCCGAGGCACTGGCGCGCGTAAAGGTCGGCGGCCTGATTGTGGTTGCTGGCGGCAAGGAAGACGGCATCCAGCCGATCCGCACCATGCTCTTGAAGCTCGGCATCATTCTCGATTACGCGCCGAAATATCACGGCGTCGCCATCTGGTTCGCACGGCCGGAAGATGCAAGCGATGCAATCAAGGCGCTGAAGAAGACCGCTGTGACGGTCGAGGGACGCTTCCAGGCAGCTCCGGGCATGTTCAGCCATGATCGCATCGATGCTGGCTCCGAGCTTCTTGCAGGCCGTTTCCCGACCGATTTCGACGGCAATGTCGCCGACTTCGGCGCAGGCTGGGGTTATCTCTCGGTGATGCTGGCTGAAAAGTCTCCACGGGTGAACCGCATCGACCTGTTCGAGGCCGATTACCGGGCGCTCGAATTCGCCAAGCAGAACCTGGCGCATAACTGCCCGGATCTGCAGGCACGTTTCTTCTGGCAGGATCTCGGAGCCGAGCCGCCGAAGGAAAAATATGATCTCGTCATCATGAACCCGCCCTTCCACGAGGCGCAGGCCGCCGATCCGGAACTGGGCAGGACGATGATCCGCACGGCTGCAGCTGCACTCAAGCAGGGCGGTCGCCTGATGATGGTCGCCAATCGCGGGCTGCCTTACGAGCCGGTCCTTGCCGAAGCCTTCCGTGAATACGGCGAAACCTGCCGTAACTCCAAGTTCAAGGTTATGTGGGGCAAGAAGTAAGCGCCTCCGACTAGCAGGGCCTGCTTTATATTCATCGCTTGCCTGAAGTCACGCTTGCAAACTAGAGTTGCACGGGGTGGCGTTAGGGCAGGCGAATGAGACTGCTGATCTTGATCTTCGCAGCATGGCTGGCCGCAGCGAATGTGGCCTTTGCCGATTCAGCCCGTATCACATGGGAATGGTATAACGCCGCCGAGGTCCATCAGGGACGCAAGGTGGCGAGCCCGACCGACCAGAAGCTTGCGGCTCATTATTTCAGGCTTGCCGCAGACAAGGGCAATGTCGCGGCTGCCTACAAGCTGGGTGAGATCTACGAAAACGGCCAGGGGCTCGCTCCAGACCCTGTTCAGGCTTTCTCATGGTACATGAAGGCGGCGGCCGGGAACGACAAGCATGGCCAGCTCAAGGTCGGCTGGTGTTACCAGAAGGGGATTGCTGTCGCGGCCGATCCATCGATCGCCGCCATCTGGTATCGCGTCGCGGCCGAGAACGGCAATATCTGGGGTTATCACATGCTGGCCTTCATGCTCGCCGATGGTGAGGGCATGAAGAAGGATGTCGGGCTGGCAAGGCGTTATCTCGAGCTCAGCCTGCCGAAGACAAACGACCACTGGGCGAAATGGAAGCTGGCCCAGCTGATCGAAGCCGTAGACCCGAAGAGGGCGAAATTTTTGCTGAAAGAGGCCTCAGAGGCTGGTAACGCCCAAGCCGCTGAGGAGCTCAAACGGATTGATCCCAAGCACTAGAATACGACGCGGGACGCTGTTGTTACTCGGCGTCGGCTCGGCGCAACTTGTCGAGTGTCGGCAGCGAGGTGATGCTGTAGCCGGCATCGACGTAATGCACTTCGCCGGTTACGCCGCGCGAGAGATCGGAGAGGAGATAGAGCGCGGAGCCGCCGATATCCTCGATCGTGGCGGTGCGGCGCAAGGGCGCGTTTTCCCGGTTCCAGGAATAGATCGCCCGCGCATCGGAAATGCCGGCGCCGGCAAGCGTGCGTACGGGGCCGGCAGAGATCGTGTTGACGCGGATGTCACGCGGGCCGTAGTCGGCCGCCAGATAGCGCACGGAGGCTTCGAGAGCCGCTTTGGCAACGCCCATCACGTTGTAGTTAGGAATGACGCGCTGCGAGCCGTTATAGGTCAGCGTCAGCAGCGAGCCGCCATTGGGCATCAGCTCGACAGCTCGCTTGGCAATCTCGGTGAAGGAAAAGCAGGAGATCACCATGGTGCGCGAAAAGTTTTCGCGCGTGGTGTCGGCGTAGAGGCCCTTCAGCTCGTTCTTGTCGGAAAAGCCGATCGCATGAACGAGGAAATCGAAGGAGCCCCAGCGCTCCTTGATCGCCGCAAAGGTTGCGTCGACCGATGTGATATCTTCAACGTCGCAGGGAATGACGAAATCGGAGCCGATTTCCGTCGCAAGCGGCTTTACCCGCTTGCCCAATGCCTCGCCCTGATAGGTGAAGGCAAGTTCCGCGCCCTGGGCCGACAAGGCCTTTGCAATGCCCCAGGCGATGGAATGGTTGTTCGCGACCCCCATGATGAGGCCGCGCTTCCCCTGCATGATACCCGTCATGGGTTTATCCGTTGTAGCGCTGGAAAACGAGCGTTGCGTTGGTGCCGCCGAAACCGAACGAGTTCGACAGAACCGTATCGATCTTGGCATTGTCGATGCGCTTGCGCACGATCGGCACGCCGTCGAATTCCGGGTCGAGGTTCTGGATATGCGCGCTTTCGCCGATGAAGCCGGCCTGCATCATCAGAAGGCCGTAGATCGACTCCTGCACGCCGGCTGCACCCAGCGAGTGGCCGGTCAGCGACTTGGTCGACTGGATATGCGGGATCTTGTCCTTGAAGACTTCACGGATCGCGCCGATTTCCTTCGAGTCACCGACAGGCGTCGAGGTGCCATGGGTGTTGATGTAGTCGACTTCGCCCTTCACGGTGGAAAGAGCCTGACGCATGCAGCGGATGGCGCCTTCACCCGACGGAGCGACCATGTCGTAACCGTCCGAGGTTGCGCCGTAACCGGTGATTTCCGCATAGATCTTCGCGCCGCGAGCCTTGGCATGTTCCAGTTCTTCGAGAACCAGAACGCCTGCACCGCCGGCAATGACGAAACCGTCGCGATCGGCGTCATAGGCGCGCGAGGCATTGGCTGCGTTGTCGTTATACTTCGAAGACATGGCGCCCATTGCGTCGAACAGGTTCGACATGGTCCAGTCGAGATCTTCGTGGCCGCCGGCGAACATGATGTCCTGCTTGCCCCACTGGATCATTTCAGCGGCATTGCCGATGCAATGCGCCGAAGTCGAGCAGGCCGACGAGATCGAGTAGTTGACGCCGTGGATCTTGAACCAGGTGGCAAGCGTTGCCGATGCCGTGGACGACATCGCCTTCGGCACGGCGAACGGGCCGATGCGCTTCGGGCTGTTGTTCTTGATCGTGATATCGGCGGCTTCGATCAGGGTGCGGGTGGAAGGACCACCCGAACCCATGATGATGCCGGCACGCTCGTTTTCAGCGTAGTCCTTCTCTTCCAGGCCGCTGTCTGCCAACGCCTGCTTCATCGCAACGTGGTTCCAGGCGCCGCCCTGAGAGAGGAAGCGCATGGCGCGGCGGTCAACGAGGTCCGTCGTGTCGATATTCGGCTTTCCCCAGACCTGGCACTTGAAGCCGTGCTCGGCGAAATCGGGAGAAAAAGAGATGCCGGATTTCGCAGCCCTCAAGGATTCGGTGACTTCGCCTGCGTCGTTACCGATCGAGGACACGATACCGAGGCCCGTGACAACTACCCGTCTCATTTGCTGTAACCCTTGTTGTTTCCGTCAGTTGGCCTTGAGTTTGCCTCAGGCCGTCTTGTCCTTGGACAGGCCGACGCGAAGGTCGGTTGCCTGATAGATAGTTTCTCCATCGGCCTTCAGCCAGCCGTCAGCGGTGCCGAGCACGAGCCGACCCTTCATGACGCGCTTGAAGTCGATGCCGAATTCGAGAAGCTTCGTGGTCGGGCGGATCATGCCCTTGAACTTCACTTCGCCGGTCGAAAGCGCCATGCCGCGGCCTTCTTCGCCCAGCCAGCCGAGGAAGAAGCCGGTCAGCTGCCACATGCCGTCAAGGCCGAGGCAGCCCGGCATGATCGGGTTGCCTTCGAAATGGCAGGGGAAGTACCAGTCATCCGGCTTCACGTCGTATTCCGCGCGAATATAGCCCTTGTCGAAGGCGCCGCCGGTTTCGGAAATATCGGTGATACGGTGGACCATCAGCATCGGCGGCAGCGGCAATTGCGCGTTACCCGGCCCGAAGAGCTCACCATGTGCGCAGGCGAGAATTTCTTCGTAATTGAAGCTGGATTGTCTGGTCGTCATCGAATTCCGCATCCCCTATGATCGCTAGGTCAGGCGGGCCAGGCCCTGTTTCAGGCACAGCCATGATTGAAGCGTTGAACATTCCGGGTCCGGGATATTGGGCCTTGGAACATCATTTTGTCACGTCCGCATATAGGAACCGGAGCGTGCAAACCAGAGGGACGGGCATAAAATCCGAATATTTGCGGCATTGCGTGCGCATCCGACGCGGGAAACTGTTGAAACTCAAGCCGCCAAAAGTTATATCCGAAACTCGAGAAGTATCGCGAGTTGCAGGAGCTCCAGATCAGAATGGCAGAAGCCATACCCGAAATCGAAGTGAAGTTGCGCCATCATGGCCTGCGGCCGACACGGCAGCGCGTGGCGCTGGGCGATCTTCTTTTTGCCAAGGGTGACCGCCACCTGACGGTCGAGGAACTGCACGAAGAAGCGATCATCGCAGGCGTGCCGGTCTCATTGGCAACCGTCTACAACACGCTTCACCAGTTTACCGAAGCCGGCCTGATCCGCGTTCTCGCCGTCGAGGGCGCCAAGACCTATTTCGACACCAACACGTCGGATCACCATCACTTCTTTATCGAAGGCCGCAACGAGGTCATGGACCTTCCCGTCGGCAATCTGGAGATCGGCAATCTGCCGGAACCTCCGGAAGGCATGGAGATCGCCCATGTGGACGTCGTCATCCGCCTGCGTGAAAAGCGCTCCTGACGCTTGAAGACATTCCGACAAAACCGGGCACCGGTTTTGCTGAAATTTCGTTGAAGCCGCTTTAGCGGCGCTTCTTTCTTTTGCTTGACTTCAGAGCTTCCTCGGGAGGCCTGCCTGGTCGCGACATATAGCGCGGCAGGGTCCAGCCGTAATGGAGCGCGCCGCCGCGTAGCGCGAAGGAAATTACCACACCGCAGCCGGCGCTGACGAAAAGCGGCTGGCCCATTGCGTGTACGGCCGTAAAGGTTGCGGCTCCGGCAAGCGCGGACGTGATGTAGATTTCCGGGCGCAACAGCACCGAAGGCTCGTTTGCCAGAACGTCGCGCAACACGCCGCCCAGGGTCGCGGTCATCACGCCGGTAACGATCGCAATCGTTGGCGATCCGGTTGCGGCCATGCCCTTGGCTGCGCCGAGCACGCAGTAGGCGGCAAGACCGATCGCATCGAGCCATAAAAGCAGCTTGTAACGCGATTCCACGTAATAGGCGGTGAAATAGACGAAGGCGCCGGTGGCGACGCAGATGAGGATGTAGATCGGATCGATGACCCAGAACACCGGGCGACCGAGGATCAGATCACGCACGGTTCCTCCACCCGATCCGGTCACAGCGGCAAAGAACAGGAAGCCGATGAGATCAAGCTCCTTGCGCGAGGCGGCAAGCGCGCCTGTTGCAGCAAATACCGCCACGCCCATATAATCGAGTATCATCAGCAGCGGCATGTCATTCTCCAGCGTCGCGCAAGTGCCTGAGCCTAAGTGTTGAGGACATTAGCTCGTGACCTGCATATACGTAACTCGTGCTGCAGCGTCATAGACAGATCAATTTGCCTGTGGTGAACGCCGTGAATAAGCATTTTGTCGCGATAATCCAAGCCATCGCCCTTTTGGTGATGATGCCCGTGATGGCATTGGCCCAGCAACAGCTGCTGCAGGATCCGGAAATGTTCGAAAAGGGCTTCTTTCGGAAAAGCTGCAAGACGGTCGATTTCGGTCCGAATTTCGTCAAGCGCTTCGATATCAACAACGACAATATTACCGATGTCGTCATCGACCACAGCGCGCTCACCTGTGACGGCGTTCGCGGCCCGAAATGCAATCAGGACGGCTGCCCGCAGAATTTCTATGTCCAGGCCAAGGAGGGCGGCTATATCATGATCGCCACCGCTCAGGTCTATGGCTACGATTTCGTCCAGTATTTCGGCAACATGGTCTTCATGTTCAAAATGCATCCGCGCTTTTGCGAACGCACGGATGCAGTGCCTTGCGAAATGCGTGTCCGCGTTCGCGGAACGAAATTCGTCACGATCTCCAAGAAATAGCTATCTCGGGAAGAACGAGCTGATCCGGCCCGTCAGGTAATAAGCGGCAAGGCTCATCCATTCGCGTACGGCAGTTGTGGTGATCTGGGCGTTGAGCGCCGGCTGGGTAAAGTCCAGGCCGGGCATGACCACGCCGCTCGTTCGATAATCGACCGGCCAGGGCGTGACGGTGATGCCGGCCTTGGCGAACAGGCCGACGGAACGTGGCATGTGAAAGGCCGAGGTGATCAACAGGCAGTTTTTGAGCCCCTGCGCTTTCAGAAGTTCGGCCGTGTTGAGGCTGTTCTCGTAGGTCGTGCGCGAGGTGTTTTCCTTGATCAGCCGGTCGGGCGAAATGCCGAAGGCCGAGAAGAAACGTTCCGCTGTCTGCGCCTCGCCCTCAAAAGTTCCGCTGATCGACCCGTCGCCGCCCGAAACCAGAATGCGCGCCTCAGGATGGTTGCGGGCGAGCCGCAGGGCCTCGACGAAACGGTCGGCCGACTGGTTGAGCTCCATGCCGCCCCGCGCCGTATTGATCTCGTTGTCGAAGGCACCGCCGAGGATGATCATGCACGAGACCTCGGCAGGATCCTCTGCCGGTCTTTCAAACCGCGCTTCCAGTACCTGCAATGCCACCACACCCGTTGTCGTGAACAGCGTGATGAAGAGCGTCAGCGCTGAAAGGAAAGCCGAGAGGCCGGAAAGCCTTCGCCAACCGATCAAGGCAAGCAATGCCGCAAACGTGGCAAGCAGGAAGGCGATGGAGAGCGGTTGGGCGAAAACCCAGAACAACTTGGAAAGAAGAAACATTGAGGCTCGCGAATTCGATTCGCGGGCAGTCTACAGCGCGTCGCGGCGGCGGTGAACGATCGGCTGCTGGAAATGCAGGTGAAGCGGACGTGGCAACGCCCTTGTGGCGAGTGCAACGACGATGGTCAGCATGGCGACGACGGACAGTGCATCCTTGCCCATATAATGAGTGGTAAAGGCTCCGGTCACGGCTCCGGCCGCCATGCCGGTCCATGGTACCGTCTGGATCAGCCAGCCGCGCGGATTGCGATCGCCGATCATCCATCGCCCAATGCCGCGGCCGAAGCGGGACAATGCCCCGGTGATATAGGTCAATCCGATCGGCAGGCCTTCGATCTGTTCAACTGTCGCGTTAATCAGTCCCATGGAAAGCACGACGAGGTAGAATTGCGCCCGTAGATAATCCGCAGGTAAGGTCGAGGCTACCGCGAGCAGGATTGCCACGGTCGAAAGCACCACAAAGGCGCGCCGCGCCGAGACGCGGTGGGCAAGCACGATACCCAGCGCATTGCCAAGAATGAAAACCCATATCGCGCCGAACAGGGTCAAGGCATGACCATAGTCGCCATCGACAAAGGATATCGCAGCGCGCGTCGTGTTGCCGCTCATGAACGAGACGAAGTCACCGGAAAGGATGAGGCCGATCGCATCCGTCATGCCGGCAATGAAGGAGATTGCTGCGACAAGCGCCAAACCGGTTGTGGTCCGCCGTTTGCGGATGATGTGTCGACGTCTCTGGCGTGTCATTTGACGAACGTGGTTGGGGTGGCTTGTCGCGCAATCTGCCGCAAAACGGCTTCATGGCATTGATCCAAGACAATAGCGGCAGAAAGGGCCGCAGTCCTGTCCAAACTAACTGTCCGACAGCCAGTTCTGGATACCGCGTGCCGCCGCGCGCCCGGTCGCAAAGCAGGCGGTCAGAAGATATCCGCCCGTAGGCGCTTCCCAGTCGATCATTTCACCCGCTGCGAACAATCCGGGACGAGATTTCAGCATGTAGCGCTCGTCTATGTCGCTCCACGCGATGCCACCGGCTGACGAGATAGCCTCGGCGATCGGGCGGGGGCGCAAAACCGGGATCGGCAGGGTCTTGATCAGATCGGCAAGTTGTTCCGCAGGCATCCGGTTTGCGTCTTTAGACAGTTCGCGGAGTAGCGCGGCCTTTACGCCATCCAGCCCGGCCCCCTTGCGCAGCCGGTTGGAAAAACTTGCCTTGGCATCCTGTCTTGCCAGATCGCGGGCAAGGCGTTCCTGTGTTCGACCCGGCATCAGGTCGACGGTAATGGCAGCTTTGCCGTCGCGGAAAAGCCGGTCGCGCAGCGCTGCCGAATGGGCGTAGACGAGGCTACCTTCGATACCATGTTTCGAAATGACGAATTCGCCGGGATAGCTGCCGGCATCGGATGTCGTCGACACGGATTTCAACGGCGCGCCGGAAAAACGCTCGACGAAGATATCGCTCCAGGCGACGTCGAAACCGCAATTGGCGGGTTGCAGATCGTGAACGGTTACGCCCTGATCCTTCAGCCACGGCACCCAGGCGGCATCCGAACCGAGCCGTGGCCAGCTTGCGCCGCCGAGCGCCAGAAGCGTGACGTCGGGCTGGATGGTGACTTCGCCATCCGGTGTCGTGAAACGAAGTCCGCTGCCGTCAAACCCCGTCCAGCGATGCCGGGTCTTGAGCGTTACACCCTGCGCTTCCAGCCGCTTCAGCCATGCGCGCAACAGGGGAGAGGCTTTCATCACGGTCGGGAAAACGCGGCCGGACGTGCCGACGAATGTTTCGGTGCCGAGTTCCGCTGCCCATTCCCGGACATCGGCGGGCGTGAAGGCATCGAGTGCCGGCCGCAGGCGAGGGGAGGCACTGCCGAAACGCTCCGCAAAACGGGCGAAATCCTCCGAATGGGTGATGTTCAGGCCGGACTTGCCGGCAAGCAGGAATTTACGCGCGAAGGTCGGCATCGCATCATAGACGGTCACGGACAGACCTTCCGCGGAAAGCAGTTCTGCTGCCGCAAGGCCGGCCGGGCCGCCGCCGATGATTGCGATTGTCTTTGTCATGCGCTCAGTCAGTCAGAGACTTTGTTGTGATGCGGCGGGAAGTGGCCCGCGACTGCGTCGAAATTCGACGAAGATGTGCCCGAAGAGAGCGGCAAGCACAATGGGCCCGCCGATCAACGTTGCCTGTGGCGGTATTTCGGCCATGAACATCCACACCCAAAGCGGCGTAAGCGGTACTTCCAGCGCAATGATGAGGCTGGCATCCGCCGCCGGAATGCGCCTTGCGCCAAAGGTATAGAGAATGAGACCGAGTGCATTCTGCATGATGCCGAACAGGAAGATCAGCGTCATGTCCTGCCCGGTTGCGGTGCCGGGGCTGGCGAAGAAGAAGGTGACGGCCGAGCAGAGATAGGCCGAAAATGCCATGGCAGGCAGCATCGGCACGTCACGATGCTGGCGCATGATGACGGCGAGTGCGGCGACCGTGAGCGTCATGATCCCCGCCAGTCCCTTGCCAAGCATGGATCCGCCGCCGCCCGCATCGGTCAGCATGATGGCGACACCGGCAAAGGCAAGCGTGCTGGCGATCAGGGTGGAGCGGCTGGCCCTTTCACCGATTATCAGGAAGGCGACCCCGGCGGTGACGAATGGCACTGTCGCATAGATCACCATCGCATCCGCAACAGAGGTGTAATAGATCGAGCCGAGGCCGGAAATCATGCTACCGGCGGAAAACAGGGTGGCAAGGATCGTCGGCCAGCGGATCGCCTTCAGGATCGGCCAGGCCCGGTCGCGCTCCAGATAGAAGAAGAAAAGCAGCGTCGCCGTGCCCGATACCAGACCACGCAGAAAGATGATCGTCGGCAGATCGGTCGAGATCGCCCGCATGAACAGTCCCGACAGCGACCAGGCCAGCGCCGACAGGCCGACATAGATCACCCCCAGGCGATACTGGCTGTCTTCGCTGGACATCGTTTGTGACCCCGACAAGAATGAAGAAAGCCGGGACGTTAATCCCGGCTTCGAACCGCCACAAGCACTGCTTGCGTAGTCCCATGCCGCAAACGCATCAGCCGTTGTCGAGGGTTCGCAGGCGTCTCAGGTAAGCAGCGCTTCCGTCAGCGGATGATGTGGATCGGCAAGCCCGTCGAGAATGTTGAAATGGTGGCGGTCGGGTTCCTCGACGCAATCCGTTTCGGCGCCCAATCCCTTCCAGATATTGGCGAGCAGCGCGTTCTGGCGCAGGAATTCCGAGCGCTCGGAGGCGCCGACCCAGCAGGTGAGGCGGGTGCGGGCAATCGGCTCAAGCAAAGCGGGGCTTTCGAGATAGGCTTCCTCGATATCGATCTGCTGCACCTTGTTCATCTGCGTGCCGATCAGTGGCCGCAGATCGTGGACGCCAGAGATCGAGACGACATTGACGATCCGCTTGCAGATTTCCTCCGGCAAGGGAGACGAGGCGCTGACCATGCGGGTGACGAGATGCCCGCCGGCAGAATGTCCGGTCAGCCGGATCGGACCGGATACGATTTCCGCCGCGGCCTCGATGGCTTTTCCGATTTCCTGGGTAATCCCCGAAATCCGGTTTTCAGGCGCCAGCGTGTAGCTGGGCATGGCCACCGCATAGCCGGTTTCCACCGCGCCATGGGCCAGATGCGAAAAATAGCCGTTGTCGAGCCTGATCCAGAAACCGCCATGGACAAAGACGACGAGGCCGATCGGATCACCGGCCGGCAGGAACAGGTCAAAGCGATTGCGCGGTTTGTCGCCATAGGTCAGGCCCAGCTTCGCCCGACCGGTTTCGATCATGCGATCACGATAGGCCTTGGCCGGTTCCGCCCATGCATCCGGCCAGCGCTCGCCCTGCGGAATGTTGATGCCGTTGGCATAGGCGTCGTCCCAGTCGATGATCTTGTGGCGCATGCGGCTCTCCTTAATCTGTTCCTTTGCTTCAGACATACCGCATTGGAAGCCTCTGACCAGTCCTTTCATCGGAAAGAATGTCGTGAAAACAGGCGCTTCCGAAAAATATTACAAACTTAAAATTTCTCTCTTGCCAGTCCCGAAACTCGGTGCAATTCTGAACAAAAGGCAAAAAGCCGCATCGATAAGAATAATGGGAACGTGATTATGCTGGGACCGTCAGGCCATCAGGATACCTATGCCCGCGATAACCTTCCGCCCATCGAAGAATGGCCGGAAATAAGGCTCGATGGCTTCGAATACCCCGAATGGATGAATGCCGGCGTCGAGCTGACCGACCGTATGGTCGAGCGTGGTTTCGGCGACCATACGGCGCTGATCGGCAATGGCCGGCAGCGCACCTACAAGGAACTGACGGACTGGACGAACCGCATCGCCCGGGCGCTGACCGAGGATTATGGGGTAAAGCCGGGTAACCGCATTTTGATCCGCTCGGCCAACAATCCGGCCATGGTCGCCTGCTGGCTGGCCGCGACCAAGGCCGGTGCCGTCGTCGTCAACACCATGCCGATGCTGCGTTCGGGCGAACTCGCCAAGATCATCGACAAGGCCGAGGTGACGCTGGCTCTTTGCGACACGCGGCTGATGGACGAACTGGTCGCCGCCGCCAAGGAAAGCGATTTCCTGACCCAGGTCATAGGTTTCGACGGAACCGCCAATCACGATGCCGAACTGGATCGTGCAGCCCTCAACAAGCCGGTGAAATTCGAGGCGGTGAAGACGGGGCGCGACGACGTGGCGCTGCTCGGGTTTACATCGGGATCGACCGGCGTGCCCAAGGCGACGATGCATTTCCATCGCGACATCCTGATCATCGCCGATGCCTATGCCAAGGAAGTTCTCGGCGTCCGGTCAGACGATGTTTTCGTCGGCTCGCCGCCGCTCGCTTTCACCTTCGGGCTCGGTGGTCTGGCCGTCTTCCCGCTGCGTTTCGGCGCGAGCGCGGCGCTTCTCGAAAACGCATCGCCGCCGAAGCTGATCGAGATCATCGAGACCCATAAGGCGACCATCTGTTTCACCGCACCCACCGCCTATCGCGCCATGCTTTCGGCAATGGATGGCGGCGCGGACCTTTCGTCCTTGAGGATCGCGGTCTCTGCCGGCGAAACGCTGCCGGGGCCTGTTTTCGACGAGTGGATGAAGAAGACCGGCACGCCGATCCTCGACGGCATCGGCGGCACGGAAATGTTGCATATCTTCATCTCCAACCGGCTGAACGATTTCAGGGCATCCAGCACCGGCAAGCCGCTGATGGGCTATCAGGCCAAGGTGGTGGATGACGACCTTAACGAAGTGCCGCGCGGCACGCCCGGTCATCTCGTGGTTCGCGGCCCGATCGGTTGCCGTTATCTCGCCGACGACCGGCAGAAAAACTTCGTCCGTGGCGGCTGGAATGTCACCGGCGACACCTTCGTGCAGGATGCGGACGGCTATTTTCACTTCGCCGCCCGCTCCGACGACATGATTGTTTCCGGTGGCTACAACATTGCCGGCCCGGAAGTGGAGGCGGCGCTTCTGAAGCATGAGGCGGTGCAGGAATGCGCGGTGATCGGCGTGCCGGACGATATTCGCGGCATGGTCGTTGAGGCGCATGTCGTGCTGGTGCCGGGTTCCGACCCATGCGACGCCATGGCGAAGCTTCTGCAGGAACATGTGAAGACGGTGATCGCGCCCTACAAATATCCGCGCTCGGTCGTCTTCACCGACACGCTTCCGAAGACCGAATCCGGCAAGATCCAGCGCTTCCGATTAAAGCAGGCTCTTTCGGCGTAAATTGCGCTCCCACCGGCGAAATCGTCTTGTTCGACGGTGGAAGTTTCTGTGTGAATGTGGAAGGTAACGGTTCCGCCACGGTGAACTCGCCGGGCGACAGGGGAACGACAAAAAGGGGAGTACCGCAATGAAGACAATGCTGGCAGCCGCCACGATGGCGCTCAGCCTCGGTGCATCGGGTCTGGCAATGGCCGAACCGCTCAAGATCGGCATGATTACCACGCTTTCGGGCGGCGGTGCAGGCCTCGGCGTCGACACCCGCGACGGCTTCATGCTGGCGATCAAGCAGTCCGGCAACAAGGACATCACCGTCGTCACCGAGGATGATGCGCAGAAGCCGGAACTTGCCGTCCAGATCGCCGACAAGATGATCCAGAGTGACAATGTCGACGTGCTGACCGGCATCGTCTGGTCGAACCTTCTGATGGCCGTGGTGCCAGGCGCGGTGGCGCAGGGCAAGTTCTACGTTTCGACCAATGCGGCCCCTGCGGCCCTTGCCGGCCAGGGCTGCAACAAGCTCTATTTCAACGCCGCCTACCAGAACGACAATCTTCACGAGGCGATGGGCGAATACGCCAACAAAACCAACAAGAAGATGTTCATCCTCGCCCCGAACTATCCGGCCGGCAAGGATTCGCTGACCGGCTTCAAGCGTTATTACAAGGGCGAGCTGGCCGGTGAAGTCTATACCAAGGTCGGCCAGACGGATTACGCTGCCGAAATCGCCCAGATGCGTGCTTCCGGTGCCGATGGCATCTTCGTCTTCCTGCCGGGCGGCATGGGCATTGCCTTCATGAAGCAGTTCGCCCAGTCGGGCGTAAAGATCCCGGTCATGGGCCCGGGATTCTCCTTCAGCCAGGACGTTCTGCCGGCTATCGGTGATGCGGCATTGGGTGCAAAGGCGTCCGGCCAGTGGGCACCCGATTTCGACACCGATGTCAGCAAGAAGTTCACGGCCGACTTCCAGAAGGAATATAACCGCCTTCCGTCCATCTATGCCGTTCAGGCCTATGATGCGGCGCAGCTGATTGTATCGGCTGCCGGAAAAGCAAGCGTCAAGGATGCAGATGCATTCCGCAACGAGCTGCTGAAAGCCGACATCCAGTCGCCGCGTGGAAACTTCAAGTTCAACACCAACCAGCATCCGATCCAGGATATCTACCTGACGGAAGTGGTGAAGAAGGACGGCGTCCTGACCAACAAGACGGTCGAAAAAATCTTCACCGACCACGGTGATGCCTATGCCAAAGACTGCAAGATCTAAGGCATAGATGTGACCATCGCACTTGCTCTAGAGCAGTTGCTGAACGGCATCCAGCTCGGCGTCATGTTGTTTCTCATGGCAGCCGGGCTGACGCTGATCTTCGGCGTCATGGGCCTGATCAACCTCGCTCACGGTTCACTCTACATGGTCGGCGCCTTTGCCTGCGCCAGCGTCGCCGCCTGGACCGGTTCGTTCTGGCTCGGGCTGATCGCCAGCCTTGCCTGCGCGGCGGCTGCCGGCGCCATCGTCGAGCTCGCCGTCATCCGCAGGCTTTATGATCGCGACCATCTCGATCAGGTTCTGGCGACCTTTGCGCTGATCCTAGTCTTTTCCGAAGGCACCCGCTGGCTCTTCGGTGATTTCCCGCTCTATCTCGATATTCCGCCACTGCTTCAGGGCATCGTCAATTTGCCGGGTGACGCGAGTTATCCCGTCTACCGGCTGGCGATCATTGCCGTCGGCGCGCTGATCGCGCTCGGCCTTTATCTCTTGATCGGCAAGACCCGTCTCGGCATGCGCATCCGCGCCGGCGAAAGCGACCGCGAGATGATCGGTGCGCTCGGCGTCGATATCCGCACGCTTTATACGCTGGTCTTCGCGCTCGGTTCGGCGCTTGCAGGCCTTGCCGGTGCGCTGGTCGGCGCGCTGCAATCGGTGCAGGTCGGAATGGGCGAACCGGTTCTGATCCTCGCCTTCGTCGTCATCGTCATCGGTGGCATCGGCTCGATCAAGGGAGCACTTTATGGCGCGCTTCTGGTCGGGGTGACAGATACGCTCGGGCGTTTTCTGCTGCCGCAGCTTCTGGCGCTGTTTGTCGATCCGTCCCAGGCGGGCATGATCGGCGGCGCCATGGCCTCGATGCTGATCTATGTCGTCATGGCCGTCATTCTGGCCGTAAAGCCGCGCGGGCTTTTCCCGCCAGCACATGCGTGAGGGCAAAAAATGCTGACACGCGAAAATACCGTCAATCTCGTGCTCGCTTTGTTGCTGCTGGTCGCTCCGCTGGCCGCCAATGCTTTCGGCCAGCCTTTTTACGTGACGCTCGCCACCCGCATCGCCATCCTGGCTCTGGCCGCGCTGGGGCTTAACCTAGCGCTTGGTCTCGGCGGCCTCGTCTCTTTCGGCCATGCCGCCTTCTTCGGCATCGGCGGTTATGCGGCGGGCATCCTGTCCAGCCATGCGCTCTCCTATGAGCCGATGATCTTCGGTCTGCCCGGCACGGTGCAGATGCCGGTGATCTGGATTGTCGCGGTGATCGCATCGGGCCTTGTGGCGCTGGCGATCGGCGCGATCAGCCTGCGGACCTCGGGCGTCTATTTCATCATGATCACGCTCGCCTTCGCCCAGATGGTCTATTATTTCGCCATCTCCTGGCCGGCCTATGGCGGCGAGGACGGGTTGTCGATCATGGTCCGCAACCAGTTTCCCGGCGCAAATACGATGAAGCCGCTGAGCTTCTTCCTTGTCTGTTATCTCGTGCTCTTGGCCGGCATCGGGTTGTTCGCCCTGATCCGCGCCTCGCGTTTCGGTGCGGCATTGCAGGCTGCAAGACAGAACGAGACGCGTGTCGCGACCGTTGGCATCCATCCCTATCGCATCCGCCTGACCGGCTTCGTCATTTCTGCGATGATCACGGCGCTTGCCGGTGCGCTTTATGCCGATCTGAACCGCTTCGTCAGCCCGTCCATGCTCTCCTGGCACATGTCGGGCGAACTGATCGTGCTGATCATTCTCGGCGGCACTGGCCGGCTGTTCGGCCCACTGGCCGGGGCAGCGCTTTATGTTGCCTTCGAATTCGCGCTCGGAGGTCTGACCGAACGCTGGCAGTTCTTCCTCGGCCTTATCCTTCTGGGTGTCGTGTTGTTTGCCCGCGGTGGCTTGCTTGGTCTGCTGGCTGGAAAGGCGAAACATGGTTGAGCCGGTCCTCCAGATAGACAATCTCATCAAGGCATTCGGTGTCTTGAAAGCCACGGACAGCGTTTCGATCGATCTTCGGCCGGGCGAAATCCATGCGCTGATCGGCCCGAACGGTGCCGGCAAGTCGACGCTGATTCACCAGATCTGTGGCACAGTGAGGCCCGATAGCGGCACGATCCGTTTTGCCGGCGAGGATATCGGTGCGTTGAACACGGCGCAGCGTGCGCAGAAGGGGCTCGGCCGGACGTTTCAGGTGTCATCGCTGGCACCGGAATTTTCGGCGCTGAGGAATGTTATGTTGGCCGTGCAGGCCAAACAGGGATCGAGCTTCGGCTTTTTCAGGCCGGTGATGCGGGATCGATCGCTTGTCGATCCGGCTATGGCCATTCTTGAGCGGGTGGGTCTCGCCGACCGCGCACGCCTGCCGGCAGCCGAGCTTTCCCATGGCGAACGCCGCCAGCTGGAAATCGCCATGGCGCTGGCGCTGCAATCGAAAGCCTTTCTGCTCGACGAGCCGATGGCGGGCATGGGGCCGGAAGGATCCAAGAAGCTGACCGGCTTTCTCGATGCGCTGCGTCGCGAAGCCCCGATCCTGCTGGTCGAACACGATATGGATGCGGTCTTTGCGCTCGCCGACCGGATTTCGGTTCTCGTTTACGGCAAGGTCATCGCCACCGGGACAGTGGATGAAATCCGCCGCAATCCGACGGTGCGCACCGCCTATCTGGGGGATCACGCCTGATGCTTTTGGATATTCAGGACATCACCACCTATTACGGTGCAAGCCAGGCGCTGTTTGGTGTCGAGTTCCGCATGACTGAAGGCGAAGTCGTGGCGCTGATGGGACGCAACGGCATGGGCAAGTCGACGACGATCAAGTCGATCTGCAACCTCATCGCCCCGAAGACCGGCCGTATCTTTTTCGGCGGCAGGAGCACCGAGCGGATGGCGCCTTACAAGGTGGCAAGGCTCGGCGTCGGTCTGGTGCCGGAAGGGCGGCGCTGCTTTCCCAATCTTTCCGTCCATGAAAACCTCGTGGCGGCGGCAAGGCCCGGCGAATGGACGCTGGAAAAGGTCAATGCGCTGTTCCCGCGGCTGGAAGAGCGGCATGCGCAGATGTCGAAATCGCTTTCTGGCGGCGAACAGCAGATGCTGGCAATCGGCCGTGCGCTGATGACCAACCCGCGCCTGCTCATTCTCGACGAGGCGACAGAGGGGCTCGCCCCGGTTATCCGGCAGGATATCTGGCGGGCGATCCGTCAGTTGAAGGCGGAAGGCCTGTCCATTCTCGTGGTGGACAAGACGCTTTCCGAGCTTTTGCCGGTTGCGGACCGTTGCGTCATCCTCGAAAACGGGCGAAGCGTCTGGCAGGGATCAAGCGGTGAAGTCACTGCCGAGGTCCAGGATCGCTATCTCGGAGTATGACAATGGAAGCGGCAAGCGCGGATCTCGAGCTTATCGTTCATGACGCCCACGGCAACAACAAGCCGGAGACGCGGCTGTGGCTGCGCATGCTCTCGACCACCAAGCTGATCACCAACGAGATCCGCCGCCGCCTGCGCGCCGAATTCGGTGCCACGCTGCCGCAATTCGACCTTCTGGCGCAGCTTTATCGCGAGCGGGAAGGCCTGCGGCTTGGCGAGTTGTCGAAACGCACAATGGTGACCAACGGCAATGTCACGGGCCTTGTCGAGCGGCTGGAGGCGGATGGTTATGTCGAGCGCGTCACGCCGCATGCCGACCGTCGTGTCACCGTCGCGCGGCTGACGCCATCGGGCGTCGAGTTTTTCACCGGCATGGCCGCGGCGCATGAACGCTGGCTCAAGGATATCATGGCCGATGTCGATCCGGACATGGTCTCTTCGCTTTGGAGTGAAATCGGCGCGGTCAAGGCATCGGCCAGCAATCACCTTTCCGGCAGCGCCGACGAATAGGGGCTTTTCATCGGCCCCGAAAACACTCTAGGTGTTTGTCGACCATTGTTCCCGGAGCCGCAATGACAGACGACCTGCAGGCCATCGTTGAAGACATCCATGTGAAGCTGCTGGAGCGGCTTGGCGAAGGCAAGGTAGCCGACTACATCCCCCAGCTTGCCCATATCGATCCGAAGAAATTCGGCATCGCGGTCGTCACCGTCGACGGCAAGGTTCACAGCGCCGGTGATTGCAACGAGGCCTTTTCGATCCAGAGTGTGTCCAAGGTCTTCACGCTGACGCTGGCGCTCGGCAAACATGGCGAAACGACCTGGAATCGCGTTGGCCGCGAGCCGTCCGGTTCTGCCTTCAACTCCATCGTCCAGCTGGAGCAGGAGGAAGGCAAGCCGCGCAATCCCTTCATCAATGCCGGTGCAATTGCCGTCAGCGACCTCGTGCTCGCCGGTCACACGCCGCGCGAGGCGATCGGCGAAATCCTGCGTTTCGTCCGTTATCTGGCGGATGACGAGGAGATTGCCATCGACCCGGCTGTGGCAAAGTCGGAGGAGGCGACCGGTTACCGCAACTTTGCGCTCGCCAATTTCATGCGCTCCTTCGGCAAGCTTACCCATCCGGTGGAACATGTGCTCGGCGTCTATTTCCACCATTGCGCCATCGCCATGACCTGCACCCAGCTTGCCAAAGCGGGCCTGTTTCTGGCGGCCAATGGCCGGAACCCGATGACCGGGCATACGGTCGTCTCAAGGCAGAGGGCGCGGCGCATCAATGCACTGATGCTGACCTGCGGCCATTATGACGGGTCGGGCGAATTTGCCTATCGCGTCGGCCTGCCCGGCAAGAGCGGTGTCGGCGGCGGCATCATGGCGGTTGCGCCGGGCCGTGCCTCGATCGCCGTCTGGTCTCCGGGGCTCAATCACAACGGCAATTCACTGGTCGGGTCGCTGGCGCTCGAAATGCTGGCGGATCGGACAGGCTGGTCGGTATTCGGCCACTGACACTTCATTTGAGGTAGCCATAAAAAAGCCCGGCACCTCTTGTCGAAGTGCCGGGCTTTTTCGTCCTGGGAGGACTTGTTCAGTCTTCGCTGGCAGCCATCTGGGTCAGCACGTCGCCGCGTCCACGCATGCGCAGCACGAGCGGCAGGATCAGCGCCACGGCGGCGATGAACAGCAGCACGGCGGCGATCGGCGAGGTGAACAGCACGGTGAAGTCACCCTGGCTGATCGACAATGCGCGACGCAACTGCTGTTCCGCCAGCGGGCCGAGGATCAGGCCGACGATGACCGGCGCGATCGGGTAATCGAACACGCGCATGACGTAAGCGATCAGGCCGAAGACGAGCAGCATGCCGAGTTCGAACACCGACGGATTGGCGCCGATCGTGCCGAGCGTCGCAAACACCAGAATACCCGCGTAGAGCCAGGGCTTCGGGATGGTCAGCAGCTTCACCCACAGGCCGACCAGCGGCAGGTTCAGAACCAGCAGCATCAGGTTGGCAATGAGAAGCGAGGCGATAAGGCCCCAGACGAGCTGCGGGTTGGTCGCAAACAGAAGCGGACCGGGCTGCAGGCCGTATTGCTGGAAACCGGCCAGCATGATCCCGGCCGTTGCAGACGTCGGCAGGCCGAGCGTCAGGAGCGGCACGAGCGTACCGGCAGCAGACGCATTGTTGGCCGCTTCCGGTCCGGCGACGCCTTCGATGGCGCCATTGCCGAATTCTTCCGGATGCTTGGACAGCTTCTTTTCGGTCGCATAGGAAAGGAAGGTGCCGATTTCAGCACCGCCGGCCGGCATGGCGCCGATCGGGAAGCCGATCACGGTACCGCGCAGCCAGGCTTTCCAGGAACGCGCCCAGTCCGTCGCGGTCATCCACACGGAACCCTTGATCGCTTCCACCTTGTCGGGCGCCTGTGCGCCCTGGGCTGCGATGAACAGCGTCTCGCCGATCGCAAACATCGCGACCGCCATGGTCGTGACCTCGATACCGTCGAGCAGGTCCGGCACGCCGAAGGATAGGCGGTTCTGGCCGGTCAGCTGGTCGATGCCGACGAGCGACAGGGCAAGACCGATGAACAGCGAGGTAAGACCGCGCAGCGTCGAATTGCCGAAGGCGGACGAGACGGTGACGAAGGCGAGAACCATGAGCGCGAAATATTCGCGAGGGCCGAACACCAGCGCCAGCTTGACGATGTAGGGGGCGATAAAGGCAAGCGCGAGCGTCGCGATCAGGCCGGCAACGAAGGAGCCGATCGCAGCTGTCGCCAGCGCCGGTCCGCCGCGGCCCGCACGGGCCATCTTGTTGCCTTCGAGCGCGGTGACGATCGAGGCGCTTTCACCGGGCGTGTTCAACAGGATCGAGGTCGTCGAGCCGCCATACATGCCGCCGTAATAGATACCGGCGAACATGATGAGCGAGCCGGTGGCGTCGAGCTGGTAGGTGACGGGCAGAAGAAGCGCGACGGTGGTCGCAGGCCCGATGCCCGGCAACACGCCGACCATGGTGCCGAGCGTCACGCCGATCAGCGCATAGAGCAGGTTCATCGGCTCTGCTGCCGATGCCAGGCCCTGGAGAAGGAATTCGAATGTGCTCATGGGTCTACTCTCCGGCTCCGGTTACTGGAGCAGGTTTTCAAGCGGGCCGGCGGGAAGCGAGAGCTGCAATACGCCCGCAAACAGCCACCAGATGGCAAGACAGATGACGATGCCGATCGGAATGCTGATATGCAGCTTGCGTGCGCCGAAACCACGGGCAGCAAGACCGAACAGCAGGCCGGTGGCGATGGAGAAGCCGGCGAAACGGATCAGGATCATCTGGGCGAGAAGACCGCCGACGACCCACAGGACCGGGCTGACTTCCTGGTGTTCCCGCTCGGGAAAATCGTGACGGAAGGCCGCAAAGACCGTCCAGATGGCAAGGCCGATCAATCCGAAGCCGATCCAGTATGGGACGGAGGCCGGTCCTACCGGCGAATAGCCCGTCGTGCTCGTCAGACGGGATACGTCGACGAAGATGACGGCGGCAACAATGGCGAGAACGGCTGCGATGACAAGCGCCGCCCAATCAGGGCGGCGCTCGCTCGAGCTCTTGGTTGTGTCAGAACTCATTTAACCAGTCCGATTTCTTTCAGGATCGTCTCCGTGGAGGCGATGTCCTTGGCAAGCTGTTCGTCGAAGGCAGCGCCCGACAGATAGGTATCCATCCAACCCTTGGTCTTCAGGTTTTCCTGCCACTTGCCGGACTTGGCGAGCTTTTCGATATCCGTGGCGATCGCCTTCTTCTGTTCTTCGGTGATGCCCGGAGCAGCGGCGACCATGCGCCAGTTCTGCAGCACGACGTCGAGACCGCTTTCCTTCAGCGTCGGAGCGTCGATGCCGTCGATCTTTTCAGCCGAAGAGATTGCGAGTAGGCGCAGCGAGCCGGCCTTGATCTGGCTTTCGAACTCGCCATAGGACGAGATGCCCGCGGTCACCTGGCTGCCGAGAATTGCGGCCAGTGCTTCGCCGCCGCCGGAAAATGCGATGTAGTTGATCTTGGTCGGATCTACGCCGGCAGCCTTTGCGATCAGGCCTGCACCGATATGGTCGGTACCGCCGGCCGAACCGCCGCCCCAGGAAACAGAGCCCGGATCAGCCTTCAGCTTGGCAACCAGATCACCGATCGACTTGATGTCGGACGAGGAGGGAACAACGATGACTTCGTATTCGCCGGTGAGGCGCGCGATCGGGGTGACGTCCTTCAGCGTGACGGGCGACTTGTTGGTGAGGATCGCGCCGACCATGACGTAACCGCCGACGAGAAGCGCGTTCGGGTTGCCCTTCTGCTGGCTGGCGAACTGCGCGATGCCGATCGTGCCGCCGGCGCCCGGTACGTTCATGACCTGGACGCGGTTGGAGATCTTCTCCTGCTGCAGGACGTTCTGCATCGTGCGCGCGGTCTGGTCCCAGCCGCCGCCCGGTGCCGCCGGTGCCATGATCGAATAGTCGGCCGCAGCCGCCGGAAGGGCGATTGCACCCGCGAGGAAGGAAGCGAGCAAGAAATGTTTCAAGGTATGTCCTCCGTTGTCGTCCCGCGGGACGAAGTGTTTTTTACGCAACGAGAGGGTATGTTGAGCGAAGCGATGGACGCCCGCCGGTTCTCCTCCCGTTATCGACGGCTCCACCTCCATGGAGCCCGAATGCGCTCAAGCGATCACAAGAACCTGACATTTACCTGACATCGCTTGATGGCTGTCATTCTTGCAGCAAGCGCAATGAAGGCGCCAGCTTTTTCAAGTCTCACTGATGTCGCAGTTCCTCATTCCATTTCGAGATCAGCCGTGCCCGTTTCACCTGGTCCAGATAGACCATAAGTCCGAGGCTGACAGGCACGGGCTTCAATTGCCCGCCAAGCATTTCGCGCATCGTCGTGGCCGTGTTGTTGCCGGCGACCTCCGGGCTGACAGCCGGGATCTGCAACTCGCGCGCCATGATCGTCTGGCCCTCTTTCGACATGAAGAATTCCAGGTAACGCTTGCCGAGATCGGAATGGGCGGCAGCCTGCGGCACCAGCCCGATGCGCGACATGACGACGGTATAATCCTTCGGCAACACGATCCCGACATTCGGGCTGCGCGAAGCCCAGTCGGCGGCATAGGATCCGACAATGTTGTAGCCGAGCAGGAAACGCCCGTCCGCGACGCGCTCGAGGATCGCGCCACTGGTCGAATAGAGTTTGACCCCGGCGGCACCCATGGCGCGCACGACGGACCAGATGTCGCCGAACTGTTCCTGGTCGCGCGACATGAACAGGAAACCCACCCCGGAACGCTCGATGTCATAGGTGCCGATCCGGCCATGGATCGAATCGCCGTGTTTCTGCAGGAACTCGATGAACTCTGCACGGGTGGAAGGCGGCGCTTCGTGCTGAAAGCTTGGTTTGTTGTAGACGAAGACGGCAGGCTCGAAGGTGAGGGCATAAACGGTGTTGCGCCAGTTCGCCCAGTCGGGCCAGCGGTCGCTCATCGGCAGGTCGCTTGCCTGGGCATAACCGTCATTGGCGAGTTTCACCTGCAGGTCCATGGCCGAGGAAAAGGCAAAATCGGCCGTCTTTTTGCCTGCATCCGTCTCACGCACGATCCGGTCGTAGATTTCTCCGGTCAGCATATCCTCGTAGGAGACCGCGACGTCCGGATTAGCCGCCTGGAAACCGTCGATCATCGGCTTGGCCAGCGGTTCGTCGAGTGAGGAGTAAACGGTCAGGACTGGCGCATCTTTTTTGCCCGAGAGAGCCGGAAACATCAGCACTTGCGCCGTCGCAGAACCGGGCAGCGCGCCGGAACAGAGCCCGGCAAGACAGAGACAGAGGATAAGGAAACGCATCATCATTTGAGAATGCCCGACCCTGCGACTTGCGGCAAGCCGCCGCAGCGGAATGGACCTTCTGGCAACGGTCGATGGAGTTTCTTGCGGCCTGTCTTGTTTCGCGATTTTGGCGGACTATCTGAGGGCGGCTTTCCTGTTTTATTCCCCTCAACGAGGTCAGAACCCCATGTCGCTTTCGCTTTATGACGTTTCCGTACCCGCCTTCCTGCGCGGCTTTGCCAACCTCACCGAAATCCTGAAAAAAGGTGAGGCATTTGCCGATGAAAAGAGTATCGCTCACAAGGAGCTTCTCGAAGCCCGGCTGATCGAAGACATGCTGCCGCTGACCGGCCAGATCCAGCGCGCAAGCGACAGCGCCAAATTCGTGCCGGTTCGCATCGGCGGCGTCGAAAACATCGCCATGGCCGATGAGGAAGTAACCTTCGCCGATCTCCATGCCCGTATCGAAAAGACCGTCGCCTTCCTCAAGGAGGTCGTTCCGGCCAGCATGGCGGATCGCGAGAATATCGAAGTCGTGCTGAAGAACCGCTCGGGCGAAATGACTTTCAGTGGCAAGGACTATGTGCTCGGCTTCGCGCTACCGAATTTCTATTTCCACGCCACCACGGCCTACGCCATCCTGCGCCACAAGGGCGTGCCGGTCGGCAAGATGGATTATCTCGGCCGTCCCTGACTATAAGCGTGGCGCCATCGTGACATCTCTCCGCTTCACCGCATATAATCCGGGGTGAAGCGGGGGGATTTCGTGCGCATACTTCTGGTCGAGGATAATCTGGCGCTGGCCGAAGGCCTGCAGGCCATCCTGCGTAGTAGCGGTTATGTCGTAGATTTCGTCGCTGATGGTGCCTCTGCGGAAGCCGCTGCCGCCGCTCAGGCCTATGATCTGGTGATCCTCGATCTGAATCTGCCAGAAATGGATGGTCTCGACGTATTGCGCGCCATGCGCGCCCGGCAGAACCGCGCAGCCGTGATGATCCTGACGGCGCGAGGCCTGCCGGAAGAGCGGGTACGCGGGCTCGATCTCGGCGCCGACGACTACATGATCAAGCCTTTCGATGTGCCGGAATTCGAAGCGCGTATCCGCGTTCTGCTGCGTCGTCAGGCAGGCCTGCGCAGTTCGGTCATCAGCCATGGCGGCGTAACCTTCGATCTCACCTCCCGCACCTTTTCTTGCAGCGGCACACCGCTCGACATTCCGGCGCGCGAGATCGCGCTTCTGGAGTTGCTGTTCCTGCGCATGGGCAAGGTCGTCTCCAAGGAGGCGATCGTCGCCTCGCTCACCGGCTTTGACGACGACCTTTCCGCCAACGCCATCGAACAATATGTAAGCCGGCTAAGGAAGAGGCTCGTGCCGCACGGTCTGACCGTGAAAACCGCGCGTGGCATAGGTTATTATCTCGAAGCCGCGAGCGCCGCGCCATGACGGCTGCTGCCTTGAGCGCCTATTCCCTGCGTCGCCGCCTGCTTGCCTGGCTGCTGGTTTCCACGGCTGCGATCGGCGCGATCGCCATGATCGATACATGGGACGAGGCAATCGATACCGCAAACGAGGTTTCCGACCGTGTGCTTGCCGGTTCGGCGCTTGCCATCGCCGAGCGAGTGATCGTCTCGGAAGATGGTTCGCTGGAAGTCGATATTCCCTATGTCGCGCTGGAAATGCTGACATCCGCCGCGCAGGACCGGGTTTTCTATCGGGTCGACGGACCGCCCGGCACTTTTGTCACCGGTTACCAGAACCTGCCGTCGATCCAGCGACGCGAGGGGCAGGCGGCGGCCTTCGGTGATGCCGTCTTTCGTGGCGAGCCGATCCGGGTGGCGGCACTGGCGCGCTCGGCCTCTACCGGCATCAATTCGGTTCCCTTCACCGTCACTGTGGCCGAAACTACCATTGCCCGCCAGCAACTTACCCACGCGATCCTGCTGCGTTCGGCCTTGCGTATCCTTTTCATGATTCTCGGGGCAGCGGCGATCGTCTGGGTTGCCGTTACGCTGTCACTCCGGCCGCTCTATCGCTTCAGCGAAGCACTCTCCGAGCGCAGCCCCGATGACCTGCATCCGATAACCGAACGGGTTCCGAACGAGGTGCAAGGCCTGGTCGATACCGTCAATTCCTTCATGGTCCGGCTCGAAGGCGCGCTTGATGCGCTTCGCCATTTCACCGGCAATGCCGGCCACCAGCTGCGCACTCCGCTTGCCATTGTCCGCACCCAGCTGACGCTTGCCAGACGCTCGGGCAATCTCGGTGAGGTCCAGCAGGCGGCGGAAAAGGCGGATGAAGCCGTAGGCGACGCCGAGCGTATCCTTGCCCAGCTTCTTCTCATGGCACGCATCGACGCTGCCAGCCGTTCGACGGCCATGCGTCAGCTCGATCTGGTCGATCTGGCCCGCACCGTCACTGCCGAGCATGTGCCGCGCGCCGCCGAAGCAGGCATCGATCTCGGTTTCGAAGGAGAGGGGGAGGTGATGGCGGTCGTCGAACCCATCCTGATCGGTGAGCTGGTGAAAAACCTGGTTTCCAACGCGTTGCTCTATGCCGGGGCGGGTGCCGAGGTGACGGTGCGTGTTGGGACGCAGCAGGGCGCGACCTTTGTCGAGGTCGAGGATAACGGCCCGGGCATCCCGAATGAACGCCGCGAAACCGTGCTGAGGCGCTTCGAGCGGGGCGACGCAAGCGGACAGGGGCGGCCGGGGACCGGGCTTGGCCTTCCGATCGTGGACGAAATCGCCCGGCTGCACGGCGCAAGCCTCGGCCTCGAAGATGGCTCAGAAGGCAGAGGCCTCAAGGTACGCGTTACTTTTCCGATGATCTGATCAAGCCTGATAGACGCTGACGCCGCCAATCCATGTGCTTTGCGTGTGAAGGCTGGCATCCAGCACCACGAAATCGGCATCGAACCCGGGCTTGAGCGATCCCTTTTTATCCGCAATCTGCACGGCATCCGCCGGATAGAGCGAGGCCATCCGCAGTGCTTCTTCGAGCGGAAGTTCGAGCGTCTCGTGAACCAGCCGCACACAGGCAGCCATGTCGATATCGGCGCCGGCAAGCGTGCCGTCCGCAAGCGTCAGGCGGCCGTCATGGCGCAGGATTTCCCGGCCGTTGAGGGTAAACGATGTCATGTCGGTACCGATCGGCGACATGGCGTCAGTGACGAGAAATATCTTTCCCGGCCCGTTCTTGGCGCGCAAGGCTGCCGCCATTGCTGCCGGATGCACATGGATACCGTCTGCGATCAGACCGGCATGCAGGTTTCTCGTGTCGAGCGCCGCGCCGACCATGCCCGGCTCGCGGTGGCCGAGCGGGCTCATGGCGTTGAACAGATGGGTAACGGTCCGGGCGCCTGCCGTGGCATAAAGCCTAGCCGTATCATAGCTGGCTTCCGTGTGGCCGAGGCTGACGGTGATGCCGGCGCGTGCAAGCGTGTTGACCTGTTCGGGAGACACGCTTTCCGGTGCGATCGTCACCATCAGCGCATCGAGCGCCTCGCCGCAGGAAAGGATTAGGTCCAGATCCTCATCTTCCATCGGCCGGATCAGCGCCGGATCATGCGCACCCTTGCGGGCAAGCGAAAGATGCGGGCCTTCCAGATGCAGACCGAGAAAGCCGGGAATGCCTTGGCTCTTCGCCTCGATGCCGGCTGCGACCGTGCGGCTGGTAGTCTCGAACGTATCGGTGATCAGCGTCGGCAAAAGCGCTGTCGTGCCGAATTTTGCATGTGCCGCACAGATCGTTGCGATGCCTTCGACCGTCGGTTCTTCATTGAGAAGCACGCCACCGCCGCCATTGACCTGCAGGTCGATGAAGCCGGGAGCGATGATCTCGCCGCCTTCGATCGTTTCCATGTCCGCAGAAAGCAGATCGACCGGAAGAATGCCCGTAATCTTTCCACCTTCGAAAACAACGGCGGCATCTTCATGCCAGCTCGAGCCATCGAAGATACGCTTGCCGATGAGAGCCTTTTGCTGGGTCATAGCGTTTCCGTGACCTTCTTCAAAGCTGCAGGCTGGTCGGGGTTGAAGCCTTTCGAGCGGGACCACGCCTCGACGAAACCATAGAACGGTACGATCAGCGCCAGCGCATCGGTCAGCGGATGGCCGGTCGCGACGAAAGGCAGCTTGCTGGCGGCTTTCACTTCGCCGGATGTGGCGAAGGCCAGAGCCCGCTTGTCGGCAAGGCTGTCGACGATTTCGACGATCGAAGCCTCGGCCGCATCACGCGCGGCAAAGGCGAGCACCGGGAACCTGTCTTCCACCAATGCCACCGGGCCATGCAGCACTTCGGCTGCGGAATAGGCCTCGGCATGCATGTTGGAGGTTTCCTTGAATTTCAGCGCCGCCTCGCTGGCAATCGCCAGCGCCGGGCCGCGGCCGAGCATGTAGAGCGATTCCGCATCGCCGAGCTGGCCGGCAAATTCGCTCCAGTCGAGTGTGACGGCTTTTGCCAGATGGTCCGGCAGGGCGCGAACCGCAGCCTTGAGCGCATCGTCACCCGTCCATTCCGACAGGAGCGCAAGTCCGGCAACGATCGAATTGACGAAGGATTTTGTCGCCGCGACGGCAAGTTCGGGGCCGGCATTGATATCGACGGCATGAAGTGATGCTTGCGTGATCGGCGAGGGGAGAGTGTTGGTGAGCGCGACTGTCACTGCACCGCTCTTGGTCGCCGCATCGGCCATGGCAACGATATCCGGGCTTTTGCCCGACTGCGAGATGGCGATTGCCGCGCCGCCGCCAAGCTTGAGGTTGGCGCCGTAGATCGAGGCAAGTGATGGGCCGAGCGAAGCGACCGGCCGTCCGGCTGTCAGTTCGATCGCGTATTTGATGAAGGTTGCGGCGTGATCGGAAGAGCCGCGTGCGATTGTCACGAGAAATGCCGGATCCTTCTCGCGAAGTGCCTTGCCCGCATTGGAAAGGTCGGCAGCCGATAGGTCGAGCAGCCGGGCCGCTGCTTCCGGTATCTCGTTGATCTCCTGGCGCATATGGGTCAGCATCGCGTAATCCTCGAATTGTCAGTTTTCTCCGAGCGAAAGCTCGGCCACGAAATCATAGGCGTCGCCGCGGTAAAGCGAGCGTGTCAGCTCCACCACCCGCCCGGATGCCAGATAGGACACCCGCTCAATCGAAAGCCCGGCGGCATCGATCGGCACTTCCAGAAGCCCGGCATCACCCTTTTTCATGTTGGTGGCGGAAATCCGCTGGATGGCGCGCACCGGCCTCGCATCCTTTTTCTCCAGCTCGGCATAAAGCGAACCCGTGAGCGAGGTCGGATCGGGCAGGAATTCGGCGGAAATGCTGGCCCGTTCGATCGCGAGCGGCATGTCGTTGCCGAAGCGCAGGCGACCGATCCGCGCCACCATCGTGCCGGGTGCAAGGCCCAGCATCATCATCTCTTCCGGCGACGGATGGAACAGCCCGCGTTCCAGCCATTCGGAACGGGAGACGAGGCCGCGCCGCGCCATGTCCTCGGTAAACGAGGTGAGCTTGGTGAGTGGTTGTTCGACTCGCGACAGCGGCTTGACAACGAATGTGCCGGAACCGTGCTTGCGCGTAAGCAACCCGTCCTTGACCAGATCGTCGACCGCCTTGCGCACCGTGACGCGGCTGACATTGGCATAATCGGCAAGATCCCGTTCGGCCGGCAGCGCATCGCCGTGACCGAGCTTGCCTGAAAGAATGGCCTCTTCGAGGCTCTGGCGCAGTTTCAGGTAAAGCGGTCCGGAACCTGCAGATTGCAGGCCGTCGAGCGGCAGGATGGCGGTCAATGTATCGCTCATGCGCGCACCTCCGCCTTGCCCGCATAAGCCTTCACCGCCAGCTCGACAGCACCCGTCAGCGCATCGGCGCGAGGCTCGGAAAGACGTATCCGGTGCCGTTCGGAGAGATAGGGCGGATAAAGCGGCGCCAGACCGCCGAGCAGGCAGAGCTTGCCCTTGGCTCCGGTAACGGCGCTGACCGCATCGAGCGCTTCGTCGATACCGTTTGCGCCTGCCTTCAGAATGCGCAGCGCGGTTTCATCGTTCCGGCCCGCGAATTCAAACACCTTCGGCGTGTAGCGGCCGAAATCACCCGGCTTTGCCAACCGTGCGAAATCGACGATCAGTTCGGGATTGCCATCGAATTCCTTGAGTATGGCTTCAGACAAAGCGCTCATCGGCCGGATATTGTCGAAGGCGAGCAGCGTTTCCTGCAGCGCCAGCTGGCCGAGCCTTGCGCCGCTGCCGAGATCGCTGACCTGAAAACCCCAGCCGGCTATGGATTTGAACTGGCCTTGGTCGCGAATGATATAGACGGTTCCGGTTCCGACGATGCCGATCGCTCCGTCTCCGTCGCCGATCGCCCCCTGAAGAGCGATCACGCCATCGGAAACGATCTGTGAGGCCTTGAAGGGTAGCCGCGCCATCACATAACCGACGGCATCGCCGACATTGTTGCCGGCAAGTCCGAGAATGGCCGATGCCGAACCGAGGTCCGGCTTCAGCCCCGCATCCTCGAATGCAAGCCGTGCCGCCTCGGTAATGTGTCTGAGGGCCGTATCGGGATCGGTCAGGATATTGGACGCACCGCTTTTGCCGCGGCCGAGCATGGTGCCGGCCTGATCGGCCAGTGCTGCCCGGCAGCTCGTTCCACCGCCATCTATCCCGAGAATGTAACCCGTCATTGGTACCTCCAGTGCGAATGATACCAAAAAAATACCATTTACCAAGGGCGAAATGGTCGGAACGGGAAAATGGGCGATAATAGCCCGATTTCCTTGATGTTTTAGCGGACTTTCAGGTCGATACAGCCTTCGCTGGTAACAATCATTAATTTCTCGCTGGACAATTGGTATTTTTTTGGCATCATTTTAGTCAGAGGGAGAAACGGATGAGCCAAAAAGCCACCGAAGCCAGGCATGGGAAAGCGGAAGGCCTCGACATGCGGGCGCCTGAGGACATTCTTGCGCTTCTGGCATCCGGACAGCAGGACGCGGCTCGGGCCGTCGATGCCGCCATCCCGGCTTTGGCTCAAGCGGCCGACCTCGTGGCCGATGCTCTTCGTTCGAGTGGCAAGCTCGTTTACGCCGCTGCCGGCAGTTCGGGCTTGATGGCCATGGCCGATGCGCTAGAGCTTCCGGGAACCTACGGCATTCCCCGCGAGCAGATCGTGCTTTTGCTGGCCGGAGGCCTGTCGAGCCATGGCGAAATGCCGGGCGCCCCGGAAGACGATGTGGATCTGGCTGAAATGGATGCTGCGGTTATCGGGCAGGGCGATTGCGTGCTTGCCGTTTCCGCCAGCGGCTCCACCCCTTATGTCGTAAAGATTGCCGAAATCGCCCGCAGCCGCGGCGCAAAGGTCGTGGCGATTGCCAACAATCCGGGTGCCCTTCTGTTCGAAGGCGCGGATGTTTCCGTACTGCTGGAGACGCCGCCGGAAGTGGTGGCCGGTTCCACCCGCATGGGTGCCGGTACGGCCCAGAAGCTTGCTTTCAACATGCTGTCCACGCTTGCGGCCATCAGGCTTGGCCATGTGCATGACGGCCATATGGTCAATCTGCGCGCCGATAACGAAAAACTGCGCATCCGCGCCGCCGGCATTGTGGCAGAGATTGCCGGCATCGGTTTCGACGAGGCGCGTGAATGGTTTGGTCAGGCGGATGGCTCGGTCAAGGTCGCCGTGTTGCTGGCCGCAGGCGCCGCCGATGCGGATGCCGCAAGAGAATTGCTAGATCGTTCCGAACAAGTGTTGAGGAAAGCACTGACGGAACTGACCATGACGGAAAATACCGTGAAATGCGCTTGAGGGCGCTAACAAACAGGGAGAACATCATGACCCGTCTACTGAAAGGCATGCTTTTCGCCACGACCATGTTTGCTCCGGCAGGCGCGGTTCTGGCGCAGGATGCATCGCTGACCATCGAAAGCTGGCGCAACGACGACCTGTCGATCTGGCAGGAAAAGCTGATCCCCGCCTTCGAAGCGAAGAACCCAGGCATCAAGGTGACCTTCGCACCGATGGCGCCGACCGAATACAATTCCGCCGTCAACGCCAAGCTGGAAGCAGGCACCGCCGGTGATCTCATCACCTGCCGCCCGTTCGACCTGTCACTCGCCATGTTCCAGAAGGGCCAGCTCGCACCGCTGAACGATCTCGACGGCATCAAGAACTTCTCCGACACGGCCAAGTCCGCCTGGACCACGGACGATGGCAAGACGACCTTCTGCGTGCCGATGGCATCGGTCATCCACGGCTTCATCTATAACAAGAAGGCCTTTGAAGAGCTGAAGGTCGAAGTGCCGAAGACCGAGGACGAGTTCTTCGCGCTCCTCGACAAGATCAAGGCAGACGGCACCTATATCCCGATGGCCATGGGCACCAAGGACCAGTGGGAAGCCGCCACCATGGGTTATTACAATATCGGCCCGAACGACTGGAAGGGCGAGGAAGGCCGCAAGGCGCTGATTGCCGGCACCCAGAAGCTGACCGATGCCGACTGGGTTGAGCCCTACAAGACGCTTGCCAAGTGGAAGCCTTACCTCGGCGACGGTTTCGAAGCCCAGACCTATCCGGACAGCCAGAACCTGTTCACCCTCGGTCGCGCTGCCATCTATCCGGCCGGTTCCTGGGAAATCGCGCCTTTCAAGGCGCAGGCCGATTTCGAAATGGGTGCCTTCCCGCCGCCGGTGAAGAAAGCAGGCGATACCTGCTACATTTCCGACCATAACGACATCGGCATCGGTTTGAACGCCAAGGGCAAGAACCCGGAAGCGGCCAAGAAATTCCTCGCCTGGGTCGCCTCGCCGGAATTCGCCACGCTTTACGCCAATTCGCTGCCGGGCTTCTTCAGCCTCAATTCGACGGCGGTGAAGATGGAAGATCCGCTCGCACAGGAATTCGTCTCCTGGCGCCAGAACTGCAAGCCGACCATCCGCCCGAGTGCGGCCATCGTCGGCCGCGGCCAGCCGAACCTCGATCTGGAAATGTGGCGCGTCTCGGCCAATGTCATCAACGGCACGCAGACGCCGGAACAGGCAGCCGAAGAGACCCAGAAGGGCCTCGACAGCTGGTACAAGCCGGCGAAGTGAGCACTGGCTGATCGCCTATGCTTAGGCGATTGCGACTAAGGCTGCCCCTCACCCTAACCCTCTCCCCGTAAACGGGGCGAGGGGACGTGGCCAACGCTGCGTTGCGATTGGACGAGAGGGGACGGCATATCTCCTTCTCCCCGCGAGCGGGGAGAAGGTGGCGGCAGCCGGATGAGGGGCCGTCACATCCTCGACCTGGACAGCGAATTACCGGAACCGACCCATGAGCGACACCAAAACTGCCGATCCTGAGATCGCTCCGATCAAGCGTCCATTCCGCTGGCACATCCTCGTGTTTCTGGCGCCCGCATTCCTCGTCTACACGGCGATCATGATCCTGCCGCTGATCGAGACGCTGCGCTTGTCGCTCTACAATCTCGTCGAGGGCCAGACCGTCTTTGTCGGCCTTACCAATTTCGTCACGCTGTTTTCCGATCCGCGGCTTTCCGGCAGTTTCTGGAATGCGCTCGGCAACAACCTGATCTTCTTCGTCATTCATATGCTGGTGCAGAACCCGGTCGGCATCGCGCTTGCCGCCATGCTGTCGGTGTCGAAACTCAGGTTCGCCACTTTCTATCGCACCGCCATCTTCGTGCCGACGCTTCTGTCCTTCGTCATCGTCGGCTTCATCTGGAAACTGATCCTCTCGCCGATCTGGGGCATTGCGCCCGGCATGATGGATTGGGTCGGGCTGAAATGGGCCTTTGCCCCCTGGCTCGGCAAGTCCGAAAGTGCTTTGATCACCGTGTCGCTGATTTCCGTCTGGCAATATGTCGGCATCCCGATGATGCTGATCTATGCGGCGCTCCTGAACATTCCCGACGAAGTGCTGGAAGCCGCCGAATGTGACGGCATTACCGGCTGGAGCCAGTTCTGGAAGATCAAGCTGCCGCTGATCCTGCCCTCTATCGGCATCATCTCGATCCTCACCTTCGTCGGTAATTTCAACGCTTTCGACCTGGTCTACACCGTGCAGGGCGCGCTTGCCGGGCCTGACGGCTCGACCGATATTCTCGGAACGCTGCTTTATCGCACCTTCTTCGGCTTCCAGAACCAGATGGGCGACCGTTCCATGGGCGCGACCATCGCCACTGTGATGTTCCTGATCATCCTCGCCGGCGTTTCGCTTTATCTCTTCGTCATCCAGCGGCGCATGCGTCGCTACCAGTTCTGAGGAGGTCAAAGACGATGGCAACAGCCCGCACCTCATATCTGCGCACCGGACTGATCCATGTCGCACTGATCAGCTACACGCTGATCGCGCTTTTCCCGGTCTTCCTGACGCTGGTCAATTCGTTCAAGACCCGCAACGCGATTTTTCGCGAGCCGATGGCGATCCCCACACCTTCGACCTTCAGTCTGGTCGGTTATGAGACCGTGCTGAAACAGGGCGATTTCGTCGGTTATTTCCAGAACAGCCTGATCGTCACCGTCGTCTCAATCGCGCTCGTGCTGCTGTTCGGCGCCATGGCCGCCTTCGCGCTGTCCGAATACCGTTTTCGCGGCAATCTTCTGATGGGCCTTTATCTGGCACTTGGCATCATGATCCCGATCCGATTGGGCACCGTCGCCATTCTGCAGGGCATGGTGGCGGCCGGCCTCGTCAACACGCTGACGGCGCTGGTTCTGGTCTATACGGCGCAAGGCCTGCCGCTCGCCATCTTCATCCTGTCGGAATTCATGCGCACGGTCTCCGATGACCTGAAAAATGCCGGGCGCATAGACGGCCTGTCGGAATACGCGATCTTCTTCCGCCTCGTCCTGCCGCTGGTGCGTCCGGCCATGGCGACGGTTGCCGTCTTCACCATGATCCCGATCTGGAACGACCTCTGGTTCCCGCTGATCCTCGCACCGGGTGAAGCGACCAAGACGGTGACATTAGGCGCGCAGATGTTCATCGGCCAGTTCGTCACCAATTGGAATGCGGTTCTCTCGGCCCTGTCGCTCGCCATCCTGCCGGTTCTGGTTCTCTACGTCGTCTTCTCGCGCCAGCTGATCCGCGGCATCACCTCTGGAGCCGTCAAATGAGTGAGACGAATAAACCCGTTCGCGTTCTCGTCGCCGGTCTCGGCAATATGGGCCGCAGCCATGCGCTCGCCTATCACAACGATCCGGGCTTCGAGATCGTTGGGCTGGTCAACCGCTCTGTGCCGAAACTCGATCCGGCGCTGTCGGGCTACGAGATCCACCCTGATTTCCTGGATGCACTGGCGGAGCTGAAGCCCGATCTCTGCTCGATCTGCACCTATTCCGACAGCCATGCTGATTATGCCGTTGCCGCCTTCGAGGCCGGCTGCCACGTCTTTGTCGAAAAGCCTCTGGCGACCACGGTTGCCGATGCCGAGCGGGTCGTGGCAGCCGCGAAGGCTGCGGACAGGAAACTGGTGATCGGTTACATCCTGCGCCATCACCCGTCCTGGATCCGGCTGATCGAGGAAGCGCGCAAGCTCGGGCCTCCTTACGTCTTCCGCATGAACCTCAACCAGCAGTCCTCCGGCCCGACCTGGGATGTGCACAAGGCGCTGATGAACACGACACCGCCGATCGTCGATTGCGGCGTGCATTATGTCGATGTCATGTGCCAGATCACCGATGCCAAGCCGGTCGAGGTGCGCGGCATGGGTCTGCGCCTCTCCGACGAGATCGCGCCGGACATGTATAATTACGGCCATCTGCAGGTGATCTTCGATGACAGGTCCGTCGGCTGGTACGAGGCCGGCTGGGGCCCGATGATTTCGGAAACCGCCTTCTTCGTGAAGGACGTCATGTCTCCAAGGGGCTCGGTCTCGATCGTCATGGATCCGAATGCAAAGTCGGACGACATCGACACCCATACGAAAACCTCGGTCATCCGTCTGCACAGCGCAGAAACTGGCCCGGACGGAAAGTTCCTGTCGCCCGACAAGGACATGAGGATGGCCGGTGAGCCGGGCCACCAGGAGCTTTGCGATCTGGAGCAGGCCTACATGCTGCGGGCCATCCGCGAAGATATCGATCTCACCCGGCACATGGACGATGCGGTTCAATCGCTGAGGATCTGCCTTGCGGCGGACGAAAGCGCCCGCACGGGCAAACCTGTCCATCTCTGACGCCGGTACGGAATTTTAAAGGAAGACGCTCTTGGGTTCGCTGCAACTGACATCCATCCGCAAGGCCTTCGGTGACCACGAGGTGCTGAAGGGTATTGATCTCGACGTCAAGGAAGGCGAATTCGTCATCTTCGTCGGCCCGTCCGGCTGCGGCAAGTCCACGCTGCTTCGGGTCATCGCAGGGCTTGAGGATGCCACTTCCGGTTCGATCCGTATCGACGGCCAGGAAGTGGCGACCGTGCCACCCGCCAAGCGCGGTATCGCCATGGTCTTCCAGTCCTACGCGCTTTATCCGCACCTGACGGTCAAGGACAATATGGGCCTTGGCCTGAAGCAGGCCGGCACACCGAAGGCGGAGATCGAGGAACGTGTGACGAAGGCCTCGTCAATGCTGTCGCTCGACCCGTATCTCGCCCGTCGCCCGGCCGAGCTTTCCGGCGGCCAGCGCCAGCGCGTGGCGATCGGCCGCGCCATCGTGCGCGAACCGAGCCTGTTTCTCTTCGACGAGCCTCTCTCCAACCTTGATGCGGCGCTGCGTGTCCAGACGCGGCTGGAAATCGCCCGCCTGCACAAGCGCCTCAAGGCAACGATGATCTATGTCACCCACGATCAGGTCGAGGCGATGACGCTTGCCGACAAGATCGTCGTCTTGAATGCCGGTGCGATCGAACAGGTCGGCTCGCCGATGGATCTCTACAACAAGCCTGCCAATATGTTCGTCGCCGGCTTCATCGGCTCGCCGCAGATGAATTTTATCCCGGCGGAACGGCTGGGCGAGGCGGGAGCAAAGACGATCGGCATCCGTCCGGAACATATCGCCCTGTCGCGGGAGGCAGGTGACTGGAAGGGCAAGGTTGTCCATGCCGAACATCTCGGCGCCGATACCATCCTCTATCTCGAAACGGAGCAGGCCGGCCTCGTGACCGTGCGTCTGTTCGGTGAGCATCGTTATGGCGCGGACGACATTGTCTTTGCCACGCCGGACAAGGCCTTCATGCACCGGTTCGACGCGAACGACCGGGCAGTCGCATAAGGCTGGTCCCGTCACGGACATCACCGATCTGTGAGACCCGAACTTTGACCTAGATCGAGAACCTTATGCCGTCCTCTGCGTTACTAAGGCAGAGGAATGGTCATGATAACAGCATCTGCACTGCTCATCATTTTCGGATTTTTCGGCATCCTGGTCGCATTGGTAATCCGCCAGAAGGCAATCGCCTACCGGGAAGATTATCGCGATGAGGTTGCCTTGAACGAACTTGCCCTCAAGGGGCCGGTTCGCGGCAAACGACCTCTGCAGGCCGAATCGACGCGTCTTCGCAATGCCGCACTGGCAAGGCGAAAGGTTGACCGTGCCTGCATGGCGCATACGCACAAATTCAAGCACGCCTGAGTTTTGGTGCAAATTTCTGATTTATCATCTGGGAAGATTTGGTGGAGCTAAGCGGGATCGAACCGCTGACCTCTTGCATGCCATGCAAGCGCTCTCCCAGCTGAGCTATAGCCCCATCAGGGTGGTCCGGTATTTTCCGGTCCTGGGAAACTTCGAAGCGCTGTTTGCTCCGGAAGTGGCGGCTTATTACTTCGCCATTTTTGGAAGCGCAAGCCGAAAAATCAAACGCCCGACAATTTTTCTGAAATTGTCGGGCGTTAGCGTCAATTACTGTTCGTCGTCGTCGCCGCCAACACCGATGATGCCGGTCATGTCGTCGTCGTCTTCGTCTTCCTGCTCAAGGAAGGTGTCGTCTTCGTCGTCTCCGATATCAACGTCATCGTCATCGCCCATATCCGGGATGTCGTCACCGCTGTTGTCGCCGTCGGCGTCTTCCTGCGAAACAACTTCGGCTTCCTGGCTCTCGCTATCGACTTCCTTGATGTCGTCCTCGTCTTCAGCAGCCTCTTCCATCTTGATGGCGGCGCTGTGTTCAGCGAAGAAGGACAGCGGCCAGGCCTTGCCCGTATAGGGAGAAACGACCGGATCACGGTTCAGGTCGTAGAACTTCTTTCCGGTATCCGGGTCGGTACGTTTGGTTCCGAGTTCCGCTTTTGCCACTGTTAAGCCTCATGAGCCGGCCGATCAGATCGGCGCGCCGCGGGTGCGGCGATGGATGATTGGGTGAAAAATCTAAGCCGGTCCCCTTAAGGCCAACGGCTCTTGATGTCAAAGCCAAACTTTCCGGGCTTTCTTGCCCTCCTTGAGCCAACAAGCGGATGACCGCCAAAACGCTTTATGATAACGACGGCGCAAAATTCAGAAACGCTTGAGGAATAGGGACACTCAATGTCGCATGGTATCGCGTTGAAGCCGGCAAAATCGGCTCGCTCGGAAGCTCTCAAAGGAACGATCCGGATTCCCGGCGACAAGTCGATCTCGCACCGCTCCTTTATGTTCGGCGGGCTGGCCTCGGGTGAAACCCGCATCACCGGCCTGCTGGAAGGCGAAGATGTCATCAACACCGGCAAGGCGATGCGCGCCATGGGCGCCAGGATCGAAAAGGTCGGTGCCGAGTGGATCATTCAAGGCACCGGCAATGGCGCGCTTCTGGCACCCGAAGCGCCGCTCGATTTCGGCAATGCCGGCACCGGCTGCCGCCTCACCATGGGTCTGGTCGGCGTTTATGATTTCGCCTCCACCTTCATCGGTGACGCCTCGCTTTCCAAGCGCCCGATGGGCCGCGTCTTGAACCCGCTGCGCGAAATGGGCGTGCAGGTCTCTTCGACCGAAGGCGACCGCCTGCCGGTAACGCTGCACGGCCCGAAGACCCCGAACCCGATCACCTACCGGGTGCCGATGGCATCCGCCCAGGTGAAGTCGGCCGTGCTTCTCGCCGGCCTCAACACGCCGGGCATCACCACCGTCATCGAGCCGGTCATGACCCGTGACCATACGGAAAAGATGCTGCAGGGCTTTGGCGCCGATCTCTCCGTCGAGACCGACGCCGAAGGCGTGCGCACCATCCGCCTCGTCGGTCGCGGCCAGCTCAGGGGCCAGGTCATCGACGTGCCGGGCGATCCGTCCTCGACTGCCTTCCCGCTGGTGGCTGCAATTCTGACGCCCGGTTCGGATGTCACCATTCTCAACGTCCTGATGAACCCGACGCGTACGGGTCTGATCCTGACGCTGCAGGAAATGGGCGCCGATATCGAAGTTCAGAACGCACGGCTCGCCGGCGGTGAGGATGTCGCCGATCTGAGGGTAAGATATTCCGAGCTGAAGGGCGTCACCGTCCCGGCCGACCGTGCGCCGTCGATGATCGACGAATATCCGGTTCTGGCTGTTGCCGCTGCCTACGCATCCGGCACGACCACCATGCTTGGCCTCGAAGAACTGCGGGTCAAGGAATCCGACCGTCTTTCGGCCGTCGCCGAGGGCTTGAAGCTCAACGGCGTCGATTGTGACGAGGGCAAGGAAACGCTGGTCGTTCGTGGTCGTCCGGGTGGCAAGGGATATGGCAATGCGCAGGGCTTGGCCGTCGTTACCCATCTCGATCACCGTATCGCCATGAGCTTCCTCGTGCTTGGCCTCGCCTCGGAACACCCGGTCACCGTCGATGATGCCTCGATCATCGCCACCAGCTTCCCGGAATTCATGGACCTGATGACCGGCCTCGGCGCGAAGATCGATGCCGTGGAAGGTGAGGGCGCCTGATGGGCGTCGTCATCGCTATCGACGGACCGGCGGCAGCGGGCAAGGGCACGCTGTCGCGCCAGATCGCGGACACCTATGGTTTCCACCATCTCGACACCGGCCTGACCTATCGCGCCACCGCCAAGGCGCTTCTCGATGCCGGCCTGCCGCTGGACGATGAGGCCGTCGCGGAAAAGATGGCCCGCGAGGTCGAACTTGCCGGCCTCGATCGCGATATCCTGTCGGCCCATGCCATCGGTGAGGCCGCTTCGAAGATTGCCGTCATGCCGAAAGTGCGCCGCGCGCTGGTAGAGGCCCAGCAGGCGTTTTCGGAAAAGATGCCCGGCACGGTTCTCGATGGTCGCGATATCGGCACTGTCGTTTGCCCCGACGCGACGGTAAAACTCTATGTCACGGCCTCTGCCGACGTGCGCGCAAAACGCCGTTATGACGAGATCATCGCCAAGGGCGGCGAGGCGAGTTATGATGATATCTTCGCCGATGTGAAGAAGCGCGACGAGCGCGACATGGGTCGCGCCGACAGCCCTTTGAAGCCGGCAGACGACGCACACTTGCTAGATACCTCTAAAATGGGTATAGAGGCCGCGTTTCAGGCCGCGAAATCGTTCATCGACGTCGCCCTGACAAAGAATTGACGAGCTGCCGGGAGACCGGCCTTTCGTTTAAAGAGATCCCGCAGTTCAGTCCCAGCGCCGGATAGCCTCCCACGCAACAGTCGTAGAGAGAGGCGGGCCTGGACTTCGGGCGTGTTTAACACGAACCACCGGCGCATGCGTGTCCTTGCTTAGGACACGATCAGGAGATTTCATGGCAGTAACTAACCCCACGCGCGAAGACTTTGCAGCTCTTCTCGAGGAATCCTTCGCATCCAACGATCTGGCCGAAGGCTACGTTACCAAAGGTCTGGTAACGGCAATCGAGAAGGACATGGCAGTTGTCGACGTCGGCCTCAAGGTCGAAGGTCGCATCGCGCTTAAGGAATTCGGCGCCAAGGGCAAAGACGGTTCGCTGAAGGTCGGCGACGAAGTCGAAGTCTATGTCGAGCGCATCGAAAACGCTCTCGGCGAAGCCGTTCTGTCGCGCGAAAAGGCTCGTCGCGAAGAAAGCTGGGTCAAGCTCGAAGCCAAGTTCGAAGCTGGCGAGCGCGTTGAAGGCGTTATCTTCAACCAGGTCAAGGGTGGTTTCACCGTCGATCTCGACGGCGCCGTTGCCTTCCTGCCGCGTTCGCAGGTCGACATCCGTCCGATCCGCGACGTTACCCCGCTCATGCACAACCCGCAGCCCTTCGAAATCCTCAAGATGGACAAGCGTCGCGGCAACATCGTTGTTTCGCGCCGTACGGTTCTCGAAGAGTCCCGCGCCGAGCAGCGTTCTGAAATCGTTCAGAACCTCGAAGAAGGCCAGGTTGTTGACGGCGTCGTCAAGAACATCACCGATTACGGTGCGTTCGTTGACCTCGGCGGCATCGACGGCCTGCTGCACGTCACCGACATGGCATGGCGCCGTGTGAACCATCCGTCGGAAATCCTGTCCATTGGCCAGTCGGTCAAGGTTCAGATCATCCGCATCAACCAGGAAACCCACCGTATCTCGCTCGGCATGAAGCAGCTCGAGTCGGATCCGTGGGATGGCATCGCGGCCAAGTACCCGATCGGCAAGAAGATCTCCGGTACCGTCACGAACATCACCGACTACGGTGCATTCGTAGAGCTGGAGCCGGGCATCGAAGGCCTGATCCACATCTCCGAAATGTCCTGGACCAAGAAGAACGTACATCCCGGCAAGATCCTGTCCACGAGCCAGGAAGTCGACGTTGTCGTTCTCGAAGTCGACCCGTCCAAGCGTCGTATTTCGCTCGGCCTCAAGCAGACCCTGGAAAACCCGTGGCAGGCATTCGCCTACTCGCATCCGGCCGGCACTGAAGTCGAAGGCGAAGTCAAGAACAAGACCGAATTCGGCCTGTTCATCGGCCTCGAAGGCGACGTTGACGGCATGGTTCACCTGTCGGATCTCGACTGGAACCGTCCGGGCGAACAGGTCATCGAAGAGTTCAACAAGGGTGATGTCGTCAAGGCTGTCGTTCTCGATGTTGACGTCGAGAAGGAGCGTATCTCGCTCGGCATCAAGCAGCTCGGCAAGGATGCCGTTGGTGATGCAGCCGCTTCCGGCGACCTGCGCAAGAACGCTGTCGTTTCGGCTGAAATCATCGCCGTCAACGACGGTGGCATCGAAGTGAAGCTCGTTGCCCACGAAGACCTCGTTGCCTTCATCCGCCGCGCTGACCTCGCTCGCGATCGCGACGACCAGCGTCCGGAGCGTTTCTCGGTTGGCCAGGTTGTCGACGCCCGCGTCGTCAACTTCTCCAAGAAGGACCGCAAGGTCATGCTTTCCATCAAGGCGCTCGAAATCGCCGAAGAGAAGGAAGCAGTTGCACAGTTCGGTTCGTCCGACTCGGGCGCCTCGCTCGGCGACATTCTGGGCGCAGCCCTGAAGAACCGCGGCAGCAACGAGTAATCGTCGTTTCCTGAAATAAAAGAAGCCGCCGGATCGAAAGGTCCGGCGGCTTTTTCATGATCACTTGTAAAAGCCGAACACGTGCTCGGCAGATTTCCGGATTACGTCCAGCCGGCCATGCGCCAGTATAGATCGCTCGGTTGCACCTCGGGCACGTCCGCTTCCAGCCTGGCCTCGCCGGCTCGGTATCCTGCCGCCTTCTCTGCCCTGGTCATCGTATCGCTGATGATTTCCTCACCCTCGGTATCATCATCCTGCGGCTCCTCGCCTTCCGGCTCGTGCTCGTCGTCAAAAGCGTGCTGCTGTGATGATTCGTCCTGCTCTTCGTCTTCCAGCGCCTCGATCGGTTCGGCCTGCCGCTCTCTATGTCTCGGTTCTTCATCGGCAGGTGGATAGGCTGCGACATAGGGCCAGGGAAGAGCTTCGCGTGCCTGTGTCGGCACGGTGTTCGCAGCAACCGCCAGCGCCGCCATATTCTGTTCCGGCATATCTGCCCTCGCTGCCATAGCCGCGGCACGGGCGGCATCTGGCGTGGCGCCGTTGGCGGTTTGCGGTGATGCCGCCGTCTGTCCGCCATGAGATGTACTTGCGGAAGGCGAGTTACCGGCCGCACGCTGTTGATCGGCAAGCCCGTCATCCGTTGCAGTCTGGACCGCAGGCGAGGACATCGGTAGATGCTTGGTTTCCGGCAGATCGAGTTCAGACAGGGCCGTCGCCAGCCAGTTTGCCAGTTTCAGCAGCGTCTGATCGGAAAGCGACGACCAGAGACGCGCAGGGACCGGTATGTCCAGCTTGAACATTTCCACCGCGGTGCGCGCCAGAGCCTGCATTTCTTCGGGTTCGGTTGCCACTGCCTGCTGGGCGACCTGGGCTGCCGAGATTTGCAACTGATTGCTGATTAGCGTCGTGGGTGTACTGGCTCTGCCGGGATTGATCTCGGGTCGCACAGCATTCGCCTGGGATCCATCCTTCAAGCCAGTCATGGACATTGTCGGCTTTGCTGCTGCAACTGCTTCACTTGCCGGGGTGACTGGACGACTGGTTGGGGCCTGCGACGCCGCTGGATTGGCTGGGCCGGTTATCGAGCTTGCAGGTTTCGATGCCTGCTCCGCCTGTTGCGGCTTGAGTTCAGGTGATGCGGTAGCCGGGGCTGGTGAACGTTGATTCTGGCCTTCGCCAAGCTTCGGCGAAGCTTCGTTCCCGGCCGGTTGGCGAAGCGAGGCAATATGGTCGTCGTTCGAAGTTGCTTGTGTTGGACTTATCTGGCCGGTCTGTGCAGCCGCAGGGCTCGCAGCTTGCTGCAGACGCGGACCATTGCCCGCTGGAGGTGTGTCAGCACTTCCATTTTGCCGATAGAAACTGACGACCGTCTTGGCCGCGAGATCGCGCTGGGCAATGTTCGCGGTCTCTATATGGGCCGCAAGCCGGGCGGCTGCCGGGCCTGAGGGTTCTTTTAGGATTTCAGCCATCAACCGCAGGGAAATGCCCTTGACGATCTGGTTGAGCAGCCGCTCCACATTGGCGACCTCCTGCGGCTTCAGCGCCTGAACGGCTTCGAAAAGGCGTGCCGTATAGTCGATCAGCGTTTCGTTTTCCCGCCGCGGTGTCTTCAACAGCTTGCCGATCGTCTCGGCAAGGATAGAGGACCCCTGCGCCAGCTTGAGTTGAGCCGACAGCGAGGCGGCATCGAGCCGCGCGCCTGAGAGGGTAGCGTTGTTTGTCGACTGCGACTGCGCGGACGCCGGCGATGAGGTCACGCGCGCAGGGTTGACTGTAGCCTGCGTCTGGTTCTGGTAATCTGCAGTCGAACTCAACGCGGCACGAACGGGTGGCAGCATCGCATGCTCCATCTGTTATCTGCGACGGTGGAACAGTTCGGCCGTGTTTGGGTAATGGTGCGACGGCTGTCGCTACGCCTCATGGCGGGATGATGCCGATTGACAGACGTTAAACGGAAATGGTTAACGGTCGGCTAATTATCGTTGATCTCGTGTCGGGAGCCCGGCAAACGGCCAGCGCCGCCTGCCGGAACCGGCGGCATGGCTCAGCTATGCGCGAAAATATCCGTCTCTTCCCAACCGAGAAGATCAAGTCGTGCGCGTGTCGGCAGGAACTCGAAGCAGGCGGCGGCAAGATCCGTGCGGTTGTCGCGGATCAGCCGCATGGTCAGCTTGTCGCGCAAGGCATGCAGATAAAGCACGTCCGAGGCCGCATATTCGAGCTGCGCCTGTGATAGCGTTTCGGCCGCCCAATCAGTCTGCTGCTGGGCTTTGGAAATGTCGACCTCGACCAGTTCCCTCAGATTGTCCTTTAGCCCGTGACGATCGGTATAGGTCCGGGTCAGGCGTGAAGCGATCTTGGTGCAGAAGACCGGCGTGGCCAATACCCCGAACGTATGGAAAAGCACGGCGATATCGAATCGGCCGTAGTGAAAGATCTTCTGCCGCGACGAATCAGCGAGAAGCGCGACGAGGTTGGGCGCCTGATTCTGTCCGGCAGCAATGCGAATGACGTCGGCCGTGCCGTCCCCGGGAGATAATTGCACAACACATAGGCGATCACGACGTGGGATGAGGCCAAGCGTTTCGGTATCGATTGCCACCGCACCCGTATAGCGGGCTGCCGCCGTCGCCGGAAGATCTCCCTCGTGATAGCGAATTTCAGCCATAATCCCGCCTTTCCAAGCATTTGAATCGATATTGCCTATAATTCAGCTTTGCGCATATCGATATAGTGATGATTGCTGCCATGATATCGCCGCCATGGGCAAATGCTCAGCTTTGCACCTAATGCATTGCTGCAATGCGCCTAACCGGCTTGGCGAGCATACCAGTATTAGCCTATATACCACTCATCGAACGACGCACTCCTCCTCCCAGTGTCGTTCGATACGGATCGACAACATCCTCCTCCTCCCAGTTGTCGATCAAGTTTAAAGCCTGGCGCATCCTCCTCCCGCGCCAGGCTTTTCGCTTTTCTGGAGGTTCTTTTCCCGAAAGACAATTGAACGGCAGTGCTACTACGCTTTACCAAAAGCGTTTGATGCCGCCCTGTCGCCTGGCAGAACCCTGAGCCATGCATGTGAGGTAGGCTCAGGGTCGTGGTGTCGTCATGCGATCAGCGAAGCGCCTCTATCGCCTTCAATACGTCGTCCTCGATCTCTATTCCGTTCGAAAGAGCCTCGGCCCGCAGGCCTTTGCCGCGGCGACCGGGAAGCCGAACGCCGTCCTGCCTAGCCATTTCTTCGGCAAGAGTTGCCATGCGTATGGCCGTGCCGCCGCCATTGGCGGCGTCCGGATCGATTGCGATGATCGAGTGACCGAGTTCGGGCGGTGGCCCGTTTTCATCGAAGAGCGAACTTGCCTTATAGGAAAAATTGGCGCCTGCAAGGCCCGCCGAAAGTATCTCCACCATCAGCGCCAGTGCAGCCCCCTTTGCTCCACCGGAAGGCGCCATCGTGCCTTTAAGCGCTGCTGCAGCATCCGTGGTGGGGTTTCCGTCAATGTCGAAGGCCCAATCGTCAGGGATGCTCGTTCCCTTCTGGTGGGCTTCCATGACCTTTCCACGTGCGACCTTTGAGAGCGCCAGGTCGATAACCAGGGGATCGGCATTTGCGACCGGTACGGCGAATGCAATCGGATTGGTGCCGAACAGCGGGCTCTTGCCGCCCCAGGGCGCGATGGCGGCCGGTGCGTTGGCGAACATCATGGCAATCAGGCCCTGCTCGGCAAAACGTTCCACCGTCAGCGCCATGACGCCGGCATGATGGGAGCGACCGATGGCGGCAAAAGCGATGCCCTGTTCGCGAACAATGGCGGGAAGTTCGGCGACCGCAAGATCGAGTGCCGGGTAGGCAAAGCCATGCGCGGCGTCGATCGACATCACCGCGGGGCGGGGGCGCGAGAGGATCGGCTCCGCTTGGCCATCCACCTTGCCGGTGCGAACCTGCTTCACATAAGCCGGAACGCGGCGCAGGCCGTGGCCGGATTGACCGGCAGCTTCCGCCTGGACGAGTGCGTGGGCGACGGAAAGAGCGGTCGATGGCAGGACGCGATTTTCTTCGAAGATGCCACGGATCAGCGTCTCGGCATCGTTGAGGCTCATATGCATGCGGGCTTCCGGGATTTGTTACATCGAGGGAGCCCGCTTATAGCGTTTTGTCAGGAGCAGGTAAGCGCCTGGGTGAGGAAATTTGGTACGCCTGCAGGCGGCGCGGGGATCGGTGAGGCACGGCGAACGATCGAAACGATATAGTCATCGATCTTCGTATCGCCCGAGGAGCGCTGCAGCGACACGCTGGTCACGTTGCCGCCATTGTCGAAGTTGAAGCGCACGGCGGCCGTGCCGGTATTACCGCCGGGGCAACGGCGGGCATTGCGCGCCAGCCGTGACTGTACGCGTGACTTCCACGTTGCCGGGGAAAGCGACGAAAAGCGCGAGCCTGACGATGTTTGGGTGGCGGCATTTCGGTCCGACTGCGTGGCTTCGGCCTTGGCTTGCGCCATTTCCTTCTGGGCCTGCTGCTGCTTGGGGCGTTCCACGCGCTTGACCGGCTCCTTTTTCGGCTCCGGCTTCTTCTCCGCGACTTCGGGTTTTTCCGGTGGCGGCGGCGGGCGCACGACCGGCAGCGGCACTTCGACGTTATCGAGCGCAGCCATGACCTGCTGCTCGATCGGATCGGGCTGTTCGATCGGCTCCGGCGGTGGTTCGGGTAAAGTCTCTGCCACTTCAGGCTCCGGAGGTGTCGGCTCTTCGACGGGTTCCGGTGGCGGAGGCTCAGGGAGGGGTTCGGCAATTTCCGGCGGCGGTGGTTCGATCGGATCAGGCGTCGGCTCGGGCTGGGCCTCTTCCACCGGCTGCATTTGCTCGCTGTCCACCTTCTCGGAATCCGCGGTATCGGGAGCGATCTGCTCCTCTTCGGTCTGTGTGGCTTCCGGCTCCGGCGCAAGCTCGATCATGATCGCCGAAGGCGGGGCATTGTCGGCCGGCATTGTCGGCTCTTCCTGCATCAGCAGAGCCGCGGCAGCGATATGCGCCGTTAGCACGAATGCGCCGGCGCCTGCCCAGAGCGAGATTTCGCCGATCTTCTGTACCCGGCTACGATAGGGGGCGGCTGGGTTCATCGCGAAACCCCTGGTGCTGGTGAAGCCGGTGCGGCAGGCTGGCCTGCTGCGGGTTGAGCCGCTGCAGGCTGGGCAGCGGGTGCTGCGGCACCCGGAAGGGTCTCCAGTCCGACCAGCGCGATCTTCAGATAACCGGCATCCCGCAGAAGGTTCATCACTTCCATGAACTGGCCGTAGCCGACAGCCTTGTCGGCACGCAGGAAGATGCGGGTATCCTTGTTGCCGCCGGTAATCGTGTTCAGCCTGGTTGTCAGCTGCTCGCGCGCCACCTGGTCATTGCCGAGATTGAGCGTGAGATCTTCCTGAACCGTCAGATAGAGAGGCTCTTCAGGCCGCTGTGCGGGCTTTGCACTCGATGCGGGCAGGTCGACATTGACATCGACCGTGGAAAGCGGCGCGGCGACCATGAAGATGATCAGGAGCACCAGCATGACGTCAATAAAGGGCGTCACGTTGATCTCGTGGTTTTCCTGCAATTCCTCGCCGTGATGTTCGCGAATGCCGCCGGCCATGGACTTATTCTCCGGCCATCAGGGACACCGGGGCTGCCTTGCGGCCGCCCGGCGGAACCTTGCGGAAGTCGAGGTCGCGGCTCACCAGTCGCTCGACGCCACTGGCTGCGTCGGCAAGCAACTGGCGATATCCGGTAACCGAACGGGCAAACAGGTTGTAGATCACGACGGCGGGAATGGCGGCGACGAGGCCGATGGCCGTTGCAAGCAGCGCCTCGGCAATGCCGGGTGCGACGACGGCAAGATTGGTCGTCTGCGTTTCGGAAATGCCGATGAATGAATTCATGATGCCCCAGACCGTGCCAAACAGGCCGACAAAGGGAGCGACCGAGCCGATCGTCGCAAGAATGCCGGTGCCGCGTGCAATACGGCGACCGGCAAAGGCCTCGATGCGCGACAGGGAGGAGCCGACGCGTTCCTTGACGCCGTCACCTTCGACATGGTCGAGAGCCTCTGCAGACATTCTTATTTCCTCAGCTGCTGCCTGGAGCATGTAGGCGGCAGGACCACCGCGTCCGGCAGAGGCATCGACAGCTTCGGCGAGCGTACGGGAATTGCGGATGATCTTGATGATGCGGCCAGCGCGGGTGCGGGCGCCGGCAAGTTCGAGCGTCTTGACCAGCCATACGGTCCAGGTTGCCAGCGAAGCGATGGCAAGCCCGATCATGACGCTTTTAACGACCCAGTCCGCCGCCATGAACATGCCCCAGGGCGAAAGGTCGTGCGGGATTGTCAGTACCGGCGTTTCTTCTTCCGCCGGCGCAAGGTCGGTTACCGTTTCCTGCGGCGCAGCCTGGGCCTGTGCGGGCACGGCGCCTGCCTCGGAGCCGGATTCGGCCGGTGTAGAAGCCGGTGCGGACTGGGATACGCCGGGAGCCGTTGTCTCGGTCGAGGGAGCAGGCTGGGCGGATTGTGCCGGAGCCTGAGCGGCGGGAGCCGCCTCCGTGGCCGTAGGGGAAGCGGGTGCTGCAGGGCCGGTCGGTGCTGCATTTTCTGCAGGAGCGGAAGGCGCGGTCGGCGTCGTTGCCGGCGCTGCGGCGGGAGCCGTCCGGCCGGTCGTTGGCGCTGCAGACGAAGCCGGAGCCTGCTGCTGTGGTGCATCATCCGTCTGCGGAGTGGTCGGCGCCTGTGGAGCCGGAGCGGAGGTCTGCGCCATCGCCATCGCGCCCAGAAGCGAAAGCGCTGCGGCCGTCATCCCGAGCTGTTTCGCAACCTTGGCAAGGCGGCGATTTCCGGAAAGGGCGGGGACAAGTGCAGCAGACATTGAAAGTGATACTCCGACTATTGCCGAAAGGCATTTTTGCCGGCTCGGCACGACATCATCAGGTCGCAGCCGGCATCGAGGCCAGCAACAGACTATGCTGCTATGCGATAATAAACATGAGTTCAAATGGCAACTAATAAATCTTGAGTGAAGCTGCCAATTTTACCTTCACGACGTCGGGGATGACAGAGCTCAAGGCGAGAATGTATCTGCGCCATCGAAGATGGCGCAGATCAGGCATTCTAAAAACGAGGCCGCGTAAAGACCTAGCGCGCCAGCCAGCCGCCATCCACGGGCAACACGGTGCCGTGAATGTAGTCCGAGGCCGATGATGCGAGGAAGACTGCTGCACCGCCAAGCTCTTCCGGTTTGCCCCAGTGACCGGCTGGGATGCGCGCCAGAATGGCGGCATTGCGGTCAGGGTCGTCGCGAAGAGCTTCCGTATTGTTGGTCGAGAAATAACCGGGGGCAATGGCGTTGACGTTGATACCCTTGCCGGCCCATTCGCAGGCCAGGAGCCGGGTCAGGCCTGCAAGGCCGCTCTTGGACGCCGTATAGGAGGGAATACGGATGCCGCCCTGGAAGGAGAGAAGTGAGGCGATGTTGACAATCTTTCCGCCCTTATCGGCTGCGACGAGCCGCCGGGCGAAGGCTTGCGACAGGAAAAACACGTTCTTCAGGTTCACATCCATCACCGCATCCCAATCAGCCTCGCTGAATTCGAGGGCATCAGCGCGGCGAATAATCCCGGCATTGTTGACGAGAATATCAGCACCTCCGGACCAGGAAGTGGTTTCGTCGAGAATACGTTCGATCGGTTCGAGCGTGGAAAGGTCAGCCGATATGGCGAGGCTCTCGCCGCGGCTCGCGCTGATTGCGGCTTCTGTTTCCGCCATCGATGAGCGACCGACCAGTGCCACCTTCGCCCCGGCCTGGGCAAGGGCAACTGAAATGGCCTGGCCTAAACCGGTATTGGCGCCGGTGACAATCGCTGTCTTGCCGGTCAGATCGAACGAAATAGCCATGAAAACCTCCACATAAAAAAACCGCCGGGAATTTCTCCCCGGCGGTTCCTAACATGACAATTATCAAGCTTAAAGCGTGCGTGTGATGTGTTCCACGCGGAAGCACTCGATCGTGTCGCCGGCGCGGATATCTTCGTAGTTTTCGAAGGCCATACCGCATTCCTGACCCATCGGCACTTCGGCAACTTCATCCTTGAAGCGCTTGAGCGTCTTGAGCTTGCCTTCGTGGATGACGACGTTGTCGCGGATGAGGCGTACGCCTGCGCCACGTTCGACCTTGCCTTCGACGACACGGCAACCGGCAACTTTGCCGACCTTGGTGATGTTGAAGACTTCCAGGATCTCGGCATTGCCGAGGAAGGTTTCGCGACGTTCCGGCGACAGAAGGCCCGACATGGCTGCCTTAACGTCATCCACCAGATCGTAGATGATGTTGTAGTAGCGGATGTCGAGGCCGTTACGCTCGGCGATCGTACGAGCCTGTGCATTGGCGCGGACGTTGAAGCCGATGATTGCGGCATCTGATGCCTCGGCGAGCGAGATATCCGACTCGGTGATTGCACCGGCGCCCGAATGGACGATACGGGCACGAACTTCGTCGGTACCAAGCTTGTCGAGCGACGCGATGATCGCCTCGACCGAACCCTGCACGTCACCCTTGATGACCAGCGGGAATTCCTTGAAGCCGGTATTCTGCAGCTTGCTCATCATCTGCTCGAGCGAACCGCGCTGGCCGGACTGACGGGCAACCGCCTTGTCGCGAGCAAGACGCTGGCGATACTCGGAGATTTCGCGGGCGCGAGCTTCGTTTTCAACGACGGCGAAACGGTCACCGGCAGCAGGCGTGCCGGAAAGACCGAGCACTTCGACCGGGGTTGCCGGACCGGCTTCCTTGACGTGGTCGCCCTTGTCGGTGACGAGAGCACGAACACGGCCCCACTGATCGCCGGCAACGATGATCTGGCCCGGCTTCAGCGTACCCTTCTGGACGAGCACGGTCGCAACCGCACCACGACCGCGGTCGAGCTGGGCTTCGATGACCGTACCTTCGGCAGTACGCGTCGGGTCGGCCTTCAGGTCGAGAATTTCGGCCTGCAGCAGGACGGCTTCGAGCAGCTTGTCGAGGTTCGTCTTGTTCTTGGCCGAAACTTCGACGTCGAGCACTTCACCGCCGAGCGATTCGACGAAGACTTCGTGCTGCAGGAGCTGCTGGCGAACCTTGTCCGGCTTGGCTTCATGCTTGTCGATCTTGTTGATCGCCACGATGATCGGAACACCAGCCGCCTTGGCATGGTTGATGGACTCGATCGTCTGCGGCATCACGCTGTCGTCGGCTGCAACCACCAGGATCGCGATATCCGTCGCCTGCGCACCACGGGCACGCATGGCCGTGAAGGCGGCGTGGCCGGGGGTGTCGATGAAGGTGATCTTCTGACCGTTCTTCTCGACTTGGTAGGCACCGATATGCTGGGTGATGCCACCGGCTTCACCGGACACGACATTCGCCTGGCGGATAGCGTCGAGCAGCGAGGTCTTGCCGTGGTCGACGTGACCCATGATTGTAACGACCGGCGGACGCGAAACCATTTCGCCCGCATCGTCGGCCTTGTCGAAGATGCCTTCTTCGACGTCGGATTCCGACACGCGCTTGACGGTATGGCCGAATTCGACGGCGATGAGTTCTGCCAGATCGGCGTCGATGACGTCGCCCGGCTTCATCATCTGGCCTTCCTTCATCAGGTACTTGATGACGTCGACCGCGCGTTCGGACATGCGCTGCGACAGTTCCTGAATGGTGATGGTTTCCGGCAGGATGACTTCGCGGATAACCTTTTCACGGGTTTCCTGCATCTGGCTGCGGCGGAATTTTTCCTGACGGCGACGCATCGCGGCCATCGAACGGCCACGGGCGTTGCCGTCCTCGTCCGAACCGGCAGTGGTGATGGTCAGCTTGCCCTGGCGACGGCCTTCGTCACCCTTCGGGCGAGCCGGCGGCTTGGCAGGAGCCGGAGCGACCACACGGCCACGACCGGGCGCACCGGCGCTGCGGGACGGGCCACGGTCATCATCTTCTTCATTGCCACGGCGGCCACGGACGGCACCCGGCTGCGCTGCCGGAGCCTCAGTGCCGGGGCGCGGCGACTGCGGACGACCGTCCTGCGGGCGACCAGCCGGTGCACGATCACCGGTGCGTTCCGGTGCGCGGGCAACGACCGGAGCCGGTGCAGGAGCAACGGGTTCGGGTTCCGGCTCGGGGGCGGGTTCTGCTGCACGGCGAGCGGCTTCAGCTGCCTCTTCGGCCTTGCGGGCTTCTGCTTCGGCTGCACGGCGTGCTTCATCTTCGGCACGCTGCTTGGCTTCGATGACTTCGCGGGCCTGCGCTTCCACCAGCGCACGGCGACGGGCTTCCATTTCTCCTGCGGAGAGATCGTGAAGCACGTTCGGGCGGTTCGGCTGGCGGTTCTGCTGGTTCGACTGCTGCGGGCGCTGACCCTGCTGCGGACGTTGGCCCTGTTGCTGGCCGTAGTTCGAGCCCGGACGCTGGCCCTGGTGGGAACCGGGGCGCTGACCCTGCGGCTGTGCCGGGCGCTGTGCCTGCGGCGCAGGCTGGTGCACCGGCGCTGCCGGTTGCGGGCGCGGCTGCTGCGGAGCAGGCTGTGCTGCGGCTTCAACAGGGCGCGGCGCCGGAGCGGCCGGAGCGGCTGCGATCGGCGTAATCGGCTTTTCGTCCTGCGGGCGGGTCGGGCGGCGTTTCACCGTTTCGACGACGACCGCTTTAGTGCGGCCGCGACCCATGTCCTGGCGCACAGTACCCTGGTTCATGCCGGATGGCTTGAGCGAGAGGGTCTTTTTCACGCCGAGTGTCTTGTCGTCTTTGTTGTCGGTCATTCCGTTCCTGTTCCTTCGTACAGGAACGGATGGAAGCCATCAGAACCTGTCGTTCAAGTCGTACAATTCGATCTGCGTCCGGCTAGAGCCGGTGACAGCGTCATGGTTTAGGCATGTCAACGACACCCTTTGTCTGGGGCAGTCCGCCTTTACGGAACTGCTCAAGTAGGTTTGCGCGCTTCACTACACCCTCACCCGCCTGCCCTGCAAGCGCGCAAGCATGGATAAAAGCATTCTCGCCCATCACTTCGTCCAATTCCGCCCCTGTAAGGAGCAGAAAGGCCGGAATGTCATGCTCGGCATCGGTGCCGAATTTCCAAGCCTTGCGGGCCTGATCTATCTTTCGAACTCCGTCCGCCGCTGCATCAGAGGCATGGAAGACGCCGACGGCGGCTCCCGAGCGGACTGCGGCATCGACTTTCATCGCGCCGGAAACGAATTGGCCCGCCTTGCGCGCCATGTTCATCATGCCGGCAAGGTCGGCGACCAGAAGCCGATCGACCAATGCCCCGAGATCGTCAGCCGCCTTCGTCTCGCTCTTGAAGGCGCGCGAAAACAGCTTCCGCTTCACGGCCCGGTCGACAAGCTCCCGTTCCGCCTTGATCCAGCAACCCCGTCCGGGAAGCTGCCGTTTCAGATCCGGCACCACGCTCCCGTCAGGAGCGCGGACGAACCGGATAAGGTCCTTCGGGTCAGTCGCCTCACGGGTGACGATGCAGGTACGGTCGTTCACGACGAAATCGTCCGGCCAAGCATCTGCATCATCCGCACCATTGTCGTCCGCGATCATTCCTGATCGGCGGCGACGGCCTCCTCCTCGGCCTCATCATCAGCCTGCCCGTTGGCGAGATCCTCTTCGGTGATCCAGCCTGCAAGCAGACGGGCCTGGACGATCATGTTTTCAGCCTCGACACGGGAAACGTCGAACTTCGAGAACGTGCCTTCGAACTTCTTGGTTTCGCCGTCCTTGCGTTCCGACCAGCCGACGAGATCGTCAGCAGCGCAGCCGGCGAAGTCTTCGACCGTCTTGATGCCTTCTTCGCCGAGCGCTACCAGCATCTGGGCGGTAAGACCTTCGATCTGCTTCAGTTCGTCCTGGACGCCGAGCGAAACGCGCTTAGCATCGTTTTCAGCTTCGATACGCTCCAGATATTCGCGGGCGCGGGTCTGGATTTCGTTGGCGGTGTCTTCGTCGAAGCCGTCGATCGACGAGATTTCGTCGAGATTGGTGTAGGCGAGTTCCTCGACCTGAGCAAAGCCTTCCGAAGCAAGCACCTGGCCGACCATCTCGTCGACGTCGAGGGCTTCCATGAACAGGTTGGTGCGCTCGTTGAATTCCTTCTGACGGCGTTCCGATTCTTCGGCTTCCGTCATGATGTCGATATCCCAGCCGGTCAGCTGCGAAGCGAGGCGAACGTTCTGGCCGCGGCGGCCGATGGCCAGCGACAACTGCTCGTCCGGAACCACGACTTCGATACGCTCTGCATCTTCGTCGAGAACGACCTTGGCGACTTCAGCCGGCTGCAGGGCGTTGACGATGAAGGAAGCCGGATCCTGGCTCCACGGAATGATGTCGATCTTTTCGCCCTGCAGTTCTCCGACAACGGCCTGAACGCGCGAACCACGCATACCGACGCAGGCGCCGACCGGATCGATCGACGAGTCGTTCGAGATGACGGCGATCTTGGCGCGCGAACCCGGGTCACGGGCAACCGACTTGATCTGGATGATGCCGTCGTAGATTTCCGGCACTTCCATGGTGAACAGCTTCACCATGAACTGCGGATGGGTACGCGACAGGAAAATCTGCGGGCCGCGCTGTTCGCGGCGCACGTCGTAGACATACGCGCGGACACGATCGCCGTAACGCATGTTTTCGCGCGGGATCATCTCGTCACGGCGGATGATGCCTTCGCCACGGCCGAGATCGACGATGACGTTGCCGTATTCGACGCGCTTGACGGTGCCGTTGACGATTTCGCCGACGCGATCCTTGAACTCGTCGAACTGGCGGTCACGCTCGGCTTCGCGCACCTTCTGGACGATGACCTGCTTGGCCGACTGCGCGGCAATACGGCCGAAATCCATCGGCGGCAGCGGATCGGCGATGAAGTCGCCGATCTTGGCGTCGACATTGCGGTCGCGGGCCAGAACCAAAGGGATCTGCGTTCCGTAGTCTTCGGCGACTTCAACGACCTCAAGAAGACGCTGCAGGCGGATTTCGCCGGTCTTGGAATTGATGTCGGCGCGGATGTTGGTTTCCGAACCGTAGCGCGAGCGTGCGGCCTTCTGGATGGCGTCAGCCATCGCAGCCAGCACGATTTCGCGGTCGATGACCTTTTCGCGGGCCACTGCATCTGCGATCTGCAGAAGTTCAAGCCGGTTTGCGCTCACTGCCATTGTCGTTGGTCTCCGTAGGTCCAATTCTGGCGGCCTTCCCTCCTCGGAAAGGCCAGTGTGTTGGTCGATTATTCTTCGTCTTCAGCTTCGTCGTTCTGGTTCGCGGCCTGCTGCTTGGCGAGCTTGTCGGCTCTCAGCGCATCGCGGATCAGATCGTCCGTCAGGATCAGCTTGCCTTCGGCCAGCGCCGAGAACGGGATGACGACCCGCGGCTCCTCGCCATAGGCGACCTGGTCGCGCTCGACGGTGAAGCCTTCTTCGTTGACGTCGGCAATCTTGCCGCGGAAACGCTTCTTGTTGTCGATCATGATCGACGTTTCGCATTTCACCAGATGGCCGGTCCAGCGGGCAAAATCCGACTTGCGCACCATCGGCCGGTCGATGCCGGGCGAGGACACTTCGAGATGATACTCGCGATCGATCGGATCTTCCACATCAAGAACGGGTGAGATGGCGACCGATACGGCTTCGCAGCCTTCGACATCCATCGTGCCGTCATTGCGCTCGGCCATGACCTGCAGGGTCATGCCGTTCAGGTTCAGCATGCGCACACGGACTAGACGGTAATCCATGGCGGTCAGTACCGGCTCGATGATTTCGGCGATCCTGAGGTCGAGACCTGTCTCGACGATGAGACGCGGCTCGTGGTCTGTCTGCTGCATAAGCTCTCCGGTTCAATCCCCGCTCAAAGTGCGGGTTGAAGCGATCGCCTAACAAAAAAGAGCGGGTCCGGTGTGGGCCCACTCTTCATCGGACGATCAAGAATATGGGCTGCATATACGCGCTTGGACCGGCAATTGCAAGACTTCCGCATTTCCGCCATTCAAAGCTGGAATTAGCCTGATCGACGTCTATAACCGGTTCAGAGAGTCGGGAAGAGGAGCAAGAGCCACATCGTGCCGGACAGGATAGCAACACTCGCGCCGTTCAAGAACCAGACGTTCCGCACAATATGGATAGCGAGCCTTGCATCGAATTTCGGTGGCTTGATTCAGGCCGTCGGCGCCGCCTGGATGATGACCTCGATCTCCAATTCGCAGGACATGGTGGCGCTCGTCCAGTCTTCCACCACACTGCCGATCATGATGTTCTCGTTGATCGCAGGGGCTCTCGCCGACAATTTCAACCGACGCAGTATCATGCTGACGGCGCAGTTGTTCATGCTGGCTGTTTCGATCGCCCTGACCATCTTTGCCTATCTGGACCTGCTGACGCCCTGGCTGCTTCTCTGTTTCACATTCCTGCTCGGTTGCGGCGTGGCGCTCAACAATCCAGCATGGCAGGCGTCCGTCGGCGATATCGTTTCTCGTGAAATGCTGCCCCAGGCCGTGACGCTCAACAGCGTTGGCTTCAACATTACCCGCAGTGTCGGACCGGCGATCGGCGGCGCTGTCGTCGCAGCGGCAGGTGCTGCAGCAGCCTTCGCTCTGAATGCCGCAAGTTACGTTGCGCTCATGTATGCGCTGCTGCGCTGGAAGCCGGAGCGCCGCGACGATGCGTTGCCGCGCGAAACGCTTCTGAGAGCTCTTTCGGCAGGTCTCGGTTATGTTTCCATGTCACCGAACATCCTCAATGTTCTCTTGCGCGGCATGCTATTCGGTTTCTCTGCCAGCGCCATCCTGGCGCTTTTGCCGATCGTCGCGCGTGATCTCGTCTCGGGCGGACCGTTGACATACGGCATCATGCTCGGCTGTTTCGGCGTAGGCGCGATCGGTGGCGCCATGTCGAATGCGCGGTTGCGCGAAAAGCTGACGAGCGAGAGGATTGTCCAGTTCGCTTTCCTCGGCTTTGCGGCAAGTTCCTCCGTCATCGCGCTCAGCACCAATACCGCGCTGACGGCACTCGTGCTGATCGTGCCGGGGGCGTGCTGGGTTCTGGCCCTGTCGCTTTTCAACACGACCGTGCAGCTATCGGCTCCGCGCTGGGTCGTCGGCCGCGCATTGTCCTTCTACCAGACGACGACATTCGGCGGCATGGCGGTCGGCAGCTGGATCTGGGGCGTTGGTGCTGAAAATCTCGGTGTTTCGGTGTCCTTGAGCCTCGCCAGCCTTGCAATGCTCGTGGGTGGGCTTGCCGGCTTGAGAAACCCGCTGCCGCAATTTACCGATGTCGACCTAAGCCCGCTCAACAAATTCAATGAACCGATGCTGCGGCTCGACCTGCAGCCACGAAGCGGCCCGATCGTGTTGCAGATCGACTATGAGATCGCCGAGCAAGATATTCCCGAATTCCTCACCCTGATGGCGCGCCGCCGCCGGGTTCGCATTCGCGACGGAGCACGCCAATGGGCCTTGATGCGCGACCTCGAACATCCGGAAATCTGGACGGAGACCTATCACACCGCGACCTGGGCCGATTATGTCCGCCATAACCGCCGCCGCCTGCAGATTGACGAAGAGATCTGGGACGCGATCAGGAAGCTTCACAGGGGCGTGGAGGGACCGCGGGTCCACCGCATGATCGAGCGGCAGACGATCCCGCCGAAAGACGATATTTTCCACAAGCACCATGTCGATCTGCATTGAGGCATGTCGATGTTCCGCAAGGCAAGCTCCGCCGATCTGCCCGAAATCATCGCGCTTCTGGCGGATGATCCGCTTGGCGCAACCAGAGAAGTTGCGTTCGGGGCGGTAGATCAGTCTTACCGCGAGGCTTTTGCCGCAATCGAAGCCGATCGCAACCAATTGCTGGTCGTTGCGGTCGATGACGATGAAAAGGTGATCGGATGCTTGCAGCTTTCCTTCATTCCCGGCTTGTCACGCAAGGGCATGTGGCGAGGCCAGATCGAAAGTGTCAGGATTGCCGCTGACCGTCGCGGTAGTGGGTTGGGTGCAGCCATGATCGAATGGGCCGTGGAGCAGGCCAGAAAAAGAGGCTGTGGCCTTCTGCAACTAACCTCGGACAAGCGGAGGCCGGATGCGATCCGCTTCTACGAAAAACTCGGTTTTGTCGCCAGCCACGACGGCTTGAAGCTTGACCTATCGTAGCTTTGCCTTCAGCGACGCATCCGGATAGCAGGTCGGAGAGATGCCGGCCTTTGCCTGCCAGTCGCCGAGCGATCGGCGGGTCTTGAAGCCTGGTAATCCATCGACATTGCCGACGTCATAACCCTTGGCGACCAGTGCCTTCTGCATGGCAAGCACATCTGAGCGCAGCATCTTGCCGACATCACCCCACTTGGCCTGGAACGGTCCGCCGCCATGGGCGATGCGATCGGCCAGATTGCCGATGAACAGCGCGTAGAGGTCGGAATTGTTATATTCCTTCAGCACGTAGAAATTCGGCGTGACGATGAATTCCGGCCCGTTGCGGCCGGCCGGCAGAAGCATCATACCCTGTGACTTCATTTCCGAAGCCGGAAACGCCTTGCCGGAAATCCGCGTAATCCCGGTCGACGCCCAGGCGGAAATTGGCTTGGCGAGATCAGGCCCCTCCTGCGCGCAGGAGACATTTTCAGGGATGGATACTTCGAATCCCCAGTCGCGACCTGCCTGCCAGCCTTCGTGTTTCAGATAGTTGGCTATGGATGCCAGTGTGTCCGGCACCGAATTCCAGATATCCGGATGGCCGTCCTTGTCGAAGTCGACCGCATATTTCAGGTAGCTCGTCGGCATGAACTGCGGCTGGCCGAGCGCTCCGGCCCAGGATCCCTTCATCGTCGCAGCACTCACATCGCCGCGCTCGATCATTGTCAGCGCCGCGATCAGCTCTTCGCGGAACATCGGCTTGCGGGTCGACATGAAAGCCTTGGTGGCCAGCACTTCGATAGCCGAATAGGGCAGTTTCGCCTTTCCGAAACCGGATTCACGGCCCCATACGGCAATGATGATCTCGCCGGGAACGCCATAGGCTGCTTCGATCTTCTTCAGTCCGGCGGCATACGTGCCGGCAAGCCCGCGCCCTGCAAGTCCGAGAGTCTGCAGCCGATTCTCGTTGAAATAGGCGCCGGGAGAGGAAAATTCAGCCTGGCTCTGGTCCTGCTGCTTCGGCGGCTTGGAGCCGGGCGGCACGAGATCCGGCAGGCTCCAGTTGAGCTTGATGCCATCGAATGCGGCCTTAAGCGTCTTGTCCGAAATCCCCGCCTTGCGGGCTTCGGGACCAAGATCACTGGCGATCCACCGTTGGAACTGGCGTTCGACATCAGGCTTGCTTTGGGCGAGTGCGGGGAGGGGAAGGAGGGTGAGGAATGCAGCGAAGAGCACGCTTGCTGTTTGCGCGAGCAAGCCCCTCTCTGCCCTGCCGGGCATCTCCCCCGCAGGTGGGGAGATCACAAGACGTTGGACCTTCGCCTTCAAAGAATCCGTATTCCCAGCGGACACGTTGCCTTGGGTCGGAGAGCTCACGCCCAGCTGATCTCCCCTCTTGTGGAGGAGATGGCCGGGAGGCCAGAGGGGGGTGAATTTCCGCATCCGTTGCCTCCAGAGATCAGATCGCCGTCCGTGCCCGAAGCGCTGCGGTCAGCGTGCCTTCGTCGAGATAATCGAGTTCGCCGCCGACCGGCACGCCATGCGCAAGTCGTGTGATCTTGACATTGAAATCGGAAAGCTGGTCGGTGATGTAATGCGCCGTGGTCTGTCCTTCGACCGTCGCGTTGACCGCGATGATGATCTCCTTCACCGTTCCTTCGCTGACGCGATCGACGAGCGCACGGATATTGAGATCGTCGGGACCGACGCCATCGAGCGGCGACAGCGTTCCACCGAGAACATGGTAGGCGGCATTCATGGCACCGGCGCGTTCCAGCGCCCAGAGGTCGGAAACGTCTTCGCAGATGATCAGCATCGAGTGGTCACGGCGGATGTCGGTGCAGACGGTACAGGGATCAGACGTATCGACATTGCCGCAGCGCGAGCAGATCTTCACCTTGTCATAGGCCTCGCCCATCGCAAGCGATAGCGGGCCGAGCAGCTGATCCTTCTTCTTGATCAGATGCAGCGCTGCCCGGCGTGCAGACCGCGGACCAAGGCCCGGGACTTTTGCCAGAAGCTGAATGAGTTTTTCGATTTCGGGGCCGGTGACTCGCTTTGCCATGTTCTCCCTTTAGCCCATATGTCGGTTGAACGGAAAGACCGAAGGACCAGGGCTGCATGAAACTTCTCGCGATCTGCATCGGCCAGGCGGAACGGTTGCCCGGAAAGAGCTACAAGACCGGCATCTACAAGACACCGGTAAACGGTCCCGTCCTGATCGATCAGTTCGGCCTGGTCGGGGATGCCGTCTGCAACAAGAAGCACCATGGTGGACCGGATCAGGCAATCCTGCTCGAGGGATCGTTGACGCTTGCCTGGTGGGCCGCTGAACTCGGTCGCGACCTGCCGCCCGGAACATTCGGCGAGAACCTCGTCATCGAAGGTCTAGACAATCGGGACGTGGCAGTGGGTGACCGGTTTCACCTCGGGGAGATCGTGCTCGAAGCCACCTCTCCCCGCTCGCCCTGCAACACGCTTGCCGCTCGAATGGAGGATCCGAAATTCTCCAGGACATTTCTAAAAGCAGGTCGGCCCGGCATCTATTGCAGGGTCATTACGTCGGGAAGCCTCCAGATCGGAGACATGGTGAGGCATGAGTTCTATGCCGACGAGCGCGTACCTGTTTCCGAACTCCTGAATTCAGCAGGGCGGAAAGTGTCGGATGCGGAGAGAAACCGCTTTCTCTCGGTGCCGATCGGTATCCGTTGGAGAGAACGATTTCAGCTTGCTCTTAATTAAAAAGTAATCACGAAGCCGTGATGTTTGGTGATGTGGTTGCTTAGAGTTAAGGCCCTATACCGCTTAATCGATGGCTATGCGGAGCTTTGTATGAGTTTTCTAAGACGCATCCCTTTCGGTCTTTTGTCCGGCGCGCTGATCGTCCAGCTCGCGACGGCAGGCGCAGTTGCGGCCGAGGAAACCGATGTAGAGCATTCGCTCTTCACCTTCGGCGGAGCAATGGTCGATGGAGACATGGCGGAATCGGCCAATCCCTTCGGCGTCGATTACGAGGATCATCCGATCTTCGGGATCGGCTACCAGTTCTTTCCCTACAGTATCGGGTCGGTGAAGCTGGGCCTTGAAGCAGGCCTCGCCGGGCGCTTCGGCGGCAATACCAATGCAGAGATCTGGGGTGGCGTGGTTGGTCGTTACGATGCGATCGAGATCGCCAACACGATCCGTATCATTCCGTCCTTCACATTCGGCCTGAGCCATGTGACCGAAACGATGGATGGCCGCGAAAAGAAGAATGAAGAGACGCGCGACGGTGATGCCTCGACGCTCTTTTATCTTGGCCCGGAATTGAGCTTCAGCACCGTTTCTCGCCCGGAGCTTGAGGTTTTCTGGCGCCTGCACCACCGCTCCGGCGCATGGGGCACGCTTGGCGACATGCATGGTGGTTCCAACGCCAATGTCGTCGGCGTCAGATATAATTTCTGAGGTTTTTATCGGGTCGCGATTGCCGCGGCCGCGCCGGCCATGGTGCCTGCGGAAACCCGGTTGGCTATTTTTAGCGCCCGGGGGCTTTTGAGGAATTGCCGCGCCTTGTTCGCCAGCGTGATCCAGACGATGTCGACGGTCGCAAGCACGATCAGCATCGCGGCGACCAGTTCCAGCCATCCGACCAGCGTGACGCCGTGGAGGTCGATGATAGACGGCAAAAGCGCGACGTAGAACATCATGATCTTCGGATTGCCGAGCGTCACGGTCAGTCCGGCAAAGAACATTTTTGCCGCAGATCGGCTTTCCGGCAGTTCGCCGTCAGCGCCGTCCGTTCGGGCAAACCACATTTTCCAGGCCAGAAAGAGGAGATAGGCGACGCCTACCCACTTGATCGCAACGAAGACGGGCTGAAAACTCTCGGCGATGGCCGAAAGACCGGCGACCGCAAAGGACAGCCATACGGTCTCGCCGACCCACATCGCCATCAGGAAGGGCAGCACGTCGCGCCAGCCCTTGGTCAGCACGCGTGAGACGAGAGCGGCAATGCTGGGGCCGGGAGACCCCGCCGCGACGAACAGCGCGGCGGCGAATACGAGCACGGAAGCCAATGTCATCGGAACCGCCTTTTTTAAAGTAAAATCAGAACGGCAGCTTCATGCCGGGCGGGATCGGCAGGCCGGCGGTCAGTTCCTTGGTCTTTTCCGCGGTGATCTGCTCGGCACGATCCTTGGCCGACTTGTGTGCGGCAACGATCAGGTCCTCGAGGATCTCGATATCGTCTTCCTTGAACAGCGACGGATCGATCTTCAGGCCGAGCATTTCGCCCTTGCCGTTCATCTTGACGGTGACGAGACCGCCGCCGGCAGTGCCTTCGACTTCAAGAGCGGCGATATCCGCCTGCATCTTTTCCATCTTGGCCTGCATTTCCTTGACCTTGCCCATCATGCCCATGATGTCGCGCATCGGTAATTCCTCTTCTTCTCTTATAGCTCGATGTCGTCGCCGGGCAGGATATCGCCCTCGGCGGATTCCGCGATGGCCGGTGCCGGCGCATCCTCGACTTCGTTATCTTCCTCAAGCACGCGAATTCTGACGTCGGTGATCTTGGCGCCGGGAAACTGCGACAGGATCGCCGCGACATCCGGATCGGAGCGCGCATCGGTCATTCGTGCTTCGCGAGCGCTGGCATCAGCCTCCACCAGCGTCGGCTCACCCTCGTCCTTGCTCAGCGAAACGATCCAGTGAATACCGGTCCAGTCCTTCAGTTTGACGCCGAGTTCACCGGGCAGCGTACCGGGACCACCCTCCGTCATGCGGATATCGAGGCGGCCGGGTTCGATCTTAACCAACCGCACGAAATTGCGCACCAGCGCCTTCAGTCTCGGATCGCGGTTTTCGGTGCAGAGATCGACGACGTCATGCAACGAGCGGACGGCAACCTTCGGCTCCGGTTTCTCTGACGGGCGTTCTTCGATGCGGCCGACGGGCATCTCCCGTGGCGTCGTGTTCGGCACCGCCTGCAGCATGGCTGTCGGTCCGCCGGATGGAGCGCGCTGGCCGCCATCGAAGCCACGGGCGTTGACGGTCGCCTGCTGCGCCATCTGTGTGCCGCGCCCGCCGCCATTTCCGCCGCCGCCATTGGGCATAGGCTGGCCATCGCTATTGGCAAAATCCGCCAGCCGCCGCGCCGCATCCTCGGGGGAGGGGAGCGATGCCGCATGCGTCAGCCGGATCAGCACCATTTCGGCAGCACCTGCCGGGCGCGAAGAACCTTCAGCCTCTGGAATGCCCTTGAGCAGCATCTGCCAGATACGCGACAGCGCGCTGACCGCAACATTTTCGGAAAACTCCCGGCCGCGCACGCGCTCGACTTCGCTCAGCGAAGGATCGTCCGCAGCTTCGGGGATATATTTGAACCGGGTGACCAGATGGGTAAAATCGGCCAGATCCGTCAGGACGACGACCGGATTGGCGCCGGCCTCGTACTGCGCGTTGAATTCGGAAAGCGCCGCCGTGATGTCGCCTTTCACGATATGCTCGAACAGGTCGACGATACGGGCGCGGTCGGCAAGGCCCAGCATGCCGCGCACGGTATCGGCATGCACGCTGCCGCCGCCATGGGCGATCGACTGGTCGAGCAGCGACAGGCCGTCGCGGGCGGAGCCTTCTGCAGCACGCGCGATCATCGCCAGAGCTTCCTGCTCGGCTGGCACGCCTTCCTTCTCAAGAATCGTGGAGAACAGACCGACCAGATCGGCAGCGCTGATCCGGCGCAGGTCGAAGCGCTGGCAGCGCGACAGGACGGTGATCGGAACCTTGCGGATTTCCGTCGTCGCGAAAATGAACTTCACATGCTCCGGTGGCTCTTCGAGCGTCTTCAACAACCCGTTGAAGGCCTGCGTCGAGAGCATGTGCACTTCGTCGATGATATAGACCTTGTACCGCGCCGAAACCGGGCGGTAGCGCACCTGCTCGATGATCTCGCGGATATCGTCGATACCGGTATGAGACGCGGCGTCCATCTCGATCACGTCGACATGCCGGCCTTCCATGATCGCCTGGCAATGTTCGCCAGGTTCACGCAGGTCGATCGTCGGGCGGTCGATTTCGGCCGTCTTGTAGTTCAGCCCACGGGCGAGAATGCGTGCGGTGGTCGTCTTGCCGACGCCGCGCACGCCCGTCAGCATATAGGCCTGGGCAATGCGGCCGGTCTCGAACGCATTGGTCAGCGTTCGTACCATCGGCTCCTGGCCGACCATCAGGTCGGAGAAATCCTTCGGCCGGTATTTGCGGGCGAGTACCCGATATCCGGTACTGCCCGAAGGGGCAGGGGAAGAAGGATTGATCGATGTCGGCCCGCTGTCGCTCATAAGGTCCTGACTATAGGCCCTCGGGCCTGTACGGGCCATTCCGGCAGTCAGGCGATCTTGACCGGACCGGGTGTTGACCAAGATGAGAAGGTGGGAGGCTGGCACGGCGACCCGTGCCGGGCTCGTTAGGGCTGCTTCCTTCCGGACCTGACCCGGTTGGCGAGTGGCTCGTCCACCACCAACCTCCCGCCGCACATATCGGCAAAAACGCTTCCAAATGCAAGCCAACCCTGTAAAAAACTATCGGAAGCAAAAATCACAACAACGAAAATGCCGGGAGGACCGCTTGCGCGCCTTTGAACTGGACCCACGGCTTGCCAGAGATACCGAGCTCGTGGAAAGCCTCGGCCTCTGTCAGCTCAGGATGATGAAGGACAGCCGCTGGCCCTGGTTCATGCTGGTGCCGCAGCGCAATGACGTGAGCGAGCTGTTCCAGCTGACGCCGCTCGACCAGGCGCTTCTGACCTTCGAGACCAATATGGTCGCGGCCGCGCTTAAAAAGGCCACGGGAGCCGAAAAGATCAATGTGGCTGCTATCGGCAATATCGTTCGCCAGCTGCATGTGCATATCGTCGCACGGTCCGATGGCGATCCGAACTGGCCCGGCCCGATCTGGGGTTATGGTCAAGCGGAACCTTATGAAGATGCAGCCAAGCAGTCGTTGATCAAAAGCCTGACGGAAAATCTCGTATCATGACAAGAAAACTTTTCGAGACGGATGCGCCCCACCCGGAGCCCGGCAACCTGACTGCCTTTTCCGGCAACAGGCTCGACCGAAGGGCCGAATATCGCGCGGATGATTGTATCAGCGAGGCGCTCGCGATCGAGGGCACCCATATTCTCGCCTTCGCCGGCGCAAAGCTCATTCTCAAGCACGACGAGCAGGTTCTAGACCCGCTTTTTGCGGCTTATGAACTGGCGGAACTTAAGCCCGATTTCGACAATGCCATCCTGCTTGGCTACCGCGAAAACGGCGAGCCGCGCGTGGCGATACCGGTCGATGTTCCGGCGGAAGAACTCGCCGGCCAGTACAAGCCCACCGATGCCCGTGCGCTCTACCGCGAAGCGTTGATCGACGCGGAACTGCAGGGCGAGGTCGCACAGGCGATCTCGCTTCTGTCCTGGAACGCCGCCAATCGCTTCTGCGGCAAATGCGGCTCGCAAACTGAAATGAAGATCGGCGGTTACAAGCGGGTCTGCACAACGTGCCAGCATATGATGTTCCCGCGCACTGATCCCGTCGTCATCATGCTGACGGTCGATCAGGAAAACGATCGTTGCCTGCTCGGCCGCAGTCATCATTTTCAGGAAGGAATGTATTCCTGCCTCGCGGGCTTCGTTGAACCGGGCGAGACGATTGAACATGCGGTGCGCCGCGAGACGGTCGAGGAATCGGGCATCGAGGTTGGTCGGGTGCGTTATCATGCCTCCCAGCCCTGGCCGATGCCGCACTCGCTGATGATCGGCTGTACTCCCGAAGCCATTTCGACCGAGATCACCATCGATCCGCAGGAAATGTCGGATGTCCGCTGGTTCACCCGCGACGAGGTCAGGCACATGCTCGACGCCGGCCCGGATATGAAACCCTTCGGCCCGGCCAGCGGCGCGATCGCCTATCGGCTGATGAAGGACTGGATCGACTGGCCGGACGAGCAATCGGGCGTCGCTTGAGTAACAGTTCCGCGGCCCGATTGAGCAGGCCGGAAACCGGAGGCGCCTGATGACAGTGGCCCGCTCGGAGCGCCTTCTTGTCCTCCTGCAGGTCATGCGGCGGTATCGGCAGCCGGTCAGTGGCGCAACGCTTGCCGCCGAAACCGGGGTCAGCCTTCGTACACTCTACCGCGATATCGCCAGCCTGCAGGCGCAGGGGGCTTTGATCGAGGGGGAGGCGGGGCTCGGCTATGTCCTGAAGCCCGGTTTCATGTTGCCCCCGATGATGTTTTCGCAAGAGGAGATCGAGGCTCTAGTGCTAGGCTCCCGCTGGGTTGCGAAAATGGCGGATCCCATACTCGCGGCAGGTGCCGTGGATGCATTGCAGAAGATCGCCGCAGTGCTGCCGGTCGAACTCAGGGAAGAGATCGACAATTCCACTCTGCTTGTGGCTGCGCCCCGAAACAGGGAAGACAAGAGCGATCTGGCGATGATCCGCAAGGCGATCCGCGCCGAACACATGGTCGACGTTGCCTATGAGGATGAAAAGGGCACGCTGACGGAGCGCCGCGTCTGGCCTTTTGCGCTCGGTTTTTTCGACAGTGTAAGGGTGATGGTCGGCTGGTGCGAGCTGCGCCAGGGATTTCGGCATTTCCGCACGGACCGCATCATCTCCGCAGTCTCGACGGGCAAGCGTTACCCGCGCCGCCGCCCGGCATTGCTGAAAGAGTGGCGACGGGCAGAGGGCATTGCCGCGCCGGGCTAGGACGCGGACTCATTAGCTGAGGCAATCCATATCCTCGTGGCGGCAAGCTTGAGGGCGGCGAGATAGTTGTCGGCACGTCGGTCGTATCGCGTCGCGAGGCCCCGCATCTGCTTGATACGGT
>Ga0209281_1000244_pt1 | contig 109979 bp, 106 predicted proteins | sample MedtruBG_FD_187514 | JGI IMG/M metagenome (GOLD analysis project Ga0209281, IMG submission 187514) | Root nodule microbial communities of legume samples collected from California, USA - Medicago truncatula BG (SPAdes) (version 2) | ecosystem: Host-associated > Plants > Roots > Nodule | place...
AAAAAAAAAAAAGAAACTTTGACAAAGTCTAAACACAAAGTAGAAAAACTTAGAATCTTAGCATCTCAGAACCTTAGCATCTTAAAAAAAAATGATTAAAACAGTAATTTTTGATATGGACGGTGTAATTGTTGACACAGAACCCGTTCATCGTTATGCCTATTATTTACAATTTTCAGAATTAAATATCGAAGTTCCCGAGGAAATGTATACCACATTTACAGGATTTTCTACGCGAAATACATTTCAAACCCTGAAAAGCTATTTCCCGACTGTAGAGCAGGAAGTAGAAGATTTGATTCAGAGAAAAAGAACTATTTTTAATGATGCTTTTGATACTAAAGAAGATTTATATCTTTTAGATGGTGTTGAAGATTTAATTAAAGATTTGTATAACAACGGAATACAGTTAATATTAGCTTCATCGGCATCAAAAGTTACTATAGATCGTGTTTTTACGAGATTTAATTTACACCAATATTTTACGCATATTGTGAGCGGAGAAGATTTTCCTCAATCAAAACCAAATCCGGCGATATTTATTCACGCTGCTTCATTGTCTGTCGCGCCAAAAGAAGAATGCATCATAATTGAAGACAGCACAAATGGTATAAAAGCTGCGAAAGGCGCAGGAATTTATTGTGTAGGATATAAGAGCGAGCATTCACATCATCAGGATTTGTCAGAAGCAGACTTAGTTATCGATCATTTTAACGAATTAAATGCAGAAAAAATATCACAGTTAAAGGCTTGAATTATATAAAAATTAACATTTCTAGCTATTTGAATTTGTAAATTTGAAAAAAATAAAACTTAAAATAATGAAAAAACTACTTATTGCTTTAGCCCTGATCTTAGCACCATTAGCATCAGAAGCACAAGTAAAAACACCACAAGCAAGTCCGAAAGGATATATCAAACAAACTGTTGGTTTAACCGATGTTGAAGTTACATATTCAAGACCGGGAGCAAGAGGAAGAGCTGTCTTCGGAAATTTAGTTCCGTTTGGGAAATTATGGAGAACAGGAGCTAACGAAAACACTATCATCAACTTTAGCGATGACGTTGTAATCGACGGAAAAACACTAAAGAAAGGAAAATACGCAATTTATACAGTTCCTAGAATCGAAAGTTGGGATATCATTTTCTACCTTTCTACAGACAACTGGGGATTGCCAGAAAACTGGAGCGATGCTTACGTAGCTCTAAAAACTACTGTTAAAGAAGAAGCTTTACCAACTCCTGTTGAAACATTTACAATTGGCATTAACGGTTTAGATCCAAATTTTGGTTATTTAGATATCGCTTGGGAAAACTCTCATGTAGCTTTAAAATTTGAAGTTCCAACAGCAAAAACTGCGATTGCTAGTATCGAAAAAACTTTGGCAGGTCCAAATTGGAATGACTATTATGCTGCATCTCAATATTTATTCCAATCAAATGGAAATATTGATACGGCAAGAACTTACGTAGACAAAGCTCTTGATATGAGTTCTGATAAACCATATTATGTTTCAAGATTAAAATCGTTGATCCAAGCAAAGCAAGGTGATAAAAAAGGAGCAATCGAAACAGCAAAAGCTTCTTTAGCATCTGCAGAAGCAGCAAACAACGCTGATTACGTAAAATTGAACAAAGACAGTATCGCTGAGTGGAGCAGATAATAATTCTTTTGAATTATTAAATTCCAATTTTTGAAATATGAAAATCCAAAGTCGACAGGCTTTGGATTTTTTTTTGCTCTTTTTTCTGTTTTTTTTAACCGCAAAGCACGCAAGGCTTTATATATGGAATTCCTATTTAAACGCAATGTTCGCAAAGCTATGGGTAAATTAATTTGCGAACTTTGCGTATTTCTTTGCGTTCTTTGCGGTTAAGAAAATTAATTCAAACTTGGAGGCTCAGGAATCTTCACCGTTTTTTTAATTTTCTTTATTAAAAGATAAAAAGTAATTCCGCCCAAAATAATAAGAAGAGCAATTTGAAGCTGGCCAAGCACATTATTTCTGTTGTACATGGCATTAGCAGTGGCAAGTTTACCTTTTCCTTCTTCTATTTGAATTTGAGAAAGCGCCTCTAATGTTTTTAGAGCTTCGGCACTAGAATTGGCTATTTTGTCCCAGTTTTTATTTTCAACTTGTTTGTTGATCTCTTTGCATGAACTTAAAAACGCATCAAAATATTGTTTTTCTTTATTGGTTAAAACGGTTTTAGCGTACAAATCGTCAATATTATGAATAAGATCAAGCGTATGAATAATTTCATTTTTTTTGATAATATCGCTTAGATTCAGTTTCTCAGCTTCCGCTTTTATAAAATGAAGTTCTTTAGAATATTGAAAAATATAATGCGCCACAACCAATCTGTCTTTATAAATCGCATTGATATTATCATTTACGTTTTTGGAATTTCGGAGCGTATTAAAATTTCCAAGTAAAATAATCAGCATCACGATTAACAGAATAAAAGCAGCTTTGGTTTTGTTGCTGTATTTTTTTGAATCTTTCATGATGATGATTTTGAAGGTGAAATCCAAAAACTAATTATGACGCTTAATCTCCTTAGAACTTACTAAAATAATGTTTTTTTACTTTCGATTTAATTATGAAAGAAAAACTATTCTAAAATTAATTCATTATCATCTGATTTTCCTCTGAAAAACAAAAACTGAATTAAAAGCGCCAACACAATCGTCAAAATAGCTCCAATAAAATTAAGCCACAAATAACCTAGTTTTTCCTGACTGTAAATCATAAAATAATAGATTACAAAAATCGTTAATTGACTGATGATCGCGCTAATAAACATTGGTTTTGCCTGAACTCGTTTGGTATAAAAAGCTACAAGAAAAATTCCTAAAACGGTGCCGTAAAATATGGAACCAATAATATTTACTAGCTGAATTAAATTTTCGAATAAAGTTCCCACGCAAGCAAAAAGTATTGCTATAACTCCCCAGAAAAGTGTGAAAAACTTAGTGACATGCAAATAATGTTTCTCTGATTTCTCTTCTTTTTGATTTCTTTTATAAATGTCAATGGCTGTTGTAGAAGCTAATGCAGTCAATCCGGAAGCGGTAGAAGACATTGCTGCTGAAAGAATTACGGCCAATAATAATCCGATTAGCCCTTTTGGCAAATAATGCAGAATGAAATGGAAAAAGACATAATCTTTATCATTGGTTTCTGAATTGCTATCAGCTCGCGAAATGATTTCTTTGGCTTTATCGCGAAGATCTTTTTCTTTATTTGATAAAGCAACCAATTCTTTACGCAAAATCGGATTGTCATAATCCTGATTTAACTGATCGATATACAATAAGTTAATAACTTTTTTATCTTCTGAAAGCTTAACTAGTTTTTCTTCTAAAACATGGTATTCTTGCTTATAAGCCGATTTCTCAATCGCTATTTTATTATTCGGATTAAAATTTAGCGGTACTGGATTGAATTGAAAAAAAACAAAAACCATAACTCCTGTCAAAAGAATAAAGAATTGCATTGGAACTTTCAGAAGTCCGTTCATGATTAATCCCATCTGACTTTCGCGAACTGATTTTCCAGATAAATAACGTCCCACTTGCGATTGATCGGTTCCAAAATAGGCAAGAGCAAGAAAAAATCCTCCAGTAATACCGCTCCAAAAAGTATATTTTTCTTCGGGATTAAAAGAAAAATCAACAATATTCATTTTGTCATTAGCACCCGCAATATGCAACGCGCTATTGAAAGTCATGTCGTTTGGCAAGTAGTGCAAAATCAAGAAAAACGTAATAAACATTCCAGACATAATAACGAACATCTGTTGTTTTTGCGTCACGTTTACTGCCTTTGTCCCTCCTGAAAAAGTATAAATGATAACCATAACACCAATAATGATATTCATTACGGTTAGATTCCATCCTAAAAGTGCAGATAAAATAATAGCTGGGGCATAAATAGTCAAACCAGTTCCTAAACCTCTTTGTACTAGAAATAAAATAGCCGCAAGCGAACGTGTTTTAACATCAAATCTTCTTTCTAAAAATTCGTAGGCCGTAAAAACTTTGCTTTTATGATAGAGCGGAATAAAAGTCAAGCAAATGACAATCATGGCAATGGGCAGACCAAAATAGAATTGAACAAAACCCATTCCGTCGTGATAAGCTTGCCCAGGGGTAGATAGAAATGTAATAGCGCTGGCTTGTGTCGCCATGACAGAAAGCCCGACAGTATACCAAGGTGTTTCATTGTTTCCTAAAATGAAATCTTCTACGTTTTTACTGCCTCGGGTTTTCCAAGAGCCGTATCCAACAATGAATAATAAAGTAACAATAAGTACGATCCAGTCAAATAGCTGCATAGGTTATGAGTATAATTGCATGATTAAGAAAAAGATAGCAATATAAATTGCATTAGCTACCAAAACGTACGTGTAGCTTTTTTTCCATTTTTTTGTCTTTTTAGCTTCCATATTTTATTGCTTTAAATCTTGTTTAGGAGCTTCAATTGGCTGTTTTAGAGAAATAATATTCGATAATAATCGATACGCTCCAGAAACACCTTCTGGCAATTCCCTAAAGAAACTCAAACCAGTGTAAATGTAATATCCTTTTCCGTATGGCGCGACAAGCAAGGCACCATCTTTGGCAGATTCCCCTTTGTCATGCGACGAAATAATAGGAGTGAAGGCAGGATCATATTCGTTTGGATAATACAGACCTTGTTCTTGTGTCCATCCTTGAAAATCTTTTTCGGAGATTTTATTTGGCGTATTTAAGACAGGATGATTTGGTGCCAAGAAAGTAATTTTCGCATTTTCTTCTGTTACACGATCGTTTGATAATTTCAACGGATAAGGCGCAATTTTATCGGTTACTAATTTTCCGTTTGTATTGTACTGAACAATCATGTTTTTACCGCTTTTTACAAAATTGAAAAGTATGTTTTGTTTGTTGGCTAAAGCATTTACAGTATTGTAGGCACGAACACCAGTAATTACGGTGCTGAAAGAATCTAGTTTTTCAGGCGTAATGTCTTCAGGTTTTAAAATCGAAACTTTATATCCCATTTGAGTCAAACTCTCTGGAACTTCGTCTCCTGCACCCATGATGTACGCAATTGATTCGCCAGCAATTTTCAAATCAATTCGAATGCATTTAGATTCTGCTGGTTTTAAGACCATTTGTTTGGTAATATGGCTAAATTCTATAACAGTCTGATCTTTGTCAAAACGTTTATTGTCAACAATAGCAACACTTTTGGCTGTAATTTCTTCTGGATTAACAGGTGGAGTTACCTCAAAATAAAAGATTTGTTCTGTTCCTTTTTTGTCTAAAGCAAACGGAATTTCCTTTGGAGAAACCGACCAGCTTTTTGGCAATTCTAATTGTAGATTTCCTTTTACATGGTCCTTTCCAGAACGAACTTTCACTGGAACCATTTTGCTTTTTGTGTTTCCAAAAATTAAAACTCTTTCTAAAATAGAAGTAGTCAGTTCTGGAACAATATCAAGGAAATTATACATTTCGCCTTTTACGCCGTCATTGTATTTGTACACAACAGTGCGCTCAAACGGAATTTCTACATCATTTATTTTCACATTAAAAACAACTTTCACATCTCTAATAATATCAGGAATACCAATGATTTCTTGGTTAGAAACCGTGTACATTCCAACCGTAGCTTTTTCTTTTAACCAATAAGGCTGTGTATATTCAATATTATTTGGAAGCTGTATCTGCAGATTGATTCTCTGATCGTTATTGTTTTTTAAAACAATATTTTGAGCTGTAGTTTGATTATCTGGAAGTGTCGTTACACTACTTAATTGCATTCCGATGGCACATCTGTTAATTGCTTCAAGACTTAGTTTAATTGTACTTCCTGGAGTCGCTTCTTGCTCGTTGGCAACAGCTTCAAGATATAGACCAGAACAAGATGCAATAATGTTTTTTACGGCAGCAAGTTTGATGGTTTTCCAATGCGTATCGTCTAAAGCTTGAATCATAGAATACGCCTTAACTAAATCTGGAATGCTAGCAGATGGATCACTGAAATCGTATTTTGAAATTATTGTCGAAATTAAATCTCCAACAGGTTTTCCGTTTTTAACGCGGTTCCAGCTTGTGTCGATTCCGTCAAATAAATTGTCGCGTTCTTTCGGATTTTCACCATTAATTAGTTCTAAATATTCCGTTTCTTCTCCGCGGACTCCGGTACTTCCAAAACCTTGCGATTGGTGACGGCTTCGGCTTAAAGCGGCAATTTCTTGGTTTGATTTGCCGATTCCAGTATAGTAAACGCCTGTTTCAAGCTTTGTAAATTTTGATTTATTGGCTGCATCAAATTTTTCCTGACTTCCGTAAAACCACCAAGACGGATTGAAAAATTGACGTTTTACCTGCCAAGGAGAAACATATTTTAATTGTTCAGGATAGACCTTAGGATCATTTGTTAATTTGAAACTTTCAACGCTCAACATAGCAGAAGAAGTATGATGTCCGTGTGTTGTTCCTGGCGAACGGTGATCAAATCTGTTGATTATAATGTCTGGCTGAAATTTTCTAATGGTCCAAACCACATCAGCCAGAACCTTTTCTTTATCCCAAATATCTAAAGTTTCTGATGGATTTTTCGAAAAACCAAAATCATTTGCTCTTGAAAAGAATTGCTCACCTCCGTCAATTTTTCTTGCTTCAATTAATTCCTGAGTTCTGATCACACCAAGCAATTCACGCAATTGCGGGCCAATTAAATTTTGTCCGCCATCACCACGAGTAAGCGATAAATAGCCTGTTCTGGCATTCATCTCATTGGCCAAATACGAAATCATTCTTGTGTTTTCGTCATCAGGATGCGCCGCGAGATACAATACAGAACCTAAAAAGTTCAGTTTCTTAATTTGATTGTAAATTTCAACTGAATTTAGTTTTTGTGGCTGCTGCGCAAATGAAATTTGAAAACTTATAAAAAATAAAAGAAAGATTTGAACCTGTATTTTTCGCATATTCTGGTTAATGTTTTTTTGAAAGTGCTTCAAAAATACTAATTATTTTATGGAACAGTATTTAAATGAAATGTTAATGATAAATTATTACATGAAGAAACTCTCCGTTTGAATTAAAAAAGGAATTCTAACACATAGAAACATAGTCCCGAAGTGTGGGATTTTGTCAAAAAGAATACAAAAGAAACTAGTTTCCACACATAGATTAACTATGTGTTTTTAAATTAGTGAAACGTCTTTTTTTTATCTCTAGTTTAAATAAAAAAATCTATGTTTCTATGTGTTTAAATAATTGCTGCCTAAGGAAGTTTTAATAAATAAAAAAGCTGCCAGATTATTTCTGACAGCTTTTTTCAAAACATATATTTGATGCCGTAATATTTATTTCAATTTATTCTCTGTATCTATATAATTTCCGGTAATCGTTACGCCAGTACCTTTTGTAACTTTACCATAAATTGTAATTGAAGATGTGTTGCCAATAAAGTTAATTTTAGCACCACTGTTCAGTCTTAAATCTCCCCAAATTACCACAGAACCTTCAATTTGTAATGTTGCATTGTTGTTGATAATCAATTCTGTAGGAGATGATTGCTGGTATTTACCTTGAGATAAACTTCCTCTCATGTTAAAAGTACCGCCACTATTTAAAGTTAAGTTGCTAAGAACTGTAATCGAACCGCAATGTGTTAAAACCGCACCCGAATTTACAATAGCAGAGTTAATAGCAGTTGCGCCTTGGTACGATTTGATTTCATTAGAATTTAAAATCAAATCTCTGCCTTGATTATACAAACCGTAAGTTAAACAGCTTGCAAAAGTAGTATTTGGTTTTTCCATTTTAATAATTTTCAAACCGCCTGTACCGCTTGCAACATAAATATAATTACCGCTTGATTTTACATAGTTTGAAGAACCAGCAATTCCGACAGAACCTAATAAATTAAGCTGAGTTGCAGATTGGTAAACGTTCAGTCCTAATGCTCCGTTTGCAACGAATGCGTAACCGTCGTTTATAGAAACTGCATTTGTTACGTTATCTTCAGCAGCAGTCGGAATTGCAATAGTTTGCAATTTTGATCCACTGTTAATGTCGTATACGCCAAGACCGTTTGGACCTTCAGAAACAAAAAGTTTTGTTCCGTCAACATCCATTGTTCTTTTTGCTCCGCTAACGTCTGAAGAAGTTGTAAAGCTTTTTTGCAACGCAAGAGTCGACTGATTGTAAATGTTAACTCCTTTAGTTCCGCTCAAAGTCACAACTTTATCACTTGTTAAAGCAATAGAACGTAAATCGGCTACAGCAGCTTTTCCTGCAATTACTTTCGTAGCACTATTTATTTTGAATAAACTTCCGTTGTCTCCAGTTACTGCAAAATAGTTAGAAGCATTTGCTGCAACATCAGTTGTAACTCTGCTTTCTAAATAATTTGTTTTTAGTTTATCTGTAAGCAATCCTGAACTTAATTCCATATTAAACACAATTGCCGGATTTCCTGCAAGCTGAGTATCTTTATCTACATCTTTTGCAGCTCCGATAATTAAATTTGATCCTGAAAAAGTCAGAGATGTAATATCAGTACTTGGAATTAGGGCAGAGGTAACTAATTTTGGTTTATACGGATCTGAAATATCAATCACGTCAATAGCTCCAGAATAAGCATCGCCTCTCATAATATAAGAAACATATGCAAAATTTCCGTTTACTGTAACGTGGCTTGCTTGTAATGTTCTTCCGTTTGCATCAACTGGCGGTTTTACTTCGGCAATTTGAACAAGTGGAAAAGAAGTGCTGGCTGTCTCTGCAGATTTTCCTGTCAAAGACGCATTTTCTATCGAAATTACCCCAGAATTAGTTAAGTCAAGCCTTTTGTTTAAAGTAGATTGATCTGAAGTAATGCTAATGTTATTTGACGATTGTCCATCGTTTTGATTGTCATTATTATCGTCACAGCCTATTAACAACGACATTGCTAAAAACGAAAGCAAATAAACATTCTTTTTCATAAATTTCTTTTTTGTGTTTTAAAATTCGGCGCAAATATATAGTTTAAATGTATTATAAATCATTTTTTAAAGCGAAACTTACTGTAGTACAGTTATTTATATTAAATATACAGCATTTTAACAAAAGATCCAATTAAACAAATCATAAAAAAAGAGAGTATCAGTTATTTGATACTCTCTTGTATTGATTGCTAGTAATTTAGCATTATTATCTTCTTCCGTGTCCGCGTCCGTGATCGTGATCGTGATCATCATGATCGTGGTGATGTTTGTCATGGTGTTTATCGTGTTTGTAATCTCTACGATCGTAGTGACGACGCTCGCTGTAACCGTATACAGGTCTTGGACGATATGGTCTTTGTGCAGGTCCGTGGTATCCTTTATAATATTTCACTCTATGACGGTCAAAATACGTATAAGGAGTTCTACCATGATAATCTGTCAAAACAACTTTATAACCTCCATACAAATCATAATTTCTATATTGTCTAGGCAAGTGTCTTGCTCTTACCCATCGTCCTCCTCCGAAATAGATGAATTGAGAAGCACGAACATCGTAATAGGCCTCAACATCTGGTAGATAGTAATATTCCATTTCTGTATATCCCTGTGGTCCCCAAGCTGGTGGAGTTCCAATATTTACGTTAACCGATACTTGGGCTTGCGTGGCGTTTGCAACCATTAGAAATAATCCGGCGATTGCTAATTTTATGGTTTTCATCTTTCTTAATTTTAAAAATGTTAATCTTGAAAAGGGATATTCATATACTGTGCCAAAAAAAAATAAGAAGATGTATTTTGTCGAATAAAAATGCATTTCAACGAATACAAGAATGCTGAAAATTACTGTAAATTGTTGATTTTAAATATTTTGAAATTTCTAAAATTTTTCCAAAAAAAACAAAAAATTATCTGTAATTGACAACTCTAGGTTTTGCAAGTTCAAAACTCTGAAGTCCGTAATCGGTAGTTTCAAATGTATTTGTTTTGAAAACATTATCTCCTTGCTGTGGAATACTTGGATAATACGAAAGTGAAAGCTGGAATGAACTGAAAACCAAGTAGTCATTACTAATCAGTAAACCAACCGTCAATTTAGAATACGGTTTGTTTTTACTCATAGCGACTTCTGGACTTCCTAAAACTGCAATTGAATAGTTGAAAAACGGGTTTAAACGGAATCCTAATAAAGCATGCGGAGAATAAGTCTGTGTCTGCAATGACAAAACGGCTTTGCTCGTCCCGTATAAGTAACTATTAAAACCAGGGATTCCGTTTTGTTCATTAATATTTAATTCATCCCCAATAACATTATCTCGGTTCATTCCTAGGACTACTTTTGGATTTACGAATTGTCTCACCTTCCAATTTCCGATGCTAAATAATTTCGTAAAATAATTGGATTCAAACAAAAATGACGTTTGATACGTTTTGGATTGATGAAAAAAAGTTCCGGCTTCAAAATTCATGCTCAGAAATCCTAATCGGTAATAATTTCCAAAAGAAAATTGCGCTCCAACGTAAGGCCGCCAGAAGGTATTCTTATATTGATAGCCAAACGTTACGCCGTAAATTCGCCCTATCGGAACGTCTTCGGTCTGTCCATTTCTAAAAATATAACTGTCTTTTATAAATTTTCGAGTATTAAATCCAACCCCGCTTAAAATTAGTTTTTCTGAGGAATAAAAATGATCTGGATCGTAAATTTCTGAAGGTGTCTCACTGTAATTGACATTCAGAAAACGAACTGTCGTGATTAGATTTGTTATGGCTTTAGTATTATCTTCAAAAACTTTAAAAGCATATCCACCCCAAAGATCTTGTGATGTGTATTTTTTTGGCTGATAGGCGAATGTTAAATCTGGCGCTTGCAGCGTGTCTCTTCTAAAACTTTCATCAACATAAATTCCGCCCGCCCATTTAGTCAAAGGAGAGTAGAAGTCGCGCTCAACATCTATACTTTTAATATAGTTATTGTCTAAATCCATATTATAATGAAACACAGTTCCGATATAAGTGTTTCTAATATTAGGAACAGTATAAGTCACCTCGTTGGCGTTTTGTCCGTCGTCAAAGCGGTTGGTAAAGCGGTATTCTAGCTGCTGACCAGTTCCAAAAAAATCTTTTTCCTTAAAACCAACGGTAACTCGATTGCTAGAGATAGAAAATCTCGGAATTGTACTCCAAGAATCTAAAACACGAATCGTAACATCTACAGAATCTGAGGCTTTCCCAACACTTTGGTTGGAAATTCGAACGGCTGTTACATAGCGCTGCGCACGAATTAAACGTTCCGTCTCCAAAACTTTATAAGTATTATACGGAGTATTTCTCTTGAAAAGCAATAAATTATAAATAGCAAACTTTTTGGTTTTCAAATGAAGCCGATTACCCATTCTTTCTCCCCAATTTTTAGGCGTCTGTGCTGTATCGGCAACAGAATGGCCAAAAGGATCCAAAGTGATAATATTGATTTTCCTAATAATTTTTCCCTCGTAATTTGTTGAGTCAATAGGGACAAGCAATTCGGCTTTTTTCTTTGGTTTTTTAGATCTGAAAAATAATTTATGCATGGTTTGCGTAAACTTATTTTTCTTAGAATAATTTCTGATTTTGGTATAGATTTCCGTCGTGTCTTTTTGCTCCTTTTGCTCTTTTTTGTCTTTATCTACCTGAGCATAGCCGCTTTGTAAACAAAAGCACAGTAAAATAAAAAATAGTATTTTTTTGTGTAAAGACATTCTGTAGTTTTCTTCTGATAGTTTAAGTTTTATGAATATAAGGAATAAACAAATGCTATGCTAGCATAACGTTATTTTTAATTTTCTGTTGTAATTTTTCGTTTTCTCCAGACAAATTTTCTCGGAACATGATTTCCCATAAGATACCCCCAGGCTGAGAGCGAGTCAATTCGATCAAAAATAATTTTAAGAATTGCTAAAAGCGGAATTGCTAAAAACATTCCGGCAATTCCGGCAGCGGCTCCTCCAACAATAATTCCCATGATGGACACAAAAGCATTAATTTCTACCTTCGAATTAATAATCAGTGGTACAAGCAAATTATTGTCTATGAGCTGGACAATAATGTTTACAATTAAAATTCCGGTAATCACAGAAATTTCTCCAGATCCAGTTAATGATGCCAATACCGTAATAATTCCGGCAATAGTAATACCGATGTAAGGAATAAGGTTAAGAATTCCAGTAATCAATCCGAGTAAAATGAAATACTTGATGCCAATAATCCATAAACCTAAACTGGTTAACACAGCAACTACAATCATTTCGATTATTAAACTTACAATGTAATTATTGATCGAAACTTTTATCTGAGATAGAATATCTTGCAAAACAGCGTGATTATCCTTTTTAATTAATTTGGCAAAAAAGAGTTTGAAATGTTCTTTATATATTAAAAAAAGGAAGGTGTAAATGACCATAATTGTGCTGTCTAGAAGAACATCACTTATAGAAATTATGAATGACCCCAGTTTGGCTTGCCCTGTTTTAACAGAGTCTTTCGTAACAGAATCGAGATATTTTTTCTGATCTCCTATGCTTACTTCAAATTTTTCTCTGATAAACTTATGAATTTCACTAATAAAGGAATTAGCATTTTTCTTTATCGTATCAAAATCATCGGCTATATAGGTAACTTGATAGGAGATAAAAACTAGAATTCCGACAATAAATGATATAAAAATAATCATGCAGACTATCGCGGCAAGATGTCTTGGAAATTTTAATCTGGTATTTAAAAAAGTGAAAATAGGGAGCAGTAAAACGGCAAAAAGAAAAGCCATTAAAACTGGTGTTAAAATATCTTTTCCTAAACAAAAGATAGAAGCGAAACAAATTATGGTAATAAGAATAAACGCAAGTTTTGCGTAAAACGGTAAGGTAATGGGCCGAGTCATTTTATTTTTATTTAGCTGAATTATTTAACAAATATTACGCTTTATTTGTCATTTTTCGTTCTAGCTTTTTTCGTGCCCGTTATAAAATTCCCATTATCATTAATCAAAAAACTCGCGTTCTTCGTACTTTGCAGAAATAATTGAGATTCCTTTTTGAAGCAATAAGTTGTTTGGGAAAACAATTTTTTCACCTTCTTTTGTTTTTAAACTTACGTGAAAGGTATTGATGTCTTCGATTTCAGCTTCGATAGGGAAATCTTTATCATGTATTTTAATCGTATCTCCAATCCTGAAAGGAAACGAAAAGAATAAAACCATTCCAGAAGTTATGTTGCTCAGAATAGACCATTGCGCAAACATGGCAACACCTATTACGGTGGCAATAGAAGAAATCGTGATAAAAATATCTTCGGTTTGAACTCCCCAGATTACAATTAAACTCGTTACTACTAGAATATTCATCAAAATATTAATATACTTGATAATCAAATTAGTACGATGTTCAAACAACTGACTTGTGTAAGCAAAACGTCTTATTAATTTGGCAATTACCATTCGCAAAACAACCAAAACAGCAATTAATACGACTGTGGCAATTATTTCGCGACTATACTCTTTAAAAGAAAACATAACTAAATTTTTTACACTAATGTAGTCAAAAATTCGTAAACTTTGGCTGTCGGAAGTCCCATAACATTGGTATAAGATCCTTCAACTTTTGCAACTGCCATAAAACCAAACCATTCCTGAATGCCGTAAGCACCGGCTTTATCGTAAGGTTTATAATTTTCAATATAATATAAAATAGCTTCGTCAGACAAATCATTGAAGGTTACTTTGGTAATGTCGTGCAAAAGAGTAGAAGAGTCTGCCGTTTTAAAACAAACTGAAGTAATTACTTCATGTGTTGCATTAGACATTGATTTGATCATTGCAAAAGCTTCTTCAGCACTTTTTGGTTTTCCTAAAGCTTTATTTTGATGCCAGACAATGGTGTCGCTTGTAACTAAAATTTCATTTGCTTTCAATTCACCTTCAAAAGCATTCGCCTTTAATTCAGCTAGATAATCGGTAATTTCTACGGCTTTTAATTCTGGCGGGTAAATTTCCTCAATATCTTTTAAACGAATTTCAAAATCAAGATCTAAGTCCTTAAAAAACTGCTGTCTGCGAGGCGAACCCGAAGCCAAAATGATTTTGTATTTTTTTAGTTTTTCTCTAAGCATTGTATTTGATATTTAAGGCAATAACCAAGATTGATAAAATTCCGAAGAACAAAATAAGTTTTAAAATGGTGCTCAGATGTTGAAAATCTTTTTGAGATTTAGCACTGAATATTTTCACAATAAAATAAAGAAGTGGAGCTAAAACTGTGGCAAAAGCGTAAAAAACAGTAATGTAAAGCTTGTTTTGCATGAAATAAATATTGCAATAAAGCCCAGATAAAATAAATGCAATAACAGCAAGTCCTAAAGCTATTTTTGCAGCTCTGCTAACGCCAATTGCGACTGGTAAAGTATTCATTCCCATATTATAATCGCCATTTACATCTTCAATATCTTTTATAATTTCGCGGATAAAATTGATGATAAAAGCAAACAAAGCATAATCTGTCAAAATAGAAAAAAGACTTGCCATTTGCGCTTGATTCTCGCCCGTTGTGGCAGGAAAAAGATCAAAGACACCAATAATTAATACGCTTGCCGCTAAAAGTAACGCCACCACAAAATTGCCTAAAATCATAATCTGTTTTAGACTCGTAGCATAAAAATATAAAAGCGAAGCGATTAAAATAAACAGCGAAGCAAAAGTCGGCCTCATGATAATATTTGAAAGAATAAAACCAATTGCAACACCAGAAATATTTAAACCTATATAGATATTGTAAGCGGCAGTTTCTGTAATTCCTTTACCTACAACAACATCGTTTGGTTTATTAATGCTATCAGTTCCTACGTCATAAATATTATTGATTACATAACCTCCAGCAGCTAGCAAAACAGTACTCAAAACCAGCAATCCGTATTGCCAGTCGGCCAATGCAAGCGGAACTTGCTGTTGCTTTAAAAAAGCATAACGAAAAAGCAGCTGCATAAATGCAAGCATTAAAAGGTTTTTATAACGAATTAGTTTTAGAAATTTCATTTTTTTATAAGGTTCTAAGGGGCTAAGGTTTTAAGATGCTAAGTTTTTTTTAATTGATAATTCACAATTTACAATTCACAATTAATTAATCGTGTTTCCCGTTAAAGTACTCCATCCATTTTCCTTGCACTTTCATCACTTGCTCGATAACGTCTCTTACGGAGCCGCGTCCGCCTTTTACGTGCGAAATGTATCGGCAGATATTTTTAATTTCCGGAACCGCATCTTGTGGGCAAGTTGGAAGCCCAACCAGTTTCATCACATGAAAATCAGGAATGTCATCTCCCATGTACAATACATTTTCTGGTTTGATGTTTTTGCTTTCTGTGTAAGACGCGAAAGTAGCAACCTTGTCTGGAGTCCCTAAATGAACATCTGTAACTCCCAGATTGCGAAGACGAATGCGAACGCCTTCGTTGCTTCCGCCAGAAATAATGCATACGTTATAACCGCTTTCGATTGCGGCTTTCATCGCATAACCATCACGAATATTCATTGTTCTTAACATTTCGCCTTCATTGGTTACAAAGACAGAACTGTCTGTAAGTACGCCGTCTACATCAAAAACAAATGTTGTGATGTCATTCATTATTTCTTTATAACTTTTTGCCATTCTGCTGTATAGATTGTGTTAGAATTTTATAGATATTTTTTTTGTTTTCGTCTTGTAAAAAGGCCAAGTGCGCATCGGTTGTGTTAGAATCGTGGCGTATCGCTGGACCGGTTTGCGCATCAATAGGGTCGAGTGTATTGATTTTATCTGCGGTTTCTTGAATTAAAGGTTTTAAAACAGCAAAAGGAACCTGATTTTCTTCACAGATTTCATGTCCCATTTGGTAGAGATGATTCGTGAAATTACTAACGAAAACAGCGGCCACATGAAGTGCTTTTCGCTGTTCTGAACTTATAGAATAAACTGCCGTAGAGACACTTTTAGCAATGCTTTCCAAAAGCTTGAAATCGGCTGTGTTTTCTGCTTCGAGACAGAAAGGAACAACCGAATAATCTAATTCTTTGTTTTTAGAAAAAGTCTGAAGCGGATAAAAAACGCCACGACGGTTTTTCGGATTTATAAGTTCTATTGATGATGTTCCAGAAGTATGAACAACTAATTGATTATTGAAAGGAAGTTCATTTGAAACTTCTGAAATCGCATTATCAGAAACTGAAATAATATGCAAATCAGCTGGTTCTAATGCGTTTAAATCAGTTACAATCTTTTCAGGATCAATTAGATGAAGCAAGGTTTCCTTCTTACGCGAAAAAACCTGTTTAATTTCAACAATTTTGCTGGCTGAAAAAGCCTTTATCAAATGCTGTGCAACGTTGCCGGAACCTATTATTGTTATCTGAATCATAAGAGCAAAATTAGTATTATTTTTTTAATGAATAGTGTACACAAGCTAATCATAATTATTTTTTGAAGTTTTTATTGTTTGGCTTTTTTGTTTCAATTATAACACTTTTTGATAAAAATCATTGTTTATTAAAATCTTAATTATTTTGTAAGTTTAAACTTTCTATATTATCAATTTGTTTAAAAAATAGTCTTTATTTTTGGTTTTTATTAACAAAAGCCAGAGCCTGCTAATCAACATTTTTGAGTACTTTTGTCCCACTTTTATACAATGTAATCCCTAAGAAATGGATAAAAAAATATTCTCTTTTTTGTTTTCTACACGTTTAATGGCCGTTCTTTTTTTAACATTTGCAATTGCAATGGGTGTTGGAACTTTCATCGAAAGTAAATACAATACCGATACGGCTAGAATTCTAATTTACAATACATGGTGGTTTGAGGCAATTATGGCCATCTTTATGATTAATTTCTTCGGAAATATAAAAAGATACCAATTGCTTAAAAAAGAAAAATGGGCAACTCTTTTGCTTCACCTTGCCTTTGTATTTATCCTTTTGGGCGCTTTTATTACTCGTTATATTAGTTATGAAGGAATGATGCCAATTCGCGAAGGCGCGGCAGAAAACCAAGTTTACTCAGACAAAACTTTTTTAACCATTTTTGCTGATGGTGAATATAAAGGCGAAATGAAAAGAAGGGTTTTTGAAAAAAGCCTTTTACTTTCCCCTGTTACCAATAATAACTTTAGCATTTCAGGAAAATTCGATGAAACTCCTTTTGAAGTAACGTATTCGAACTATATAATGGGAGCTAAAGAAGTAGTTAAACCAGATCCAAACGGAACTTTATACTTAAAATTAGTTGAAGCTGGAGCGGGAGGAAGAGAGGAACATTACCTGAAAGAAGGTGAAGTTCAGAACATTCACAATGTTTTATTTGCTTTAAATAAGCAAACAGACGGCGCGATCAACATCAATACGACTGGTAAAGAATATACTATTCAGACACCTTTTGAAGGTGAATTTATGCGAATGGCAGATCAGTTTAAAGGTGTAGTTACAAAAGACAATGTACAGCCTTTAATGATGCGTTCTTTGTACAGCATCGGAGATGTCAGAATTGTATTTCCAGAACCGCCATTGAAAGGAAAGGTAGATTATGAATCTAACAATGACTTTAAAGCTAAATCTCACACAGATGCTTTGGTTGTAAAATTAAAAGCAGAAGGACAAGAAAAAGAAGTAATGCTTTTTGGAAATAAAGGTCAAGTTGGAGAAGCTAAGACAGTTAAAATTGGTAATATCGAATATTCTTTGTTCTTTGGAAGTAAAGCTTATGTTTTGCCGTTTAAAATTCGTTTAAATGACTTTATTGCAGAGAAATATCCTGGTACAGAAAAAAGTTATTCTGCTTTTAAAAGTAAAGTAACTGTTCAGGATTCTACTGAAACTTTTGATGCAGATATCTTTATGAACCACGTTTTAGATTATAAAGGATACCGTTTCTTCCAATCTTCATTTGATCCAGACGAAAAAGGAACCGTTTTATCTGTAAACCATGATTTCTGGGGAACGAATATCACTTATTTAGGCTATTTTCTTTTATACATTGGTTTAATGGCTATTATGTTTACTAAACATTCTCGTTTTGGCGATTTGAAAAAGAAATTAGAAGCAATTCAAAAGAAAAAAGAAAAGCTAATCACTATTCTATTTTTATTGATTGGTTTAAATGGATTTGCTCAAGAAGCACCACATGTTCATACTCCAGGGCATGTTCATGAACACGAACATAATCACAGTGCAGATCCAAATGATCATTCAAATCACGTTACGGCAGCACCAAGTAAGAAACAATTAGATTCGTTGTTAAATATTTATAAAGCTCCAGAAGCGCACGCAGCAAAATTTGGTCGTTTGATTATTCAGGATGCTGGCGGTAGAATGAAACCGATTAATACGTTTTCATCTGAATTGCTTCGTAAGGTTAGCCACAATGACAAGTACAACGAAATGAATTCTGACCAGGTTTTGTTATCGATGACGCAATATGCTCAGGTTTGGATTCAGGTTCCGTTGATTTACATTAATACAAAAAATGATAGTATCCGTAAAATTATCGGAATTGATTCTAAAGATAAATACGCACCGTTTGTAAAATTCTTTGATGAACAAGGAAATTATAAATTATCTCCTTATTTAGATGCAGCTTATAAAGCAGCAAATCCAAATAGTTTCGAAAAGGATTTTGTTGAAACAGATAAAAAAGTAAACTTAATGGAGTCTGCTTTAAGTGGTAGTATTTTAAAGATATTTCCGATTCCAAACGATCCAAATCATAAATGGGTTTCGTACTTAGAGCGTCAAGGTGCTGGCTTTAAAGGAATGGATTCAACTTATGTAGAACAGATTTTGCCATTATATTTTAGTGCTTTAAATAATGGTTCTATTCAGAAAAATTTTGATACAGCAGATAATTTAGTAGAGAGCATAAAAGGTTTCCAAAAGAAATTTGGCGCTAAAGTAATACCTAGTGATAAGAAAATTGATGCCGAAATTGCGTATAATAAATACGATGTTTTCCAAAAATTACCTTATTGGTATATCACAGTTTCGATCTTTATGTTACTTTTTACGATGTTAAATATCTTTTTTGAGAAAAAATGGCTTCGTATTACAGTAAACGGCTTCCATATTATGGTGGGACTGTTATTTGTAATTCATACTTTAGGATTAATAGCTAGATGGTATATTTCTGGCCATGCACCTTGGAGTAACGCTTACGAATCTATAGTTTATGTAGCTTGGTCGACAATGTTCTTTGGATTGGCTTTTGATAGAAAATCAAAATTAACAGTTGCTTCGTCAGCATTCGTTACCGCAATGATTTTAATGGCTGCGTACCTTAATTGGATTGATCCAGAAATTGCAAATTTACAGCCTGTTTTGAACTCTTATTGGTTAATGATTCACGTTGCAGTAATTGTAGGAAGTTATGGCCCAACTGCTTTAGGTATGATTTTAGGTTTTGTTGCCTTAGTGTTGATTTTCTTTACGAATGATAAAAACAAAGCCAAAATGGATTTACATCTTAAAGAAGTAAGCTATATCAATGAAATGGCCGTTACAATTGGTTTAATCATGCTGACTATTGGAAACTTCCTTGGAGGACAATGGGCAAACGAAAGCTGGGGCCGCTACTGGGGATGGGATCCAAAAGAAACTTGGGCATTGATTTCTATTATGGTTTATGCGTTTGTAATTCACGCTCGTTTTGTACCTGCTTTAAGAGGAAAGTGGTTCTTTAACTTAATGACTATGTATGCTTTTGTTTCGATTTTGTTTACGTACTATGGAGTGAATTTCCATTTAGTTGGTCTACACTCTTACGCAAGCGGAGAAGCGCATTCATTAAACTGGATTTACTACTGCTTGATCACAATTACTGTAATTGGAGGTATAACTTATCCAAAATATCATAAATACTATAAAAAAGTAAAGAAATAATAATCACGATAATTATTGATTCAAACATAAAGGCTCGACATAATGTTGAGCCTTTTTTATGCACTTCATATTATTTCCATATAATTCTCTGCATTCCTGATTAATGCTTTAAAAACAAAAAAACGCACATTAAATTTAATATGCGTTTCATTCTTTTCAAAAAGAGTAGTTCTAGACTTTTCCTAAAGTATAAAGTTGTTCCATTGTTGGAGTAGGGCTTCCGCCGGCTGGCTCCAAAGTAATTCCGAAAGCTTCGGCAGAATCGGTTTGGCTTACAGCAAAGATTTTCTGAGAATTTCCTTCAAAATTATCCAATAAACCAATGCTTGTTGGCGTAAGAACCGGACTTAATTTTAAAGACCAAACTTGGTAAACCATTCCTTTTGGTGGTGTAGGTAAACCAGCGGCATCAATATAAGTTGTTTTCGTTTCTTGATTCCAGTATACTTTTGCAAAAGATTTTGGAGACACGGCTTGACCGCCAAGCGTTACGCCAGTGTTTTTAATATCTCTTACAATGTTTAAGCTTTTTTGAATTTCCTTGTTCTGCTGTCCTAAATAAGCATAATTTCTTTCTATTTTGTTCTTTTCATTTCCAACAGTAGAAATCGCTTCTTTTGTTTTTGTCAATTCTAAAGTTTGATATCCTAAACCAAGCAATAAAAGTACTGCCGCTGCCCAGCCTACATATTGAGACCAATTTGAAGTCGGTTTCATTTCGACTACTTTTCCGTGCTTAAGTTCTAGACGAGCTTTAATTTTTTCGAAATTTTCCACAGAATGGAAAGGCGAGAAGCTCGATGAAAGCGCAATGATGGCTTTTTCTATCGAAATAATTTCCTGGTCTACTTCAGGATTATTCTTTGCCAATTCGGCAATTTCCAGATTTTCCTTTTCACTTAATAAGCCGTAAACATACAGCTCTAAAATTCCTGATTCTATATATTCTTGTGCTTCCATTATATCTTCAAATAATTACGTAAATCGTTAATACAGTTTCTGTTTTGCGTTTTTATAGTTCCTAGCGGAATTGCCAATTCTTCTGAAGCTTCTTGCTGGGTGTATCCTTTAAAGAACAGCAAATTGATTATTTCAATACATTTTGGTTTCAGTTTTTTTACAAATTCCTGAATTCCGATGGCATCTATTTTATGGCTCAATTTATTGCTCTCATCTAAAAGATTTACGAAATTATCTGATGAAAGGTTTTTTTGTCCGTTATTATAGTCTTTAGAACGAAGTTTATCGATCGATGTATTTCGGGCAATATTTAATATCCATGTATAAAATCGTCCTTTACTCTCATTATAAGAATCAATGTTTTTCCAAATCTTGACAAAAACATCCTGAAGCACGTCTTCAGCTTCCTCTCGATTTTTAATTAAGACATGAATGACAGAAAATAAGCTTTTTGAATACATGTCATACAAATGTGTGAAGGCTTTTTCGTCCTTTTTGTAAATTAAAACTAACAGTTCTTCTTGACTCATAGATTAGGATTTTTAAGTTTAAATATTAGAAATTGAAGCATTATATGTTAATGTGCCATAAAGTTAATTTATTTTTTATCACTTTTCTATTTTTTTTAATGGCTTAAAGTGTAAGAAAATAAGAGTTCCAGAAAAAATATATTTTTTTTTATCTTTTTTAAAACCAAAAATAATCCAATTACGTAAATGTAATTATAAGGTCAGAAAGATCTTAGATAATCAGCGAAAATTCAAAAAACTGTTGTTTATAATTATTAACGACCTATGGATAGCAAAATAATAGTCAGAATACTAATAGTTGGATTAACAACAGTTTTGGCGCTGACTGTTTTTACTGAAAGAGATTTTTTGAAAGACGCTTTGTCAAGCTGTATACATATTAAGGAGAAAATATAAAATAGTTGATGCACTCGGACTTCCAAAGCAGAAGATTTTTTTAATATGTCTGTCGGCAGTTTTAGATTTAAGTTTACATCATACAAGCCATTAAAAAGATTTTTTTGAAAGACGTTTGACATATGAGATGAAAAATTTTCGACATAACCGAGTCATCAACTATAACTTATTAAAGATTGCATAATAATTAATTCATGGTTTGATTTGTTTGTATGGGGGAAGCCTAACGTCTGATTAACGTTAGGCTTCATTTTTTTATTTAACTTTTGATTAGCAAAAATTAAAGACTTAAAATAGTTTTAGTGAAATGGATTTTAGCTAATTTTATAAAAAATTATCAGATGAAAAAAATACTATTTATACTATTTGGAGCAGCTATTTTGTCGGCGACAGGATTAAATGCTCAAACCAGTACAAACAAATTATCTAAAAAAGATAAAGCCATGACGAAAGAAACAATTTATCAATTTAAAGTTGAAGATTTATCAGGAGATACTTTTGACTTTGCATCTTTGAAAGGCAAAAAAATCATGATTGTCAACACAGCTTCAAAATGCGGATTAACTCCACAATACAAAGATTTAGAGGCGATTTACAAAGAATATAAAGATAAAGGTTTTGTAATTGTTGGTTTCCCAGCAAATAATTTTGCCTCTCAGGAGCCAGGATCAAATAAAGAAATCGAAACATTCTGCCAGCAAAATTACGGTGTTTCTTTTCCTATGATGAGTAAAGTTTCAGTAAAAGGAAGCGATATGAGCGATGTCTACAAATTCTTAACTGAAAAATCAAGAAACGGTTTGCAAGATTCTGAAGTAGAATGGAACTTCCAAAAATATTTAATCAACGAAAAAGGAGAATTGGTAAAAGTAATTAAACCAAGGACTTTGCCAACAGATCCAGAAGTTATCAATTGGATTAAGAGTTAATTATTAAGAAGTGGTCAGTAATCCGTTTTTTAGTGGTCAGTTTTAATTATAATTCAAAATTTATAAACCCGACTGGTTTCAGAAACCTGTCGGGTTTTTTATGTTTCAACTAGTGATATCAAACTTTAAAACTTCAACAAAAATTTTTTTAGAAGTCAGCTCTGTGATCTCAAAGACAATTTGACTTACCTTAAAAAACTTCCAAAACTCTGCGAATTCTCCGCGAACCCCGCGTTAAAAAAGCAAGACAGGTTTATTTTAAATAATTATTGCGAACTTTGAAATCCTTGCGCTCATTGCGGTTAAGTCGAAGTTTAAACCAAAATTAGCTGCATAAAAACCAAATCCAGCCAGTGATCAAATTTGTAGCCAACCTCGCGTATCGTACCCGTCGCAACAAATCCGAATTTTTCATGAAAAGCAATGCTTCCTGCATTCTCAGCGTCAATCGCACCAATCATGACATGATAACCTTGTTCTTTGGCCAAACGAATTAATTCTGTCAAAAGTTTAGAACCAATTCCTTTACCAATACTATTTTCCACCACATAGACTGAATGTTCTACAGTATATTGGTAGCCTATTTTTTCTCTAAATTGCCCGTAACTTCCAAAACCGATCACTTCGCCATCTAAATCGGCTACAATTACAGGAAGATTTTTGGCTATTTTATCCTCAAACCACTTTGTCTGAACTTCTAAAGTTTGAGTTTCATAACTATAATTCGCAGTGGTATGTAAAATGGAATGATTTACTATTTCTAGAATTTTTTGTAAATCATTTGTTGTTGCAGGTCTTAAAATAATGCTCATTGGTAATTTATTGTAGTTTATTTGGTATTCAATTCAGCTAATAAAGTGTCTGCTTCTTTAGAATTCCAGTCCATTTCTTTGGCTATCGCTTTGGCATTTTTGGCGTATTCTAAAGCTTTCTTCCGATTCTTTATTTTATTATAAAGCTTGGCTTCAAGCAAGTTACCATCGTACGAATTGTTTAATTCTAATGAACGATCAACCCACGAAATAGCTTTTTTCAAACTTTCTGTATCCTTAATATGCTTGAAATAAGTATTTCCGATATCTTTTAAGAAATTTGCATCGTTCCAAACTAATTTCTTTGTGTCTTCAAGAGTAACTTTTTTATAAAAATTCCATTTTTCTGTTCTTTCGGCTAAAGTCAAATCGTATTTAAAAACCAAAGAATCTGTCTTTTGCAATCGAATCGATTTAGCAACTTCTCTTTGTTTATAGTAGTTTACAGTGTCTAAATTATCTACTAAAGGACGAAGCAACTCGTTTACTATGCTTTCAATTTTACGGTCAACACGACTTTGAGAAGCTACAGAAGCAAATTCTTTCTGATGATTTAAAACATATTGAAATTCTCTAGAATTAATATCAGTTACCCCGTTTGCAATAACGCGCCAGTTTAATTCGCTAACCAATTGTCTGTCAGACTGTGTGTTCAAATAAATATGAGTTGGCACCGATAATTCTGTTCTGTCTTTTCCTTTTCGTAAAGTATTCAAATAATAAAAGAACTTATCTGAATTGCTTGGATCGGCAAGAAATTGTTTCTCTAAATGAGGCAATTGCATCTTCGGAATTAACGCATTATTCAGTTCATTCTGAAATTCAGGCTTTTTCATTTCACCTTTTAAAGCATAAATCAGAGTTTCATTATTGTCAATGAATAAAAAAGTAGGAAGCGATTTGGTGTTGAATTTATTCTTTAAAGCAATTCCTTCTTCTTTTTCAATATTTTTATAAGTGCAAACGAAGTTTTTATTCAAAAAATCCATAACGGTCGGGTCGCTCAAAACTTCAGTTTTCATTAAATTACAATGCGGACACCAATCGGCATACAGCATGACAAAAAGCGGTTTTCCTTCTTTTTTAGCATTTTCTAAAGCCGTTTGGTACGGAACATCAACAGGAACAAACTGATTCTGAGAAGTTATGGTTTGAAAGGTGATAGATAAAAATAGTAAAAGTAAAAAACGCATAGTAATCCCAGCTTTTGTTAAATATTCGATTTTACAAATATATCTCCTTTTTTCAGAAAGAGCCTTAATATATTCCTAATTATCATATAAATCAGGTGCGAAGTTTGTAACTTTGTAAGCAAGATAAAGAAAGATCAAATATGAATTTTTCTTTGAAAAAATAATACACGACCGGAATGATTTACCCCAAAATAGCGCTTGCACAAAGTATTATCGAAATTTTATCTGCCAAAGGCATTCATAATATTATAATTTCTCCAGGATCTAGAAATGCTCCCTTAACTATCGGATTTGCTCAAAACTCAAATTTTACCTGTTACAGTATTGCAGATGAGCGATGTGCCGCTTTTTTTGCTTTAGGAATTGCACAGCAAACCAAACAGCCAACTGCAATTGTTTGTACTTCAGGATCAGCCTTATTGAATTATTATCCAGCTGTCGCGGAGGCGTTTTACAGCCAAATTCCACTGATTGTGATTTCAGCAGATCGTCCGCAAAGTAAAATTGATATTGGTGACGGGCAAACGATTCGTCAGGAAAATGTATTTGCAAATCATTCTGTTTTTAATGCCAATTTAACCGAAGATGCTTCAGAAGAAAACGATTTGAAAATCAATTTGGCTATTGAAACAGCAATTCGAAAAAAAGGTCCAGTTCACATCAATGCACCTTTTGAAGAGCCTTTGTATGAGACTACGGAAGAACTTTCAGTAAAGTCAAAAATAACAAATCCAGAACCTGATACTTATCCAAAAATTATAGAAAACAGCGACGAATTTGTTTCTGTTTGGAATAATGCAAAGCGAAAATTGGTTTTGGTTGGAGTAAACGAAACTAATGCTATCGATAAAGAAATTATTGAAAATTTAGCTTCAGATCCATCAGTTGTTGTATTGACAGAAACAACTTCAAATCTTCATCATGAGAGTTTTATTAATTCAATTGATACTTTAATTACGCCTTTCGATGATTTTGATTTTAAGAAATTTAACCCAGAAGTTTTAGTGACTTTTGGCGGAATGGTGGTTTCAAAAAGAATCAAAGGATTTTTGCGAAAATACAAACCAAGTCATCATTGGCATATTGATACTTTACGAGCTTATGATACGTTTGGTGCCTTGACAAAACATTTTGAAATGCAGCCCAATGATTTCTTTAAAGATTTGCTTTCAAAAACATCTTTCATAAAAAGCAATTATTTCAAGAACATTGATACAGTTTACAAAACAAGATTAGAAAGAAGAAAAGAATATTTGAGTAAAATCGAATTTTCAGATTTCAAGGTTTTCGAAAAAGTAATCGAATCTCTGCCAAAAAATAGTTTGTTGCAAATTAGTAATAGTTCGGCTATTCGTTATGCACAATTAATTGATATTGATGATTCGATTGAAGTTTTCTGTAACCGAGGAACTAGCGGAATCGACGGAAGCACTTCTACAGCAATTGGAGCGGCAGTTGGAAACGAAAAACAAACCGTTTTTGTTACAGGAGACATTAGCTTTTTATACGACAGTAATGCGTTGTGGAATTCTTATATTCCTAAAAACTTTAAAATTATTTTGATTAATAATGGAGGAGGAGGAATCTTTAGAATCTTGCCTGGACATGAAGAAAAACCTGTTTTCAACACTTATTTTGAAACATCTCATAAATTAACAGCAGAACATTTGGCTAAAATGTACGGCTTAAATTATATCACAGCTCAAGATGTTGATTCTTTAGCAAACGGAATACAATCTTTGTACAGTAATAATGAGGTGCCTAGTATCCTAGAGGTTTTCACGCCAACATTTGAAAATGATCGGATTTTAAAGCAGTATTTTAAATACCTGTATTAATTTTGAAAGAAAATATTTGTTAAAATTATTGTTTAATAATTTCTTTAGCTCTAGTTTTGGCGTATTATTCACCAAAATTATTTTATAGTTATGAGCACAAGAGAAGATTTAATTAAAAAGTATACAACAGATTTAAAGGAGAAATGTGGTGTTACAGCAGATGCTGATTTATTGACAAAAGTTACAATTGCTTGCGGCCCGTCAATTTATAACGATGATGCTTCAGTAGTAGCTTCATCTCAAGCATCGGAACTGGCAACAGTAAAAAATAACTTTTTGATCAAGAAATTAGGTTTAAAAGATAGCCCAGATTTAGATAAAGGCATTGAAGCTGTTATGGAAAAGTATGGAAAATCGAACAAACATAAATATAGAGCTGTAGTATATTATTTGTTGACTGTACACTTTAAAAAAGAAAGCGTTTTTAAATAAGTAAATTAGCTCGATTCAAAAGTCCCTTTGTAACAAACGCATATAAAGGGATTTATGCTTTTCACCTACAAATTAAGTTTTGTTAAATTATTTTCTTGTACCGCATCAAACTTCGTACCTTTGCACCTCAGAAACTTAGCAGTTCGACTGCTTAGAAATACATTAAAATGCTAGAAATAGGAAAATACAATACTCTTACTATATTACGTGATACTAAAGTTGGTTTGTTTTTAGGAGACCCAGAAAACGATCCAGATGGAGTTCACGATGTTTTACTTCCAAATAAATATGTGCCAAAAGTATTTGAAATTGGCGAAGAATTAATCGTTTTTGTTTACTTAGACCACGAGCAGCGACCAGTTGCAACAACTTTGGTGCCGTACATTTTATTGAATGAATTCGCTCTTTTAAGAGTAAATTACATCAATAATGTTGGAGCTTTTATGGACTGGGGAATGGAAAAAGATATTCTCGTTCCGTTTAAAGAGCAGGCACGCCCAATGGAAAAAGGAAAGCGCTATTTAGTTTATTTATATTTGGACAAACAAACCAACCGTTTGGTCGCTTCAAGCAAAACGAATCAGTTTTTAAATAATGATCAATTAACGGTTGAAAAAGGAGAAGAAGTCGATTTAATTGTTTCTCATATTACCGACATGGGAATCAATGTGATTATAAACGAGCGTCACAAAGGACTTTTGTACAAAGACGAAGTTTATGATGATTCGATAAGAACGGGTGACAGAATGCGCGGTTATATTAAAAGTATTCGTCCAGATAACAAAATTGATGTTGCGCTTCAAGCCCAAGGTTTTGAGAGCATTGAACCCAATGCAGAAAAAATATTAAGCGAACTAAGGGCCAGCAGAGGTTTCCTTCGTTTAAACGATAATTCTCATCCAGAAGACATCAAAACTGTTTTAAAAATGAGTAAAAAATCATTCAAAAAAGCAATCGGATCTTTATACAAAGAAAAACTGATCGAAATTAAAGAGGACGGAATTTATCTTGTGAAAGAGTAAAATTCTAAAAATTTCAATATTTAAATTCCAAATTCCAATTGAAGCTTAGAATTTGGAATTTGAAATTTTAAAATTTTTATTCCGCCAGGAATTATTGTAACACAAAAGGCTGCCCATTACAGGCAGCCTTTCGCTTTTTATTCAGTTTTAAAAAAAATTGTAATTAAAAAAAAACAGAAATAAAATAATTCGAATCCATCTCAGAACAATAGCTTTACAAATTTTAGAAATCGTCCCATTGACGGTATGTCTTTTAAATAATCAATGCACCTATCTCAAAAGCAAAAAGGAGAATTTCACGGCTCATCCATTGGTTTTATAAATAACTTTTAGAAAGTTGTGAATTAGTACTTTTTTTTCTCTTTTCGTTATCATTCCTATACTAATTATAGACAATTCTAACATTTAACCTTAGGTGTTACTTTTTTCTTTTTGAAGTTTCGACAAACACATAAATCATTTGCTCGTTTAATAGAGGTTTATTACTTAAAACCCTAAAAAAATGAGCGACAAATTTTTTAAATTTTCTCAAAAAAATCATTTTTTAGGTTAATAAATCAGTGAAAGAAAATCAATCCGAAATCTTTGAAATGTTTTGTATCTCATTGATTTCTAGGGTGTAAAATTAATTATTATTTTTCTAAACTAATGTTAAAAAATGTTATTTTTTGTAAGTAAATACCAATTGTTAACATTAGAAGCCAATTTAGTAAAGACTTAAGGCCGATTGAGTAGGTAAAGTAGTAAAAATGATTTATTTTTACCATATAATTATTTTAAATAAAAAATCAAAATGGATTGGATTACAGCCAGAGAATTTGAAGATATAACTTATAAAAAATGCAACGGAGTAGCGAGAATAGCCTTTAACAGACCTAATGTTAGAAATGCATTCCGTCCTAAAACTACTTCAGAATTATACCAAGCTTTTTACGATGCACAAGAAGACACTTCAATTGGAGTCGTTTTGCTTTCTGCTGAAGGACCTTCAACAAAAGATGGTGTTTATTCTTTCTGTAGCGGTGGAGATCAAAACGCACGTGGACATCAAGGTTATGTTGGCGACGACGGACAGCACCGTTTAAATATTTTAGAAGTACAGCGTTTAATTCGTTTTATGCCTAAAGTTGTTATCGCAGTAGTTCCAGGCTGGGCTGTAGGCGGCGGACACAGTTTGCACGTAGTGTGCGACATGACGCTTGCGAGTAAAGAGCATGCTATTTTTAAACAAACTGATGCAGACGTAACAAGTTTTGACGGTGGTTACGGATCGGCTTATTTGGCTAAAATGGTAGGTCAGAAAAAAGCTCGTGAAATCTTCTTTTTAGGTAGAAATTATTCTGCTCAAGAAGCTTTTGAAATGGGAATGGTAAATGCTGTAATTCCTCACGACGAGTTAGAAGCAACTGCTTACGAGTGGGCGCAGGAAATTCTTCAAAAATCACCAACATCTATAAAAATGCTGAAATTTGCAATGAACTTAACTGATGACGGAATGGTCGGACAACAAGTCTTTGCAGGAGAAGCAACTCGTTTAGCTTACATGACCGAAGAAGCTAAAGAAGGAAGAAATGCTTTCTTAGAAAAAAGAAAACCAAACTTCGGTGAAAATAAATGGTTGCCATAATTTAAAAGTTATAAAGTTTCAAGTTTCAGGTTCCAAGTTGGCAACCTGAAACTTGAAACATGAAACAAAAAAAACTAAATTTAAAATAATGAAACATTGGATTGAAGCCGCAAGACTGCGCACATTACCTTTATCAGTTTCCGGAATTATAGTTGGAAGTATTTATGCTTTGTCAAATCCAACAGAAACTATTACCACTCCAACAGAAGTATTCAGCTGGAAAGTTTTTGGTTTTGCTCTATTGACAACATTAGGATTACAGGTTTTATCCAATTTTGCAAACGATTATGGCGACGGAGTAAAAGGTACTGACAATGCGGATCGAGTAGGGCCGCAACGCGCTATTCAGAGTGGTGCAATCACGCCTCAGGCAATGAAAAAAGCGATTATTATTACCTCAATTTTGACTTTATTATCAGCAATGATATTAATTTACTTTGCTTTCGGAAAAGACAATTTCGGGTATTCCATCTTTTTCCTTTTGTTGGGAATCGCAGCAATTGCGTCGGCAATTCGTTATACAGTTGGTAATTCGGCTTACGGATATAGAGGATTTGGAGATTTATTCGTTTTCATTTTCTTCGGATTAGTAAGCACATTAGGAGTAAACTTTTTATATGCAAAAGAAGTAGATCCGCTTTTAATTCTTCCGGCCGTTGCAATCGGATTATTAAGTGTCGGGGTTTTAAACCTAAACAATATGCGCGATCAGGAATCGGATAAAAAATCAGGAAAAAATACAGTTGTAGTACAAATTGGAGCTAAAAAAGCTAAGAACTACCACTTTTTCTTAATTATTACCGCAATGGTTTTGGTGGTTGTATTTGCTATTTTAAGTGACTATAATTTTGATCAATATTTGTTTTTACTGGCTTATATTCCGTTGACAAAACATCTAATTACGGTTTATAAAAATCAAGATCCAAAATTATTAGATCCAGAATTGAAAAAACTGGCATTAAGCACATTTTTGCTTTCTATATTATTGACAGTGTGTATGATTTCGCTGATTTCAGACATTATTGTAAATTTATTTTTAGGAGGAAGATAAAAACATACGTTTAACTTTAAAGGTAAAAAAGATGAAAATTACATATTACGGACACGCCGCATTGGGAATTGAAGTAGGAGGGAAAAACATTATTGTGGATCCATTTATTACTGGAAATCCTTTGGCAGCGACGGTTAATCTTAGCACACTAAAAGCAGATTATATTTTGCTTACGCACGCACACGCTGACCACGTTTTAGACGTTGAAGCAATTGCTCAAAATACAAAAGCTGTTATTGTTTCTAACGTTGAGATTGCAGATTATTATGCTGCAAAAGGTTTCAAATCACACCCGATGAATCACGGCGGAAGCTGGCAATTTGATTTCGGAAAAGTAAAATATGTGAACGCAATTCACTCAAGCAGTTTTCCTGACGGATCTTACGGAGGAAATCCTGGAGGTTTTGTTATTGAAAGCGAGCACAAAAATATTTACATCGCTGGAGATACGGCTTTGACTTACGATATGAAACTAATTCCGCTTCGTACAAAGCTAGATTTAGTAATTCTTCCAATCGGAAACAACTTTACAATGGATGTTGAAGACGCAATTATCGCTTCAGATTTTGTAGAGTGCGACAAAGTTTTAGGTTATCACTTTGATACTTTTGGCTATATCGAAATCAATCACGAAGAAGCAATTCGCAAATTTTTTGATAAAGGAAAAGATTTAATGCTTTTACCAATCGGAGAATCTATTGAATTATAATTGTCATCCTGAGCGAAGACGAAGGAGCTAATCCCGCTATACGCTATATCTTTTGTGGCGAACCCCGCCACAAAAGGATATCGGTTCTATCGGGGCTAGGGTACTCGATTCCATAAGAAAGTTATTTGGCATAATCTATGTTATTTAAACAATTAAGTTTTAAAAAATAAAATCATTCAATCAGTGAAATCTGTGGCAATTAAGACATCATCACAAAATTTAACTTTCAAAAAAATAATTCTATCTCTTTTAGTTACAGCTTCTTTTAACGCATTTGCTCAAAAAGATGGCTATTGGGACAAAGAGCGAGCGACAACCAAAGAAATTATGGTTCCTGCACGCGATAGAATTTCTATACCAACAGAAGATTTACCCGTTGGAACTACAGAAATTGTATACAGAATCACACTTTTAGACAAAAATCAAGAGATGGCCAATAGTTTGGTCTCTGTACTGAAAGCTATTCCAGATCCGACAGGCATAAGCCAAGGTTCTGCTGGTGCTGTTTTCCTAATGTCAAAGATTTCTGGGGATGATGAATGCACTTATTCGATTTTTACATCTGATGAAAATGCAAAAAAATATGTTTCAGATGGTAAGGTTGATAAAGCTTGCTATTCTCAGGCAGAACCTGTCAGCAAAGATGCGAAACGTTTATCTGTCGGAAAATCTTCTTGCTTAAAAGAAAATTTAAGCACTATCTGGTTTGGTTTTGAAAGCAAAAACTGGCTTTTGAGTCAGAAAGTGGTTTTAGAAGTTGTGCCTTGGGTAGATACAAAATTAAACCGCGGTTGGAATCAGGACAACAAAAACGAAATTATAAGCTTGTGCAAAACTTCTACAATGGCACAAAAAATGGCCAATTCAGATGATTTCTGTGTTTGCATTCTAAATAAAATTATGAAACAATATCGTTATGATGAGTTTCAGAAATTATTGTCCGTAGAAAAAACAAAAGTGTATAAAGATTTTGGAAACAGCTGCTACCAAGATGCTGATATTTCTAAAAATGTATTCAACGATTTAAGAACGCAAGTTGCTTCTTTAATCAAAATTCAGAAATATAACGAAGCAATTCCGAAATTGAACACAATAGTTAACGAAGGAAAAGCAACAGCTCTCGATTACAGTTCTTTAGGCTATTGCTATATTCTGACGAAACAATATGCAAAAGCATTAAAAGTACTTCAAGAAGGTGAAAAATTGGACGATACAGAATTATTGGTCAAATTGAATTTAGCACATACTTATTTAGTTACAGACGATTATAGCGCAGCCAAAACGATTTACAAAAAATATCAAAATCAGAATGTGACAGATAGTTTAAGCTGGATTGCTAAAACAAAATTAGACTTTGCCACTTTTGAAAAAGCAGGTCTGCCTTCTAAAGATTTTGAAAAAATCCTAAAACTATTCAATTAGACACGAAGCGTTTCATAAAGAATATAAAGAAAACTTAGCACCTCAGTACCTTAGCACCTCAGAACCTTAAAAAAAAATGAACGCATCGTACCATAAATATTTACTAGAATTCAAACGTCCATCTGGAACTTCTAGAGGAGTTATGACCGAGAAAGAAACTTGGTTTATAACTTTGGAAGAAAATGGCAAAAAAGGAATAGGAGAGTGCGGAATATTGCGTGGTTTAAGCGCAGATGATCGCCCAGATTACGAAGAAAAACTAAAATGGGCATGCGATAATATTCATCTCGGTGAAACAGCACTTTGGGAAGCATTATTAGAATTTCCTTCAATTCAATTCGGAATAGAAATGGCTTTTTTATCTCTTAAAAGTGAGAATCCTTATATTTTATTTCCATCAGATTTTACGAATAATTCTAGTTCAATTGCCATAAACGGATTAGTCTGGATGGGCGAAGCTGCTTTTATGAAACAGCAGATTGAAGAGAAATTAGCAGACGGATTTAACTGCATAAAACTTAAAATTGGAGCTATTGATTTTGATAAAGAGTTAGCATTATTACAATTTATTAGAAGCCATTTTTCACCCGAAGAAATAGAAATCAGAGTAGATGCCAACGGTGCTTTTTCTTCAATTGAAGCTTTAGATAAACTAAAACAATTAAATCAATTTCAGCTTCATAGTATAGAACAGCCAATTAAAAAAGGCCAAGTTGCAGAAATGGCTGAATTGTGCAAACAAACTCCATTTCCTATTGCTTTAGACGAGGAGCTTATAGGAATTTTTTCATTTGAAGAAAAAGAAAAATTACTCCAAGAAATAAAACCTCAGTATATTATTTTAAAGCCAAGTTTTATTGGAGGTTTCCGTGGCACACAAGAATGGATTGCATTAGCAGAAAAATACAATGTCGGCTGGTGGATTACCTCGGCACTAGAAAGCAACATCGGTCTAAACGCCATTGCGCAATGGACATTTTCCTTAAATTCAAACATGCCACAAGGTTTGGGAACTGGAGCTTTATATACTAATAATATAGATTGCCCACTGGAAGTTAAAAATGGACAGTTATGGTATAGTGATTCTAAGGGGTGGGAGAGTTTCTAAGATTCTAAGTTTTTCAGCTTCTAAGTTATTGAGATTTGAGTTTAAAAAGTACACCGTTATAATTTTAGCAACTCCTCATTTTAAAACTTAGAATCTTAGCATCTTAGAGACTTAGTATCTTTTTTCACTCTTTCCCACCCAACAAACCATCTTGCAAGTCTTTCAATTCCTTCCATTTTCCTTGATACGCCATTGATGCTTGTTTTGCCCAAGTGCTCGGATTGTGCATTGCGTAATTTTCTCCGCCTGCATCCAAAATTGACTGTAGTTTTTCAGTTGAAGCTTGCGATAGGCTTTGCCAAGTCTTTATTCCTGCTTTAACAAATAAAGATTCTATTTTAGGTCCAATTCCTTCTACAATTTTCAAGTCGTTTTCTTTTATCTTTTTTCCTAAGGCATTTTCCGCCAATGAAGGGTCAAAAGGGATTATTACTGGAGTTGCTGATTTTGTCTTTGCCGCTAGTTCTGCTTCTAGTTTTAAAATTCTTCCGTTTAGATTTTTCGTATGAGCTTGACAAGCATCCAAATCAGCTTGAAGTGAAGCGGAAAGAATGTTATCATTTTTAAAATTAATTTTTCCTAGTATGTAACCTAAAATCCCGCAGATTACACCTATTGCTATGGGTATTACAATATAAGGTACATTCATGATCGTTCTATTTTAGAATTTAAATCGTAATTAGGGTTATCAATTATATTACTGATAATTAAATGTTTAATGAGGAGCTATATACTATCAAAATTACTTAAAATAAAAACTGCAACATGTTAATAATCAGTTATATTGATATTTCTTGTTTTCAATAGAAGAGACTAATTAACATATTTTTGATTTTTTATAACCTAAAAGGCTTGATTAAAATGAGTAACTTGCATAAAAAATAATCTCCATTTAAAATGATTGAAATAGAAAGAAAGTTTCTCGTAAAATCGGATGATTTCAAGAAACAAGCTTTTGCTCAGAATAAGATTGCTCAGGGCTATTTGAGCTCTGTTCCTGAACGTACGGTTCGGGTTAGAATTAAAGGACACAAAGGCTTTTTAACTATAAAAGGAATAAGCCAGAGCGGTGGTATGTCACGTTTTGAATGGGAAAATGAGATTCCGTTAGACGAAGCTCAAGAACTATTAAAGTTATGCGAAAAAGGTAAAATTGAAAAAACGCGTTACGAAATAAAAGCCGAGGGCCACGTTTATGAAGTAGATGAATTTTATGGAGAAAACGAAGGTTTGGTCATGGCAGAAATTGAATTGAATTCTGAAAATGAAACCTTTGAAAAACCCGATTGGCTGGGCGAAGAAGTAACAAACGATGAAAGATATTATAATGCTTATTTAAGCAAAAATCCATATAAAGACTGGCAAAAGTAAAATGACAGAATCAAAATACGACCTTATTATTGTTGGAGGCGGGCCAATTGGTCTGGCTTGCGCAATAGAAGCTCAAAAGAAAAATTTAAATTATTTAATTATAGAAAAAGGCGCGATTGTTAATAGTATTTTTAATTATCCGTTGTATATGACCTTTTTTTCTACTGCAGAACGATTAGAAATTGGTGAAATTCCGTTTAACTGTCTGGCTCCAAAACCTGGACGTCAGGAAGCTTTGGAATACTATAGAAATATTCATCGATACTTTAAATTCAACATTAATTTATTTGAAAAAGTTCTTGATGTTCAAAAAGATAAAGAAATCTTCAAGATTACGACCTATAAACAAAATTACGAAGCCAAGAACGTTGTAATTGCAACCGGTTTCTACGATATTCCGATTGAAATGAATGTTTTAGGCGAAAGTCTACCCAAAGTCCGCCACTATTATAAAGAAGCCCACGAATATGCTTTTAGAAAAATTTTAGTAGTCGGAGCCAATAATTCTTCTGTGGACGCCGCTTTAGAATGCTGGAGAAAAGGAGCGGAGGTGACAATGGTTATTCGTAAAAACGAAATTAATAATCGTGTGAAATATTGGGTAAAACCCGACATCGAAAACCGTATTGAGGAGGGAAGTATCAAAGCTTATTTTCATTCGAATATTACTGAAATTCGAGAAAATGAAGTTGAAATTGAGACTCCAAACGGAAACGTTACTATTGAAAATGATTTTGTTTTGGCATTAACAGGTTATAAACCAGACTTAACTTTTCTAGAAAAAATGGGAATTCAACTTTCTAATGACGAATTAAAAATTCCAGCTTACAATCCAGAAACCATGGAGACCAATGTTGAAGGTCTATTTCTCGCAGGTGTAGTATGCGGTGGAATGCAGACGCATAAGTGGTTTATCGAGAATTCGAGAATTCATGCTAATCTAATTGTGGATTATATAAGTTCGAAATAATTTATAATTAAAAAGCATTTCGACTTCGCTCAATGTGACAGAAGTTAATAACGTTGTCAGTTCGAGCGGAGTCGAGAACTTTTACAATTTAAGAACTGCAAGACAGCATAGAACATCCAACTTTAGTTCTTGCCCAATCTGGACGTTTTGCAAACCATTTTTCAGATTCAGGCTGTTCGTCATACGGATTTTTCAAAAGCTGAAATAATTCATCAACTAAAGAATAATCTTCTTTGTCTGCTGCATCAATGGCTAGTTGTGCCATGTAATTTCGCAATACGTATTTTGGATTTATTTGATTCATTTTTGAAGCTCTTTCTTCATCTGAAAGCGTTTCTGAGTTTAATCTTTTCAAATAAACTGCGAACCATTTTTGCCAAGCATCCAGAATATTTTCCTTTATTTCTTCTGGAATATAAAACGCATATTCTATTTTTTTAATAGATTCTTCAACAGAATCTGTTTTCTTAATTTGACTTAGATTTCTAAAAAATATCGTCATATCCGTTTCTGATAATTGCAAAATTTCTTCTAAACCTTTAATTAATTTATCATCAGTTTCACTTGAAGTGAATAATCCTAACTTACTTAAAAACATTGTCTTGTAATCAGATTCGAATTCTGTAATAAATGAATCAAGAATTTTTTCTAAAGGCGCAGCTTCATTAACCAAAGGATAAAGCGCATTGGCCAATTGAAATAAATTCCATTGTGCTACTGAAGGCTGATTTCCGAAACGATATCTTCTGTTTTGACTATCAGTTGTATTGGGAGTCCAATCTGGATCGTAATTTTCCAGCCATCCGTACGGACCATAATCAATCGTAATTCCATGAATCGACATATTATCGGTATTCATTACACCGTGCACAAATCCGACGCGCTGCCAATGCAAAATCATCTCGCGAGTCGTGTCAGCAACTTTTTGGAAAAACTGTAAATATTGTTCTTTTGGCTCTCCATTTATTTCCGGAAAATAATGCTGGATTGTATATTCTACAAATTGTTTTAAGTTTTTCAGCTCATTTCTTGCTGCTAGCATTTCGAAACTTCCAAAACGAATAAAAGATGGCGCAACACGACAAACAATCGCACCTTTTTCATAAGCAGGATTTCCGTTATATAAAACATCTCGTAAAACCTGATCTCCCGAAAGAGCTAGTGAAAGCGATCGCGTAGTAGGAACACCCAAATGATGCATTGCTTCGGCACATAAATATTCTCTAATAGAAGAACGCAAAACAGCCAAACCATCTGCAGTTCTTGAATAGGGCGTTTTTCCAGCTCCTTTCAATTGAAGCGTATAAAACTGGTTATTGTTTTCAACTTCTGTCAAATTGATTGCACGTCCGTCGCCTAATTGTCCTGCCCAGTTTCCGAATTGATGCCCTGCATAACACATCGCATAAGGCTGAGTTTCTGAAAGAATTTCTTTTCCAGAAAATACATTTAGAAATTCTTCGGATTGAATTTCATCTTTCGAAATCCCAACCAATTGAGCCACTTCTTCAGAAGCATGAATTAATTTTGGATTGGAAGGTTCTACTGGATTTACGTACGAAAACAGCGTATTTTTAACTTGACGAATTTCATTAGTCAAATCTGGATCTGCTGGTAGTTCGCCAGTAAAACGATTTTTTATTTTAAGATTTTTCATTTTGTTTTCTTTCTTTTTGCCACAGATTACAGAGATTAAGATGATTTTTTTTGCCACGAATTACACAAATTTCAACTAATTTCAGACTTAGTTAGAAAAACATTCGCGACAATTCGTGTAATTCGCGGCAAATAGATAATACAGAAATCTTTTTAATCTGTAGCTAAAACTAAATTTAGCTGATTAACCTATCAGCGTACATTTTTTTTAGTTTCTGAATTTTTGGATCAATTACAACTTGGCAATATCCAGCTTCTTGATTTTCATTATAATAATTTTGGTGATAATCTTCAGCTTCGTAAAAAACTTCAAACGGTTTTAATTGCGTTACAATCGGCTCTGGGTAAGCTGGTTGTACTTCTTCAAATACTTTCTCGGCAATTTCTTTCTGTTCATCGTCATGATAAAGAATGATAGAACGATACTGCGTTCCGCTGTCGCCTCCCTGACGATTTAAAGTTGTCGGATCATGGCTTGTCATGAAAATGAAAATTAAGTCATGATATGAAATTATGTCAGGGTTGAAAGTCACTTGAATCACTTCCGCATGTCCTGTTCTTCCAGTACAAACTTCGCGATAAGCTGGATTCTTTATAAATCCATCTGAATAACCCGATTTTATAGATTCTACACCGTTTAAACGCTGAATTACAGCTTCAATACACCAAAAACATCCGCCACCAAAGGTAGCAACTGATAAATTTCCCATAGATAATGCTTTCTTTAAATTTAATGCCTATTAATTCGATAGGATATTATGATAATTTATTAAAAAAAAGTTCTTTTAACTAAAAATACCAAACGGTAATGTAGTGTTTGAAGTTTAGTATTGATAAATTCGCAATTTTATAAAAAAACTATATATTTGCAGTCCAACACAAGGCACAACTAATGAATAGCAAAAATAGTACCATGACACTGGAAACTTATTTTCAGGAATTTAGACAGAATATTGTCGGTATAAACCAAGAATTTACGTCACCTTATGGCAGAAAATCAATAATTTACACAGATTGGACTGCCAGCGGAAGATTATATCGTCCGATTGAAGAAAAACTGCTAAATGCATTCGGCCCTTTTGTAGCCAACACACATACTGAAACTACTGTATCTGGTACTGCTATGACAAAAGCATATCATCATGCAAGACATATCATTAAGCGTCATGCGAATGCCAATAATGATGATGTTTTGATTACGGATGGTACTGGAATGACGGGAGTTATTAATAAATTCCAGCGTATTTTAGGATTGAAAATTCCTGAGAACTTAAAAAGTTTTACAAATGTTCCTGCTGAGAAAAAACCAATTGTTTTTATTTCGCACATGGAACACCATTCTAATCAGACTTCTTGGTTAGAGACAATTGCAGATGTTGAAATTATTCCGTCTTGCGAAAAGGGGCTTTTTAATTTAGAAAACCTTGAAGTTTTATTAGAAAAATATAAAGATAGAACTATAAAAATTGCTTCTATTACAGCGTGTTCAAATGTTACAGGTTTAAGAACTCCGTTTCACGAAGCAGCAAAATTGATGCACCAATATAATGGTGTTTGTTTTGTTGATTTCGCTTGTTCGGGACCTTATGTAGAAATTGACATGCATCCAGCTGATCCAGAGGCGTATTTGGATGCCATTTTTATGTCTCCGCATAAATTTTTAGGCGGACCTGGGACTTCTGGTATTCTGATTTTCAATAAGAAATTATACAATAATATGATTCCTGATTGTCCTGGCGGAGGAACGGTAAGCTGGACAAATCCGTGGGGAGAGCATAAATATATCGATAATATTGAGGATCGCGAAGATGGCGGGACTCCTGGTTTTCTTCAAGTTATAAAAACTGCACTTGCCATTGAATTGAAAGAAGAAATGGGAATTGAAAACATTATGCAGCGTGAGCACGAAATTGTGGATTATGTTTTCTCTGAATTGGAACCAATTGAAAATATTAAAATTTTAGCAGGACAGCACAAAGAACGTCTTGGTGTAATTTCGTTTTTTATTGATGATTTACATTTCAATTTAGGAGTTAAAATCTTAAATGACCGTTTTGGAATTCAGACTAGGGGAGGATGCAGCTGTGCGGGAACTTATGGTCACTTTTTATTGCATGTTGATCAGGAAACTTCTAATAAATTGGTAAATGAAATTACAATTGGCGATTTAATTAAAAAACCAGGATGGATTAGAATGTCGATTCACCCAACTACTACAGATGCGGAAATTGCTTTTGTTTGTAATAGTATAAAAGAATTAGCAGCAAATCATAAAACGTGGGCTTTGGATTATTCTTATGATAAAATGCGTAATGAGTTTATTCATCAAGATGCCACTTCGTTTGAAGATGAATTGGTGGAGAGCTGGTTTAAGTCGTAAATAATTTCTAAAGATTTTTTGGCCACAGATTATCTGGATTAACACTGATTTCTGTCATTGTAATCTTTATAATCTGTGGCTTATTTTTTATAGCGCTGAGCTCGCGGAGATTTTTCGCAGAGTTTGGAAGTTTTTTGTGGTAAATAAAGTTGCCATTGAGTTCGCAAAGCTAACTTTTAAAAAAAATAATTGTAAGGCAGCTATTAAATATTATTTGGTATTTTGAAATTGTTTGAGCGCTAATAAGGCTTGTGCCTGTACTTTTTTCTGAAAAAATCCTGTCCAGCCTAATAAATATCCTGTCAAACCAAAGGCTTGTTTTGACCATTTCCAGACATCAAAACTATCTGTATGTTTGATAATTAATCCGTCTTGGAAGATAAATTCGGCAACAATTTTATTGACAACTTTTCTGTTTGTTTTACTGAAATTATAAGTAGCGACCCAAGTTGCTGAGCCTGTAGAATTATCTGCTTTTACGTTAGAAAATTCAATTTTTAAATTGCCTTTACTTTTTAAAAGCAGCATTTCCCACATTTTAGAAACTTGTTCCTCTTTTAATAAACCAAAAGCTGGGTCAATAAAATGAACTTTCGGATGATAACATTCGCTCATTGTTTTGGCATCAGCATTCGCGAAAGCGGTATAGAATTTTGTGATTAAGGCTTCATTTGAATTCATAAAAAGATATTTATGTTAAATATAAGATTTATTAGATTAAAAAATCATTATAAAACACTAATTTCTTTTGCTGTATCAAATGTTTTTTTAGATTTATCAAATGCTGTTGAGAAATATTTTACTTTACTGTAGGCTGTAAAATGTCCCGTTAGATTTCCTGAAATATCTGGCCCGCCAGCAATTATAAATCGTATCGCATAAATATCTGTTTTTTTAAGTTTTTGCCATTCTGCTGGTGTAAAATAATAGTAAGCAGTTGTTTTACCGTCTGCAGATTCTTTTACATTCTTGTCTGTACAGGCAATCACATCGGCATTTGTCAAATCGACATAAACGCCACCAGCAATTTTTGCTTTATCACTTGCTGTCGAAACGGTTAATTTTAAAAGACCTCCTTTTTCTGTTTTAGCTAGTTGAACCTTAATTTCGCCAGAGTAAGCATATTTTTCGCAGATAAAAGTATATTCTTGTGTCGCCGGGTAAGGAGCTGAACCCTTTACACTGATTGTTTGCTGTGCTGAAGCAAAAGTTGAAATAAATAATAACAGGAGTAACGGTAGTTTAAAATTCATATGTATGGTATTTTATTGATCGGCTAATTTGGCGTCAAATTTCTCATCCCAATCCATTGATTTAATGGCAGAAACGAGATTTTCATCATTTACAAAAATGCGTAATTCTTTGTTGGCCACTTTTTTAGTGTACAATGCATGATAGCGGTAAATGACTTCGTGCTTGGTTTTGTAAACTCCATCTAATTTTAAATCAATAAAGCTTCCGTAATATTGTCTAAATCGTTGGCAGGTTTTGGTTAAACGCTCTTCTGTAGTATTTTCCATAACAGATTTAGTTACTTCAGTTTCATTAAAAGGTTTAAATTTTGAAGTGTTACAAGTTTCTAAGACTCTCTTTCCTAAATCATATGCTTTACGCTGCTGACTTTCATCTACTTCTGTTCCTGAAACTTTTTTAATTTTTAAATCTTCTGTATCTCTGCTTACTGTTTTCGATTTACATCCAATTAACAATAACAAACATATAATCAATCCTGCTTTCTTCATAACTATTTAAGTAATTTTTAATAATAAGTTAGGGTCGGGACAATTTTCGATATAAAAGTTTAGGTCATTTGTATTGCAAACACCAGGATAGTCTCCCCAATAATCACCAATATTATGGATAATCTGAAAATGGACATGAGGTGCGTAATCTCCATTGACTGAGGCATTTCCTAAAGTCGCAATCTTTTCGCCTTTCTTAAATTGGTCTCCGATATTTAAATTTTCTATACTTTCTAACGATAAATGTCCGTATAAAGTATAAAATTTCTCATTTTCTACTTCATGCTCTAATATAATTGTAGGGCCGTAATCGCCTAAACCAATATTATTTTTAAAGCTATGAACTTTTCCATCAAGAGCTGCGAGCACTGCGGTTCCAGCTTCGGCCCATAAGTCTAAACCGATATGAATATTGCGTTCTGGTTTTGAGGCATCTAAGAAGATTGGACTTCTCTGGTATAAAAATCGGCCTTCAATATAACCGCCAAATGCAACTTTAGCATTGTTTTCCTTGAGAAAATTGGAAAGAAATCTTTCAAAATCTTCTGAAGTATCTAATTTTTGACTTACTAATTCTTTATTCGCAACCGATAAATTTAACGGTGTGTATTCTGAAATATTAATTGAGGCATCAATAACTTTAGTAGGCGGCTGGGAATTTAAGATTGAGGTTAGGGGTTTCATAAAAATTAGGCAACTTTATTTATAATTATTAATTCGTTGTGTACTTCAATTCTAGGGAGCGTTTTGGTTTTATATAACTTTGGATTTACTTCTGCAACATACTTTCTGTTTCGCACATTATGCGCTTCGTCTAAAATCATTGTATTGAACAAAACAAAGCCATCGTCTTTTAAAATCGTGCAGACTCTATCGACAAAAAACTTCTCAAACAAAAAGTTAGGCATATTGGTATCTTCAAAAATATCAATTATTATAAGATCATATTTGTCTTTCGTTTTCAAAACAAATTCAAAAGCATCATCAATAACGACTTCTAACTGTTTAATTTCGTTAAGGTTAAAATATTCATTTGCAATGTGAATCATGTCTGGATCGATTTCTACTCCAGTAATTTTTTCTTTGTATTCGATCTCGTTTACTAAGGTCTTGACAACGCTTCCGCCGGCAACTCCTAATAATAGAATATGTTCCATTCCTAAAATTTTGTCGTAACCAATATTTCGAAGTCCGTACCTTAATATACGCTGCAGACTTCCGTATGAATAATTTGTGTTTTCAGTGTCTAGTACTAATTCTCCGTTTGCCCAAGTGACCTCGATCGTTTTGCTTCGGGCTGATTTCTTCTTAAATATTTTTATTGGAATTATGTAACTGAAAATTTTTTGAATCATTTTTTATGCTTTTACTCAAATTTAGCATTAAATCTTTTATTTTGCACGAAATATTGAATCTTTAATGAAAAAACAATTATACAAATTCATCTTTTTCAAGCTAATGGGCTGGAAAATAGTAGGTATTGAAAATGCTGAAGTGAAAAAATGTATTCTAATGGTGATGCCCCACACGAGCAATCACGATTTTTATATCGGACTTTTTACTCGCGGTATTTCTGGATTGCAAATGAATTGGGTAGGAAAGAAGGAGTTATTTCGATTTCCGTTTGGTTATTATTTTAGAAATGTTGGTGGAGAACCTTTAGATCGTTCTGGCGGACTAAATAAAGTAGATTCTATTGCGGCTATTTTTGATCGAAAAGAAATTTTTCGTTTGGCGGTAGCTCCAGAAGGAACAAGAAAAGAAGTCAAAGAAATAAAAACAGGATTTTATTTTATAGCGCTTAAAGCGAATGTTCCAATCGTTCCCGTAACTTTTGACTGGGGCAGAAAAGAGGTTAATTTTGGTCAGCCATTTTTTCCGACAGGAAATTATGAAGCCGATTTCGAAATTTTGAAAAAACACTATAAAGGAGTTTTAGGTAAAATTCCTGAAAATGGGGTTAAATTTTAATTTCGGAGCAATTTTTCAAACGCGTGAGAATCGCGTATTTAAAAATTTTCTGGACAAAGATTCAAATACTCGCTAATTTTTCAATTATGGAGAATAGGCTTTAAAAGTTCCATTTTTGTAGAATAAGACAATTCTTTCAATTTCATTATCCTCCAAATTGAAATTTGTATTTTTTGAAATTGTCGATTTTTTTATTTCCCTTTTTTCTTCTTCTTCATCGACTTCAATAGTTGAAAATAAATCTGCATTTTGATTTTGATTCGAAGGAAGGGAAGTTGGAATATCCAAAACTTGTTTTTGGGTTTCTTCATTATTTTTTGGAAAATCACCTTTTCCAACCAAAATCCAATATAAATCCACATCAGGGAAAACTTCTAGAATTTTCATTACAAAATCTAAACTTGGTTTGTTTCTTCCAGACAAAAGATGAGACATGCTAGAACGCTGTACTCCAATTTTATCTGCAAAGGCAGAAGCATTTAAACCATAATAATCTAGTATAGTTTCAAGTCTTTTTATAAAATCATCTATGTTTACCATTGTAAATTAATGTTTTAAATTAGCTCATTTACAAATGTAAACAAAAAGAAGCAATTGTACAATCCTATTGTTGTAATTGTAAGAACAGATCAGTTTTATGTTAAATATAAAATTTAAATAATGGGTTGTAATGAGCTGAAATTAATATATTTATAAATTATAATGTATTTTAAACTGCTCTATTAAAACAAGTTAATATTTTGACTAATAGATACAGCGTATAACTGTTTACAAATCTAAATTATAAAATATTTTGCTAGTTTACAATTGTAAAAATAAAGATATTTACTTTTGTAAACTAATCGAAACATAATGAATTTAGAACAGCTTTTTATTCAATACAAAGAACAGTCAATATCTGGAAGGTATCTTACTTTAGATCATATAAAACCACTTTTAGATAAATTAAATACGAATGGCCAAGTGGAGATCATTGGTAAATCTGTTCTGGGAGAACCTATATATAGTTACCAAATCGGAACAGGACAAATTCGTGTTTATCTCTGGTCGCAAATGCACGGAAACGAGAGTACTACAACAAAAGCACTATTCGATTTTATCAATTTATTGAATGACGATACTGATTTTGCTAAACAAATGCTGGATACTTTTACTTTTTATTGTATTCCGATGCTAAATCCAGATGGCGCAAGACTTTATACTCGAGCAAATGCAAACGAAATAGATTTAAACCGCGATTCGCAAGACCTTACACAGCCTGAAAGTAAGGTGTTACGTGAAGTATTTGAGAAGTTTAAACCTCATTTCTGTTTCAACCTTCATGACCAGCGCACCATATTTGGAGCAGGAACAACTGGAAAACCAGCAACGGTTTCTTTTTTAGCTCCTTCATATAATGAAGAGCGAGAAGTAAACGATAATCGATTAAAAGCGATAAATATCATTGCCGGAATCAACGAAGAACTGCAAAAATATATTCCTGGACAAGTTGGCCGTTTTGATGACTCCTTCAATATTAATTGTATAGGAGACACTTTTCAATTTTTAGGAGTTCCAACCATTTTATTTGAGGCAGGACACTTTCCAGATGATTATGAGCGTGAAATCACAAGAAAATACATATTTTTCTCATTAATTGTAAGCTTCAAAATAATTTTCGAAAACGATTTAGTGAATAATCGATTTGGTGAATATTTGAATATTTCACAAAATAACGTGGTTTTTTATGATTTTATGTATAAAAATGTCAAAATAAATTATGATGGTATCGAAATTATTACGAATTTTGTCGCTCAATACAAAGAAGAATTAATCGAAAATAAGATTCATTTTAACGCTTACATAGTTGAAGTAGGCGAATTGGAAAATTATTTTGGTCATTACGAATACGACGCAAAAGGAGCAGAATATTCGGACGATTTCCAAAATCTTCCTAAAACGGGTCAGAAAGCAAATTTTTATTTAAATAAAAATGTTAAATTTGTTAACGGATTAATAAAAAGTTAATTTTTATGTGAATTTGTTGTTTTTTATATATAATTTTATACTTTGTAATAGCAATTAGTAATATTAATTAAACAATTATGAGTAAATTTCGTTTAGATGAAGTAGATCACCAGATTTTAGATATGTTAATAGACAATACGAGAGTTCCGTTTACTGACATTGCAAAAAAACTATTGATTTCTGCTGGTACAGTACATGTTAGAGTAAAAAAGATGGAGGATGCCGGTATTATCATGGGATCTTCATTAGCCTTGGATTACGATAAATTAGGTTATTCATTTATTGCTTATGTAGGAGTTTTTCTTAATAATACATCTCAAACTAAATTTGTATTAGAAAGAATCAATCAAATTCCATTCGTAACTGTAGCATCTGTAACTACAGGAAAATTCAACATCTTTTGCAAAATTAGAGCAAAAGATACTAAACACGCGAAAGAAGTTATCTTTATGATTGACGATATTGAAGGTGTTTACAGAACAGAAACTATGATTTCATTAGAGGAAAGTATAAACGATAAGAAGCGTTTGATGCATACTATTTTCAAAAATATGTAAGAACTTTTCTTGAATGCTATATTAAAATATACCTCAAGTTTATTCTTGGGGTTTTTTTATGACTAATTAACCAACCAACTACAACACAATTATGTATACGTTGCCAAAAATTGAGCGTTTTAATCAAGACGTTCTCTCAAAATACCACATTTATAATAGTGTTTTTATAACATTACCCTTTGATTCTATAGATAATACTGGAGTCTTACTTCCTTTATTTACAGAAACTTGCGAAACGGGTTTTAAAAAACAGGAAACTCCAAAAGAAATTGTAGATTTCTTCTCCAATAAATTCTTAAGTAACGCTTCTGAAGCGGAGAAAATCGATCTTATGTTTCGATTTATTCAGTATATCGAACGTCAGATTGTATTGTTTGATGCTATTGAAGATGCCGCTTTTCCAGAGGTGAATAACATGGAAGGGCGCGGTTCTCTTCGTGATATTAAAGAGAAATCTGATGCGAAAGAGAAGGATGACGAATTAATTGAATTTCTTGAAAACTTCAATGTTCGTACCGTGTTAACGGCGCATCCGACTCAATTTTATCCTGGTCCAGTTTTAGGAATTATAAATGATTTGACAGAAGCAATTCGTCAAAATGATTTGCTTCAAATTAAACAATTGCTGGCTCAATTAGGAAAAACTCCTTTCATTCAGAAAGAAAAACCAAACCCTTATGATGAAGCAGTAAGTTTAATTTGGTACCTAGAAAATGTATTTTACGCTACCGCAGGAGAAATTGTACATTATCTTCAAAAAAATATTGCTGAAGGAAATCCAATTCAAAACCAATTAATTAAACTTGGTTTCTGGCCAGGAGGTGACCGTGACGGGAATCCTTTTGTTACTACAGATATTACACTTAAAGTTGCAGATCGTTTGCGTACTTCCATTTTAAAGTGCTATTACGTAGAGATGAGGAATTTAAAAAGAAAGCTAACTTTCTCAGGAGTAGATACTTTGGTAGCCGAACTTGAACATAAACTTTATCGATCTGTATTTTATTCTAAAGGAGAAATTTTTATCACATTAGAAGAATTATTAACGCAATTAGATAAAATTCGATCTATTATTATTGAGAAACATCAATCATTGTATTTGGATGAATTGGAAGCGTTTTTAGTAAAAATCAATTTATTCGGATTCCATTTTGCGACTTTAGATATTCGTCAGAATAGCAAAATTCATAATGTAGTTTTCAAAGATGTGGTAGATTACTATTTGAATTCTGGTTCAGATATTTTCCCTAAAAATTACTACGAATTAACAGAAGACCAAAAAATTGACGTTTTATCGAAGATCAAAGGTGATTTAAATCCAGCTGATTTTGAAAATGAAATTACGAGATATACTTTAGAATCTGTACAAGCTATTAAAACTATTCAGCAGAATAATGGTGAAGAAGGGGCTAATCGTTATATTATTAGTAATAACGAAAGTGCTCTGAATGTGATGGAAACTTTTGCCATGATTCGTTTGAATAATTGGGAAAAACCAACTGTTGATATTATTCCGCTTTTCGAATCTGTTGATGATTTGCAAAATGCGCATACTATTATGGAGCAATTGTACACAAATCCAGAATACGCGAAACATTTGAGATCAAGGGGAAACAAACAAACAATCATGCTTGGATTCTCTGACGGAACTAAAGATGGCGGTTATTTAATGGCCAACTGGAGTATTTATCAAGCTAAAATTTCGTTGACTAAAATTTCTAGAGAATACGGAATTAAAGCGATTTTCTTTGACGGACGTGGCGGACCTCCAGCGCGTGGCGGTGGAAAAACACACAAATTTTACGCGTCTCTTGGACCAAAAATTGAAAACAACGAAATTCAAATTACAGTTCAAGGTCAAACGATTAGCTCTAATTTTGGAACTTTAGATTCTTGCCGTTATAACATCGAAAACTTATTGAGTGCCGGAGTTACAAATCAAGTTTTTAGTAAAGAAAAAAATGAATTGAGTGCCGAAGAAACTCAGATTTTGACAGATTTAGCCAATTTAGGTTACGAGAAATATTTAAGTTTCAAGAATCACCCGAAGTTTATTCCGTACTTAGAAAAAATGAGTACGCTGAAATATTATTCTAAAACAAACATTGGAAGCCGTCCTTCGAAAAGAAGCAAATCTGAATCTTTAGATTTTGCAGATTTAAGAGCGATTCCGTTTGTGGGATCATGGAGCCAATTAAAACAAAATGTTCCTGGTTTCTTCGGAGTAGGTTCAGCTTTAAAACATTTTGAAGAATCTGGTCAATGGGATAAAGTAAGCGATTTGTATCACAATTCATTGTTTTTCAAGACTTTGCTTGAAAACAGTATGATGTCGTTAGCAAAATCTTTCTTGCCATTGACAGCATACATGAGTAAAGATCCTGAGTTTGGTGAATTCTGGCAGATTATTTTTGATGAATTTTCAGAAACGAAACGACTTTTATTAAAAATTGCAGGTCACAAAACTTTGATGGAAAATTATCCTGATGGAATTGCATCTATTCAAATTAGAGAGCGTATTGTTTTACCATTGCTAACAATTCAGCAATATGCTCTATTGAGAATCAATGAGTTAAACAAAGAAGAAGTTCCAAATGAAGAATTGATTAAAGTTTATGAGAAAATCGTAACGAGATCTCTTTTCGGAAATACTAACGCAAGTAGAAATTCAGCATAAACAAATATAGATGAGAGCAGCAGAACTATTAGAAAATGAATATTCAGGTCATTTTGGTACTTATGTGAAAGCAGCAGGAGACGGAATCTTAATTGAAGAATTGGAAATTTCTCTTCATGAATTTATTCGGTTTGTTCAAAATATTCCGATGGACAAATTTGATTACCGTTATGCCGAAGGAAAATGGACAATAAAGGATATTATTCAGCATGTTATTGATACGGAACGAATTTTTTCTTATCGCGCTTTACGTTTTTCAAGAAACGACAAAACGCCTTTGCCAAGCTTTGAAGAAAATGATTATGCAGATAATACGGATTCAAATAAAAGAAGCATTCAAGATTTACTAACCGAATTTTCAGCGCTAAGACATTCAACTTTATTGTTTTACAAAAGTTTATCTGAAGAACAGCTGAAGAGAATTGGCACTGCTTCGAATAATCCAATTTCGGTTCGCGCTTTAGGTTTCGTAATGATTGGACATCAAAAACACCATCAAAAAGTTTTTGAAGAACGATATTTGTAAAATATACTTATAGTAAAAAACCTGTACTTTTTCAAGTACAGGTTTTTCTTTTAGGAACGGGGCTTCGACTCCGCTCAGCCTGACACAACAATTCATTACAATCTATGTCAGGCTGAGCGGAGTCGAAGCCTTTTATGCTTTTTGATTTTTTTTCTCAATAAAAGCTAAACCAAACCTAATTTTATCGTAAGACATTTTTTCTTCGAAATAATCAAAATAAGGTTTAAGTGCATTTGGATTTTCTAACTCTATTTGTGCTTTTGCTATTTGTGAAATTTCATCTTTAGAAACAAACTGGCTTAAATCTAAATCATAACCGTCAACATATAATTTTGCTAAATGCGAAATTATTGTTGTCTGACTCAAATCACGCTTTTCAGCAATTTCTTGTACAGAAACACCATTTTCAAATAACTCCAGTGTTTTTTTATACGTATTGTCTTTTTTCTCTTTTTTAACTACCGATTTGTTTCGTTGAAACTCGATTATTGCTTTTATAAATTCATCACCGTATTTTTCTAGCTTAGCTTTTCCAACACCTTCAACAGCTAGGAAATCTTCGTCAGACATTGGTCTTAAAATTTCCATTTGTCTTAAAGAAGCGTCGCTAAAGATAACATATGCTGGAACTTCTTCTTCCTTAGCAATTTCAGAGCGTAATTTTCGAAGTGTTTCAAAAAGTGAATTTTTGACCGTCTTTGGTTTTGCCTCCTTAACTTCACTTTTATCAATTACCTTTTTAACTACTGTCGTCAATTTTACTTTTTCACCTTCAAACAAAACTTTTCTGGCGAAAGGAGTAAGGAGAATTTTGTTATGCTGATGAAAAGCAATTTCGCAATATCCTAAATTAATTAACTGAATAAGATATTGATTCCAATCGTACCAAGAAACGTCATGACCAATTCCGTACGTTTTTAACTCTTGATAATTTTTTTCGTAGATATACGCGTTTCTCGAGCCTCTTAAAAAATCAACAATTACGGCCAGCGGTTCAGATTCTTTCAAACGTACAATGGCAGACAAAGCCTTTTGCGCGAGAATCGTCCCATCGAAAAAAGTTGGCGGATTTTTGCAAATATCGCAGTTTCCGCAATTCTCAGTTACCAGCTCACCAAAATAAGAAAGTAGAATTTTTCTTCTACAGCTTACCGCATCGGCATACTGTTTCATTCGATCCAATTTGGCAAGTTGGATATCAGAGTTTAATCCTTCCGATGCAAATTTTTGCAATTGAATAACATCTGCATAGCTTTCAAACAAAACGGTTTCGGCTGGAAGACCATCTCGGCCAGCACGTCCAATTTCTTGATAATAGCCTTCTATATTTTTTGGAAGATTATAATGAATCACCCAACGAACATTAGATTTATCAATTCCCATTCCGAACGCGATTGTTGCACAAACAACTTGGCAATCATCATTTATAAATTGATCCTGAGTCTTGGCACGCGTATCATTATCTAAACCAGCATGATAAGCTTTAGCCTGAATTCCATTTTTGCTCAGCTTTTCTGCAAGTTCTTCTGTAGTTTTACGGCTTAAACAATAAATTATTCCAGATTCATTGGGTTTATTTTCAATAAAATCAATAATCTGTTTTACACGATCTAAAGCAGGACGAACTTCTAAACTTAAATTTTTACGATCAAAAGAAGTAATGAATGTTTTCGGATTTTTTAAATTTAATTGTTTAGCTATATCTGTACGTGTAGCTTTATCAGCTGTAGCGGTCAATGCCAAAACTGGAGTAGAAGGGAAGCGGCTTTTTAAATAACCTAAATTAGTATAAGCTGGTCTGAAATCATGCCCCCAAGAGGAAATACAATGCGCTTCATCTATTGCTATCAAACTAATATTCAATTCATTAAAAGCCATATCTAAATAAGAAAGACTTTCAGGCGCAATATAAACTAATTTGAAATGATTTGATTTTAAATTATCTATATAATACTGCTGTTCTTGCGAAGATTGAGAACTATTAATATAGCAAGCAGAGATTCCGTTTGTTTTTAAGCTATCAACCTGATCTTTCATTAAAGCAATCAAAGGTGATATTACAACTGTTATTCCAGGTAAAATTAAAGCCGGAAGTTGGAAACATATTGATTTTCCGCCTCCAGTAGGCATAATTGCCAAAGCATCTTGTCCTGACAATATAGTATTTATTATGGTTTCTTGATTCGGTCTGAATTTTTCGAAACCAAAATTTTCTTTTAATGTAGTATGTAAAATTTCTGAAGTCATAGGCATATATTTTTTATTCAAGATTTAAATGTAAAAATAATCCTATAAAAATAAAAATATAAATTTGTTTTGTTATTTCTGTGTTTCATAAAAAAAGGAACTCCGAAATAGAGTTCCTTTTATTTTATTATAAAGAAAATGAATTAATCTTCATCGTCTTCGTCTTCTTCGTCATAATCAGTATCTGCTTTGTCATCATCATCGTCATCATCGTCGCCGTCACCACCGTCGGTATCTGGCTTGTCAAGATTATCATCATCTTCGTCATCATCATTGCTAATATCATCATCAAGATCCAAACCTTTTACTGGTGCAATTGCATCTACATCAACATCTAAATCGTCATCTTCATCGTAGTTTTCAATTCTGTCAGCAAGTTTAGTACTAATTTTTACCAAGTAAATTGTATCTTCAGTACGAACTTCTACAGCTTCAACCAATTCGTTTTTAGCATTTCTAAAACGGATTACATCCGAATCATCATAACCATCAGGAAATTTTTCAACCAAAAGGTTTAAAATTTCGTTGGTCAATTTGGCGTAGTCTACTATAACTCTTTTCATAAATTATCTTATAAATCTAATAAGTATGCAAAAATTAACGGAGCAACAATTGTAGCATCCGATTCAATAATAAATTTAGGGGTCTTGATGTCTAATTTACCCCAAGTGATTTTTTCATTTGGAACTGCCCCAGAATAAGAACCGTAACTAGTTGTTGAGTCTGAAATTTGGCAGAAATAACTCCAAAATGGAACATCGTGCATTTCCATATCTTGGTAAAGCATTGGCACCACACAAATAGGGAAGTCACCCGCGATACCACCACCGATTTGGAAGAATCCAATTCCGTTTGAACTGTTTTTAGAATACCAATCTGCAAGGAAAGTCATGTATTCAATTCCAGATTTCATGGTAGATGCTTTTAATTCTCCTTTGATTACGTATGAAGCAAAGATGTTACCCATTGTACTATCTTCCCATCCTGGAACGATAATCGGTAAATTTTTCTCTGCAGCTGCATACATCCAGCTATCTTTTAGGTCAATTTCATAATATTCTTCTAAAACGCCAGACAACAACATTTTGTACATAAATTCGTGTGGGAAGTAACGCTCACCTTTATCGTCTGCGTCTTTCCAAATTTTGTAAATATGTTTTTGTAAACGACGGAAAGCTTCATGCTCAGGGATACAAGTATCTGTAACACGGTTTAATCCTCTTTCTAATAAAGCCCATTCATCTTCTGGTGTCAAATCACGGTAGTTAGGAACTCTCTCGTAGTGAGAATGAGCCACTAAATTCATGATATCTTCTTCTAAGTTTGCTCCAGTACATGAAATAATATGCACTTTGTCTTGTCTGATTACTTCGGCAAAAATTTTACCAATTTCTGCTGTACTCATTGCGCCAGCCATACTTACCAGCATTTTAGCACCATCAGCTAATTGCTGCTCGTAAGCTTTTGCAGCATCTACTAATGAAGCAGAGTTAAAATGCAAATAATGTTTTTCAATAAACTGACTGATTGGTCCTTTCATTTTTTTGTTTTTTTTTTGAATTAAAAAGTTTAACCTTTTGGATGTTAATGCAAATTAAGAATTTTAAATAACTTTCTTTTACTTAACCTGCCGTTTTTTTTATAACTTTTTTTTGTAGCCTAAAATCTTTAAAACATCGTCTGAAGTCTGTTGTTCTGAGAACACTTCGGTTGCCAGAATTCCGTTTTCGTCGCGATCAATTAAGATATGTTTTGGCTGTGGAATCAGACAGTGGTGTAGACCACCGTATCCTCCAATTGTTTCTTGATAAGCGCCAGTATTAAAGAATCCGATATATAAAGGTTTCTCTTTGTTGTACTTAGGTAAGTAAATTGCATTCATGTTTTGCTCAGAGTTGTAATAGTCGTCACTATCACAAGTCAGACCTCCCAACAGAACCCGTTCGTAAGTATCATTCCAGCGGTTGATTGCCAGCATGATAAAACGTTTGTTTATAGCCCAAGTATCTGGTAAAGTGGTAATGAAAGATGAGTCAATCATATTCCATTTTTCTCTATCATTTTGTTGTTTTTGATACAAAATCTGATAGATTGCACCACCGCTTTCGCCTACTGTAAACGAACCAAATTCCGTAAAAATATTTGGAACATCCACTTCAGCTTCATCACAAGCAATTTTAATCTGATTGATAATTTCATCAATCATATATTGATAATCATATTCAAAGGCAAGTGAGTTTTTAATAGGGAAACCACCGCCAATGTTCAAACCGTCTAGAGTAGGGCACTCTTTTTTAAGCGCAATGTAAACTTTAATACATTTTACAAGCTCATTCCAGTAGTATGAAGTATCGTTGATTCCGGTATTGATAAAAAAGTGAAGCATTTTCAACTCTAATTTATCATTCTCCTGAATTTGTTTTTTATAGAAAGAAACGATGTTTTTGTAACCAATACCTAATCTAGAAGTATAAAACTCAAATTTAGGCTCTTCTTCGGCAGCAATACGGATTCCAATTTTGAATTTTCCTTTAATTTCCGCTTGAAGCAAATCTAATTCTTCATAGTTATCAATAATCGGAATAGTGTTTTTATGTCCGTTGTTGATTAATCTACCAATATTAGTAATGTATTCGTCTCTTTTAAAACCGTTGCAAATTACATACGTGCTTTTGTTGATTTTACCATTTTCTAATAAATTCTCCACAATATTCACGTCAAAAGCAGAAGAAGTTTCGATGTGAATGTTATTCTTGAAAGCCTCATTCATAATGTATTCAAAATGAGAGCTTTTTGTGCAATAACAGTAGTAGTATTTTGCGTCGTATTTGTTCTTTTCCATTGATTTTCTGAACCAAGCTTTTGCTTTGTTTATGTTTTCAGAAATCTGAGGAAGGTAAGTAAACTTTAATGGCGTACCATATTGCTCAACCAATTTCATCAAATCGATGTTGTGAAACAATAAGTTATCTTTATTAAGTTTAAATTCCTCTTGTGGAAAGTAGTATGTTTGGTTTATTAGATCAGAATATTTTGTATTCATTTATTTGTCAATGTTTTAGAGATTGTGATGTGAATTAATTTTAGTTTTTTTTGGGACTTAATCTTAAATTCAAACTCTAATATTGGCAAATATAATTGGCAGCTTTTCGTGCTCTGCTTTTGTACATTGGAAAACATCAAAACAGAACGGGCTTTTACTATTATAAAAACGGTTCAACATTCTTAGTAAAGAACTGTTGAGTCTGTTTCGGTAAGAGCTAAAATGCCTTTGCTGCTTGTTTGTTTTCATGGGGCAAATGTAAAAAATAATATATACCAAATGCAACGCTTTTGATTAAAAAAAGTTTAAGATTTATAATCTTCAAACGCCTCTAGAATCAATTTATTTTCAACGGATTGGTTAATTTTAATTTTTCCGATTCCTTCAATTAATGCAAATTGAATTAAACCGTATTCATTTTTTTTGTCGTGAATTAATAATTCTAAGATCGGATCAATGTCTTTTTCTTCAAAAATTACATCCTCATAAATATCTTTAATTACAGCTTTAATTTCTCTATATTCTTCCTCAGTAATTAATCCTTTTTTAAGCGAAATATAACTTTCTAAAATCATACCAACTGCAATAGCTTCACCATGAAGCAAAGTCGTTTTTTCTTCGCTTTCTAAGAAGTAGCCTTCAATGGCATGTCCGAGAGTATGTCCAAAATTTAAAGCTTTACGAATGTTTTTTTCGGTTGGATCCTGAATAACGATTTCATTTTTAATTTCAACAGAGCGATAAATCAGCTGATTTAATTCGTCGAAAACAATAGATTTTAAATCAGAAAACTGTCTCCAATATGGCGCATCATATATTAAACCATGTTTTAGCATTTCGGCCAAACCAGAACGCATTTCGCTTTGCGGCAAAGTTTCTAAATATTGCGTATCAATTAAAACCATCTGAGGCACATTAATAACTCCAATCTGATTTTTAAGATTTCCTAAATCAACTCCTGTTTTTCCTCCAACAGAAGCATCAACCATAGATAATAATGTAGTCGGGATATTAATAAAATCTACGCCTCTTTTAAAAGTAGAAGCCACAAAACCTCCTAAATCTGTAACAACGCCACCACCTAAATTAATAATCAGAGATTTTCTGTCTGCGCCAAGTTCTGTCAAAATATTCCAGATCTCAATACAAGTTTCTATGTTTTTATTTGCTTCTCCAGCTTCAAATTCGATGATTTCGATTGCCAAATCGGTTTCCAAAAGAGGAATGAATTTAGACAAACAATATTCATTCGTTTGGTCATCAACAATTATAAATATATTAGAATATTTACTTTCTCTCAAATGTTTATTTAAAGCTTCGTAGGCATTCTCATTAAAATGTACGAAATAATTATTGGCTTGAATAGATTGCATAGTTCTTTTAGTTAATTTAAAGCGCAAAATAAGGCATTTTTACCTTAATAATATTCAAACTTTAAGGCTAATTTGTTTAAAATGCGGGTTTCCTTCTCTAAATTTAAGATAAAATTCTGTCAAGTGGTAAACATTTACTTCATAAATTAATGCTTTTGACATTCTTATTAATAATATACAAAAATATGATACTGTTTAATAAAGAATATTCAAAACACTCTCTATATTTGCATAAAAAATAAATTTAATGGAAAAGATATTCGATAACACTCAAGTTGCGTTTTCACTAAAAAGCGACACTGAGCTTGATAGAGCTTATTTCCTTTTCAAAATGATTGACAGTGAACCTCTTGTAAGAATTGGAACCGCTGTAACTAATTTTGCAATTAAAGCTCACTTACCAGTAGAAGGATTAATTCGTGCAACTGTTTTTGACCATTTTTGCGGTGGTGTAAACGAAAACGACTGTCTATCTGTTGTAGACAAAATGTTTACAAAAGGAGTTTCGTCTGTTTTGGATTATTCTGTTGAAGGAAAAGAAGAAGAAGAGCAGTTTGATGCCGCTTTAGAAATGACTTTAAGAACGGTGGATTTTGCTAAAGAACGTTTAGCTATTCCGTTTGCGGTATTTAAACCAACTGGTTTAGGACGTTTTGAATTGTATGAAAAATTAGGAGAAAAACAAACTTTATCTCCGGCTGAACAAGCAGAATGGGATAGAGTGGTAGCGCGTTTTGACAAAATCTGCAGTGAAGCTCATAAAAAAGATGTTGCCTTATTAATTGATGGTGAAGAAAGCTGGATGCAAGATGCTGCTGATGAATTGGTTACTGATATGATGCGCAAATACAATAAAGAAAAAGCTATTGTATTTAACACTTTGCAAATGTACCGTTGGGATCGTTTAGATTATTTGAAAAAACTTCATGAAGTTGCAAAAACTGAAGGTTTCTATATCGGAATGAAATTGGTTCGTGGTGCTTACATGGAAAAAGAAAACAAAAGAGCGGAAGAAAAAGGTTATGTTTCTCCAATCTGTGTTTCTAAAGAGGCTACAGATGTGAATTACGACAATGCTGTACAATATATGTTGGAGCACATCGACAAAATGGCTATTTTCGCAGGAACTCACAACGAATTAAGTTCATATAAATTGATGGAAATGATGGCTCAGAAAGGAATCGCTAAAAACGATCCTAGAATCTGGTTCGGTCAATTATACGGAATGAGTGATAATATTAGCTACAACTTAGCTGAAAACGGTTATAACGTTGCTAAATATTTACCATTCGGACCTGTTAAAGATGTTATGCCATACTTGATTCGTCGTGCTGAAGAAAATACTTCGGTTGCTGGACAAACAAGCCGCGAATTATCTATGATTAAAGCAGAACGCAAACGCAGAAAGGGAAAATAGTATTCAGTGTTCAGTTTCTTAGTATTCAGTTTACAGATATAAAAAACTCCAATCATTTTGATTGGAGTTTTTTTATTGTCAGATTGAGCGAAGTCGAAATCCTTTTTATGAATTACTAAACTGCAAGTTGCTCAAATTCTTATAAATTCCGTTTTCTAAGTTTATCAATTCTTGATGCGTTCCTTCTTCTGAAATTTTTCCATTGTCTAAAACTAAGATTTTGTCAGCGTTTCTAATTGTCGAAAGACGGTGGGCAATGATAATGCTTGTTCTTCCTTCCATTAAAACTTCCAAAGCTTCTTGAACTAGTTTTTCGCTTTCGCTATCTAAAGACGAAGTAGCTTCATCTAGAATCAAAATACTTGGGTTTTTAAGCAATGCTCGTGCAATTGCGATACGCTGGCGCTGACCTCCCGAAAGTTTAACGCCACGTTCTCCAACTAAAGTTTCAAATTTCTCTGGAAAACCATCTACAAAGTTAAAAGCATTGGCTTGTTTTGCGGCTTGAATGATTTCTTCTTCAGAAGCATTCGGATTTCCGTAAGCAATATTTTCTTTAATTGTTCCTCCAAATAAAATAACATCTTGAGGAACGATACTCATATTGCCGCGAAGATCTTCTAAATCATAATCGTAAATGTTTTTTCCGTCAACTAATATTTCACCAGAAGTGATATCGTAAAAACGTAATAGAAGAGAAGAAATAGTAGATTTTCCAGCACCACTTGGTCCGACGATTGCTATTTTCTGACCAAATTCGGCATTGAAATTAACGTCTTTTAAAACTTGAACTTCTTTTCTTGAAGGATAGCTAAAAGCGACATTTTTAAAAGCAACATTTCCTTTTATTTTCTCAACAGCAGTAAGTCTTGGTTTAGCATTAATTTCTTCTGGAGTTTCTTCTAGTAACTCAAAAACACGTTCTGTTGCTCCAACTGCTTTTTGAATTTGAGCATACATTTCGGCAATTCCACCAAAAGAAGCACCAATAAAAGTTGTGTACAATACAAATGAGATCAAATCGCCAACACCTTCAACTTCTCCTTTAATTGTCAAAGTGATTCCGTACCAAACTACAGCGACCACACATCCGAAAAGGCAAAGAATAATAAACGAAGCGAAATAACCTCTATATTGACCGCCTTTGATGGCGATTTTTACAATTTCTCTAATCTTGTTTTTATAACGCTGGATTTCGTACCATTCGTTAGCAAATGCTTTTACATTACTGATTCCTTGCAATGTTTCTTCCACAATAACCTGGCTTTCGGCCACTTTATCTTGTGTTTTCTTTCCGTATTTACGAATAAATCTTCCGAAAATTACAGCAGCAACCGCAACAACTGGCACAATTGCCAACATCATTAAAGTTAATTTTGGACTGATGCTTCCTAAGATTACAAAACCTCCAATAATTAGAATAAACTGGCGTAAAAACTCTGCAATTGTGGTGCTAAAAGTATCTTGCAATTGCGAAATGTCAGCGCTGATTCTACTATTTAATTCTCCAACACGTTTTTGGGAATAAAACGACATTGGTAATTTGATCAAATTCTCATATAAAGCAAAACGAATGTTTGAAAGTGAGTTTTCTGTAAAATTCACAAATAATGAAATTCTGAAAAATGAGAAAATAGCTTGAAGGAATAAGATTGCCATCAATCCCATTGCGATTTCGTTGGCTCTAGAAAGGTCTTTATTAGTAACGCAATCTACCAGCATCCCCATTAATTTAGGAAAGGCTAGGGCAGTAGCGCTTGTTAAAAATAAGAAAATCAAACCCAGGAAAAATTTCCATTTGTGGTTTTTAGCATATTTAAAAATTCTGAGTGCTTTTTGAAGGGAGTTAGAGTTTAATTTAGCTTTCGGTAAATCATTTTCTTGAAATCTTGCCATTTGAATATACAATTAAGGTACGCAAAGGTATGACTCTAGCAAATGAATACAAAAAGAATATGCTGAATTAGCTTTGACGCGTTCGATTTTTAACTAAAATTTAAAAGTTCCAGATTTGTTTACTTTTTTAATTCATTGATAAATAGATTTCTAATTATTTTATTGAATTTATTTTTCACTTTTTTCATAAAAAGGCTTGGAAATTTAAAATCTAGCTGTATATTTGCACTCGCAATCACAAACGATAGCAACCTAGTAAAATAGGGCGATTAGCTCAGCTGGTTCAGAGCACCTCGTTTACACCGAGGGGGTCGGGGGTTCGAACCCCTCATCGCCCACAGAATTCCAAAAACTCCAAAGTCTTACGATTTTGGAGTTTTTTTTTGCTTAATACCAGTCTAAATTTTGACAAAATGAAAAATGCATTAAATTATATTAAATTATACTTAGAAAAATCAGAAGAATGTTTCTTAAAACACGGATATTATTACCCTCCCAGAAATTGGGAAGAATTTGATGCATGGCAAAACAAGAGATATGAAAAGCATCTTAAAGGATTAGAGTTAAATACAATATCTGTTACAATTTATCTTTCCTTATTGGAAAGTAATGCTAGATTTTGGTATTATCTTGCATTTAAAAGTGAAAGCTACAATCTTTTAAACAACGTATTGTATCAATCGTCCAGACATAGGTTATTGGATAGTGCGACCTCGGGTAGTGGAACTGACCACGCTATCCTCTTAGGAATTGTATTGTCTAATTTTTCTTGCAATGATTTTTGAGGTTATTGATTACATTTTTCCAAAGGAACTGCAACACTCTAAAGGTAGATTCTACACTGAAGTTTCGGTTAATTTGCTGAAAGTCCTTTATTATAAAGAGACTGAACAAAAGGAGACGGCTTTAAAAATTGCAGACAAATTCTTATCTAAGAAAATTACTGCTTGGGATAAATATGTGGTTTTGTATTTTATTGCATTAATTAATAATGACCATGTAAAAGCAAGTAGCTGTTTACAGGAACTTTGTTCGGCTTATCAAAAAATGGAACACTCTGTAGACAAGATATACAATAAAATTGGAAAATGTTTTGCACAAGAAATTCACGGTATGTACCGATTTGCAAAAATTATAGATGCTGATTTATTTAGCAAAATAATTAGACCAAGACATTCTTGTTTTTCAGAAGAATTTGAATGGTGGCAGGAAGAAAACAATTATCCAAAAGGCGAGATTTTTTACTCTTATCCTTCTGAAATGGATTATATGAATAAAATATTGGATGCACAATTGCCAACTGTATCTCTTTGCAAACCTTATCCGAATGACAAAAAATTTTACAAAGATGAAGAAAAATTTGCAAATGATTTGACTGAGAATGTGAAGAGGATTTTACAATGAATTGGTTATTGATGTTTAATATAAAAAACATCATATCGAATGCAATAGGAAAACTTCATAAAAACAGTAAATTTTCGTTGGTAGGAAAGTGAGAACGGCTCAAATTATATGATCAAAAAATGCATTATACGAGTGCATGCTGAATGAGAAAGATGAAATGATGGCAAAGCTTGAAAAACTTATCAATAAATAATTATATAAAAAAAGAAACTCTAAAACTCCAAAGTCTTATGATTTTGGAGTTTTTTTTTACTTCTTATAAATACTTAAGTTTTATTGTCTAAAAACATAAATCTATTTTTTTTAAACTAATCTTAGTATTAGTTTTTTGTTTATTATTGTAAAGCCTTACTTACTTTAAAACAGGAGATTAATGAAAAAAATGTCTGAACTAATTTTAGTTTTAAATATTTCAAAAAATAGAAAATACTTTTTAATAACTGAAAATCTACAAGCGACAGAACAAACTGAAGAAAAACTAGGCTTAAAATTCCCTGATGCTATTAGTGAATTTTACTCAATATATAATGGCGGTTTTATTCCGAATACTTTAATATCAGAAAAGAAAATTAATGATGGTAGATTTTATGATGAAATTGAATGGGAAAGTAATGTGTTTCTGAGCCTTGAAGATATTATGTATTACTATAACTTAGAGGAAGAAAACGCTATAAACTTCAAACATGAGGAATACTTAAACTCCAAGAGACTTATCCCTTTTTTTAGAACCAAGCAACAAGAATTATTAGTTTTTACAGAAAATTCACTTCTACTTTGGGCTAAAGAATTGGATAACAATCAAATTTTATGGATTCCTTTATTCCAAAATTTTGAGAGCTTTCTCAATGAATATATTGAAAATGAAGGTGAGATTAATTTGTAAAAACTCTTAAAGCAATAGCTTGAAAAATAACAATATTATCAAATACCTCATTTATATTTAAATAAAATAAAATGGGATTTAATTGTTTGACTGAGATCCTAACAGCCCACAGGTTATTTCCAAAAACTCCAAAGTCTTATGATTTGGAGTTTTACTTTAATGTATTTCAATTAATTTAAATTCTATGACAGTTATAATTAACCTTTTATATTTATATTTTATTTCTTAATAATTGTTATTTATACACTTAATTTCTCATTAATCCGATTGCGTTTTGTATTTTTAGAAAATCTAACTACTACCTAACCTAAATAATTTATGAAAATGAGAAGTATAAAAACATTATTACTAATTGGAGTTTTATTTATTAATACCGCAATTAACGCTCAATCAGACAAAAGTGCGCAAGAAGAAACCTCGAAAGCCAAAGAATGGATAAGCTCTTTATCTTTAAATGATAAATCCAAAGAAGAGAGATTGACACAAGTAGTTGCTACACATCTTTCAGCGGTTAAAAACTGGCACAATAGCCATCCAGCTTCTACAGTTCCGGCAGGAATAAATCCGCTGGACGGAAAACCACTTCCTGAACTTCACCGACAAATAATTGCAGATTCGGCAATGCCATCAACAGTTCATGACGAGTTGATGAATGGTTTGAGAAAAGATTTAAGCGAAGAACAAGTTGCCTTGGTTTTAGATAAATATACTATCGGAAAAGTCGCTTTTACGATGAAAGGTTATCAAGCAATTGTTCCCAATATGACGGCCGCTGAAACTGCCGAAATCCAAAAACTATTAGAAAAGGCTCGTGAACAAGCGGTTGATTATAAGAGCATGAAAGAGATTTCGGCTATATTCGAAATTTACAAAACACAGGCCGAACAATATTTAAATAACAACGGCCGCAACTGGCGTCAGATGTATGGTGATTATACAAAGAAAATAAAAGCAGAGAAAGAAGCTGCTAAAAAGTTAAAGACTCCTTAATTATTTAGGGAGTTTTTTTTGATTTGTTTTTGGCATTTTTTTAGAATAGCCACTGAATTAATTGGTTTTCCATGTACTTTAAATCTTAAACTTTAATTAAACTATTGCAGATCTTCGAAAAAAGCGATAAATTACATGAAATCAAATTTAAAGTTATGACACAACAAAAAGACTGGTCAATAGATGAAATTCAGAATGTTTGGCAACTGGTTTCAAAACTTCATGATGGACAAAAATATGGTGGATCTAATGAAAACGATAAAGTCGAGTATATTAATCATATTGGGAGCGTGGTTTTTGAGGTCTTAAATGCCGTTAGATATACTGAAAATATAAATGCCGATTTAGCTATTAAATGTGCCATGCTTCATGATACGATAGAAGATACCGAAATAAAATATGAAAAAGTCAATGATTTATTTGGCAGTCAGGTTGCGGCTGGGGTTCTAGCCTTAAGTAAAAATGATAAAATAGAAGATTCATCAGAAAAAATGCTGGACAGTTTACGCAGAATCAAACAACAGCCTGTTGAAGTTTGGGCAGTTAAAATGGCTGATAGAATTTCAAATCTATACAAACCGCCTTATTATTGGGACGATGAAAAAAAGCAAAAATACATTGCGGAAGCCGAAATTATATACAAGGAACTTAAAGACGGAAACGAATATTTAGCAAAAAGACTAAAAATCAAGATAAAGGAATATCATCGATTTATAAATTCAAACCAATTGGTTTAACGAAAAACTCTTCGAGAAATTGAGGAGTTTTTAAATAAATCAATAATCAAGAAGTATCATTATTAAAAGCTTATTTTGATGGTTTAAAGTCCTCTATGACCAAAAGAAAATTCACGTTCACAGTATCTTTACATCATGAAATTAAAAGTTTGATGTTATGATAGATATGAATATTCCAGACTCTTTATTAGTAAAGAAATATTTAGATGGTAATGAAGATGCGCTTGCTACGTTAATTAAAAGATATAAATCTAGAATATATGGTTTTATATATTCCAAAGTTCGAGATAGAGATATTACAAATGATATTTTTCAAGACACTTTTCTTAAAGTAATTAAAACCTTCAAAAAAAATTCATATAAAGAAGAAGAAAAGTTTCTTTCTTGGGTGTTAAGAATTTCCCACAATTTGGTTGTAGATCATTTCCGAAAAATAAACCGTATGCCAATACAAAGAGATACAGAGGTATTTTCTGTTTTTTCTGTAATGAATAGTGTTTCACTAAGCATTGAAGATCATACAATTGCAAATCAGATTCAAATAGAGGTAAGGAAACTCATCGACGAACTTGCAGACGATCAAAAAGAAATATTGATAATGCGAATATATCACAATATGAGCTTTAAGGAAATAGCTGAGGAGAAAGATATTAGCATCAATACTGCATTGGGAAGAATGCGTTATGCAATAAATAATCTGAGAAAAATTATAACAAAAAATAAAATTACTTTAAGCTATTAAATTAATTTTCTTTAGTCAATCTGTCCAATTCTTTTAGCAAAGTCGGAAATCTAAAATCTCCAGCCATACTCTCCACTTTTTGGTACGCTTCTTCCAAATCAATTCCGATCGAAGTAATGTACAACGGTTTTTTGCTGTCGCCTCTAAAAAGCGCTTTCTTGTTCTTTTCTATGGAAGCAAAATTGGTTTTAGCAACACCAATAATCGGAATTTTTTTATTCAGTTTTTCGTATAAATAACCGCCTAAACCATATTTTTCTTCATCATTTAAATAAACAAATCCATCAACCACAATAACTTCAATTGTAGACAGATCAATTTGTTGTAATAAACTCAAGATGCAAGGCAATTCTCTTTTGTAAAACGCTCCAGGAATATATTCTTCAACATTGTCAATGGTTTCCGAATGAATTTTAAAGTCTTTGTCTTCATTCCATTTTGCAAATTCAAGACAAACTGTTTTTGCTTTTTGGTCAAAATAATAAGTATCAAAAGCTAGAATCATTTAGTTAAAAGGTATTTTTATTTTGGCTAATTTAGAAAAACCTTCAAAAGTATCTTATCATCAGAAGTGTTTAATTTTAAAACTTTTGCAAACCAATCATAAAACTTTAAAATTCAAGTTTTTGAAAAAACCCGAAATAAATGTAGTTTAGCTAAAAAATTAAGAAACATTCTTCAAATAGTATTTCAAATGAAATGGATCACAAGAGAAAGACCAAAAATCGATAGAATCGCTTGTCCGTGGCTGATTCGCAAATTTGTTGATTCTGATTCTGAATTTATTTATGTTCCGTTTAATGAAGTTTTATCAAAAGCAAAAGAGCTTGATGCTATTCCGTTTGATATTCCAGATGTTGAGTTCACGCATTATAACGAAGAGTGCACTTTTGATTATATTGTAAAAAAATATAAAATCACCGATCCAGCGGTTAAAATCATCGCAGGAATTGTACGCGGAGCCGATACGGACAGACATGAAATTGCCAAAGAATCTGCAGGGCTTTGGGCTATTTCGGCTGGATTGGCACATAATATTAAAGATGATTACGAACTTCTAGAAAAAGGAATGCTTTTGTATGATGCCTTATACAGCTGGGCTACACATTTGTATCAGCAAAATCATTTGCAGAATAGTCCTTTTGAAAAATTGTTGCATGAGGTTTATAATAAGTTTTTAAAAGACAAAAAATCAGCTGGCAAAACGCCTTCTTGGGTAAAAGATTTAAAAAATATCATTCAGGATCAGATAGACGCTCAGTTTACTTTTGATTTAAAGAAAATTTCGAACGAATTAGATTTAAATCCGTCGTATTTGTCCAGAGAATTTTCGAAACATTTTGAAGATTTGAATTTCGGAGATTATGTTAGAAAACTCCGCATTGAAAAAGCAATTAATCTGATCGAAAACTCCAATCATACATTAACAGAAATAGCTTATATGACGGGCTTTTCAGATCAGAGTCATTTTACAAGAATTTTCAAACTCCATACAGGAAAAAATCCTTCTTCATATCGGAAAAAGTCAAAAAAGTAAACCAGATACAAAAGGTAAATTAGGTTCTATTTTTTGAAAATGAATGCTTTTAGCTTTGTTTAACTAATCAAAACTAGAAGAAATGTCATTTAAACAAATTTTTGCACTTACTGTATTACTTGCAGGTTTTACAGCTTTTTCTCAAACTACATATCCAAAAATTACGGGATATTTTGGCATCATGCATCCAATAGTTACCATTAATGAAGATGAAACTACCGTAAATTTCAGAGATTATTATGCCGTTGGTTTTCCTACGGGAATAAATATCTGGAAAAACGAGAAAATCGGATTCTCATTTGAAGTTGTTCCTAACATAAAAGACGATCAAGGAACGAGCAAAGTAACCAATTTGCTGTTTCATCCTGGAGTTTTGGTTGCTTTAGGAAACGGCTACACTTTTGCTGGTAGAGCCGCTTTTGAAAGTGGGGGCAGATATGGTTTTACACCCGTTTTTAATAAAACAATAATTAAAAATAAAAGTTGCAGTTATTATGTTGCTGTGCCGTTGCCAGTTCGTTTCGGTAACGATCATCCTGCTAGTTTTACTGCAGGTTTTCAGTTTGGAATCGCTTTTTAAAATACTTAAAGTCAATTCAACAGCATTTATTTATGAAAATAATCGTTTAATTTAATTTCAGTTTTTTTTCAGATCGCGATGCACATAAATTTAATTTTTTGTATTGGCCAGGAATGTGATTTTTTTGCCATATGACAAATTCTCCATAAAAACTTATGCCTAACTTTAGTGCATGAAAGAATTAGTAAATTATATATTGCAGTTTGGCAATTTAAATCAGCAACAAATTGATTTGATTTTAACGAAAGCCAAAGAAAAAGAAATCAAAAAAGAAGAATATTTTTCTGAAGCAGGAAAAATTTCCGCTGAAGTTGGTTTTATCATAGACGGAATAATGCGTGTTTGCTACTACAACAACAAAGGCGAAGAAATTACTAAATACTTTATAGAAGAAAATAATCTCGTGGTAGACTTAGAAAGTTTTGACAATAATATTTGCTCGTCTGCCTATGTTCAGGCGGTTACAGATTGCAAAATTATCGTATTTTCTAAAGCTGATTGGCAAGAATTGCTAAATACAATTGTCGGTTGGGATACGATCGTGCATAAAATTATTTCAAAAGCTTTAATCCAGAAAGTAGCTAGAAGGAGTCCGTTGGTTTCAGAAGATGCTACATCCCGTTATTTGTCTTTTATGGAAATGTATCCAAAAGTGATTAATCGAATTCCGCTTTCGTATTTGGCTTCGTATCTCGGAATCACACAGTCTTCTTTGAGTAGGATTAGAAAAAATATTCGCTAAAAATCGCTTTTTGTCATATGGCAAATGTTTTTGTTTTTTATCAACGCAACTTTGCCTCAGATAATTTAAAAACATACAATATGAAAACAGCATTAATTACAGGCGCAAATAGAAGCATTGGTTTAGAAACAGCAAAACAGCTTTCAGAAAAAGGATTATTTGTTTATTTAGGAACGCGTGATCTTGCAAAAGGAGAAGAAGTTGTAAAAGAATTAAACGAAAAAGGTTTTCAAAATATTCAAGCAATTCAAATTGATGTTACCAATGCAGAAAGTGTTTTAGCAGCAAAAAATCAAGTTGAAAAAGAAAAAGGTAAATTGGATATTCTGATTAACAATGCTGGAATTTTAGGAGACGTTCCGCAAGATTCTTCGACAACTTCTATAGAAAGCATTCAAAAAGTTTTTGATACGAATTTCTTCGGAGTGATAACCGTTACCCAGACTTTTCTTGAATTATTGAAAAAATCGGATAGTCCGAGAATTAGCAATATTACTTCCGGATTGGGTTCTCTAACTTTGCACAGCGATCCAACTTGGAAATATTATGCCGTAAAAGCGGTTTCGTATGTCTCTTCTAAAACAGCTTTAAACGCGTTTACCGTGACTTTAGCTTATGAACTAAAAGATCTTCCGTTCAAAGTAAATGCAATTGACCCAGGTTACACAGCAACCGATTTTAATCATCACAGCGGTCCTGGAAGTGTTGAAAGCGCCACGAGTTTCGTTATAAAACATACTTTATTAGATGAAAACGGGCCAACTGGAAAATTCTTCAGTAACGATATTGAAGATGAAAGCGAAGAAAGTCCTTGGTAAAAATAGAAAAACCTTTCAAAATCATTGATTTTGGAAGGTTTTTAGCATTTTAATAACGATTCGTTTTATAGAAAGTGGTACATTTAGCCCGTTAATAATTTTAAGGAAGAACTATGTCTATTACAACCGAAGCAGAATTAGCAGGAATGAAAAAAATAAGTGAAGCAGTGGCTTTTACTTTAAAAGAAATGAGAAATTTTGCCAAACCTGGAATCTCTACAAAAGAATTAGACGATTACGGCGGACAAATTTTGAACGATTTAGGAGCTAAATCTGCACCTTATCTAACTTACGGATTTCCTGGCTGGACTTGTATTAGTGTTGATAATGAATTTTGCCACGGAATTCCTTCTGAGAAACGAATTTTACAAGAAGGCGATTTAATAAATATTGATGTTTCTGCAGAATTAGACGGATTTTGGTCAGATAACGGAGGTTCTTTTGTAATTGGAAATGACGTAAATGAGCACCAAAAATTAGTTGAAGCTTCTAGAGCTATTTTGTACAAAGCGGTTCATAACATAAAAGGTGGCGTTCGCATTTCTGATATTGGATTTTTAATTGAAACAGAAGCTAAAAAACGCGGTTATAAAGTCGTTAAAAACCTAACCGGACATGGAGTAGGGAGAAGCCTTCACGAAGCTCCACATGAAATTGCCAATTATAGAGATCGTTTTAATCAAACCAGATTTAAGAAAAATTCTGTAGTTGCAATTGAAACTTTCATTTCAACCACTTCTACGTACGCTGAAACTCAAAAAGACGGCTGGACAATGGTTGGAAATAAAGGCGGCTTTATGGCACAGCACGAACACACCATTGTGGTGACAGAAGGTAAACCAATTATTTTGACAGAAATGAATGAAATTTGGAATTAGGTTGGTAAAAATTAAAGATTAAAAATTAAAAATTAAAAATCCACCATTAACAATAAACCCATTAACAATAAACCATCACCATTAACAATCAACCATCAACAATCAACAATCAACCATTAACAATTAACAATTAATTAAGCCGTTTCCCACAGCTCAATTTTATTACCTTCGGCGTCCATAATATGTACAAACTTGCCGTAATCGTAAGTTTCGATATTGTCTAAAATGGTAACACCATTTTCTTTTAATTGTTCGACCAAACCTTCGATATTCTGCACGCGGTAATTAATCATAAAATCCTTTTTTGAAGGCGAAAAATAATCATCTCCTTTTGGGAAAGCGCTCCATTGTAGCGTATTTACTTGATCTGGGTTTTCTAAATCTCTAGAGTCAAAGCTAGAAGAACCCCAATCGTTTATATCAAATCCTAGATTTTTAGCGTACCAGTCTTTAGTCTCTTTCGGATTATCCGAAAAGAAGAAGATGCCTCCAATGCCAATAACTTTTGGTGTTTTATTATTTTGATTTTCCATAGCAATAACGATTTAAGTTTCTAAAATTCATCTCTTTATTAGCGACTAAGATATTAAATATTTAGATTCATTTTTATTCTTTCTCATTTTGATTTATATTTACATGAATGCTTTTTGGCAAAATCGAACTACAATGAAAACAGAAAGAATTTATAAATTACTATTTTCTAGCGTATATCCATTATACATTCAAAAAGTCGAAAAAAAGGGACGAACGAAAGAAGAATTAGATATCGTAATTAAATGGCTAACTGGTTATTCTGACGAACAGCTTAAAGAACAAATTGAAAAGAAAGTAGATTTTGAAACTTTCTTTGCTGAAGCTCCAACAATTAATCCAAATGCATCTAAAATTACAGGAGTTATTTGCGGGTATCGGGTAGAGGAGATTGAAGATCCAGTAATTCAGAAAATGCGATATTTGGATAAGCTAATTGATGAAATAGCCAAAGGCAAAAAAATGGAGAAGATTTTAAGAGAATAAAAAAGACCTTCAAAATTACCTTGAAGGTCTTTGACTTTACACTCTCAATAAACCGCGAAATCCTCTCGCAGCATAATAAGAATCTGCGCCGTTGTGATAGACAAAAACAGTATTGTATCTGAAATCGGAGAAAATAGCACCTCCTAATTTTCGTATTTCTGGCGGAGTTAAAATCCAGCTTGAAGTTTTGGCATCAAATTTCCCTAGCTTTTGCAATTCTTTATATTGCTCTTCATTTAAAATTTCAATTCCCATTTCTCGCGCCATATTGATAGCACTGTCCGCAGGTTTGTGTTCTTTTCTTTTTTCAAGCGCTTCATGATCGTAACAAATACTTCTGCGCCCTTTCGGACTCTCAGCCGAACAATCTACAAAAAAATATTCATCGCTTTTATCATCATAACCAATAACATCTGGTTCGCCTTCAGTTCTTTCCATTTCGTCAAGCGACCATAATTTTGATGGATTGGCTTTTAATTTGGCTTCAATTTTTGCCCAATCCAAATTCTCATGACGGTTTTTATTTTTCTCAAAACGTTTTTCAAGAATGCTTAAAAGCTCTTCTTGCTCGTTTGCTGTCAATTCCTTTTTCATAATTTGAGTTTTTAATTAGAAGTGCATTTTCTGCTTTCTGGTCTGAAATACCAAGAAATTACAGTTAAAACAATTAATAATATCGGTCCGAAAAGTGTTGAAGCATTTTCTTTCATAGCTAAATGCGAAACTACAGCTCCAGACATGGCAAAAAAGAAACCTGCATAAGCCCATTCTTTTAATAAACCAAATTTCGGAATTAAAATAGCAATAACACCCAAAAGTTTCCAAACTCCTAAAAGCGTTAAAAAATAAAGCGGATAGCCTAAATGTTGTATCATTTCAGCTTCTTCTTTTACAGGTATAAGCTGTACGATTCCTGTTGCTGTCATTCCTAAAGCCAGCCAAAGCGTGGCAATCCAATAAATAATTTTATTACGTTTTGTCATGATTAGTTATTTTAGGTTAGCTGCAATTTCTTCCAATCTGTTGTGTGCCATATTTAGACCTTGTGCAAATGGTAATTTCAATTGCGTCGTTCTATGTTCTATTGATTTGTAAATAATCTGCATCGTTAATTTACTTGTCTCATCGGTTAATTCTTCAAACTCTAAAAATTCCAATTGAGGTGCAAAATTGATGTTGTCCATTTCAAAAGTGCGTACTATTTTCTGGTTTGGGACAAAATCATGAATTACACCATTTGCTTTAAAAACTACATTTCCGTTTGCATCGCTGGTTTCAAACTCCCATCCGCCATGTTTCTTATTTTCAAGTTTTAAGACTTTTGTTCCCATCCACTGTGCTACAATTTCAGGATCTTCATAAGCTTTAAATAACAATTCAACAGGCAAATCAAATTCTCTCGTAATCACAAGGTCGTGCCGGTCGTCTTCAGCGTGAATTTTGGTTTTCTTTTCCATGGTTTTATTTTTTATAGTTTTTCATAATTGATTCTAACTTATTAAAACGATCATCCCACATTTTTCTGAAAGGCTCGATGAATTTGTCAATTTCTTTCATTTTTTCTGGATTTAAATGATAATAAATTTCTCTTCCGTTTTGTGTCTGATGCAACAATTCGCATTCGCTTAGAATTTGAATATGCTTTGAAATCGTCTGTCGTGACGAATTAAAATTTTCGGCAATTGCCCCAGGAGTCATGGCCTGAATGGCAACTAAACTTAAAATAGCTCTTCGAGTAGGATCGGCTATTGCTTGAAAAACGTCTCTTCTAATTTCCATTACGCAGTTATTTGACTGCAAATATAATGAAGTCATTTGACTGCGCAATATTTTTTGCAGATTATTTTAAAAAAAGAAACCTTCAAACTTTTCAATTTGAAGGTTTTAGGATCTACAATGCCAATATAAATTGAGATTAAAAACTGTTTTTCTGAGCAGTTACAAAGACTTAAATCAAATATTTATTTCTCTAAAGTAAAATCGTTTTTCCAATATTAATTTGTTCCAAAAAAGACTGATCGTGCGAAATCACAATTAAAGTTCCCTGATATTCATTAATTGCTGCCGTCAGGATTTCGATATTTTGAATATCAAGATTATTTGTTGGTTCGTCTAGAATTATAATCTCTGGCGATTCGTTGCTAATAGTTAAACAGCACAACATCAATCGCATTCGTTCGCCGCCGCTTAGCGCAATGCAAGGTTTATCCCAATCGTTTCTCGAAAATAAAAAGCGATTTAATCTCATTTTTATATCGTGTTCTTCTAAGCCGCAATCATTAAAAACCTGAGCTTGCTCGTAAATTTTCAGATTTTGATTTAATAAAGAATAATCCTGATCGATATAAATGGCTTTTTTAGCCAAAGAAGTAATCTGTCCTTTAGTTGGATTTAATTCTCCGAGAATAATTTTGATCAAAGTTGTTTTTCCAGAACCATTCAATCCTTTTATAACTAAGCGATCGGCAGATAGAATTTCAAAGCTAAGATTTTCACTCCAAAGATCTTTTTCTCCATAATTATAATTGATTTCTGAAGCTTTAAAAAGGATTTTTCCTTTAAGGAAAGAAGTATTATTAAACCCAAATTTCATCTGATCGATTGCAGGTAGCGAAGAACGAAGATGTCTCAAATCTTCAGAAATACCGCTGATTTTTTCGGCATGAACATCTTTCATTTTAGAACTGCTATTTTCGGCTTTATTCCGAAGCGTATTCATCATAATTCTGGCTACACCCGATTTTTCCTGTTTCTTTTTGCCTCTCGAATCCAGTTTATTCTGGCGTTCCATACTTTCCCGTTCCTTTTCTTTGGCTTTTTTCAATGCCTTTTCCTTGCTCTGAACATCTTGTTCTAAAGCATTATTTTCAACCTTTTTCTGTTCGCTGTAAAAATCATAACCGCCGCCATAAACTGAAATTTCATTTTTTGTCATTTCTAAAGTCTTATTCAAAAGATTTAGCAATGTTCTGTCGTGACTTACAACTAAAAGTGTGCTTGACGTCGATTTTATAAAATCGTACAGCAAAGTTCTTCCTGCAAAATCTAAATGATTACTCGGTTCGTCCAACAAAACCAAATCAGGTTCATGAATCATAATTCCGGCCAAAAAGACCTTTGTCTTTTGTCCACCGCTTAAAGTTTGCATTTTCTGATTCAGATCCAAATCATTCAATTGCCAATAGGCTAGAGCTTCATTGCAACGTTCTTCAATGGTCCAGTCATCATCAAGCAATTGCAAATTTTCTTCAGTTACATTGCCTTCAAGTATTTCTTGAAGTGAAGTTATTTTTTCTTTTATTCGTAAAGCTTCAGCAATAGTTAAGTCATTAAACTGACCAAATAATTGCGGCACAAAATAAGGTTTAGAATTCTGAATAATTTGTCCAGAAAAGGGCTGTAATTCGCCAGCAATAATTTTTAAAATGGTAGATTTTCCAACACCATTATTTCCGACCAAAGCGGTTTTGTCTTGATTGTTTAGCGTAAAGCTAATGTTTTGAAACAGCATGTCTTTATTCTCATGCTGATAGGAGATATTTTGAAGAATAAGCATAATTCCTTTCTTTTATAGATAAATATTCTAGCAGCCACAAAGTTGTGGTTGCGTACTAAATTTTCCTGAAAGAAATTATTTTTCACATAAAGCAGTGCTTATTTTAAGAAGTGCAAAGATATTTATTTTAGTTCTAAAAATCAAAAAACCATTCGTTACAAGTGTAATGAATGGTTTTTTGTATTGAATTATGGCATAATTCAAGTTTAAATTTTATCAAATGTTAGTTTGGCTTCTTTGGTGTCTAGAATTAATTTATCTTCTGTGATAGTGCTTTCGCATACATAAGGCGTTCCAACTTCGTCTTTAATAACCAGTTTTTTACCTTTTTGTGTTAATGCATAAGTTCCGTCTGTAATTTCACGAAGTAAGTAACCGGTAACATGCCCGTCTTCCGTAAAAGTCAGCATTCCATTGGTTAAAATCGCGTTTTTTGTAGAATCAGAAACAGTTTCTTTGGGTTCTACAGCAGTAACTTTCCATGAATTCACAAGCTTGTCTCTTTTTTGATGGCATGAAACAATTAATACGACGACAGCAATGGCAATTACCAGGGTAAATAATTTAGAGTTTTTCATGATTTTGTGATTAAAAGTTAAACAGGAAAAAGTTACAAAAAAAAATGACATTAAAATATTCGTAATCAAATATTTATAAAGATTTTTCTTTACTTCTTAAATTGAATTGCTTTTAATACGAAACACCTCTGTTTTTGGGACTTCAACTGATAGTCAGTTGTTTATGTTTCACCATTAAAAGAGGGTTTAAATAACAAAAAAGTTTTTTTAAGAGACCTTAATTAAGAGTCAAAGCTCCCAAAATTTCTTCATACATAAACGGACCTCCAGGATAAGTTGCGGTATAATCCAAATTCATCCAGACTTGTCCGCGTTCGTCTATGTGGTAATGGAGTTTTTTACCGTAGCTTTCTTTAACAAAAAGGACATTTTTAATCAAATAATTGACTTTTTCCAGATCAATCATCGAACCAATTAAGATTTCGGGATAAATGTGTCCTTTGGTATGAATAAGGCGAGGAGTTCCGCCAATGGCGCGCACGGCTGCAGCCATCAAAATAGAGTGATCATCGCAATCGCCTGAGAAATATTCAAGAGATTCGCTGGCAGTTGCGATGTAATCACCTTCTTTTGGATCGTTTACATAATTCCATCTGCCGTTTATTTCTTTAAAAACAGCAAAACATTGAATTATAGTTCGATAATCTGAATAGCCCCTAATACCTTTAAAATGCTTTGTAGTAGCCATAATAGCAAAATTTCGCACTTTAGGATTTTGATATTCTATAGCATTTATAATCTTAGTTTTATTAGGAAACGGAAGCAGTTTGGCAACAATAATATCCTGAGGATACGGATTGTCTGACATGGTGTAAATCATAGAATTGTAATCTTCCGAGATTTCGCTGAAACCATAATTTCCAATTACCGATCCGTAAAAAAGGATCAATAAATAAACAGCAACACATAAAATAATTATGGTTCTGAGATACATCAGAAGAAAAAATATCGTGGAAAAAACAAAAATAAAGATGAATACACGATCGAGATTGAATGCCCACTCTAAATCGATTAAATTTTGATGCAGTATGATGAAAATCGGTATCGTGATCAAAAGACTCAACAGCGAAATAATAATCCTATCCCACGGTGATTTCACCTGCAGTTTGGATTTTAAATACGGTAAGTCAATTTTAGGGAATTTCATCATACGAATCAAAAAGCAGTATTACAATGCTTTTACTGTTTCTACAAAAATACTTTTTTTATCAATAATTCCCAGATCAAATAATTGATTTTGAATTTTATTAAAAGATTTTTCTGTCAAATTTTTCTGCGACCATTGTGTTAGTTTCAGCCATTCTTTAATATCTTCTGCTTTTTGATTAAACAGTTTAGATAATTTCTTGTCAATTTCTGGAATCTCTTTAAAATCAACTGTTGTTTTGTTGATTATTTTAAGAATCGTTTCCACTGTTTTAGCATTCTTTTTCAAGAATTCATCACGACCTACAATAATAAATGAAGGCCACGGAGTAGGGCAGTCGTCAATTCTTCTAAAAACGCCTTTGTCTACAAGAGGTTTGGTCATAAAACGTTCCCACATAAAATAGTCTGCTTTTTTGTTGGTTAAAGCATCAACAGCACCATCTATTGTGTTCACAATTTCAAATTCGAGATCATCCATTTCCCAGCCTTGCTCATTTGCATTTACATAAGCCATTAATTGTGATCCCGAACCAAGTCTCGAAATAGCCGCTTTTTTGTTTTTAAGATCTTTCAGCGTTTGAAAATCCGATTTTGCATCAACGTGAATTCCCCAGATTAAAGGTGACTGAACGTAAACCTGAACGATCTTGCTCGGATTGCCCGCCGAGATATCTTTCAGAATTCCTTCAGTTAAAATTACCGCTAAATCTGTTTCTCCGTCGCGAAGCATTTGGCACATTTTCCCCGTTCCTTCGGGTACATTTGTCCATTGTAAGTCGATGTTCTCTTCTTCAAATTCGCCGTTTTCAATACATAGATGCCACGGCAAATTGAAGTGTTCCGGAACACCCGCAATTTTGACAGTTTTCATTTATTTTAAGTTTAAGTTAAGTTGCTTGGTATGCGTAATCCTATGGTTAAATTTGGTTAGTTTTATTTGTTAAAGTTATTTTCAACACATAGAAACATAGTTTTTGTAAATCTTGAAAAAGGCGTTTCACTAATTTCAGTTCATCCCGAAGCATCGGGACTATGTGTTAAAGCTTGCTTTTTCTGTAATCTCAAACAGATTTAATAAAATCTATGTTTCTATGTGTTTAAATTTTAATTTTTCAATAAATCAGCCCTATGTTTTTCTGAAAGACAAGGTTCTGCAAATTCGATAATATCTTGCGATTCATATTCGGTCAAAAGGCTTCGAACTAAAGAATAATCTACATCTTTGGCAATTTCTGCCGCAAAAAAAGTTTCATTCAATCCTTCAGACAAACAATTAATTGCTTTTAATTTTTCACGAATAATTTCTTTATCAAAATCTTTTTCTAAAACAGCAACCTGAACAATCGAATTTCCAGAATTCTGAATTGTTTTTCTATGCATAAAACGTTCTTCTGTATCGTCATATTCTGCATAAAAAATATCATCTGTAGCAATTAAAGGTCCGAAAAACGGAATATTATCCAATTTAAAAAGGCCTTTTTCCAGATCTATAATTTCTGCCCACATGGTCTCAGACACTACTTCGTCTAGATAATCGCTATAGTATTTAAACAATATTTTCTTGTGAGTTTCCTGTTCCATTATTCAATTCTAATTATGATTTAATCTGATTGATATGATGTTCTAAATGCTCTACATAATCTGTCATTAAAAACCGTAAGTCGGCTGGAGATCCATCTCCGAAATCAATTTCATAATTTAAAGCTTTCTCATCAACCGTTTTCATTAGCCTTACAAGCTGCTTATTGATCACAAACCACAATTGTGTAAGTTCCTCAATATCCATCGCCTGATATTTATTGATATCTACCAAAGCATCAGGATTGTAAGTTCTTCTTTTATAAGGCTTGTCAACATAATTAATTTCGGTAAAACGAACTAAATTATGAACAGCTGAATCCACCAAATGACCTAAAATTTCTTTCTTAGACCATTTTGCAGGTTTTCTTTCCTCTAAAATATTTTGATCTATTGTCGGAAAATAATTGACATTTTCGTTTAATAATTTTTCAAATTTAAGAATAGCGCTTTCCATCAAGTTATTTCGTTAATTAGTTTCCAGCCAATTTATTCAACGTATAAGCAATCAACTCATCTACTGCTTTGTACGGATCTTCACTAAAAGTTCCGCTCGCACGATTTGCAATAATAGCATTCAATGACAAAGCATTGTGGCCAAGTAGAGCTGAAAGTCCGTAGATTGCAGCTGTTTCCATTTCTAAATTAGTGATTTTAGTTTCATTAAAACTAAAATTATCCATTTTATTATTCAATTCTTCATCCTGAATATTCAAACGCAAAACTCTTCCTTGAGGGCCATAAAATCCGCCTGCTGTTGCCGTAATTCCTTTGAAAATCTGATCTGATTCGATTAATTTTTCTAATGTTTCTGAACATTGAGTTACATACGGTTTTCCTTTTTTAGGATCCCAATTGGTGTGTTTTACAAATGCATCTTCGATTTCTGTTATCGAAACATCATCAATTAGGTAGGAGCGAAGCATGTTGTCCAATCCTAAACCAAATTTTGACATCACAAAACTATCCACCGGAATATCTTCTTGCAAAGAACCCGAAGTTCCAATTCTAATAATATTCAGAGAAGTCAATTTTTCTTTTGGCTGACGCGTTTCTAAATCAATATTGACTAAAGCGTCTAATTCGTTTAATACAATATCAATATTATCAGGGCCAATTCCTGTAGAAACAACAGAAATTCTCTTTCCTTTATAAATTCCGGTTTGGGTTTTAAATTCTCTTTTTTGAGCAGAATGTTCGATTGAATCGAAAAATTGAGTGATTTTTTCTACTCTGTTTTGGTCACCAACAAAAATAATGTCGTGTGCTATATGTTCAGGACGAAGGTTTAAGTGGTAAACACTTCCGTCTGGATTTAATATCAATTCTGAAGATTGTATCATTTTTTTTTAAGTTGCTAAGGTTCTAAGATGCTAAGGGGCTAAGTTTTCAAATTACAAATTTTTAAATTCCAAATTCCAATTTTAACCGCAAAGTTCGCAAAGGCTTTTTTATTTTTGAGAATTTTTAAGTTTGCTAAGCTTTGAAGTTAAACAATCATAAATCTAAAATCTAAAATCATAAATCTAAAATTTTAACCTCCAACTCGTTTGGTTTTGAAGCCTTTTTCTTTTAAGATTGCCATAATTTTATCTCGGTAATCGCCTTGAATTATAATCGAGTCATCTTTAAAAGTTCCGCCAACGCTTAATTTGGTTTTGATTTCTTTGGCTAAGATTTTAAAATCTTCATCAGAGCCTTCGTAACCTTCAATTATCGTGGTTGGTTTTCCTTTTCTTTTTTCAAATTTACAAATCATAGGTTCTTTCTGAACGTAAAGAACGTGTTCTTGTTCTTCAACTTGCTCAGGCTCATTCGATTCTTCGTGATCTGGAAATAGATTTTTTAATTGATCTTTTAAGTCCATAAAAACTATTTTAAATTCTAAATATAGTGAGATTTTAAAAATTAAATTCCAAATCCCAAAAAAATAATTTTGGAATTTGGAATTTTAAAAATTGAAGATTTAAAAGGTTATTTTTTGATTAAACCTAACTCTACTAAACGTTCGTATAAAAACTCACCTGCAGTAATATCTTCGTATTTCTTTGGGTTTTCTTCATCGATACAATTTTCAAGGCAATCCAAACGCATATCGCTTACTGGGTGCATGAAAAACGGAATTGAATAACGTGAAGTTCCCCATAATTCTCTCGGCGGATTTACCACTTGGTGAATGGTAGATTTCAACTTGTTGTTAGTGTGTCGAGACAACATATCTCCAACATTAATTACCAATTCGTCATCTTCAGCGATTGCATCAATCCATTCGCCATCATGATTCTGAACTTGTAATCCTTTACCTTGAGCTCCCATCAGCAAAGTGATTAAGTTGATGTCACCGTGAGCCGCAGCACGAATTGCGTTTTCTGGCTCAGAAGTAATAGGAGGGTAGTGGATTGGTCTTAAAATTGAGTTTCCTTCTTTTGCATAATTATCAAAATAGAACTCATCTAGACCTAAATGTAAAGCCAAAGCTCTTAAAACATAAACACCCGTTTTTTCTAGTTTTTGATACGCTTCTTTACCAACGACATTAAAGCGTGGTAACTCGGTAACTTCAACATTGTCTGGGTATTCAGAAGCCCATCTTGAATCTTTGTCAACGTATTGACCAAAGTGCCAAAATTCTTTTAAATCTCCTTCTTTGCGTCCTTTAGCATGCTCTTTTCCAAAAGAAACATAACCTCTTTGTCCGCCGATTCCAGGAATTTCATATTTATGCTTAGTCTCTATTGGCAAGGCGAAAAAGTTTCTAATTTCACCATAAAGTTCGTTTACCAATTGATCATCAAGAAAATGACCTTTTAAGGCTACGAAGCCAATGTTTTCAAATGCACTGCCGATTTCATTTACAAATTTTTGTTTACGTTTCGGGTCGTCCGAAAGGAAATCACGTAAGTCTACACTAGGAATGTTTTGCATACTTTACATTTTTTATTTTAAAAGAAGAAAGGTGTCATAAGCACCTTCCGCTAACAAAGGTAGATAATATTTTTAGAAAATAATCTTATGAATCAGCATTAAAAGCAGATTTCTAATTTAATTTTATTTGAGAATCCAATAAAATTAACGCAAATTGTTATATTTGAAACACCAAAAAAGAAAAAAATACATGATTTTTTACCGACAAAACCTTACCAATTCTGAGTTATTAGATTTATATAAAAAAATATTAAAACCGAGATTGATCGAGGAAAAGATGCTCATCTTGATTCGACAAGGAAAAGTTTCTAAATGGTTTTCTGGAATAGGACAAGAAGCTATTGCCGTTGGTGTAACTGCCGTTTTAGACCAATCTGAATACGTGCTTCCAATGCACCGCAATCTGGGTGTTTTTACAACAAGAGAAATTCCGCTTCATCGTTTGTTCTCGCAATGGCAAGGAAAAGCAAATGGTTTTACAAAAGGTCGTGACAGAAGTTTTCACTTTGGAACTCAAGAATACAATATTATAGGAATGATTTCGCATTTAGGTCCGCAGTTAGGAATTGCTGACGGAATCGCACTTGCGAATAAACTTCAAGACAATAAAAAAATTACCGCTGTTTTTACTGGCGAAGGCGCTACAAGTGAAGGCGATTTTCATGAGGCTTTGAATATTGCAGCCGTGTGGAAACTTCCGGTAATGTTCATTATAGAAAATAATGGCTACGGACTTTCAACGCCAACCAACGAACAATATGCTTGCGAAAACCTAGCGGACAAAGGAATTGGTTACGGAATTGAAAGCTGGATTATTGACGGAAATAATATTGTTGAAGTTTACAACAAATTGTCTCAGCTGAAAAAAGAAATGCAGGAAGATCCGCGTCCCATTTTATTGGAGTTTAAAACTTTCAGAATGCGTGGGCACGAAGAGGCGAGCGGTACAAAATACGTTCCTCAAGATTTGATGGATCAATGGGAATTGAGAGATCCTGTTACGAATTACAGAAAATATTTAACTCAAAATGGAATTCTAACTGCTGAGCAAGACGAACAATTTCATGCCGAAATCAAGAAGGAAATTGACGAAAATTGGGCGATGGCAAATGCAGAGCCTGAAATTGTACCAACATTAAGTGGAGAATTAGATGATATTTACCAACCATTTGAATATGATGAATATACCCATAATTCTGACACTACAAATATTCGATTTATTGATGCCATCCGTAACAGTTTAGAGCAATCGATGTGGCGACATAAAAACTTGGTTATTATGGGGCAAGATATTGCTGAATATGGCGGAGCCTTTAAAATTACAGATGGTTTTGTTGATGCTTTTGGAAAAGACAGAATCCGAAATACGCCAATTTGCGAAAGTGCTGTAGTCTCAACTGCAATGGGATTGTCAATTAATGGATATAAAGCAATTGTAGAAATGCAGTTTGCTGATTTTGTTTCCACTGGATTTAATCCGATTGTGAATTTATTGGCGAAATCACATTACCGCTGGGGCGAAAATGCCGATGTTGTAGTTCGTATGCCTTGCGGCGGAGGAACTCAGGCAGGACCTTTTCATTCACAGACAAATGAAGCTTGGTTTACTAAAACTCCGGGTTTAAAAATAGTTTATCCAGCATTTCCTTATGATGCAAAAGGGCTTCTGAATACGTCAATTAATGACCCAAATCCTGTTTTATTCTTCGAACACAAATTATTGTACCGCAGTATTTATCAAGATGTTCCGACAGATTATTACACTATTCCTTTTGGAAAAGCGGCTTTGGTGAAAGAAGGAAAAGCGGTAACAATTATTTCTTTTGGAGCACCAGTTCATTGGGCTTTAGAAACTTTAGCAAAACATCCAGAAATTGATGCCGATTTAATCGATTTGAGAACTTTACAGCCTTTAGACACCGAAACGATTTTTGAATCAGTTAAAAAAACTGGAAAAGCGATAATCTACCAAGAAGACACTTTATTTGGCGGAATCGCAAGTGATATTTCGGCTTTAATTATGGAAAATTGCTTCGAATATTTGGATGCCCCAGTAAAACGTGTAGCCAGTTTAGATTCTCCAATTCCGTTTACAAAAGCGCTTGAAGATCAGTTTTTGCCAAAAAATAGATTTGAGAAAGTTTTGTTAGAATTACTAAGATACTAAGACACTGAGTTGCTAAGACGCTAAGAAAAAAACTTAGTATCTTAGCAACTTAGAACCTTAGAAACTTTAAATAATAACTACCAATCGTTTCCCGTCTGGAGCTTCTGCGTTCCACATTTTCTCTATATCTGATAGACGAACGGTTTCGATATTTACTTTTAGTATATTTTTTGAAGCTAAAAGAAACATTTCAGGAAGAATTTCAGAAAGTAATAACTTGACCTCTTCTTTTGTCCAGCTTCCTAATCCAGAACCAGATAATTGGAGATCAACGCTTCGTAAAATCTGCGCAGATAACTGAATGGTATCTCCTGACATAGATCCGACAGAAACATATCGCGTTTTATGCGTAAAATTTCCATTTCCTTTTAAAAACGAAAGAATTAATTCTGCCGAATGCCCCCATAAATAATCAATTACAATATCAATTGGAGTGGTTTTGTGAATTTCTTTTAGCTGAGAAATAAAAGATTCATCCGTTTGTTTTATCGATACAATTTCGTCAGCTCCTAATTCTAAAAGATTGTCGAGTGCTTTTTCGTTTCTTCCAGTAACAATTATATGCTTTGCTCCGTAGTGTTTAGCAATTTGAACTGCCATTTGTCCTGTAAAACCTGTTGCTCCATTTATCAGAACGGTTTATCCAGGTTTTATTTCGGCTCTAAAACGGAGTGCCATTGCCGAACCTGCAACCGCATTTGGCATTGCTGCGGCTGTTGCATCATCAATTCCATCTGGCAATGCAACCATTCTGCTTTTTTCTACCAGTGCTTTTTCTGCGATTGTTCCAGAAATTCCGCGGGCGTAAACTCTTGTTCCGTTTTCTAGAATTCCAATTCCGTCACTTCCGACTACAAATCCGTTTGGATTTTCTTTTTCTGAAGAATAGTGTTGCCCGCTTGCAATTCCTTTATCCAAGTTTGTAATTGCAACGGCTTTAACCGAAACCAAAACTTCATTTTCATTTGACACGATTGGTTCTGGGAATTCTGCATATTTTGGCGATTCGCCTTTCTTATAAACTACTGCTGCTTTCATAATTATTAATTTTTATGAAGCAAAATTATAAAGTCGTTTACAGGCAGACGATAACATTTGTTATCAATTTTTCGCAACCATATTAGTTATATAAGTTAATTAAAGTTTGGGTGTCAACTATTTTTTATTTACTAGTTTACTTTTTAATCTGCTTAAATGTACAGTAGTTATCCCCAAATAAGAAGCAATATAATGTTGTGGAACGCGCAATAATATTTGAGGTCTTTTTTTAATTAAATTAGAATAACGCTCTATTGGAGAGTCTTTTATAAATGAAACAAAATATTTCATGTAATCAAAAGTACGCTCAAAAAGCATATTAATTAATCTATCTCTCAATTCTGGAATTTCTTTGATTTCTTCTAGAATTTTATCCAGATCATTTTTATGAATCCACCACAAAACTGAAGGCTCAATTGTTTCTATATTTGTCGGACTCGGAAGTTTCTTCATAAAACTTTCTATAGAAGCAACGCTCTGATTTTCAAAAAAGAATTGCGTAGTGAGATCTTTTCCGTTATTGTTAAACCAAACTCGAATACAGCCTTTTTCTATGATATAAAGCTTTTTCGAAACTTCGCCTTCTTCTAAAAGCGTCGTTTTAGTAGGAACTTCAATTCGATTGAAATAACCGATATATTCGTTCCATTTTTCATCAGATAAAGGAAATTTATTTCTAAACTGGTTGAACATCTTTATTTTATCTAATTAGATTCCACTTCAAAAAGTTGCACCTGACTTTTCAATCTTTCGATCAATAAATTCATCATGCGTTTATTTAAATTAGATGAATTTTGAATGTAAGTATCATATTCGTCAATTGTAAAAAGTCCCATTACGATTCCTTTGAGAGAATTTCTAAATTTAATATCTTTCTGAATAGAATTTTCGATGGTTTGGAGTTTCTTCTCAACAGAATAAGAGTAAAAATCCCGTTTGTTCTTATTGATATAATTAAAAAAAACGGCGATGAATAAATCGTTTTGAAGTTTTAGAATCGGTCTGATGGTTTGGTTTTGAAACAACTCATCTGCTGAAGATTGAGCACTTACAGTTCCTAAAGTTTCGCCTCTGAATTCTTTTAAAAAAGTGTCTCTATCTTCCATGTTTTTTTGTTTTTAGTTTTATTTAAAGTTAACTAAATAATCCCACAGTAAAACTTATTTTTGTTTTTATAAAATAAATTATGCGAATATTTCTCTTCATCTGCTTATTACTAGCTTCTTGCAATTCTAAAGAAGACAAAGAAAAATACAATCATCAATTATATCGTGCTGTAAACAATAAAGATACAGCGGTTTTGGACATTCATAGTAATGACAAACGTTTTTATGGCCGTTACGAAATTACCCATTACGGAACCGGAAAAGATTCTGGAGATGTGCGTGGCGATTTAAGAGGCGACACGCTACGTGGAGATTATCACTATATTTCTTTTGGCGGCACTTGGAAAAGAGTTCCTTTAGCGCTTTTAAAGAAAGACGAGAAATTGTTTTTAGGAACTGGAGTGATCGGAACTTATTTTAATCTTCCGTGCTACGTTCCAGAAGTTCCAATTGATTATAAAAATCCTGAATTTATTTTTGAAAGAATAGAGAAGGAGTGAGGTTTGTTTGTTTCAAGTTTCAAGTTTCAGGTTGAATGGCTTGTGTTTTTAACGCAAAGCACGCAAGGTTTTTTACGCACTAGCCTAATAAAACGCAAAGTCCGCAAAGCTTTGAGAAAAATAAACTTTGCGAACCTTGCGTTTATCTTTGCGCCCCTTGCGGTTAAGTCAAACAACTTGAAACTTGAAACTTGAAACTTGAAACTAACTTAACGTTGATGGCAGTTCAAAAATTTCAAGATCGAAATATCTTACCGAAGCCATAACATGATCAAAAATATCTGCCATGATGTATTCGTAATTGGCCCAACGTTTATCGCTAGAAAAAACATAAATTTCTAAAGGAACGCCGTGCGCTGTCGACTGCAATTGCCGGCAAACGATATGCATATCTTTGTTCAATCCAGGATGATCTGTCAGATATTGAATGATATATTTTCTAAACAATCCTAAATTGGTCATATTTCTACCATTTAGCGAAAGCGTTTTATCAATTCCTCTCAAATCGTTGTATCGGTCAATTTCCGCTTGACGGCTATCAATATAAGAGGTTATCATCTGTACTTTTCGGAGTTGCTGCAAATCTTCATCGTTTAAAAAACGGATTGTGCTGCTTTTTATCAAAATATGTCTTTTGATACGTCTTCCTTCAGATTTCTGCATGCCGCGCCAGTTCTGAAAGGAATCTGAACTTAATGCGTAAGTCGGAATTGTGGTAATCGTATTGTCAAAGTTTCGAACCTTTACTGTTGTTAAGTTGATCTCAATTACATCTCCATCAGCACCGAATTTATCCATTGTAATCCAATCTCCAATTCGAACCATGTCGTTTATCGCAACCTGAACACTCGAAACAAATCCCAAAATGGTGTCTCTAAAAATTAATATTATAATGGCAGAAAGTGTTCCTAAAATCGTTAACAATTCGCCTTTTTTGATTCCGAATAAGGTCGAAATAATCATAGCAACTCCAAAAATCCAGAGCACAATCATGATGACCTGAACGAAGCTGTCAATTGGTTTGTCGCTATATTCTGGTTTTTGTTTTAAATAATCGCGCAACGAATTGAAAACGGTTCTAACAATCCATAAACCCAACAAAACAATATAAATCCCTACGATCTTCCCAAACATGGATTCCCAGTAATCGTATTTATCTAAAATGACGGGGACTGCTTTATAAATAAAGAAAAACGGAATTAAATAGGCCGTATATCTTGTCGTTTTATTTTGAATTAAATAATCGTCAAACTTAGTTTTGGTTTTTTGTGCAAAAACAGCTGTCAATGTGACTAAAAGAAATTTAGCTGCGTAATAAATTACGTAAGCCAGTGCTATTAAAATAGCTATATTAAAGATTAGGCTGGTATAAGACGCAACATTGCGGCTCATTCCCCAATCTCGAAAAACAGGATATAAAAAATTAAATATTTTCTCCAAGAGCTTATGCATTTTCTAGATACTTTTTCTCGATGTAAAAAGTTCCAAACGGAATAAGAGAAGCAACTAAAATGATTCCGAAAGTTTTTAAATCCCAATTCATGGATTTTTTCAATAAAAATGCTAGAAGAATATATCCGATAAATAAAATACCATGCGCCATTCCTAGCGGACGTAATACTGTATGATAAAGTTCAGGATTGTTGTTTTTGATAATCAACATATTAGCAAATAATACTAAATAAGAGATTCCCTCTAAAATGGCGGTAACTTTGAAAATCTTGAGCATGTAATTATTTTTTAAGTTTTATGCCAGCAAAATTAAGGATTCTCGATTGATTTCAGAGTTTAAAATTCATAAGTAAAAGTGAAAATTGGACTTTGGTCCCGAACTTTCGGGATAAAAAAATAAAAATTATCTTTACTGTATGAGCAAAAGAGATTTAAAAAAATATTTAGGCGAATTAACCAAAGAGCAATTAGAAGAACAACTGATAGAATTGTACGAGAAATTTGCTCCTGTAAAAGTGTATTATGACTTTGTTTTCAACCCAAAAGAAGACAAATTGCTTCAGGAAGCGAAGGTGAAAATCTCTCATGAATATTTTCCAGTTAAAAAACCGGGAGCAAAATGGCGCCCAAAAGCCAAAATGCGAAGATCGGTTGCTCAAAAACTAATTAAGCATTTTATGATGCTTGGAGTAGATTCGTATATTATTGCAGACGTTATGCTTTATAATATCGAAATTGCACAGACATTTTCTTCTCAAAATTTCATCAAACAGGAATTATTTTATAAAAGTATGCTTAATTCTTTTGAACAAGCAGTAAATTTTATTGTCTCAAACGGAATTTTTAACGATTTCAAATTGCGAATTAATGCAATTCAGAACGAAACTTTGGAGCAAAAATGGAAAAATAAGTATGAATTTGAGGCCATTTTAGAAAAAATCGACTACTAAAAGCGCTTCTCATAAAAAATCTTTATTTAAAAAAAATATTTATTTTAGGTTAAAAAAAGATGAATAACTGTTTTTTCGGTGTATTTTTGCAAAAATCCAAAAATAAACAATGTCTCAAAACACTTTAGAAATACAAAGAGAAGAGAAGAAAGAACTTTATGCATACCAAAAAGGCGATATCGACGCAATTTTTGATCGCTTAGACAATGCTCCTCCAAAACACCACTTACTATATCAGCTTCCGACAGGAGGAGGAAAAACAGTAATATTTTCTGAAATCGTTCGCCGCTATTTATCTCATAATGATAAAAAAGTGGTTGTTTTAACGCACCGTATCGAACTTTGTAAACAAACTTCAAAAATGTTAACAGGTTTTGGTGTCACAAACAAAATAATCAATAGTAAAGTAAAGGAATTGCCAGACCAGAATGATTTTTCTTGTTTCGTGGCGATGGTTGAAACTTTAAAAAACCGTATTAATGATGAAAAACTTCATCTGGACAATATTGGTTTGGTGATTATTGATGAGGCGCATTACAACTCATTTAGAAAGTTATTAAACTCATTCAAAAATGCTTTTATTCTTGGAGTAACAGCAACGCCTTTGAGTTCGAATATAAAATTACCAATGCACCAAAGTTACAACGAACTTATTGTTGGTGACACAATTGGATCATTGATAGAGAAAGGTTTCTTGGCAAAAGCGACTACTTACAGCTATGATGTTGGTTTGACTTCGTTAAAAGTAGGTATCAATGGTGATTATACGGTAAAATCTTCAGACGATTTGTACACCAATACTTTGATGCAGGAAAAACTGCTTCATGCGTATACAGAGCGTTCGTTAGGAAAGAAAACGTTGATTTTCAATAATGGTATTCACACTTCTTTATATGTATATGAAACGTTTAGAGAAGCAGGTTACGACATCAGACACTTAGATAACACAAGTAGCTCTGAAGAGCGTAAAGACATTTTGCAATGGTTTAAAAAGACTCCAGATGCGATTTTGACTTCTGTCGGAATTTTGACAACTGGTTTTGATGAACCAACGGTAGAAACAATTATCTTGAACAGAGCAACAAAATCGTTGACTTTATATTTCCAGATGATTGGTCGCGGTTCTCGTAAATTGCCTGGGAAAGATGAATTTACAGTGATCGATTTAGGTAATAATGCCGCTCGTTTTGGTTTATGGAGTGATCCCGTTAACTGGCAGCACATCTTTAAATCACCTGAGTTTTACTTAGAGAACTTACGTGATGACCATGAAATCGAGATGTTCTTTAAATACAGCATGCCAGCAGAATTGCGTGCAAAATTCAGTAAAACAGCCGATGTTAGTTTTGACGTCGATGAAGAACATAAATTAATCATTAAGCAAAATCTTCGTTCTAAAGTAGTGTTAGACAAATCTTTAGATCAGCATGCTGGAATGTGTGTAGATAATACAGAGACACTTCAGGAAGCAAAAATGCTGGCTAAAGAATTAGACGATGATATTGAAGACCGTATTAAACGTTATTCTAAATGTTTGAGTCAATGCAGTAAAAACTACCGCGAATGGCTGGTTGACGATTACAAACAAAGATTAACTTTGTTAATCGGTAAAAAGTATCGTGAGAAAATCATGAACGAGCCAGATTGATAAATTTTAAAGTTTAAATTGTTTCAGGTTTCATGTTTCAAGTTGTTGGAATCTAAAACATTCTTATAATTATAAAGGAGAAATCGCATTTCAGAAGAAATGTAATTTCTCCTTTCAACTTACTAAGTTTCTATGTAACTTGAAACATGAAACGTGAAACAAAAAAACTAAATAATCATGTCTAAACCATTCTCAAGATTAGGACTTTCTGCTCCGATTTTAAAAGCTTTAAGCGAATTAAATATTGTTGAACCAACAGAAATTCAGCAAAAAACAATTCCGTTATTTTTGAGCGAAACTCATGATATTGTTGGTTTAGCGAAGACAGGAACAGGAAAAACCGTTGCTTTTGGATTGCCTTTATTACAATTGGTAAATGCTGAATCAAGTGCTGTTCAAGCTGTAATTTTAGTTCCTACCAGAGAATTAGGTCAGCAGATTTTTAGAAATCTAGAAAGTTTTTCAAAATATATTCCGAATATATCTATTGCATCAGTTTGCGGAGGAACTCCAATCAAACCTCAGATCGAGAGATTAAAAGAAGGCGCTCAAATTGTTGTGGCAACGCCAGGACGTTTGATTGATTTGATTCAGCGAAAAGCAATTGACATTAAAAAAGCGGAATATTTGGTTTTAGATGAAGCTGACGAAATGGTTTCGATTCTTAAAGAAAGTTTGGACGAAATTGTTGCTGAATTACCGAAAAAACACCGCACTTTATTGTTCTCGGCAACGCTTCCGGGAACCATTAAACAATTGATTCAGAATTATTTGAACAAAAATGTAGTTCAAATAAGCGCTAACATGGAAACTGTTGGTAACGAAGGAATTGACCACGAATATATTGTAGTAGATCCTATTGAAAAATTGGAAGTTTTAATGCATTTCCTGAATTCTAGAGACGGCGAACGCGGTATTATTTTCTGTAAAACTAAAGCTGCAGTTAATAAATTAGCTAAAAATCTTGCCATCAATAAATTTTCTTCTGGAGCGCTTCATGGAAGTTTAACGCAAGGAATTCGTGATCGAATTATGGAGCAATTTCGCGAAGGCCATATTAATATTTTAGTTGCAACAGATTTAGCAGCAAGAGGAATTGATGTCAAAGAAATCTCTTACGTAATTAATTATCATTTACCTGACACTTACGAAAATTACGTTCACCGAAGCGGAAGAACCGCAAGGGCAGGAGCTAAAGGACTTTCTTTAACGGTTTTACAGCAAGAAGAAGTTTTTGAAATTGCTGATTTTGAAAGAGAACTGGGAATTAAATTTTCTGAGTTTAAAAAACCTTCAGCAGCAAGTCTTGAAGAAAATAATATGCTTTTATGGGCCAAACAGATCTTCAAAACAAAACCAAATCATGAACTTTCGCACGATCAGAAAACAAGAGTTAAAACCATATTTCATCATTTAACTAAAGACGAATTAATCGAAAAATTGATGGCAAATTATATTTTGCAGAACAAAATCGATGTAGTTGAAAAACCTGTTAAAAAATTCAAAAACAAATAAGCCTGACAATTGTCATTGCGTTTTAAAGTTGTATATTTATAAGGAATTATTATAATCCTACTTAATACAACATATATGAAAATAGTCATTATTGGAGGTGGATTTGCAGGACTTAATCTTGCAAAAGAGCTTGTAAATCAGCCTCAAATACAGGTAACACTTGTAGACAAGAATAATTATAACTTTTTCCCTCCACTTATATATCAAGTTGCTACGGCATTTTTAGAGCCATCAAGCATAAGTTATCCGTTTAGAAAATTCTTTGCGGGCAAAAAAAATCTGCAGTTTCGTTTAGGCGAATTAATTTCTGTTTCTCCAGCTGAAAAGAAAATTACTCTAAGCAACGGAGATTTAGAATACGATCAACTTGTTTTTGCAACAGGAGCTGAAACTAGTTATTTTGGTATGGAGAACGTAATGAAAAACGCGATTCCGATGAAGACCTTAAATGATGCCATCGTAATGCGTAATACGTTACTGAAAAACCTAGAAAAAGCCGCTATCTGTAAAGATATGCGTAAACGCCGTAAGTTACTTACGATTGTGGTAGCAGGAGGCGGACCAACAGGTGTTGAAGTTTCTGGAATGTTTGCAGAAATGCGAAAAAGTATTCTTTTGAAAGAATATCCAGAATTAGATACCTCTGCAAGTAACGTTTATTTAGTCGATGGAGGAGATGCTCTATTAGCTCCAATGAGTAAAGATTCTCAAAAAGATACGCTGGAAGCACTTACAAAATTAGGTGTTGTGGTAAAATTGAATACCAAAGTTGTTGATTATGTTGATGATACTGTAGTTTTCGAAAATGGAGAAACTATAAAAACAAGAAACTTAATCTGGGCTGCCGGAGTGTCTGCTAAAATATTTGAAGGAATTCCAAAGGAAAGCTATGGCCGTGGCAGACGTATGGCTACAGACCAATACAATAAGGTAAATGGCGTTGATAATATTTACGCTATTGGTGATACGGCTATAACTTCTGGTGATGCAAAATTCCCTGACGGACATCCGCAAGTAGCGCAGGTTGCTATTCAACAAGGATTGAATTTGGCGAAAAACTTTAAAGCAATGGTTGAGAATAAACCTCTTAAAGCTTTTGCTTACAAAGATAAAGGATCAATGGCGATTATAGGAAGAGCAAAAGCCGTAGTAGATTTACCAAGTCCGAAATGGCATTTTAAAGGATTTTTCGCATGGATCATCTGGCTGTTCATCCACTTAATTTCATTAATCACCTATAGAAACAGATTAAATACATTCTGGAACTGGATGGTAGCCTATTTCGCAAAAGATCAATCACTTAGAATGATTATTAGACCAGATAAAAAGATACAGAATTAATGTAGAAAATTCCAAATTTTTATCCCGAAGTTTCGGGACCAAATTCCAATTATTGGAGAGTTTTAGATACAATAAAAAAGCCAAAATCAAATGATTTTGGCTTTTTTATTGGAATTTCAAAATTGGAATTTATTTTCTTTAGTGCCCTACAATAACATCATCACTCTCAGACAACTCCACTTTATTTTTAATAAATCTTTTTCCGATATTTAAAACGATAAAGGCGATAATTGTAGTAACGGTCATAATAAAAACCATTGGTGCAACAGAATCTTTCACAAAAATTCCGACTGCAAAAGAAGCCAAAGATCCTAAGCCCAATTGAATAGCGCCCATTAAAGCAGAAGCACTTCCTGCATTTTTCGCAAATGGAGCCATTGTAAGTCCTGCAGTATTTGGATTTGAAATTCCTAAACAGCCTAAAAACACAAAAAGTATCGCTATGGTTTCATACAATCCTAAAAGGTTATTTAAAGAAAGTACTAGAAAAACAATACTAACGACAGATTGCAAAATTAATGCTGCAAAAATCATTTGTTCGCTTGAAAATCTCTTTAACAAAACCGAATTTAACTGACTAGAACCTATAAAACTAACAGACATAAAAGCGAAAATCCAGCCATACGTTTTAGCATTAACATGGTAAATATCCATAAAAATAATAGGTGAGGCCGCTACGTAAGTAAACAATCCCGAAAAAGCGATTGCTCCGGTAAATGCATAAGTATAAAATTGGGGTTCCTTAAGAACTTTTAAAAAGTTAGAAATAATAGGTTTTGGTTTTAAAGATATAGAAGTATCTGGTTTATAACTATTTGGCAGACCAATTTGAGCAGCTAATAAAATAACAATTCCCATGCACATTAAAATAAAAAACACGGTGTGCCAGCCATAATCTTCTGTTACGTAACCGCCAATTGTAGGCGCTAGCATCGGTGAAAGCCCTAGTACAAGCATTAAAAGTGAAAATACTTTTGGAATGTCCTTTACAGGAAATAAATCACGTACCATTGCCACAGAAGCAACAGTTGCAGCACAGCTTCCGATGGCTTGAATAAAACGAAGAGCTATAAAAGTATCGATATCAGCAACATACACACATCCTAAAGAAGCAAGGATATAAACTAAAAGTCCAATAAACAAAGGTTTTTTACGTCCAAAACGGTCTAGCAAAGGTCCGTAGAGCAATTGTCCAGCTGAAATTCCGATGAAATAGCTGGATAAACTCATCGAAACTTTAGCAACACTAGTATTTAAATCTTTTGCAATTCCCGAGAAACCAGGCAAGTACATGTCAATAGAAAATGGACCAAGAGCGGTCAACGAACCTAATATTAGGATGAGCTGAATATATTTTTTTGTTGTCATTATCTTAAAAAATGGCTTATAATTTTTTGCAAAGGTAAAGATTTCATACCTTGTTATATAACTTGAAGAAGTTTATAACGATAAATTAAAGTAATTGCCAATATTATTTAGTGTAACTATTTATTAATCTTTAAATTACAAAAAATTATGAAAAAGTACCTTTTACTAGTAGCAGTTTTATGCACAACAATTTCATTTGCGCAAACCATCACATCTAAACAGGAAGAAGCCAGTGTTGCGCAATACGAACTTCTAAAAAAAGTTAACCAGTATTATCCAGACATCACATTAAGTAAGTCGGTCACAAATTTTTATGCAGACGGAAACATTATTGACTCGCAGCAAGATTTTGATTTAAGAGGAACAAAATTTTCGAGTTACAAATTAGGAATTGAGCCAGGAAATAAAAAAGTAAAATTTGATTACACATCTAATGAAGCTGGCCACGTATACGGTGACGTTACGATTTTTAACGGAAATGCTTTAAGAACAACTTTTAATGAAAAAACCAATCAAGTTGATGTATCATTAAATGGAAAATCAGTTTATTTGAAGAAATTATAGATTTTGAGAAAAATTTAGAAAAAGCATCGCAAATATGTGATGCTTTTTTGATTTATATTTGATTCCGATTTAATAACACAAACTACAATGAAAAAATTTCTTTTCCTGGCATTTTTAATTTCTTTACAATCATTTGCACAGCAAAATAAATTCTCAGGAACTTGGGGAAATGAAAAATGCAAAAATTGCAAAAAGGAATATATTTTTACAATTACGATAGCTCAATCCAATTATAAGATTTTTGGAACCGCTGAAGTTACAAGTGAACACAAAGAATTAAATTCTGGAATTCTAGAAGTTTCTGGACATGTGTATCCGCATGGTGATAAAGCTCAAATAAAATTTAAAGATAAAAATGGAGTTACATCAAGCGCCGTTTTATTCGTAGAAGATTCAGTAATTCAGTTTACTAAAAGTGGCGGAGGCGATATCGTACCAAAAGACATGATTTTGAATAAATTATATGAATAAGCTCCGTCTTGGAGTTATTTCAATTTGAACTATAATTTATATTATGTAAAATATAATATTTAAAAAATCATTCACACATGTATTACATTTGTGTACTGTAGATCTTATTCGTTGCAATCCAGCGCTTCTTTACTTCTCAGTTTATACTCTTAATGATTTTCAAATTTAAATAGAAACAAATATTTCAGCTTCTCATAAATGCGCTGTATGATTTTTATTTTAGAAAATTCTCAAATATTGAAAATTTTAGCATCTTTAATTTGTTGAGTCAATTTTTGATTCATCCATAAATATGCTGTACGAATTTGAATTTATTTATTTTTCAAATATTGAAAACTTGCTGGCTTGATTATTGGTTAGTTTATTTTCCGATAAATGAAAATTTATTTTTTTTAAACACAAATATTCAAATTTTGGAAACTCAAAAACTTTTCGAAGTCTTACAGTTATTATCTTTTAACATTATTTTAAAATAACTAGTTTCTATGAAGATACTTTCATTGTAAGAGTTTATTTTACTATTTTTACATTCGATACTTTAAAAATAAATTATCACATATATGAATACAGTTGCTGAACATATTGCAGATTTTTTAAAAGAATACAAACCGTTTGATAATTTAACTTTCCAGGAATTATCAGATATTGCTACGAATATTCGTGTCATTAATTTAGAAAAACATGCGGTATTATTTCAAAATAATGATCCGCTTCATGAAAATTTTTATGTTGTAGCTTCTGGTGTCATTAATCTTACGACTATTGCTGATGCTGAGGAAACGATCATAAATAAGTGTCATGAAGGCGATATTTTTGGTTTGCGCCCGTTTTTTGCTAAAAACAATTATATGATGACAGCTAAAGCGCGTGAAGAAAGTATCGTATATGCTATTCCGATCGCTGTTTTTAGACCGTTTGTTGCCAATAATTCTGATGTATTAAACTTTTTACTGGAGAGTTTTGCTGTAAATTCACGTCATACAAAGGATAGTATGAATTCTAACGGCAAGCTAGTTTCTGATTCTGATTATCTGGATCAGCAAACAGAAATGCAATATATTCAATCACTTAACTATAATAATTCGCCGTTAACCACACAGGCAGATTCTATAATTAAAGATGTTGCCATTTTAATGACAGATTCAATGTTAGATAATATCATAATCTGTGGAGAGAAAAATCATCCTATTGGTATCGTTACCAATGCTGATTTATCATCCAAAATTGCAACAGGGCGCTATCCTATTTCTGAAACAATTGACAAAATTATGTCTTCTCCAGTTGTAACAGTTTTAGAAAATGTGTCTTTGGCAGAAGCGCAATTGTTAATGCTTAAGCATAATGTAACGCACCTATGTGTGACCAAAGATGGTACAAGCAAATCTGTAGTAAAAGGAATTATTTCTGAACACGATCTTATTGTAGCACAAGCTAGTAACCCAGGTGTGTTAATTAAAGAGATTAAGCGTTCTCAGCTTCCAAAAGACTTAAAACAAATACGTGATCGTCTGTCAGATTTGATTCAGAATTCCATTCAAAAAAATATTCCAATTTCACATGTTAGCAATATTGCAAGCGAAATTAACTTAGCAATTATTAAACGAGCAGTCGAATTGTCAATTTTAGATTTAGGCTCCCCTCCTGCACGTTTCGCATGGTTAAGCATTGGTAGTCAAGGACGTAAGGAGCAATTATTACTTACAGATCAGGATAGTATTTTGATTTTTGAGGATGTTACTCCTGAAAAATACAGAGAGGTAAAAGATTATTTCTTGAGATTAGCAAAACGCACGACTTCTATATTAGAAAAAGTCGGTTACGATTATTGCCCGAATGGACATATGGGAAGTAATATGCTTTGGTGTAAATCATTGAGCGACTGGACCAAACAATACAACAGCTGGATGAATACGCCAGGAGAAAACAGTAATGATCTAAGCAGTATTTTCTTTGATTATGAAATTGTTTTTGGAGAACCAAAAATTGAAGAAGCGATTGAAAACGTAATTTTTAAGAATGCAGTAAACAATACTCTATTCTTCGACTTTTTAGGAAACGATGCTTTAAAGAGAAATTCTCCTTTAAGCTTTTTCAAAAAATTCATTGTTGAAGAAGATGGCCCGCACAAAGATAAATTTGATATTAAAACCCGTGCCTTAATGCCATTAATTGATGGAGCACGTTTATTGATATTGAATGCCAATATTAAAGGGATTCAAAATACCTATTTGAGATTTAAACAATTAGCAATTACAGATTCTAAAAATGCTGAAATATATTTAAGCTGTGCAGAAGCTTTCTTGACACTTTCAAAATTTAGAACTGTCGAAGGATTAAAAAATGATGACTCTGGCCAATATATTAATTTAAGAGAAATGTCAAAAACTGACAAAGAGAAATTAAAAAATGCGCTGTCCCCAATGAAAGACCTTGAGGAACTGATTAAGAGTAAATTTCAATTGACACAATTCTCATAAAACATGTTAGACTGGCTTAAAAATATCAATAAAGACTATCCAGATTTCTGGAAGGATTATTTAACGAAATTCGAAACCAAACCTAATAAGTTTGTTGTTCTATCAGCTGAAACTTCTGGACTCAATCCGGATAAGGATGTTATATTATCTCTTGGAGCCTTTTCAGTTATTGATAACAGCATTGTTATTAAGGAAAATTTTGAAACCGTTTTATTGCAATACAAATATCTTCAGGATAATGGACTTTCAAACGAATTTATCATTGAAAGTAAAATGATGAAAATGCCTGAACCCGATGCACTTGAAGCTTTTGTTAATTTTATTGGGAACGCTGTTTTAGTTGGGCATCATATCAATTTTGATATTGAAATGCTGAATGCGGCTCTAGAGCGTTTAAATTGCGGCCGACTAAAAAATGAAGCTTTAGATGTTGATGTAATGTATAGAAAACTTACGGATGTGAATGACAAACAATTTTCGCTCGACGATTTATGTGAAATTTACAAAATTCCTAAAAGCGATAGAAATTCATCTTCTGAAGACGCATATAGAATTGGACTTTTATTCTTAAAGCTAAAATCTAGATTGGGAATTAAATAGAGTTTTTGTTTCAGGTTTAAAGTTTCAAGTTATTTGACTTAACCGCAAAGTTCGCAATCCCGATAACTATCGGGATACGCAAAGTTCGCAAAGTTTTTTTACAAAGCTTTGCGAACTTTTGTGTTTATAACAAACTTACCTACCAGTTAAAAAAACTTGCGTACTTTGCGTTAAAAAATAAACATAGTCTATTTCAACTTGAAACTTGAAACTTGAAACTTGAAACAAAATTCTCAAACTTGAAACAAAAAAATAGCCTCTTAATTTTTTAAGAGGCTTTTGAATTATTATATTCCTATTTAAGAAATTCTTTCTTTTGTAATTTGTTCTACCACTTCTGGATTTAACAAGGTTGAAGTATCTCCGAAATTAGAGAAATCTCCTTCTGCGATTTTACGCAAAATTCTACGCATGATTTTTCCTGAACGTGTTTTGGGTAAACCAGAAACAAATTGGATTTTATCTAATTTAGCGATTGGCCCAATGTGATCTGCAATATATTGGTTGATCTCTTTAGATAAATTCTCTTTATTTCTAACTTCTCCAGTTTCTTTCAGAATAACGTAACCGTATAAAGCATTTCCTTTAATATCATGAGGAAATCCAACAATAGCAGATTCTGCAACCGCTGGGTGTTCATTGATCGCATCTTCAATTGGCGCAGTTCCTAAATTATGGCCAGAAACAATTACAACGTCATCTACTCTACCTGTAATTCTGTAGTAGCCAACTTCGTCTCTTAAAGCTCCGTCGCCTGTAAAATATTTTCCAGGGAAAGCAGAGAAATACGTTTCTTTATAACGATCGTGATTATTCCAGATTGTTCTAGCGATTCCAGGCCATGGGAATTTAATACATAAACTTCCAACTACTTGATTTCCTTCAATTTCATTGCGTTTTTCATCCATTAAAACTGGCTGAATTCCTGGTAATGGCAATGTCGCATAAGTTGGTTTTGTTGGCGTGACGAATGCAATTGGCGAAATCATGATTCCTCCTGTTTCTGTCTGCCACCAAGTATCTACAACCGGACATCTCTTATCTCCAACGTGGTCGTTGAACCAGTGCCACGCTTCTTCGTTAATCGGTTCTCCAACAGATCCAATAACTTTAAGAGATTTTAGAGGATATTTTTGAATATAATCTAAACTTTCTTTTGCTAATGAACGAATTGCAGTTGGCGCAGTATAGAATTGTGTAATTTTATGTTTTTCGATAATATCCCAAAAACGGCTAAAATCTGGATAAGAAGGAACTCCTTCAAAAATTACAGTTGTAGCTCCGTTCAATAATGGTCCGTATAATATGTACGAGTGACCTGTAATCCAACCGATATCTGCAGTACACCAGAAAATGTCATTATCTTCATAATTGAAAACATTTTTAAAAGTGTACGCCGTATAAACCATATAACCGGCAGTAGTATGAACCATACCTTTTGGTTTTCCTGTTGATCCTGAAGTATATAAGATAAACAACGGATCTTCAGCATCCATAATTTCAGCAACACTGTTATCTAGAGCAGCATCCAATAATGGCTGTAACCAGATATCGCGGCCTTCTTTCATTTTTACATCCGTATTCGTTCTTTTTGCAACTAAAACTTTAGCTACAGAAGGACAAGTTTCTAGAGCTTCGTCAACAATTCCTTTTAAATCAATTGTTTTATTTCCTCTATAACCTCCATCAGAAGTAATTACCATTTTACACTCGCAGTCGTTGATTCTGGCAGAGACTGCAGAAGCAGAAAATCCAGCGAAAACAACAGAGTGAATCGCTCCAATTCTAGCGCAAGCCAAAACAGAAACAGCCAATTCTGGAATCATTGGCAAATAAATACAAACTCTATCTCCTTTGCGAACACCTTGCTCGCGAAGAACGTTTGCCATTTTTGAAACCCTTTCGTATAATTCATTATACGTTATATGTAAAGCTTCTTCAGAAGGATCGTTCGGTTCAAAAATAATGGCCGTTTTATCTCCTCTTTTGCTTAAATGTCTATCAATACAGTTTTTGGTAATGTTAACTTTAGCTTCCGTAAACCATTTTACTTCGGCTTCAGCCATATTAAAATCAACAACCTTTTCCCACTGTTGGTACCATGTGAAATTTTCCTCAGCTATTTTTCCCCAAAATTTTCTGGGCTCTCTTATTGACTTATTGTAATGCTTGAAATATTGTTCTAAATTTTCAATTTTGTAATAGCTCATCGTTTGTTGAATTTTTTTATAAATGTATTAAATCTGAACGTATCCGTGAAATAATTTAATCTATAAATTTTATCAAAAAAAAACATTTATTTAATAAAATATGATAATTATTTGCGTTTGTTTTAAGTTTTTGTTTTTTTAAGTAATTTAGAAAGGCAAAAAAGGCATAATAAATAGATATTATGCCTTTTTTAATTTAACAAATTTCAATAACAATTAATTTTTTGCGAACCGCACTGCGAGACTTTTCTCTATTTTGAAAATAGCAGCATCTTTATTAATTAATATAGAAATTCAACAAGTACATTTTTATAAAACATACCCCATTATCGGGATCCGCTTCACTTAACTATCTCACTGAAGTTAAGTGAATGCAATATGCATCTATATCTATTATCTTAATAAGTGCTTACTAATTCAAAATATTATAAATCATTGATACAGTGCAAATCCCGCAAAATCGAATTCTGCGGGAATTCCCATTTTTTTTAATTATCCAATTTTTTTCATTGCAGTCATAGACTCTCTCAACCAAGCTCCTACTTCTTCGATAGGGTGCTGACGGATTTCTTTGTTAACAGCAATAAGTACTGCATTGTCTACTCCATTTGATGTTGAAAATGGTTTTCCGATGATATTAGTATCTACTTTTTTCATGAATTCAGTCAATAATGGTTTACATGCATGATCAAATAAGTAACATCCGTACTCAGCAGTATCTGAAATTACACGGTTCATTTCGAATAATTTCTTTCTAGCAATCGTGTTTGCAATTAATGGCAATTCGTGTAATGACTCATAGTAAGCTGATTCTTCGATGATTCCTGCTTCTGTCATTGTTTCGAAAGCTAATTCAACACCAGCTTTAACCATTGCAATCATTAATACTCCATTGTCAAAATATTCTTGCTCAGAGATTGGAGCTTCTTGCGGAGCTGTTTTTTCGAAGTTAGTTTCTCCTGTTGCAGCTCTCCATTTCAATAAGTTTACATCGTCGTTAGCCCAGTCAGCCATCATAGTTCTTGAGAATTCTCCAGAAATAATATCGTCTTGGTGTTTTTGGAATAAAGGACGCATGATATCTTTCAATTCTTCAGCCAATTCATAAGCTTCAATTTTTGCTGGGTTCGAAAGACGATCCATCATATTTGTAATACCACCGTGTTTCAAAGCCTCAGTGATAGTTTCCCATCCGTATTGGATTAATTTAGAAGCGTAAGCTGCATCGATTCCTTTTTCAACCATTTTATCGAAACATAAAATAGATCCAGTTTGCAATAAACCACAAAGAATAGTTTGCTCACCCATTAAATCTGATTTTACTTCAGCTACGAAAGATGATCTTAAAACTCCCGCTCTGTGTCCTCCAGTTGCTACAGCATAGGCTTTTGCTTGATCTAAACCAAATCCGTTTGGATCATTTTCTGGGTGAACAGCGATAAGAGTTGGAACTCCAAATCCTCTTTTGTACTCTTCACGCACCTCAGAACCAGGACATTTAGGAGCACACATAATAACAGTGATGTCTTTACGAATTTGCATTCCTTCTTCTACAATGTTGAATCCGTGAGAATAAGCCAAAGTAGATCCTTGTTTCATTAATGGCATAATAGCAGTTACCACAGCTGTGTGCTGTTTGTCTGGTGTAAGGTTACAAACTAGGTCTGCAGTTGGAATCAATTCTTCGTAAGTTCCTACTGTGAAACCATTTTCAGTTGCATTTTTATAAGAAGCTCTTTTTTCTGCAATTGCATCTGCACGCAATGCGTAAGAAATGTCTAAACCAGAATCTCTCATGTTTAAACCTTGATTCAAACCTTGTGCTCCACAACCCACAATTACAACTTTTTTTCCAGCTAATGCTGTAATTCCGTCTGCAAATTCTGATTGCTCCATAAATTCGCAAACTCCTAATTGTTCTAATTGTAATCTAAGTGGTAACGTATTGAAATAATTTGCCATTTTTGTTTTAATATTTAATGAAATGAAATTTAATGATATATATAACTAAGATTGTATTATTTAAAGGTTTCTAGCAAAGCTGAAATCTCCATTTTTTGTTTTGAAACCGATATTCTTCCCGAACGTACAAACTGCATAATTCCGTATGGTTTGAATTTTTCGTATAATTCTTCAATTTCAGAACGTCTTCCTGATTTTGAAATCACGAAGAAATCACGAGAAACCGTTACAATTGTCGACTGGCTTTCTTTGATGATATTCTGAATTTGCTTCTCGTCGAATAACAAACTTGAAGCGATTTTGAATAGCGCATTTTCTAAGAAAATCGTTTCTTCATCTGTATGATAAAATGCTTTTATAACTTCAATTTGTTTTTCAATCTGTCCAACAATATTTTGAACCCATTTTTCTGTCGTATTTACTACGATGATAAATCTTGAAACGTTCTCTATTTCTGATTCTGAAACATTTAGACTTAATATATTAATGTGACGCTTTAAGAATATTCCAGATATTCTATTTAATAAACCCACGTTATTTTCTGAGTATACCGATATGGTAAATGTTTTATCTTCCATGCTGTTTTTTTGTTTGTTTTGTTTCAAGTTTCACGTTTCACGTCTTCAGCAGAACTTGAAACTTGAAACTTGAAACCTGAAACTTTTCCTTAACTTAATCTAATTTCTGATACACAAGCTCCTGTCGGAATCATTGGGAAAACGTTGTTTTCTTTTTCGACTACAACTTCTAAGAAATAAGAATCTTTTGAAGCCAGCATTTCTGCGACGGCTGCATCTAGATCTTCTCTTTGTGTAACTTTTTTAGATTTGATATAATATCCTTCAGCAATTGCAACAAAATTTGGATTAATCATTTTTGTTGAAGCATATCTGTTATCAAAGAATAATTCTTGCCATTGGCGAACCATTCCTAAGAATTCGTTGTTTAAAACCACAATTTTAACAGGAACTTCTGTTTGGAAGATTGTTCCCAATTCCTGAATGGTCATCTGGAAACCTCCATCACCAATAATCGCCACTACTTCACGCTCTGGTTTTCCCATTTTTGCTCCAATTGCAGCAGGCAATGCAAATCCCATTGTTCCTAAACCGCCTGAAGTAATGTTACTTTTTGTCGAATTGAATTTAGCATAACGGCAAGCAAACATTTGGTGCTGACCAACATCTGAAACGATAATCGCGTCTCCTTTTGAATGTTTGTTGATCATTTCAATAGTTTCTCCCATTGAAATTCCTTTTCCATTTGTAGGATTCAATTCTTCTTTTATAACAGAATCAAACTCAACTTTGCTTAATTCTTTAAATTCATTAAGCCAAGCATCGTGAGATTTTGCATCCAATAATGGCAGTAAAGCAGCTAAAGATTCTTTAACATCACTTAAAACGGCTACTTCAGTTTTTACGTTTTTATCAACTTCAGCAGGATCAATTTCGAAATGAACCACTTTTGCCTGTTTTGCATATGTCTTCAAGTTCCCTGTAACACGGTCGTCAAAACGCATTCCGAAAGCAATTAAAACATCACATTCATTCGTAAGCAAGTTTGGCGCGTAGTTTCCGTGCATTCCTAACATTCCAACATTTAGCGGGTGATCTGTTGGCAATGCTGAAAGTCCAAGAATTGTCCATGCAGACGGTATTCCCGCTTTTTCAATTACAGCTTTAAATTCTGCTTCGGCTTGACCCAAGATAATTCCTTGACCAAAAACAATAAGCGGTTTTTTTGCACTATTGATTAAAGCCGCAGCCTCGGCAACTTTATCTAAATTTAATTTTGGAACTGGAACATAACTTCTAATTCCTGTACATTTCTCATAACTAAATTCAAACTCGTCAAATTGAGCATTTTTAGTAATATCAACTAAAACAGGCCCTGGACGACCAGAACGAGCAATGTAAAATGCTTTTGCAATAATTTCAGGAATCTGAGAAGCTTCAGTTACCTGAAAATTCCATTTTGTAACCGGAGTTGAAATTCCGATAATATCTGTTTCCTGAAAAGCATCAGATCCTAATAAATGTCTGCCCACCTGCCCTGTAATGCAAACCAAAGGCGTCGAATCAATTTGAGCATCTGCGATACCCGTAACTAAATTTGTAGCCCCGGGACCAGAAGTAGCAATGGCCACCCCTACTTTTCCTGTAGCTCTTGCATAACCTTGAGCTGCATGCGTGGCACCTTGTTCGTGACGTACTAAAACGTGGTGCAATTGATCTTGAAATTTATATAATTCGTCGTAAACAGGCATTATAGCTCCACCTGGATAACCATAAATTAAATCTACTCCTTCTGCTAATAAACATCTTATAACGGCTTCTGCCCCTGATATTTTCATAGTATATTGTTTTTCAAAAGTCAAACTTCAATTTTAAGTTTTTATTGATATTGAAGATTGCTTTTTGATTTTGTTATTTTTAAAATTAATTGTCGGTTACACATCCTGTTGATGCACTCGAAACCGATTTAGCGTATTTCAGTAAAACCCCTCTGTCAACTTTTAGCTTCGGCTGAACCCAAGCCGCTTTTCTAGCTGCAAATTCTTCGTCAGATATCTTCAGGTCGATTGTATTTTTCACCGCATCGATAGCAATTAAATCTCCATCTTTTACTAGTGCAATACCTCCACCATCATATGCTTCTGGTGTAACGTGTCCTACCACGAAACCGTGCGAACCGCCCGAGAATCTACCGTCTGTAATTAGTGCACAGCTGCTTCCTAATCCAGCACCGATAATGGCAGATGTAGGTTTTAGCATTTCAGGCATTCCCGGACCACCTTTTGGTCCACAACCTCTAATGACGACTACATTACCTGGTTTAATTTTTCCGGCTTGAAGACCTGGAATTACTTCAAATTCACCTTCAAATACAACAGCTGGTCCTTCGAAATATTCCCCTTCTTTACCGCTAATTTTTGCAACAGCTCCTTCAGAAGCAAGATTTCCGTATAAAACTTGGATATTTCCTGTTGGTTTTAACGCTTTTTGAATTTCATGAATAACTTCTTGTCCGTCTTGTAAATCTGGAGTTGAAGCTAAGTTTTCTGCAACTGTTTTTCCTGTCACAGTCAAACAATCTCCGTGAATAAGTCCTACTTTCAATAAGTATTTCATAACTGCAGGAATACCTCCTACTTCATGAATATCTTCCATCATGTATTTTCCACTTGGTTTCATGTCTGCCAATACTGGAGTTCTATCGTTAATAGCTTGGAAATCATCTAAAGTGATGGTAATTCCAACCGAATGCGCCATTGCAATTAAGTGCATAACCGCATTTGTAGAACCACCTAAAACGGCTACAATGGTAATAGCATTTTCAAAAGCCTTGCGAGTCATAATGTCTCTTGGCTTGATATCTTTTTCTAATAATATTTTGATTGCTTTTCCTGCCTCAAGACATTCGTCTCTTTTTTCTTGGCTTAACGCTGGATTAGAAGAGCTATAAGGCAAACTCATTCCTAATGCTTCAATAGCAGAAGACATTGTATTTGCCGTATACATACCACCGCATGCTCCAGCACCTGGACAAGCATTTTGAATTACACCTTTAAAATCTTCTGGAGTGATTTCGCCTTTTACTTTTTTTCCTAAAGCTTCAAAAGCAGAAACAATATTAAGAGATTCTCCTTTCCATTTTCCAGAGTGGATAGAACCTCCGTAAATCATCATAGACGGGCGATTCAACCTTCCCATTGCGATTAATGCACCAGGCATATTTTTATCACAGCCAGGAATTGCGATGATACTGTCATACCATTGCGCACCGGCAACAGTTTCAATAGAATCTGCAATTACATCACGAGAAACCAGTGAGTAACGCATCCCTTCAGTTCCGTTAGAAATACCGTCACTGACACCAATGGTATTAAAAATAAGTCCGACAAGATCTGCATCCCAGACACCTTTTTTAACATCTTGTGCTAAATCATTAAGGTGCATGTTACAAGTGTTACCATCGTAACCCATGCTCACAATACCAACTTGTGCTTTCTTTAAATCTTCTTCAGTTAAACCAATTCCGTACAACATCGCTTGTGCCGCTGGCTGTGTTTGATCTTGTGTGATGGTCTTGCTGTACTTATTTAATTCCATTATTATATTTATTTTTTAATTTTTTGTTCAAAAAAAAACCTTCCAAGTATTTGGAAGGTTTGTAATATAGTCTTTCAATTATATTTATAACATTCCCGATGCAGATGTGTGAATCACATTGACAACAACGACAGAAGTAATAATAATTGAGATTTGCATCCTTTAATTTTTTAGTGTTACAAAAGTAAATAAACTTCAGGAACTAAAAAAATAAAATCTCAACATTTCCGATACTTCTTGTTATTATATTCACATTTTAACAAAAAATATTAAACAATTGTAGATTGTCCAATACTTACATTATCATTATTAAAATACAGCAAATCGTCTTTGCTGAAAATAAAATTAGAAACGAACTCTCCTACTTCGTTTGTTCCGAATTTTGAATCTGGTTTTAAATCAACCGTAACTACTTTATATTCAATTGCTTTTTCTACCGCTTTATAGATTACGTGAGCTTCTTTAGTTAATCCAAAATGCTCTAACAAAAGCGCTGCCGCTAAAATTGAAGCAATCGGATTGGCTATGTTTTTTCCTTTTGCCTGCGGATATGATCCGTGAATTGGTTCAAACAACGCATTTTTTTCTCCTATAGATATGGATGGCAATAAGCCGATAGATCCTGTAATTACACTTGCTTCATCAGAAAGAATATCTCCGAACAAATTCTCCGTCAAAATCACATCAAATTGTTTCGGATTCAAAATCAATTGCATTGCTGCATTGTCGACAAATAGAAAATCAAGTTTAACATCTGGATAATCTTCGCTCACTTTCTGAACTACTTTTCTCCATAATCTCGAAGTTTCCAAAACATTGGCTTTATCTACCATTGTTAGCTTTTTGCGCCTTTTTTGTGCCGATTTAAAAGCTAAATGTGCAATTCTTGTAATTTCTTCTTCTGAATATTCACATAAATCTGAAGCATGTGTTCCTTCTTCATTAAGTGTTTTAGTTCCAAAATAGGCTCCACCTGTTAATTCTCTAAAAATGGTAAAATCAGCTCCTTCAATAATTTCTCTTTTTAAAGGAGAAGCTTCAATTAAGGCTTTATAAGGTTTTATAGGACGAATATTAGCAAACAATCCTAATTCTTTTCGCAGTTTTAACAATCCTTGTTCTGGACGAACTTTTGCATTTGGGTTGTTATCATATTTAGGGTCTCCAATTGCACCAAGCAACACTGCATCTGTATTTAAGCACAGATTCAAAGTTTGCTCTGGTAAAGGGCTTCCCGTTTTATCGATCGCAACCGCTCCCATCAGCGCTTCTTCAAAAACAAATTCATGATTATACACTTCGCCAATGGCGTACAAAGCTTTCTTAGCCTGTAAAATTACTTCAGGCCCAATTCCATCTCCTGGTAAAACTGCAATTTTTAAATTCATAATCTCTCGCTCTTTATGTCTTTAAATCCTTATTGTTCCTAATTTATTTTTGAAATATTAACTTCTTATTAATTCGCCTTCTATTTTAGAAGCTTCAATAATTTGGTGAATATCTGCGTCTACAACTTCCTTTTTAATGTCAGCGAATTTCAAGAATTCGATATAAACGATATCCAATTGTGTTTTTGTTAATTCGTAACCTACTTTTTTAGCACGGTAAGCCAAAGCTGCTCTTCCGCTTCTTGCAGTCAAAATGATTGAAGATTCATTCACACCCACATCCAACGGATCCATGATCTCATAAGTTGCTCTGTTTTTAATAACTCCATCTTGGTGAATTCCAGAACTGTGTGCAAATGCATTTGCTCCGACAATCGCTTTATTTGGCTGTACAATCATTCCCATACTTTCTGAAACTAAACGGCTCATTTCGTTTAATTCTCTTGTATTGATGTTTGTATCTAAATTTAAGTAAGGGTGTTGTTTGAAAATCATTACCACTTCTTCAAGAGCTGTATTTCCTGCTCTTTCTCCAATACCGTTAATAGTACATTCAATTTGTCTTGCACCATTAATAGCTCCAGAAATTGAGTTTGCAGTTGCCATTCCTAAATCATTATGGCAGTGGCAAGAAAGGATTACGTTTTCGATTCCTTTTACGTTTTCCTTTAAATATTTAATTTTTGCTCCGTACTCTTCTGGAAGACAATATCCAGTAGTATCAGGAATATTCAATACCGTTGCTCCAGATTTGATAACTTCTTCACAAACTTTAGCCAAGAACGCATTATCTGTTCTACCAGCATCTTCGGCGTAGAATTCAACATCTTCTACATACGTTTTTGCGTGTGCTACAGCGAATTTTGCTCTTGCAATAATATCTTCAGGCGTAGTATTTAATTTGTGGAGTATATGAGATTCCGAAGTTCCGATTCCAGTATGGATTCTAGGTTTCTTAGCATGCTTTAAAGCAGCTGCAGCAACATCAATGTCATTTTTTACGGCTCTTGTCAATCCGCAGACGGTTGCATTTTCTACAATTTTACAAATCTCAGAGACCGATAAAAAATCGCCTGGACTTGACACAGGAAAGCCTGCTTCGATAATGTCAACTCCCATTTTGTCTAGTCGTTCTGCGATAACTAATTTTTGCTTAGTATCTAACTTGCATCCTGGAACTTGTTCACCATCTCGCAATGTGGTGTCAAAAATTTGAACTTTCTCTCTATTCATATTCATTTATTTAATGTAATTTCACATCTTGATAACAAATATATATTGTACAATTGCAGTACGAAATTCATTTTAATGAAATTATACTGTTTATAAAACGATTTATACCTATTTAAATACTTTATTATCAACACGTTACATTATTATTTTTTACAATGGCTAACCATCAAAAAGATTTCTTATTTGTTCTAATCAAATCACTTTCGAAATCAGAAAAAAGGCAGTTCAAAATTTTTGCAAGCCGATTAGAAACGAGTTCAAATACAAAATTTATCGAATTATTCAACATTTTAGATAAATCTGAAGTTTATGATGAAAAACTCATTCTGAAAAGCGGTGTTATCCAAAAAGTTCAGTTATCTAACTTAAAATCATACTTATACAAACAGATTTTAGTGAGTATAAGATTAAATATTCCTAGCCAAAACATTCGTTATCAGCTTCGCGAGCAGATGGATTTTGCTGTAATTCTTTATAATAAAGGATTGTACAAACAGAGTTTGAAAATTTTGGACAAAACCAAACAGCAGGCTCTGGATAATGATGAAAAATATATGGCCTATGAAATTGTAGAGTTCGAAAAATTGATCGAATCGCAATATATTACGCGAAGTATTCAAGGTCGAGCCGACGAGTTGGTGGTTCAAGCAAAAGAATTGAATTATAGAAATACGATTTCAAGTAAACTTTCGAATTTATCGCTTCAGTTATACGGTATCATGCTAAAAACGGGCTACGTAAAAAGTGATGCCGAATATAAATATATAGACGACTATTTTAATCGACATATTTCAAAATTGGATGAAAGTAAATTTGGCTTTCGAGAAAAATACTGGTTTTACAATGCCAATTTATGGCGAAGTTTCTTGGTTCAGGACTTTTTAGCGAGCTATAAATTTGCGTATAAATGGGTACAGCTTTTCTACGATAATCCAAATATGATTTATCTGAATCCTGTGTTTTTCTTAAAAGGAAATCATTATTTCTTGGAATCGCTTTATATGTTAAAGTATAAATCGAATTTCAAGAAGTATTTGAATCGTCTGGAAGAAACAATTGCAGATCCGAAATTCCCTGTAAATGACAACCTTGCATCACTATCATTTCTTTATGTGTACAATAATAAATTAAATCTGCATATTTTGGAAGGAACTTTCGCGGAAAGCGAATATTTAATTCCTGAGATTTTAAGCAAATTAAAAATACATAGCGAACATCTTGATGAGCATCACGAAATGTTGTTTTTCTATAAAATTGCTTCTATTTATTTTGGTAACGAAAAATATAATGAATGCATCAATTATTTAGATAAAATCATCAACAACAAGAACTTGACGATGCGAGAAGATCTAATGTGTTTCGCGAGATTATTATCTCTTATTGCACATTATGAGCTTGGAAAAGATTATTATTTGGAAAATCATTTGAAGAGCACGTATAAGTTTTTATTGAAAATGAATGACTTGCACGAGGTTCAAAAGGAAATCATTAAGTTTTTAAGAAACTTAAACAACTTCTACCCTGCTGATATTAAAAAGGAATTTAAAAAAATGCATACTCGTTTTGTTGAACTTGAAAAAATCACTTACGAAAAAAGAGCTTTCTTATATCTGGATATTATATCATGGTTGGAAAGTAAAATAGAAAACCGAAAAATCGCTGATATTATAAAGGAAAAAGCGAAATTGAATAATCGATAAGGTTTTTAAATTCCAATTTTTTATCCCGATCCCGAAACTTCGGGACGGGATCAAATTCCAATAAAAAGCCTTGAAAATTCAAGGCTTTTGTCATTTCGACGAAGGAGAAATCTCCACGAGAAACTCTACAAAAATTGATTATAGATTGTCGAGCTACTTGCGGAGATTTCTCCTTGCGTCGAAATGAACTGTGTTTAAAATCAAATTTATCTTTAATTATTTTGCAAATAATATTCATTTTTTGAAGCTAAAGCAAAAGCCTGTTTGAGCAGTT
>Ga0209281_1000245_pt1 | contig 109870 bp, 106 predicted proteins | sample MedtruBG_FD_187514 | JGI IMG/M metagenome (GOLD analysis project Ga0209281, IMG submission 187514) | Root nodule microbial communities of legume samples collected from California, USA - Medicago truncatula BG (SPAdes) (version 2) | ecosystem: Host-associated > Plants > Roots > Nodule | place...
TTCCCGATCGCAAAAGCAAGATCAAAAGATCGCAGCCTTCGGCAGCTCCTACAGGGGAACGCGTACACCACCATACAACGAGGTCGAGCGTTAGCTCGCCTCGCGGTGCTGTTGCGGTGCACGCCCCTCGAGAGGCCGAGCGCAGGTTCTGCGCAGTGGGCAAAAGCGTTTGGTTACTTGGCGCTTTTCCAGGTAACCCGCTGTAAAAGCGGAACCATAGGAGGCCGTTACCGCAGAAATGGATATGTACACCACCAATAAAATACTCCAGCCAGGAGGCCGCCATCGCCAGCAAGCCGTCTCCTACAGGTATCGGTGTTCCCCGGAATTGCGTGAGCCAAAAAAAAGGCGTCCCGAAGGACGCCAAAAGATTCACCTTTTACCAAAGGAGCAAGGAGCTTCTAAAGGTGAATAGGGGCAGTGCCAGGTTAGAGAACGGCCAACGGATACTCGACAATCAGCCGGACTTCATCCAGGTCCGATTCGAACGCTGTGGCGCGGGTAGTGGCCTGGCGCAGGCGCAGCGACAGATCTTTCAGCGAGCCGGTCTGCACCACGTATTTGACTTCGAAGTCGCGCTCCCAACGTTTCTGATCGGTCAAAGGGTTGCCATCGGCATCGCGGCGCATGTACACCGAGTTGGCGTTGGAATAGTCGGCTTCGCTGCCACGGGCGTAACGGGTCATGAACGACAGGCCCGGAACGCCGTAGGTGGTCATGTCGAGGTCGTAGCGCGCCATCCAGGAGCGCTCCTTGGGCGCGTTGAAATCGCTGTACTGGATGGAGTTGTCGAGGAAGATCGAATCGGACTGACGCAGATAATCGAAGTCGTCGTTGCCGTTGTTTTGCTGGTGCGACAGCGCAATGGAGTGCGCTCCCAGTTTTACACCCACCCGACCGCTCCAGATATTGTTGTCGAACTCGCCGAGTAGTTGTTTCCCTTCGTCTACCGCCTTGTAATAGTTCAGACCACCAAACAGCGACAGGTCGTCCGTCAGCGGGTAAGTCCAGGCGGTACCTGCGTAGTACTGATTCCAGACATCCTTGAGGCGGCTGGAGTACAGGCTGAAGCTGAGGTTTTTGTTCAGTTCATAGTCGCCGCCAAAGTAGGCGATCCAGGGTGAATTGACCGGGCCGCCATAGAAGGTTTCGAAATTCTCGTTCATGTCGCTGGAAACCGGCTGGCTCATCGCGTGCAGGCGTCCGCCCTGTACCGTCAACCCGTCGATACTGCTGTTGGTCGCGGTGATGCCCTGGAAGCTTTCGGGCAACAGCCTGGAATCTCCCGCTGCGACGACCGGGGTGGACGGGAACACATCGCCGACTTTTATCTCCGTGTCGAAGGCGCGCACTTTGGCGGCGCCACCGATCTTGGTGTATTCGCCCTGCGCCTCGCCGTCACTATTGACTGGCAGCATGTCGAAGGAGCTTCGGCCACCGTTGCGACCGTCGCCGGTATCGAGTTTCACGCCGATCATCGCAAATGCATCGACGCCCACCCCGACGGTGCCTTGGGTGTACCCGGATTCGAATTTGCTGATGATCGCGTGCGCCCAGGTTTCGGAGTATCCATTGCCGGTGGGGCTGGACTGGCCTTTGCGGTAATCACGATTGAAGTAGAAATTGCGGTTGAGCACCGTCAGGCTGCTGCCCTCGATAAAGCCCTCGGCCTTATCTTGCGCAAACACCATGGACGGTCCGGAGACGACCGCCACCGCTAAAGCGGCCATCGACATTTTTAAATTGTTAACCATTTATCACTCCTGGGGTTCGGCAGAACGGGAACGTGCGTCGGCGTGGGTTTTATTGTTCGACGGAGAAGGCCCGCCGGCATGGTCGCCGAGTGACATCGTTGCAAGCTGCGGATAACGCCAAGGTGATGGGGGAATTACAATTTCGTCATGTGGGCAGGCGGACTCAGTAAGGCAAGACAAAATCCCCCAAACGCAAAAACGGCACCCGAAGGTGCCGTCTTTTGGTGGTATCTCTTGATCCAGACAAAGCTCAAGAGATCGAGTCCTCCGGGCAGACTGTTCGGCTACCGCTGATTCAGTCTCGGGCAACACGCTTGAGCGCATATCGCACAGCCTTGAGCATGGAGGGGGCGAACGCGTTGTGCCCGGCATACAGCAGTCGGCAATCAAGATTCAAACGCTGTCGTAGCCAGCGCACACTGGCCATGCCGAAGGCGTCCCTGACTCCCTGCATCAGCAAAGTGTTTCTATCCAGGGTCAACTCTTCGTTGGCTGGTGTGAAGCAGTATTGCTGCATGTGGTAATGCAGCTCCAGGCGTATGGCGCGAATGGCTTCGTCGTCGACGAAATCCTCAAGGGTGTTCCGGCCAATGGATTGTCCTGTCTGTTGCAAAAGGGCTTGTAACCATTGAATGGCCGCGTGGCGCTGCTGTAGCGGACAGCCCTCGCAGAGTATCCGGAAGATGTCGCGTAGGGAATGGCTTGCATGGCAGCCAGTGAGTGTCGACAGTCCGTGGTTAAGCATTTGTTCGTAGGCACTGACATTATCGGCGAAAGGCACGAAAACCGAGACCAGTGTGGTTTTCAGCAGGGTGTCGCGATAGCGCTGCTGGTACTGAATTGCCAGCCAGCTGCCCCAGGAAACCCCCAGCAGACTGATTTTTTCGAAGTCCAGATGCTGACGTAACCCATCGATGTCTTCTACTGACAGTCCGCAGGTGTTATCGCGGAGCTCGCCATGGGGGAGGGAGCGTCCACACCCGCGTTGATCGAAGAGAACGACGTCGAAGCACTCCAGGTCGAAAAACTCAAGGTGTTCATGCCGGCAGCGACCGCCTGGGCCGCCGTGGAGGAAAAATACCGGTTCGGCTCCCGGTGTTCCGTGACGCTCCCAATACAGTTGATGGCCGTCGCCGGTTGGGTAGTATCCGTTTGTTTGGAGAGTGCCGGTCATGAAGTCGGGACCAGCAAGCGATAGAACTGGAACAGTTCTGTCTGGCCGGAGCGTGCCGCCACGCTGGACAACAAATGCAGGTGGTACTGCTGGGCCAGCCAGGGTACAGGAATCAGAACAGGGGTATGACCGAAGATCAGGAGGTTGCCGCCGGGCTTTACGCAGTGCACCAGGGAGCGGAAAGCGGTGTGAGCGTCGCTGCGGGTCAGAACTTCGGCATTAAGAAATCGAAGGATAAGGACGTCGCATTGAATGCCGGAAATGGCGGCGTCGCTGGAGTCGAGCAGGCGAAATTCGACTGGCGATGTCACGTGGCGGTTTTTTGCATACGCAATCATCGAGGCCGAGCGATCGGATGCCAGAAAGCGATAGTCGGTGAGTTCCCGGGCCAGATGGGATATGAACTCGCCGGTGGAGCAGGCCGGGTCATAAATTACTTGCCCCTTCATTGGCATTGTCTTGAGCAGCTGGACGCAATGGTCGCGAAAATGCGCTTCGTCTGCGTTCAGTTGTGTGGCGAGGACCTCGTTGCACTGCCAGAACTCGTCAGGACAGACCGCTTCCTGATTCGAGTCGTCACATAACGGAAACGGGAAGTTAACCTCGCTATCAGATAGCGCCAGTGCGGTGTCGAAGGCCTTGGTTTTTTCAGCCAGGGTCGCTGTTCGAAAGTAAATTGATACACCTTCGTTACTCCACTGCCACTGGACGAGAGGCCCAAGCAACATGAAAGGGGTGAGCACACTGCTCAGGTGCAACCGCTGGTGTGCGTCACGTTGCAGGGTCTTTCGGCCAACCCAGTCACGACCTTTCACTCGTAGAAAAAATAGATGATTCAGGCTGGCGCCCGCAGGCTCGACGTAGCAACCCATGGTACCGGATTGGATGACGTGCCTGGCCAAGCCTTGAGCCAATGCCACCTCTCGGTCGGGAGTAACCACCGTTGGAGTATTCATGCGCATGTCGCCTGCCGGTTTTTTTCCAGGCGTCGACCCCGGGACTGGGGGATAACAACATTGCCGCTGGAAACAATGAAAAAGCGCTCCAGACCGGGAATGACTACGTTGACCAGTGTGGTGCCCAAAGCTGTTTGATGAAGAGTAGTTACACCTAATGTCCGTCCGTGACGTTGCAGGTCTTGCAGCAACTGGGAGATTTGCTCGGTCAATGGTCGTTCATCCCACGCGTCGGGCAGCACCACGCTATGTTGGGGAGACAGTAGCGACGGGGTATGGAACTGCGAGCAGCGCAACAGACGGGGAAAGCGCTGCAAATGTCGCTGTGCATTGATCAGGTGTTGCCGATATTGCGACTGCGACTGCGACACGGCGTGATGCAGTTGTACCAGTTCGGTCAGCGCACGCCAGGCACCATGCCGTGGGTCAAGGGAACAACCCGTACCGTACAGGCTGATGTGGGTGTCTGGCGTTGCTGGGAAAGCCAGGAATGTTCGTGCCTGGAATTCATTGCTGATTTCCAGCAACACGATTTCTGCGCCAATCTCCCTTTCGGCATCGGTCCACAAACGGCCGAGGATATCGCTTTGACGCAGGCGTGCAACCCGTCGCAGAGGTGGATGATTTTCATAATAAAAGTGGTTCAGCAAAAATAAAGAAACGGCATCCCGTTCAATGCATTCGTTGGTGGCATGGAGTAATGCTTCGTTGTAACTCGCTCCGATCGCCGTACCACTGTTACTTGAATATCGGCGCAGGGCACAATAGTTGGCATTATCCTGTTCAAATGCCCGCTCTGGATAACCTGGCAGAGTCAGTGCTATCGGGTAGTGAAAGTGAGTGTCTTGCAAGGGGCATTTATAAGTTCGGCAAGCGATCCAGGTGTCTTTTTGGTCGCAAACAAGCTGCAGTACTGAGTCATCGTTAAAAAGCTTTGTTTCCGTAAAGTATTGCGCAGTTGCAAAGTGAATGTCTTTAGCGCTCAGATCTTCCGTCCAATAGTGCTCGAGGGCTTCATAGAGTGCGCCGATCCGAGCCTGGTCCGGATAGCCTTTGCCGGCGCCACAGATTGGTTCATGCGTGTTGCTGCCGAGACTGGCCAACACCGAGACAACTTTACGTCCTAGTGTGCGGATGCTGGGTTCGAGCCCCAAAAAGCGCAGTTCGGCGAGAATGCGCTTTTGTGCCTCGTCCGCTGACAGTTCCCGTTCGGCAATCCTTGTCCTGTCCATTGTTTTTCCTCGTGGGAACGGGGGAACCTGTCCCCCGTTCGTATTGTTACTCGACGTCTTGTTCTACAAGTTCCGCCAATTCAGCTTCGGTCAATTGCAATGCTTCGATCTGCTCAGGCGTAGGTGTTTCCTGTTGCTCGAGATCCGTGATTTTGTTGGCATTCCAGCCGCTGACCATATAACCCATTGGGAAGTTTCCTTTGATTAGAAATGGAGTGTGCTGTTTTCAGCACGAGTCGAATCTATAATCAAAGGGGTATTTGGGTCAAAAGTGTGCAGATGTTGCAGTTCTTGGCTGTCGGCGCCGATGAAATATGTACACATCAATTTTGGTTTGTTATTTGTTTTCCAATAGATGTCGTCGCATTTCAAGAGTTGAATGCAGAGAGGCAGGGGCTTGCGTGGGGGGCGATAAACGAAAGTGGATACTTATATATTCGGATTCCCGGTATATCCGGGCGCCGCTTTCCAGGTTTTGTAGTCGTTGTGTGTCGGATCTTTCAGAAAGAGGTGGATCAAAAATGACGCTGGGAGAAACTGGCCGGTTTTCGGCTGGTGCGTATGGTGAGTTTTCCTATAGCGATCGAAAAACTCTCACACATCCGACGGCAGGGGAGGCTCTGAACTATTTTTCAGGCGCCAATGCAAACGGCACCCGAAGGTGCCGTTTGTGTTTTCTACCGAGTGTCGCTTAAGCGATCAACCCACCAGGCCCGATTGCTGAACCAGGTTCAGCAGCGGTTGTGGGTAGACGCCGAGGAAGAACGCGACCAGGGCGATGGCCAGCAGCATCACGCCACCTGCCTTCTGTTCCCAGTGCAGTTGCGCATCGACGCGACGCAGGTTCGGTTCGATCAGGTACAGGGTGACCATCACGCGCAGGTAGTAGAAGACGCCAATGGCGCTGCCCAGTACCAGCGAGCCGACCAGCCACCACTGATGGGACTCGACACCGGTGGCGATGATGTAGAACTTGCCGATGAAGCCCGCGGTCAGCGGGATACCGGCCAGGGACAGCATCATCACGGTCAGGACGGCGGTCAGGTACGGACGGCGCCAGAACAGGCCGCGGTATTCGTACAGGGCGTCCGCGTCACGGCCTTTGTACGGCGAGGACATCAGGGTGATCACACCGAAAGCACCGAGGCTGGTGATCACGTAGGTGACCAGGTACACGCCGATGGCTTCCACGGCCAGGCCCTTGCTCGCCACCAGGGCGATCAGCAGGTAACCGAAGTGGGCGATGGACGAGTAACCCAGCAGACGCTTGAGGTTGCTCTGGGTCAGTGCCAGCAGGTTACCGAACAGGATCGACGCGATGGCAATGATGGTCAGCACGTCGCTCAGGACGCCGCTGCTGGCAGCTGGCGAGATCTGGAACAGACGCACCATCACGGCGAACACAGCCACTTTGGAAGCGGTCGCCAGGAACGCTGCGACCGGCGCCGGAGCACCCTCGTAAACGTCCGGAGTCCAGAGGTGGAACGGCACCAGCGACAGCTTGAACGCCAGGCCGATCAGCATCATGCCCAGGCCCAGTTGTGCCAGCGAGCTTGGCAGGCCGGTAGCCGCCAGTGCCTGACCGATGCCGACGAAGCTCAGGGAGCCGGAGTCAGCGTAGAGCAGGGCCATGCCGAACAACAGGAACGCGGAACCGGCCGCCGACAGCACCATGTACTTGATGCCGGCTTCCAGCGAGCGCTTGTTGAAGAAGGCATAAGCCACCAGACCGTAGACCGGCACCGACAGCAGTTCCAGACCGATGAACAACCCGGCCAGGTGCTGCGCGCTGACCAGAACCAGGCCACCGGCGGCGGCCATCAGGATCAGCAGGTACAGTTCTTCACGGTTGCCCGGGTAACCCGTGCCGCCATCGCCGAGGTAGGCGTGGGCGAGGGTGACACAGGCGAGGGTGGCGACCAGGATCAGCGCCATGTACAGACAGGCGAAGCTGTCGATCTGCAGCAAGGGCGTCACGGCCAGGGGCGCGACTTTCAAGGCAGGCAGGATCGACAACAGTGCCAGGTTCAAACCCGCCACGGAAATCAGGAAGGTCTGCGAGTGGTTGCGGCGCCAGGCGATCGCCAGCATCACCACGATGATCGTGGCGCTGGTGATCAACAGCGGCGCTAGCGCGATAAAGTGTTGGGTCGTGAATTCCATAGCGCTCTTACCGGGCCGAAGCGAGTTGAGTGAAGGCGGTGCCGAGCCACTGCTGCACGCCATGCATCGTCGCGGCAGAGGTATCGAGGAACGGTTGTGGGTACACGCCGATGTAGATCAGCAGTGCGGCCAGACCGACCACCATGATCATTTCGCGACCGTCCATGCCATGCAGCACCGCGTCCGATTTGGCCGGGCCGAAGTACGCACGGTGGATCATGATCAGCGAGTAGACCGAACCGAACACCAGGCCGGACGTCGCGATGATGGTCACCCATGGGGCGATCGGGAAGGTGCCGATCAGGATCAGGAACTCACCGACGAAGTTACCGGTACCCGGCAAGCCCAGGGATGCCGCTGCAAAGAACAGGCTGAGGGCCGGCAGGTAAGCGATCTTCGACCACAGGCCACCCATTTCACGCATGTCGCGGGTGTGGGTGCGCTCGTACAGCTGACCGGAGAGGATAAAGAGTGCCGCGGCCGACAGACCGTGAGCCAGCATCTGCATCACCGCGCCCTGCAGCGCCAGTTGGCTGCCGGAGTAGATGCCGATCAGTACGAAGCCCATGTGGGAAACGGACGAGAAGGCAATCAGACGCTTGATGTCGGTTTGCGCGAACGCCAGGAACGCACCGTAGAAGATCCCGATCAGGCCCAGGGCCATCGCAAACGGCGCGAACTCGGCCGAAGCATTCGGGAACAGCGGCAGGGCGAAGCGCAGCAGGCCGTAGGCAGCGGTCTTCAGCAAGATACCGGCGAGGTCGACGGAACCTGCGGTCGGCGCCTGGGCGTGAGCATCAGGCAACCAGGAGTGGAACGGCACGACCGGCAGCTTGACCGCGAAGGCGATGAAGAAGCCGAGCATCAGGATGTACTCGGTGGTCATCGACATCTTGGTCTTCAACAGGTCGGCGTAGTTGAAGGTAATCACGCCGGTGTCGTTGAAGTTGACCAGTACCAGGCCCAGGATCGCCACCAGCATGATCAGGCCGGAAGCCTGAGTGAAGATGAAGAACTTGGTCGCCGCGTAGATCCGGGTTTTCTTGCCGTCCGAAGAACTGTGACCCCAGAGCGCGATGAGGAAGTACATCGGCACCAGCATCATTTCCCAGAAGAAGAAGAACATGAACAGGTCGAGGGCGAGGAACACGCCGACGACACCGCCCAGGATCCACATCAGGTTCAGGTGGAAGAAGCCCACGTGACGCTGGATTTCTTTCCACGAGCAGAGTACCGAGAGCACACCCAGCAGACCGGTCAGCATGATCATCAACAGCGACAGGCCGTCGAGGGCCAGGTGCACGTTGATGCCGAAGCGCTGGATCCAGACTTGCTTGAACTCAAGCGCCCAAGTCGGATCGGCGCCAGGCTTTGGTGCAAATGAATAATCACCGTTGGCCCACAGCCAGAGGCCTAGGGAGAGCAACAGGGACATGGTGATCAGCGCAATCCAGCGGGGGAGGGTGGCGCCGAAGCGCTCACCCATCCAGCACAGCAGGCCGCCGATGAAGGGGATCAGGATTAGCCAAGGCAGAATCATGACGGGTTCGTTTCCTTTCGCAAATTCGCAAGGTTCATATCAGACCGCTACCAGCACGACGGCGCCGATTACCAGCACGGCACCAGCAGCCATCGAGGCGGCGTACCAACGCAGTTGACCGGTCTCGGTACGGCTCAGGGCGGTGTGACCGCCTTTGGCCATGCGCGGGATCAGACCGATGGTCTGGTCGAGCGGGTCTTTGCGCAGGATGTGGCTGATCGCCAGGTACGGCTTGACGAACAGTTTGTCGTAGATCCAGTCGAAGCCCCAGGCAGCGAACCACCAGGCCGAGAGGAAACGGCCGATGCCGCTGTTGGCGACGGCGGTGACGAAGCGACGCTTGCCGAGGAACAGCAGCGCGGCCAGCAGGATACCGGCCAGGGCGATGGCGCCCGAGGCGATTTCCAGGCTGTGCTTGGCTTCGCCGCCGGCATGGCCGACGCTTTGCGGCAGCACGCCGTGCAGCGGTGGAACGATCATCGCGCCGATGAAGGTCGACAATACGATCAGCACCGACAGTGGCAGCCAGTGCGCAATGCCATGACCGGCGTGGGCTTCGGTCTTCACTTCACCGTGGAACGCGATGAAGATCAGGCGGAAGGTGTATAGCGAAGTCATGAACGCACCGACCAGACCGGCGTAGAGCAGACCGTTGTTGCCGCTGGCGAAGGCTTCCCAGAGGATTTCGTCCTTGGAGTAGAAGCCTGCGGTTACCAGTGGCAGGGCCGCCAGGGCCGCGCCGCCGACGATGAAGCTGGCGTAGGCCAGTGGCAGTTTCTTCCACAGACCACCCATCTTGAAGATGTTCTGCTCGTGGTGGCAGGCAACGATCACCGCACCGGACGCAAGGAACAGCAGGGCCTTGAAGAAGGCGTGGGTCATCAGGTGGAAGATCGCGCCGTCCCAGGCACCAACGCCCAGGGCCAGGAACATGTAGCCGATCTGGCTCATGGTCGAATAGGCGAGGATACGCTTGATGTCGGTCTGGACCAGGGCTGCGAAACCTGCGAGAACCAGAGTCACACCGCCAACGATGCCCACCAGGTGCAGGATTTCCGGCGCCAGGGTGAACAGGCCGTGGGTACGGGCAATCAGGTAGACGCCCGCGGTCACCATGGTTGCAGCGTGGATCAGTGCCGAAACCGGAGTCGGGCCGGCCATCGCGTCCGCCAGCCAGGTTTGCAGCGGCAACTGCGCGGATTTACCGACAGCGCCACCGAGCAGCATCAGGGTGGCCATGACCATCCAGAAGTCGCCGGACTGGAATTTCTGTGGAGCCAGCACCAGCAGTTCCTGAACGTTCAGCGTGCCCAGTTGGGCAAACAGAATGAACAGGCCGATGGCCATGAACACATCACCGATACGGGTCACGATGAAGGCCTTGAGTGCGGCGTTACCGTTGTTGCGGTTGCTGTAGTAGAAACCGATCAACAGGTACGAGCACAGGCCCACGCCTTCCCAGCCGAAGTACAGGAACAACAGGTTATCGCCCAGCACCAGGAACAGCATGCTGGCGATAAACAGGTTGGTGTAGGCGAAGAAGCGCGAGTAGCCGTCTTCACCGCGCATGTACCAGGACGCGAACAGGTGGATCAGGAAGCCGACGCCGACGACCACACCGAGCATGGTCAGCGACAGGCCGTCCAGATACAGGGCGAAGTTCGGCGTGAAGCCTTCCACCGCCATCCACTGCCACAACACCTGGGTGTAGTGGCCGCCTTCCGGCGGGGCGACGTTGAATTGCCAGATCACGTAGGCGGTAACGATCGCAGACAGACCGATGGAGCCCACGCCGATCAGCGCGGCCAGGTTTTCCGAAATGCGGCCGCGTGAGAACGACAGCAGCAGGAAACCAATGAGAGGGAATACGAAAGTCAGAAAGAGTAGGTTCATCCGCGCATCTCACTGGCAGCGTCGATATCGAGCGTGTGGAAGCGGCGATACAGTTGCAGCAGGATCGCCAGGCCAATACTGGCCTCGGCGGCTGCGAGGCTGATCACCAGGATGAACATGATCTGTCCATCCGGCTGCGCCCAGCGGCTACCGGCAACGATGAACGCCAGCGCGGAGGCATTCATCATGACCTCCAGGCTCATCAGCACGAAAAGGATGTTGCGGCGGACCATCAGGCCGACCAGACCGAGGCAGAACAGGATGCCGGCGACCGCCAGACCATGCTCCATGGGGATAGCAGGCATCGTCATTGCTCCTTGGCTTCGTTGCGGCCCAAGTGGAACGCCGTGACAGCTGCGGCGAGCAGCAGCATCGAGGCGAGTTCGACCACCAGCAGGTAAGGACCGAACAGGCTGATGCCCACGGCCTTGGCGTCTACGGTGGTGTGGCCGATGGCTTCACCGGTCTGGTGGGAGAACAGCACGTACAGCAGTTCCACCAGCAGCAGCGCGGCGAGGAGGACCGGGCCGCCCCAGATACCGGGCTTGAGCCAGACGCGCTCTTGCTGAACCGAGGCCGGGCCCAGGTTCAGCATCATCACCACGAACACGAACAGCACCATGATGGCGCCAGCGTAGGCGATCACTTCCAGGACACCGGCAAACGGTGCGCCGAGGGCGAAGAACGTCATGGCCACGGCGATCAGCGAAATGATCAGGTAGAGCAGGGCATGCACAGGGTTGGTGTTGGTGATCACGCGAAGCGTGGACACCACAGCGATACCCGATGCGAAATAGAAAGCGAATTCCATCTTTCTTCCTTAAGGCAGCAAGCTCTTCACGTTGATCGGCTGGGCTTCATTCTGCGCGGAGCCTTTCGGCTTCCCGGCAATCGCCATACCTGCAACACGATAGAAGTTGTAATCAGGGTTTTTGCCGGGGCCGGAGATCAGCAGATCTTCTTTCTCGTAAACCAGGTCCTGACGTTTGAACTCGGCCATTTCGAAATCCGGTGTCAGCTGGATCGCGGTGGTCGGGCAGGCTTCCTCGCAGAGGCCGCAGAAAATGCAGCGCGAGAAGTTGATGCGGAAGAAGTCCGGGTACCAGCGACCGTCTTCGGTTTCAGCTTTCTGCAGCGAGATGCAACCGACCGGGCACGCCACGGCGCACAGGTTGCAGGCTACACATCGCTCTTCGCCGTCGGGGTCGCGGGTCAGGACGATACGGCCACGGTAGCGCGGCGGCAGGTAGACCGGTTCTTCCGGGTACTGCAGCGTGTCGCGCTTGCGGAAGGCGTGGCCGAAAATCATCACCAGGCTGCGAAGCTGGGTGTAGAAGCCATGCACGATGTCAAATATGTACTTCATGATTCTCTATCCTCACTGAGCCGCGACGGCGGGCGTGTTGAGCAACACGATCGCAGCGGTCACCAGCATGTTGACGAGGGTCAGCGGCAAGCAGAACTTCCAGCTGAAATCCATCACTTGGTCATACCGTGGGCGCGGAATCGAGGCGCGCAACAGAATGAAGATCATGATGAAGAACGCGGTTTTCAGTGCGAACCAGATGAACGGGATCTGCGGCAGGATGCCGAACGGACCGTGCCAGCCACCGAAGAACAAGGTCACCAGCAGCGCCGAGATCAGCACGATGCCGATGTACTCGCCGACGAAGAACATGCCCCATTTCATGCCGGCGTATTCAATGTGGTAACCGTCAGCCAGTTCCTGTTCCGCTTCCGGCTGGTCGAACGGGTGACGGTGAGTCACGGCCACGCCAGCGATGAAGAAGGTCAGGAAACCGAAGATCTGTGGAATGATGAACCACAGGTTCTGCGCTTGATATTCAACGATGTCGCGCATGTTGAACGAGCCGACCTGGATCACGATGCCCATCAGCGACAGGCCCATGAACACTTCGTACGACACGGTCTGCGCCGAGGCACGCAAGCTGCCCAGCAGGGCGAACTTGTTGTTGCTCGACCAGCCGGCGAACAGCACCGCGTAGACCGACAGGCCAGCCATGGCGAAGAAGAACAGGATGCCGATGTTGATGTCCGCCACGCCCCAGGTCGGGGTGATCGGGATGATCGCGAAGGCAATCAGCAGGGCGCTCATGGCCACGACTGGTGCCAGGGTGAAGATCATCTTGTCGGCGAATGGAGGCGTCCAGTCTTCCTTGAAGAACATCTTGATCATGTCGGCGGCGATCTGGAACGCGCCGAACGGACCGACGCGGTTCGGACCGTAACGGTCCTGCCAGAGGGCGAGCAAACGACGCTCGACCCAGCTCAGCAGTGCGCCGCAAACCACCACGGCGAGCAGAATCACCACGGCCTTGAGGACCGCGATGATCACATCGATCACTTCAGGAGTGAACAAGGTCATTGAGCTGCCTCCTGCAGACCGTCAACGGATTTACCGAAAATTGCTGGCGGAATGCCGGCGATGCCCGCAGGCAGTGCCACCAGGCCAGCGCCCAGCTCTTCGTTGATACGCAGCGGCAGACGCAGGGTCTGGCCAGCCACGTTCAGGCTCAGCATGGCACCGTCGTTGACGCCCAGGCGGTCGGCTTCGGACTTGGCCAGTGCAACATAAGCAGCCGGAATGCGTTCCTGAACCGGAGCGGCTTTCGAAGAGTTCTCTTCGCTGCCGAACAGATGGAAGAACGGCACGGCCTGCCAGGTACCAGGAGCTGGGTTGAACGCACGCGGCGCGCTGGCGAACCAGTTCAGCGAGTCACCGGTGCTTTCGATCAGGCGGGTGCCCGGGTCGCCAGCGCGGATGTGACCACCGACTTCGTCCTGGAACTTGTTCCAGGCTTGCGGCGAGTTCCAGCCCGGGGACCAGGCGAATGGCACTTGCTGACGCGGTTCGACCGAGCCTGAGTAACCTTCCATCGAGAAGTTGAACGCGGTGTCGTTATCCTGGGAAGTACGCGGTTCGTGCACGCTGATGTCGGCGCGCATGGCAGTACGACCGGAGTAACGCAGCGGTTCGCGGGCCAGTTTCATGCCCTTGATGCGGAACGCGGCGGACGGCGCGGCATCGACGATGCGGTTCAGGATCGAAGTGCTCGAAGCGACGGCTGCGGTGGCGTGGTCCAGTTGGGTCCAGTCGATCGGCTGGTTCAACAGGGTTGCGCGCAGGGCATGCAGCCAGCGCCAGCCTTCGTGAACCAGGATGCTCGCGTCCATGTACTTCGGATCGAAGACCTGGAAGAAGCGCTGGGCGCGGCCTTCCTGGCTGACCAGGGTACCGTCGCCTTCAGCGAAGCTGGCGGCTGGCAGAACCAGGTGCGCGCGATCGCTGGTGGCAGTCTTCTGATGGTCGGCCACGATCAGCACTTTGGCGGCGGTCAGGGCAGCATCGACCTTGGCCTTGTCGGTACGGGTGTACAGATCGTTTTCCAGCACGACGATGGCGTCGGCTTTACCATCGATCACCGCTTGCAGCGCGGCGTCAACCGATTCGCCACCGAGCATGGCCAGGCCGAGGCTGTTGGCCTCTGGCACGATCAGGCTGATGGAACCGTTCTTCTCGCGCAGCTTCAAGGCTTTGGCGATGTTCGCGGCGGCTTCGATCAGGGCTTTGGAGCCCAGGGAAGTGCCGGCGATGATCAGCGGACGCTTGGCTGCGAGCAGGGCGTCGGCGATGCGCTTGGCCAGTTCGAGGGCTTCAGCGTCCAGGCCTTCAACGGCCGGAGCGCTGGCGTCGAGGGCGTGAGCCACGGCGAAACCGATGCGGGCCAGGTCGTCTGGAGCGGCGTGAACGCACTCTTCGGCGATGTCGTCGAGCTTGGTTTCAGCCAGGCTGGCGATGAACAGCGGGTTCAGCGCGTGCTGACCGATGTTCTTCACGGCGGCGTCGAGCCAAGGCTGGACGCGCATGGCGTCGGCCATGTCTTCGGCCTTGCCCTTGACCGATTGACGCAGGGACAGGGCCATGCGCGCAGCCGTCTGGGTCAGGTCTTCACCGAGGACGAACACGGCGTCGTGGTCTTCGATGTCGCGCATGTTCGGCACTGGCAGCGGGCTGTCTTTGAGCACTTGCAGGACCAGGCGGATGCGCTCCAGCTCGGCAGCTTCGATACCCGAGTAGAAGTGCTCGGCGCCGACCAGTTCGCGCAACGCGTAGTTGCTTTCGAGGCTGGCACGTGGCGAACCGATACCGACGATGTTGCGACCGCGCAGCAGGTCGGCGGCTTTATCCAGCGCTTCGTCGAGGCTCAGCTTGGTGCCGTTGGCCAGCAGCGGCTGGCGTGGGCGGTCTTCGCGGTTGACGTAGCCATAGCCGAAACGGCCACGGTCGCACAGGAAGTACTGGTTCACCGAACCGTTGAAACGGTTTTCGATACGACGCAGTTCGCCGTAACGTTCGCCCGGGGAGATGTTGCAACCGCTGGAGCAACCATGGCAGATGCTCGGCGAGAACTGCATGTCCCATTTGCGGTTGTAGCGCTCGGAGTGAGTCTTGTCGGTGAACACACCGGTCGGGCAGACCTCGGTGAGGTTGCCGGAGAACTCGCTTTCCAGGGTGCCGTCTTCTACACGTCCGAAGTACACGTTGTCGTGGGCGCCAAACACACCGAGGTCGGTGCCGCCAGCGTAGTCTTTATAGAAGCGCACGCAGCGGTAGCAAGCGATGCAGCGGTTCATCTCGTGGGAAATGAACGGGCCCAGTTGCTGGTTCTGGTGGGTACGCTTGGTGAAGCGGTAACGGCGCTCGTTGTGGCCGGTCATTACCGTCATGTCTTGCAGGTGGCAGTGACCGCCTTCCTCACAGACCGGGCAGTCGTGGGGGTGGTTGGTCATCAACCATTCAACAACACTGGCGCGGAAGGCCTTGGATTCTTCATCTTCGATGGAGATCCAGGTGTTGTCGGTGGCAGGGGTCATGCAGGACATGACGATACGACCACGGGTGTCGTTCTCGTCGGTGTACTGCTTGACCGCGCACTGGCGACAAGCGCCAACGCTGCCGAGGGCAGGGTGCCAGCAGAAATACGGAATATCGAGGCCCAGAGACAGACATGCCTGTAACAGGTTGTCTGCCCCATCGACTTCGAGCGCTTTGCCGTCTACGTGGATAGTGGCCATGGTTCAAAGTTCTTCGTTGGCCCGGTGTCAGCGGGCGTGGCTAATGGAATCTTGTTATCCGCGTGAATCAACACAGCCGTTAAAGGCGTCATCACACGAAAAGCGAAGGGCACGGACCCTTCGCTTTTTTAAGCGTTTACGCGCCGACTACGATCGGCCTTGCCAGGGGCGGGACGGCGGCGCTGACAGGCGCGATACCGGCTTCGAACTCTGGACGGAAGTATTTGATTGCGCTGCCCAACGGCTCCACGGCGCCCGGTGCGTGAGCACAGAAGGTCTTGCCTGGGCCGAGGAAGCCGACCAGACCCAGCAGGGTCTCGATGTCGCCTGGCTGGCCTTCACCGTTCTCGATGGCCATCAGGAGCTTGACGCTCCATGGCAAGCCATCGCGGCACGGGGTGCAGAAGCCACAGGACTCGCGGGCGAAGAACTGCTCCATGTTGCGCAGCAGGGACACCATGTTGACGCTGTCGTCCACCGCCATGGCCAGGCCGGTACCCATACGGGTGCCCACCTTGGCGATGCCGCCGGCATACATTTGTGCGTCCAGGTGTTCCGGCAACAGGAAGCCGGTACCGGCGCCGCCAGGCTGCCAGCACTTGAGCTTGTAACCGTCGCGCATGCCGCCGGCGTAGTCTTCGAACAGCTCGCGACCGGTGACGCCGAACGGCAGCTCCCACAGGCCCGGGTTCTTGACCTTGCCGGAGAAGCCCATGAGCTTGGTGCCCATGTCTTCGCTGCCTTCGCGAGCCAACGATTTGTACCAGTCCACGCCGTCGGCGATGATCGCCGGCACGTTGCACAGGGTCTCGACGTTGTTCACGCAAGTCGGCTTGCCCCACACGCCTACGGCGGCAGGGAAGGGCGGCTTGGAGCGCGGGTTGGCGCGGCGGCCTTCCAGGGAGTTGATCAATGCGGTTTCTTCACCGCAGATGTAACGCCCGGCGCCGGTGTGGACGAACAGCTCGAAATCGAAGCCGCTGCCCAGAATGTTCTTGCCCAGCAGGCCCGCTGCCTTGGCTTCTTCCACGGCACGGTTGAGGTGCTTGGCGGCGGTGGTGTACTCGCCACGCAGGAAGATGTAGCCACGGTAGGTTTTCAGTGCGCGGGCACTGATCAGCATGCCTTCGATCAGCAGATGGGGCAGTTGCTCCATCAGCATGCGGTCTTTCCAGGTGTTGGGCTCCATTTCATCCGCGTTGCACAGCAGGTAGCGGATGTTGATGGATTCGTCCTTGGGCATCAGGCCCCACTTCACGCCAGTGGGGAAGCCTGCACCGCCGCGACCCTTGAGGCCGGAATCCTTCACGGTCTGGACGATGTCGTCTTGAGCCATGTCGGCGAAGGCCTTGCGCGCAGCGGCGTAACCGTTCTTGGCCTGGTACTCGTCGAGCCATACGGCTTCGCCGTCGTCACGCAGGCGCCAGGTGAGCGGGTGAGTCTCGGCCGAACGCTTGATGCGGTTGGCCGGACCGAAGGAAGTCAGGGTCATACGTAGCCCTCGAGCAATTTGGCAACGCCTGCTGGCTGCACATCACCGAACGTGTCGTCGTCGATCATCAACGCCGGCGCCTTGTCGCAGTTGCCGAGGCAGCAGACCGGCAGCAGGGTGAAACGACCGTCGGCGGTGGTCTGACCCAGGCCGATGCCGAGCTTGCTCTGGATTTCGCTGACCACGGACTCGTGGCCGCCGATGTAGCAGACCATGCTGTCGCAGACGCGAATGATGTGACGGCCAACCGGCTGACGGAAGATCTGGCTATAGAAAGTAGCCACGCCTTCAACGTCGCTGGCCGGGATGCCGAGGATCTCGCCGATGGCGTACAAGGCGCCGTCCGGCACCCAGCCACGTTCCTTCTGGACGATCTTCAGGGCTTCGATCGACGCCGCGCGCGGGTCTTCGTAGTGATGCAGCTCGTGCTCGATGGCCGAGCGCTCGGTTTCACTCAAGGTGAAACGGTCTGTCTGGATAAGCGTGCTGTTCATGCTTAGCGGTCCACGTCGGCCATAACGAAATCGATACTACCCAGGTACGCAATCAAGTCCGCGACCATGCTGCCTTTGATCACCGAAGGGATCTGCTGCAGGTGCGGGAAGCTTGGGGTACGAATCCGGGTGCGGTAGCTCATGGTGCCGCCATCGCTCGTCAGGTAATAACTGTTGATGCCCTTGGTCGCTTCGATCATCTGGAAGGATTCGTTGGCCGGCATGACCGGGCCCCACGATACTTGCAGGAAGTGCGTGATCAAGGTTTCGATGTGCTGCAGGGTGCGCTCTTTCGGTGGCGGCGTGGTCAGCGGGTGATCCGCCTTGTACGGGCCTTCCGGCATGTTGCGCAGGCACTGGTCGATGATCTTGATGCTCTGGCGCATCTCCTCGACACGCACGATGCAGCGGTCGTAGGCATCGCCATTGGCGGCCAGCGGCACTTCGAATTCGAAGTTCTCGTAGCCCGAGTACGGACGCGCTTTACGCAGGTCGAAATCGCAGCCGGTCGAACGCAGGCCGGCACCGGTGACGCCCCATTCCAGGGCCTCTTTGGTGTTGTAGGCGGCAACGCCGATGGTCCGGCCACGCAGGATGCTGTTGTCCAGTGCGGCTTTCTGATATTCGTCCAGACGCTTGGGCATCCACTCGACGAAGTCTTTAACCAGTTTTTCCCAGCCCCGCGGCAGGTCGTGGGCGACGCCACCGATGCGGTACCAGGCCGGGTGCAGGCGGAAACCGGTAATGGCCTCGATCACCGTGTACGCCTTCTGGCGGTCGGTGAAGGTGAAGAACACCGGGGTCATGGCGCCGACGTCCTGGATGTAGGTACCCAGGAACAGCAGGTGGCTGGTGATCCGGAAGAACTCGGCCATCATGATGCGGATGACGTCGACCTTCTCCGGCACCTTGATGCCGGCCAGCTTCTCGACCGAGAGCACGTACGGCAGGTTGTTCATCACGCCGCCGAGGTAGTCGATACGGTCGGTGTACGGGATGAAGCTGTGCCAGGACTGACGCTCGGCCATCTTCTCGGCACCACGATGGTGGTAACCGACGTCCGGTACGCAGTCGACGATTTCTTCACCGTCCAGCTGCAGGATGATACGGAACGCACCGTGCGCGGACGGGTGGTTCGGGCCGAGGTTGAGGAACATGTAGTCCTCGTTCGGGCCGGAACGCTTCATACCCCAGTCTTCCGGCTTGAAGCGCGCGGACTCTTCCTCGAGTTGCTGCTTGGCCAGGTTCAGGGTGAACGGGTCGAACTCGGTGGCACGGGCCGGGAAGTCCTTGCGCAGCGGGTGACCTTCCCAGGTCGGCGGCATCATGATGCGCGACAGGTGAGGGTGACCTTTGAAGTCGATGCCGAACATGTCCCAGACTTCACGCTCGTACCAGTTGGCGTTCGGCCAGATGCTGGTGACGGTCGGCAAGCTGAGGTCGCTCTCGGACAAGGCGACCTTGATCATTACGTCACTATTACGTTCGATCGACATCAAGTGATAGAACACGGAGAAGTCGGCGCCGCTCGGCAGCCCTTGACGCTTGGTGCGCAGACGCTCGTCCACGCCGTGCAGGTCATAGAGCATGACGTATGGCTTGGGCAGGTTACGCAGGAAGCCCAGGACTTCGACGAGTTTGGCGCGGGCAACCCAAAGCACCGGCATGCCGGTGCGGGTCGGCTGGGCGGTGAACGCCTCCGGGCCAAAACGGTTGTTCAGTTCGACGACCACATCCTGGTCGTCTGCCTTGTAAGGCGGGATGTACAGAGCACTGCCTGTAGTCATGGTTATTTTATCGCTTTCGGTCAACGTAAAGAATGAAGCCAGGTTCTTGTTCTATTAAAGAAGCAGGTCTGGATCAGACTTCGTCGGGGCTGCGCAGGTTGGTTACCTGAATACGCTGTTCGCGGCGCTTTTCCTTTTCGGAAGGCATCTCGGCGCGATACACGCCTTGATCACCAACGACCCAGGAAAGTGGACGACGCTCCTGGCCAATCGACTCCTGCAACAGCATCAAGCCTTGCAGGAAAGCCTCAGGGCGGGGCGGGCAGCCAGGCACGTAGACGTCCACGGGCAGGAACTTGTCCACCCCTTGAACGACGGAGTAGATGTCGTACATGCCACCGGAGTTGGCGCACGAACCCATGGAAATGACCCATTTAGGTTCGAGCATTTGCTCGTAGAGACGCTGAATGATCGGCGCCATCTTGATGAAGCAGGTACCGGCGATAACCATGAAATCCGCCTGGCGCGGCGATGCCCGGATAACCTCGGCGCCAAAGCGCGCGATGTCGTGGGGCGCCGTGAAGGCGGTGGTCATTTCCACGTAGCAGCACGAAAGACCGAAGTTATACGGCCACAGGGAGTTCTTGCGCCCCCAGTTGATCGTGCCGTTAAGCACGTCTTCGAGCTTGCCCATGAAAATGTTTTTGTGGACTTGATCTTCTAACGGATCGGAAACGGTTTCCCGCTGGCCAATCGGATACTGCTCGTTAGGAGCATCGGGGTCGATCCTGGTGAGATTGTATTGCATTGCCAAAGCCTCATTGTTTCAGCTTCGCTTGCCGCTTGCGCCGAGCTTCCGGAGCCCAGTCAAGGGCGCCCACTCGGAATAGGTAGACAAGACCTGCCAACAGAATTGCTATGAAAACGAGAGCTTCGACGAATCCGGTCCAGCCGCTTTCGCGGACGGACACAGACCATGCAAAGAGAAAGAGGGCTTCAATATCGAAGATCACGAACAACATCGCGACCAGATAGAATTTGGCTGAGAGCCGCAAGCGGGCGCCACCTGTAGGTAGCATGCCGGACTCGAACGGTTCGTTTTTGCTGCGGCCCCAGGCTTTTGACCCGAGGAGGCTGGAGACGCCCAGCATGAAGGCACAGAGGCCGACGACGCCTAGAAGGAAAATGGCAAAGCCCCAGTTATGGGCCATGAGTCCTGTCGCTTCGGGCATGCTGGTAATCCTTAACAGAGAGCAAAGGTCTCTGAGCTTGAAAAGAAACAAAAGCAGTGACGATATGTCGCAGCAATCAATCCCGCTGATTTTATGGCTAAACACCCGGCAAGTAAAATTCCTATAGCGAAATTTATTATAGGAATAAGGACATAGCGAGCCTCAAAAGCCCTGTGGCCCTTGGCCCGTGGGCATTAGCCGGCATTTCGTCAATTATGTTTTGTAGGGAATGTAACGAACATAGTTGATGCTAAATGATAATCAATATTGTTTGTGGTGGTTTTTAAACTGTTTATTCCGCAAGTGCGCAGAAAGTTGCCTTATATGCGCGTTACGTAGGAGCTGACGAGTGAAACGAGGCTGCGATCTTTTGATCTTGCCTTTGAAAGATCGCAGCCTCGTTTCACTCGTCAGCTCCTACAGGGGGGGGGCGGTGTTTGGGAAAACGCGCACAAAAAAACGCCCCGAACCAGTCGGGGCGTCAGATGTGCAGCGCTGCGGTTAGCTTTCTATTCGGCCCGCAGCGGCTGATGTTTCAGGCGAAGCAGATCAGTGGAACTGTTCTTCTTCGGTCGAACCGGTCAGTGCGGTTACCGAGGACGAGCCACCCTGGATCACGGTGGTCATGTCGTCGAAGTAGCCGGTGCCCACTTCCTGCTGGTGAGCCACGAAGGTGTAGCCCTTCGAAGCGTCAGCGAATTCCTGCTCTTGCAGCTTCACATAGGCAGTCATGTCGTTGCGGGCGTAGTCGTGCGCCAGGTTGAACATGCTGTGCCACATGTTGTGAATGCCGGCCAGGGTGATGAACTGGTGCTTGTAACCCATGGCGGACAGTTCGCGCTGGAACTTGGCGATGGTCGCGTCGTCCAGGTTTTTCTTCCAGTTGAAGGAAGGCGAGCAGTTGTACGACAGCAGTTGGTCCGGGTATTCCTTTTTGATCGCTTCGGCGAAGCGACGAGCTTCGTCCAGGTCCGGCTTGGCGGTTTCGCACCAGATCAGGTCGGCGTACGGAGCGTAGGCCAGGCCGCGAGCGATGGCCTGGTCCAGACCGGCGCGCACTTTGTAGAAGCCTTCCTGGGTACGTTCGCCAGTCACGAATGGCTGGTCGTACGGGTCGCAGTCCGAAGTCAGCAGGTCAGCTGCGTTAGCGTCGGTACGGGCCAGGATGATGGTCGGAGTACCGGCAACGTCAGCAGCCAGGCGGGCAGCGGTCAGCTTCTGTACGGCTTCCTGGGTAGGAACCAGTACCTTGCCGCCCATGTGGCCGCATTTTTTCACGGAAGCCAGTTGGTCTTCGAAGTGAACGCCGGCGGCGCCTGCTTCGATCATGCTCTTCATCAGCTCGTAAGCGTTCAGTACGCCGCCGAAACCGGCTTCGGCGTCAGCAACGATTGGCGCGAAGTAGTCGATGTAGCCGTCGTCGCCCGGGTTCTTGCCGGCTTTCCACTGGATCTGGTCGGCACGACGGAACGAGTTGTTGATGCGCTTGACCACGGTTGGAACCGAGTCCACCGGGTACAGCGACTGGTCCGGGTACATCGATTCGGCGGAGTTGTTGTCCGCAGCCACTTGCCAGCCAGACAGGTAGATCGCCTGGATGCCGGCCTTGACTTGTTGTACAGCCTGGCCGCCGGTCAGGGCGCCCATGCAGTTGACGAAATCTTTCTCAGGACGGAAGGCTGGCTTGGCACCCTGGGTCACCAGGTTCCACAGCTTCTCGGCGCCCATTTTTGCAAAGGTGTGCTCAGGTTGAACCGAGCCACGCAGGCGGACGACGTCAGCAGCGGAGTAAGTGCGTGTCACGCCTTTCCAGCGCGGGTTTTCAGCCCAGTCTTTTTCGAGGGCTGCAATTTGCTGTTCGCGTGTCAGTGCCATGGGAGATAAACCTCGTCGCGTCTTTATGAAAAGTTGTTCTGCGGTGGAAAATTCCTGCGCTCGCTGACCAGAAGCTTAAGCGGTCAAGTCGGGTTCGGCGGGGAGGGCGACGGGATGAGCGATCGGCTCGAGGGGAAGTGAGCAGGTAAAGGCGAACTGCGGGCGCATTCGGGCGTCGTGGGCCTTGGTGCGAACATCAGTGTGGTGCCGGGTTACCTATTACGCTTCCGTCCCTCGGGACAACTTCGTTCCAGTCGACAACCTCGTCAAACACACCTTGTGGGCGGTACAGACACGAAGCGGTTCGCGGGGTAGGTGCGAACATCGCTTCGAAGGCCCTTGCCAGGGCCTCTGATTAGCGGGAGCGAGGCCATCATGCCTTTGCTTTTTTGGCTCGTCAAACGTTTTGTAGTGCTTTTTTTCAGGCACTACATCTTTGGTCTAATACGACTCGTCAGTCAGTTTTTGGTGCTTTAGTCCAGGGTGTCGACTTTCACCCGCAATGTCATGTCGTTGCGGCTCTGGGTCGAGTAGCTGCGGGTCTGGCCCTGTTTGTCGGCCTGGGTCTGGCCGTTGACCCCGGCCAGCAGGATCCACTCACCGAGGTGGCCGGTGACGGTTGTGTCGGTGCTTTGTACGTTCACTACATCAGGACGTTCCTGGCTCATGCGGTCACGGTTGGTGCTGATCGACAGGTGAACGATGTCGCCGGTGACGTTTGCCGTGACGTAGAAGCCCTGGGTGACGTTGCGGTATTCGGTCTGGCTGCGCAGGTCGCCGTAGGAGTCGGTCTGCGAACTGGTCAGCGGCACGCTCTGGCCGACCTGGATCAGCGCCGGTGCGCCTTCGCTGGCCTGCACTTGCTGGATGCCGCCGTCGCGGCTGTCGGTGCTGTAGTTGATGATGCGGGCCTGGCTTGGCTTGGCGCCGTTCACCGAATGACCCTGGTCACCCTGGAAGTTGTTGTCGCTGGTGTCGACGGTGATCAGCAGGCGCTTGGGTGCGGTGTCGAGTTGCGAAAGAAGGGCTTTAAGTTCGTCGATCTTGCGCTGATCGGCGTTGACGATGAGTTGATTGCCGTAGGCGCTGACCTGTCCGTCCTTGCCGATGAAGTCCTGCGCCACCGGCAGCAGGTCGGCGCTGGTGTGGTACTTGAGGGGCACAATTTCTGTGGCTGCCATCACCGAAAAACTGCAACCGAGCAGCAAGGTGGTGAGCAGGGTGCGTAGGGACATGTCCGTTATCTCCGCGTTCTGAAGCTTGATATTGCCAGTTTGTCGGCCTGGCGTGGCGCTAGTTGAATCGTAGACAGCAAAACGCCCCGGCATCGTGCGATGTCGGGGCGTTTTGTGGCGTGCTTTCTGGCCTCTTCGCGAGCACCTCGGTCTCAGGCCGAATGGCGGACCATGTCCACATGCGGAATCCCGGCTTCAAGGAACTCCTCACTGACCAGGTGAAAGCCCAGGCGCTCATAGAATGCCGTGGCTTGTACCTGAGCGCTGAGCATCTGCTGCTTGAGTCCGCGCTCTTCGGCCTCTGCGATGACCGCTTGCATCAGTGCATCACCGACTTTCAGGCCGCGCCAGTCCTTGAGTACCGACACCCGGCCGACGTGGCCGTCGGGCAGCAGGCGGGCGGTGCCGATTGGAAAGTCGCCTTCGTAAGCGAGGAAATGCACTGCATCAATGTCATCGGCGTCCCATTCCAGTTCTGGCGGAACGGATTGCTCGGCGACGAACACCGTCTCACGAATGCGCCGGATCTCGGCGTTGTCCTTCTGCCAGTCTGCGACACGTACGTGAATCTTATTCATCGGCAAACCCCAGGCTTCCTTGCTTGACCAGTTCGCACAGCAGGCCACGACCGTCTTCGTCGCTTAGCCAGTCGCCAAGGTTGTCGGCGTGCAGCGCGTCGGCGGCGCAGATCATCTTCAGCAGTTCGCGCAGTTTGCCCGGCAGGTAACGGCTTTGGCCGCTGGCGAACAGCAGCAGGTCGTCATCGACTTCAGACCACGCCAGGCGTGCGCTCGGGTTGCGAATCAGGATCGCGCCTTGTTCCAGGGCGGACATGAAGTCTTCTTCTTCGACCTCTTCCGGGCCCACCACCAGTTCCGGGTAGCGTGGCTCGGTCATGAACTGGCCGAACCAGGTCAGCAGCAGGCGCTCGTCGCTCATGTGCTCGGCCAGCAAGCCTTTGAGGCGGTCGAGTGCGTCACGCTGGATCTGGTGAGGGTCGGCAGTCGGCAAGGCGTCGGCGTCGGTGTAGCGTTCTTCGTCCGACAGGAACTGGCTGAGGAAGTCGGTGAAGTGGGTCAGCACTTCAGCGGCGCTCGGTGCGCGGAAGCCGACCGAGTAGGTCATGCATTCATCAACGGCAACGCCGCAATGGGCCAGGCGCGGTGGCAGGTAGAGCATGTCGCCCGGTTCCAGCACCCATTCATCGGTGGCTTCGAATTCGGAGAGGATGCGCAGGTCGGCGTGGGTCAGCATCGGGCTCTCGGTGTTGCACATCTGGCCGATCTTCCAGTTGCGCTTGCCGTGGCCTTGCAGCAGGAACACGTCGTAGTTGTCGAAGTGCGGACCGACGCTGCCACCCGGTGCGGCGTAGCTGATCATCACGTCGTCGATGCGCCAGCTTGGCAGAAAGCGGAAATTTTCCAGCAGTTCGCTGACTTCCGGGACGAACTGATCCACGGCTTGAACCAGCAGGGTCCAGTCAGTTTCAGGCAGCTTGCTGAATTCATCTTCGGCGAACGGGCCGCGACGCAGTTCCCACGGACGCTCGCCATTCTCGATGATCAGTCGCGATTCGACTTCTTCTTCCAGCGCCAGGCCGGCCAATTCGTCGGCGTCGATCGGGCTTTCGAAATCAGGAATGGCCTGACGGATCAGCAGCGGCTTTTTCTGCCAGTAGTCGCGCAGGAATTCCCGTGCCGTGATGCCGCCCAGAAGTTGAAGAGGAATATCAGGATTCATGTGTAACCTATTGAAAAAATGCACTTTTCAGACGGGAATAAAAACGCCCGGCGCGGCCGGGCGTCTTATAAAGGGTCTAGCGGTCGATCAGATGCGCTTGGCTTGTTCTACAGCGTTGCCGATGTAGTTGGCCGGGGTGAGCAATTTCAACTCGGCCTTGGCGGCGGCTGGCATGTCCAGGCCGTCGATGAAAGTCTGCAGCGCTTCTGGGCTGATGCCCTTGCCGCGGGTCAGTTCTTTCAGCTTTTCGTACGGGTTTTCGATGTTGTAGCGACGCATCACGGTCTGGATCGGCTCGGCCAATACTTCCCAGCAGGCGTCCAGGTCAGCGGCAATCTTCTGCTCGTTGAGCTCAAGCTTGCTGATGCCCTTGAGGCTGGCTTCGTACGCGATCACGCTGTGGGCGAAGCCGACACCGAGGTTGCGCAGTACGGTGGAGTCGGTCAGGTCGCGCTGCCAGCGGGAGATCGGCAGCTTGCTCGCCAGGTGCTGGAACAACGCGTTGGCGATACCCAGATTGCCTTCGGAGTTTTCGAAGTCGATCGGGTTGACCTTGTGTGGCATGGTCGACGAACCGATTTCGCCAGCGATGGTGCGCTGTTTGAAATAACCCAGGGAGATGTAGCCCCAGATGTCGCGGTCGAAGTCGATCAGGATGGTGTTGAAACGGGCGATCGCGTCGAACAGCTCGGCAATGTAGTCGTGCGGTTCGATCTGCGTGGTGTACGGGTTGAAGCCCAGGCCCAATTCGTCTTCGATGAAGGCGCGGGCGTTGGCTTCCCAGTCGATCTCAGGGTAGGCCGACAGGTGGGCGTTGTAGTTGCCGACCGCGCCGTTGATCTTGCCCAGCAGCGGAACGGCAGCGACTTGAGCGATCTGGCGCTCCAGGCGGTAAACCACGTTCGCCAGTTCTTTGCCCAGGGTGGTCGGCGAGGCCGGCTGACCGTGGGTGCGCGACAGCATCGGCACGTCGGCGAAGCGGATCGCCAGTTCGCGGATGGCGTTGGCGGTCTGGCGCATCAGCGGCAGCATCACGTCATCGCGGCCTTCGCGCAGCATCAGGGCGTGGGACAGGTTGTTGATGTCCTCGCTGGTGCAGGCAAAGTGGATGAACTCGCTGACCTTGGCCAGTTCCGGCAGCTTGGCCGCTTGCTCTTTGAGCAGGTATTCGATGGCCTTGACGTCGTGGTTGGTGGTGCGCTCGATCTCTTTGACGCGCTCGGCGTGCTCCAGAGAGAAGTTTTCCGCCAGGGTGTTGAGCACAGCGTTGGCTTCGGCGGAGAACGCCGGCACTTCACTGATGGCAGGGTGAGCGGCCAGGCGCTGGAGCCAGCGCACTTCAACCAGGACGCGGGCACGGATCAGGCCGTACTCGCTGAAAATTGGGCGCAGGGCCTGGGTTTTGCCGGCGTAGCGGCCGTCAACAGGGGAAACCGCAGTGAGCGAAGAAAGCTGCATGGGGTGTTCTCGGACAGTCGGGCAACGAAATGGGGCGCGTATCATACATGAAAAAATCCGCCGGTCCGTCGCCAACTGACCGGCGTATTACGCGTATTGCTGAGTTCGTGTCTGTCGATGCGGGTTATTCGTTACGCATCAAGGGGTAAAGCTCTTTGAGCAATTTGCGGCGACTGATCACCAGCTGCCAGCGATGACCGCCCAATTGCCGCCAAAGGCGCGCCGAACGAATGCCGGCCAGCAGCAGGGCACGAATTTTCGAGGCATTGCTCGGTTGTTGCAGGTTGCGCATGTCGCCGTGTACCTGGATGCGTTGGCGCAGGGTGCTCAGGGTGTCCTGATACAGCGCGCCGCAGGCGGCGACCACGTTTTCGTGGGCCGGGCCGAAGTGTTCGACCTGGGACTGGATCTGCGGCAGGCGCTTGCCGATCACGTCGAGCATGTCGTTGCGCTTGGCCAGCTGGCGCTCAAGGCCGAGCATGGCCAGGGCATAACGCAATGGCTCGCGCTGCAGGGCACTTGGGTCGCGCTCGAGGGCGCCGATCAGTGCGCGGTAGCCTTCACGCAGGTTGATGTCGTCGCCGCCGTAGACTTCCAGGGTGTCCTTGGGGTCGCGGATCAGCAGGCTGCCGAGCATGCAGGTCAGGCCGGCTTCGTTGGTCTGGCCGGTCTTGGCGATCCTGTCCACCAGCACCGCGGCGAGAAACACGCCGCCCAGTGCCGTCAGTTGCTCCTGAATCGGGTTCATAGGGCCTGGCCCTTGCTCGTCCACGGCTCGGCTACTTCAATCACGCCGCCGCCGAGGCAGATTTCACCGTCGTAGAACACCACGGACTGGCCTGGGGTGACCGCGCGCTGCGGATCATCGAAGGTCGCGCGATAACCGGTGGCGGTTTTTTCCAGGGTGCACGGCTGGTCGCTCTGGCGATAACGAACCTTGGCGGTCAGCTTGCGTGGCTGGCTCAGGTCGACCGGGTTGACCCAGTAGATATCGGAAGCGAGCAGGGCGCGGGAGAACAGCCACGGGTGATCATTGCCCTGGCCAACGATCAGCTCGTTGTGTTCCAGGTCCTTGATCAGCACGTACCACGGCTCATCGCTGGCGTCTTTCAGGCCGCCAATACCCAGGCCCTGACGCTGACCGATGGTGTGGTACATCAGGCCGTGGTGGCGGCCGATGATTTCACCTTCGGTGGTTTTGATCTCGCCCGGTTGCGCCGGCAGGTACTGCTTGAGGAAATCGCTGAAGCGGCGTTCGCCGATAAAGCAGATCCCGGTGGAGTCCTTTTTCTTCGCGGTCGCCAGCTCGTATTTCTCGGCAATGGCGCGCACTTGCGGTTTTTCCAGTTCGCCGACCGGGAACAGGGTCTTGGCGATCTGTTCACCGCCGACGGCGTGCAGGAAGTAGCTCTGGTCCTTGTTCGGGTCCAGGCCCTTGAGCAGTTCGGTGCGGCCATCGATGTCGCGGCGACGCACGTAGTGACCGGTGGCGATCAGGTCGGCGCCAAGCACCATGGCGTAGTCGAGGAACGCCTTGAACTTGATTTCGCGGTTGCACAGGATGTCCGGGTTCGGCGTGCGTCCGGCCTTGTATTCGGCCAGGAAATGCTCGAACACGTTGTCCCAGTACTCGGCGGCGAAGTTGGCGGTGTGCAGCTTGATGCCAATCTTGTCGCACACGGCCTGGGCGTCCGCCAGGTCATCCATGGCGGTGCAATATTCCGTTCCATCGTCTTCTTCCCAGTTCTTCATGAACAGGCCTTCCACCTCATAGCCTTGCTCGATCAGCAGAAGGGCGGAAACGGAAGAGTCCACGCCGCCGGACATGCCGACAATGACGCGCTTCTTTTGTGTGTCAGAAGGGGCTGGATCACGCATAGGGATTCAATGAGTGTCTTGAAAAAGGACGCGATTCTATCAGGCTCGGGCCTGCATGGCTAAAGAGAAGGTCGGATCAATTCGAGGTCGAAGTGTTGGCCTGCCAGATAGTCGTCGATGCAACGGATGATCAGCTCGCTGCGCCAGTTGTCGCGTTGCTCGATTAATTCCTCGCGGGTCAACCACTTGGCGCCGACGATGCCGTCGTCCAGTTGATAATCCGGGTGGTGTTTCAGTGGTTTGGCGATAAAGCAGACCCGCTGGTAGGTCACGCCGTTGCTCGGGGCGGTATACAGATAAATCCCCAGCACGCCGGTGGGCTCGACGTCCCAGCCGGTTTCCTCGAGGGTTTCGCGCACGGCGGCTTCAATCAGGGTCTCGTTCGGGTCCAGATGACCTGCAGGCTGGTTGAGCACGTTGCGACCGGCCTTGTGTTCTTCGACCATCAGGAAGCGGCCGTTGTCCTCGACGATAGTGGCGACGGTGATGTGGGGTTTCCAGTCCATGGGTTTTCCTCGGTAAGGTCTTCGGTGTATTCGAAATTGCCAAGATCGCAGCCTTCGGCAGCTCCTACAAGGATCGGTGTAGGAGCTGCCGAAGGCTGCGATCTTTTGATCTTCGCCAGAAACACAAACCCCGGCACAAGGCCGGGGTTTGTGGTGTTCCCTTACAACCTTAAACCAGCGCAGCAACTGCCGCGTTGAAGGTCGCGCTTGGGCGCATGGCCTTGCTGATCAGCTCGGCGTCGGCGTGGTAGTAGCCGCCGATGTCCACTGGCTTGCCCTGGACGGCGTTGAGTTCGGCAACGATGGTCGCCTCGTTCTCGGTCAGGGTCTTGGCCAGGGTCGCGAACTGCGCTTGCAGTGCAGCGTCTTCGGTCTGGGCAGCCAGGGCCTGGGCCCAGTACAGCGCCAGGTAGAAGTGGCTGCCGCGGTTGTCGATGTTGCCGACTTTGCGCGATGGCGACTTGTTGTTGTCCAGGAACTGGCCGGTGGCCTGGTCCAGGGTCTTGGCCAGGACCAGCGCCTTTGGATTGTTGTAGGTCACGCCCAGGTGTTCCAGGGACGCGGCCAGGGCCAGGAATTCACCCAGCGAATCCCAGCGCAGGAAGTTCTCTTCCAGCAGCTGCTGAACGTGCTTCGGAGCCGAGCCGCCAGCGCCGGTTTCGAACAGGCCACCGCCGTTCATCAGCGGCACGATCGACAGCATCTTGGCGCTGGTGCCCAGTTCCATGATCGGGAACAGGTCGGTCAGGTAGTCGCGCAGTACGTTGCCGGTCACCGAGATGGTGTCCTTGCCGGCGCGGGTGCGCTGCAGGGTGTACTTCATTGCGTCGACCGGCGCCATGATCTGGATGTCCAGGCCGGCAGTGTCGTGATCCTTCAGGTAAGCCTGAACCTTCTCGATCACTACGCCGTCGTGGGCGCGCATCGGGTCCAGCCAGAAGATCGCCGGGGTCGCGCTTGCGCGAGCACGGTTGACGGCCAGTTTGACCCAGTCCTGGATCGGCGCGTCTTTGGTCTGGCACATGCGGAAGATGTCGCCGGCTTCAACAGCCTGTTCCATCAGCAGGTTGCCCTTGCCGTCGGTGACGCGAACAACGCCGTCAGCCTTGATCTGGAAAGTCTTGTCGTGGGAGCCGTACTCTTCGGCTTTCTTCGCCATCAGGCCAACGTTCGGCACACTGCCCATGGTGGTCGGATCGAACGCACCGTTGGCTTTGCAATCTTCGATCACGGCCTGGTAGATGGTGGCGTAGCAGCGATCCGGGATCACGGCCTTGGTGTCGTGCAACTGGCCGTCGGTGCCCCACATCTTGCCGGAGTCACGGATCATCGCAGGCATCGAGGCGTCGACGATCACGTCGCTCGGCACGTGCAGGTTGGTGATGCCTTTGTCGGAGTTGACCATCGCCAGGGAAGGGCGAACGGCGTAGACCGCCTGGATGTCAGCTTCGATGGCCGCTTGCTGTTCAGCAGGCAGGGCCTTGATGCGAGCGTACAGGTCGCCGATGCCGTTGTTCAGGTTGAAGCCGATCTGTGCCAGCACGTCAGCGTGCTTGGCCAGTGCGTCTTTATAGAACTCGGCAACGATCTGGCCGAACATGATCGGGTCGGAGACCTTCATCATGGTGGCTTTCAGGTGAACCGACAGCAGCACGCCTTGTGCCTTGGCGTCTTCGATTTCGGCCGCGATGAAGCTGCGCAGGGCGTTTTTGCTCAGTACCGCGCAATCGAGGATCTCGCCGGCTTGTACGCTGGTCTTTTCTTTCAGGGCGGTAGCAGTGCCGTCTTGAGCGATCAGTTCGATTTTCACGGCGTCAGCGGCGTCGATCAGGGCGGCTTTTTCGCTGCCGTAGAAATCGCCGGTGCTCATGTGCGCGATGTGGGACTTGGAGTCCTTGGCCCACGCGCCCATTTTGTGCGGGTGCTTGCGTGCGTAGTTCTTGACCGACAACGGTGCGCGGCGGTCGGAGTTGCCTTCACGCAGGACCGGGTTCACGGCGCTGCCCTTGATCTTGTCGTAACGCGCCTTGGCTACTTTGTCGGCGTCGCTGGTGACGGTCTCGGGGTAGTCCGGAAGTGCATAGCCCTGGGCTTGCAGCTCTTTGATCGCGGCTTGCAGTTGTGGAACCGAAGCGCTGATGTTCGGTAGCTTGATGATGTTGGCTTCAGGCGTAACGGCCAGGGCGCCCAGTTCGGCGAGGTGGTCGGCTACGGCTTTGTCACCCAGTTGCTCGGGGAAGCTGGCCAGGATGCGCCCTGCAAGAGAGATATCGCGGGTTTCAACGGCGATATCAGCCGAGGCGGTGAACGCCTCTACGATAGGCAACAGTGAATAGGTGGCGAGGGCAGGAGCTTCGTCGGTGAAGGTATAGATGATCTTCGAGCGGGTGGGCATATTCGGATTAACTCTCTCTTCTTTGCTAAAGCGTGCGCAGAAACTCGAGGGCGCCGGGTAAGCGCGTTCGTTCAAAGTCATCCATGAGCCGAATATCGAGGTTTCGTTGCTGTGATGTTGGGTGCATCAGTAGGGCGTCAAGTAGCCGGACTGCGATAACAGGCCGGCTTGCCGGGCGGAAAGTCTCGTCGTAGAGCACTTCAGCCGTCGTGACCCTGTGGTCAGCGGGCGGCATTATACATAGGTAGCTGGCAATCTGCCGATGGTTCATATGCAACGAATGTCGTCCATTGGTCTAAAGGTCGCAGGGGCGAGCAGGGCGTAAGGTCACACGTCGTGCTTGGTTTTGGCGCTTTTCCCTTTGCTTTCAGGCTTGTAGCGCACGAGTTGCAAGGCTTTGCGCCAGATCGATGGAACATAGGGTTTGCGCGCCGATTCAACTGGGTTACGCTCGAACCAAGCCAGATGTTCAATCCAATCAATGGAGTTCAGCATGGGTTACAAGAAGATTCAGGTTCCAGCCGTCGGCGACAAAATCACCGTCAATGCAGACCATTCTCTCAATGTTCCTAATAACCCGATCATCCCCTTCATCGAAGGCGACGGCATTGGCGTCGACATCAGCCCGGTCATGATCAAGGTTGTCGATGCTGCCGTTAAGAAGGCTTACGGCGGCGAGCGCAAGATTTCCTGGATGGAGGTGTACGCCGGGGAGAAAGCGACTCAGGTTTACGATCAGGACACCTGGCTGCCTCAGGAAACCCTGGACGCGGTCAAGGATTACGTGGTTTCCATCAAGGGCCCGCTGACCACTCCGGTCGGTGGCGGCATCCGTTCCCTGAACGTGGCCCTGCGCCAGCAACTCGACCTGTACGTCTGCCTGCGCCCGGTGCGCTGGTTCGAAGGCGTGCCTAGCCCGGTGAAAAAGCCTGGCGATGTCGACATGACCATTTTCCGCGAGAACTCCGAAGACATCTACGCGGGCATCGAGTGGAAGGCCGGTACGCCGGAAGCCACCAAGGTCATCAAGTTCCTGAAAGAAGAAATGGGCGTTACCAAGATCCGTTTCGACGAGAACTGCGGTATCGGCGTCAAGCCGGTGTCCCTGCAAGGCACCAAGCGTCTGGCACGCAAGGCCCTGCAATATGTGGTCGATAATGATCGCGATTCGCTGACCATCGTGCACAAAGGCAACATCATGAAGTTCACCGAAGGTGCCTTCAAGGAATGGGCCTACGAAGTGGCGGCTGAAGAGTTCGGCGCGACCCTGCTCGACGGCGGTCCGTGGATGCAGTTCAAGAACCCGAAAACCGGCAAGAACGTCATCGTCAAGGATGCCATCGCCGACGCCATGCTCCAGCAGATCCTGTTGCGCCCGGCCGAGTACGATGTGATCGCGACCCTGAACCTGAACGGCGACTACCTCTCCGACGCCCTGGCGGCGGAAGTGGGCGGTATCGGTATCGCGCCGGGTGCCAACCTGTCCGACACCGTGGCCATGTTCGAAGCCACCCACGGTACCGCGCCGAAGTACGCAGGCAAGGACCAGGTCAACCCGGGTTCGCTGATCCTGTCCGCTGAAATGATGCTGCGCCACATGGGCTGGACCGAAGCGGCCGACCTGATCATCAAGGGCACCAACGGCGCGATTTCCGCCAAGACCGTGACCTATGACTTCGAGCGCCTGATGGAAGGTGCCAAGTTGGTGTCGTCTTCCGGCTTCGGCGATGCGCTGATCTCGCACATGTAAGAAAACGCTGGCACACAAAAAACTGCCTGATTCGAGAGATTGAACCAGGCGGTTTTTTTATGTCGCAATGACGGTGTGGACTTACACTGTAACGGTCTGTTGCGGGGTGGATGCCGTCGCTTTTGAAGCGTCCACCGGGTTCCCGATGTTGACCGCGTGCAGGCCCTTGGGGCCCTGGATGATATCGAATACGACAGCTTGCCCGGCTTTCAGGGTTTTATAACCATCCATTTTAATGGCTGAGTAGTGGGCAAACAGATCTTCTGTCTTGCCTTCCTCGTTGATGAATCCGTAACCCTTGGCATTGTTGAACCACTTCACCTTGCCGACAGCCATACCCAACTCCCTCTGCAACAGACTCCATCACTGGAGTATCATCCAGTACATCCGCAGTCGAATCTGTAAATAAGATTGACTCCGCGGACCTTTTTTACCCACTGTGGGCTCTATTGGTTGTAACACCCTTTTGCCGATAGTCAAGCTGACCCGGCAGTCGGAGTTGAAATCGCTGATAGCCGCCCCCACCACTGTATTTGAACAACTGACGAACCTTTCTTTCCATGCATGCAATCAGCCAGATTCGACTAACATTCAATCAGGATCGCCCGGTTCTTCAAAAAGATCAGCCGGGGGCACACGACGACGATTCCGCAGGCATTGCTGTTCAGGAGGCAAAGCCTGCACTACAGGCGCCGCCGATGTACAAGGTGGTTTTGTTCAATGATGACTACACACCGATGGATTTCGTCGTCGAAGTGCTCGAGGTGTTTTTTAACCTGAATCGCGAGCTGGCGACCAAGGTCATGCTGGCCGTCCATACAGAAGGACGGGCAGTATGTGGAGTGTTTACCCGCGACATCGCCGAGACCAAGGCCATGCAGGTCAACCAGTACGCCAGGGAAAGCCAGCATCCGCTACTCTGTGAAATCGAGAAGGACGGTTAATCGCCGACCACTTGGGTATGAGGTGAAGCTATGTTAAACCGCGAGCTCGAAGTCACCCTCAATCTTGCCTTCAAGGAAGCTCGTTCGAAGCGTCATGAGTTCATGACTGTCGAACACCTCTTGCTGGCCCTATTGGACAATGAGGCTGCCGCCACCGTTCTGCGTGCGTGCGGCGCAAACCTCGACAAACTCAAGCATGACCTGCAGGAGTTCATCGACTCCACCACGCCATTGATTCCCGTGCATGACGAGGATCGCGAAACCCAGCCAACCCTGGGCTTCCAGCGTGTACTGCAACGTGCTGTGTTTCACGTACAGAGCTCGGGCAAACGCGAAGTGACTGGTGCCAATGTGCTGGTCGCGATCTTCAGTGAGCAAGAGAGTCAGGCGGTGTTCCTGCTGAAACAGCAGAGCGTTGCCCGTATAGATGTCGTCAACTACATCGCCCATGGCATTTCCAAGGTGCCGGGGCATGGCGATCACTCTGAAGGTGAGCAAGATATGCAGGACGACGAGGGTGGTGAGTCTTCTTCCTCGGGCAATCCCCTGGATGCTTATGCCAGCAACCTCAACGAACTCGCGCGCCAGGGTCGCATCGATCCGTTGGTAGGTCGTGAGCTGGAAGTCGAGCGTGTCGCGCAGATCCTGGCGCGTCGCCGCAAGAACAATCCGCTGCTGGTGGGCGAGGCGGGCGTGGGTAAAACCGCGATTGCCGAAGGCCTGGCCAAGCGCATTGTCGACAACCAGGTGCCGGACCTGCTGGCCAACAGTGTGGTTTACTCCCTCGACCTGGGTGCCTTGCTGGCCGGTACCAAGTACCGTGGCGATTTCGAGAAGCGCTTCAAGGCGTTGCTCAATGAACTGAAAAAACGTCCGCAGGCGATCCTGTTCATCGACGAGATCCACACCATCATTGGTGCGGGTGCCGCGTCCGGTGGCGTCATGGATGCCTCGAACCTGCTCAAGCCGCTGCTGTCGTCCGGTGATATCCGTTGCATCGGTTCGACCACCTTCCAGGAATTCCGCGGCATCTTCGAGAAGGACCGTGCCTTGGCCCGGCGCTTCCAGAAGGTCGATGTGTCGGAGCCTTCGGTGGAAGACACCATTGGCATTCTGCGTGGCCTGAAAGGGCGTTTCGAAAGCCATCACAATATCGAATACAGTGATGAAGCCCTGCGCGCGGCTGCCGAACTGGCTTCGCGCTACATCAATGACCGTCACATGCCGGACAAGGCCATCGACGTCATCGACGAGGCGGGTGCCTACCAGCGCCTGCAACCGGTCGAGAAGCGTGTGAAGCGCATCGAAGTGCCGCAAGTCGAGGATATCGTCGCGAAAATCGCGCGGATTCCGCCAAAACACGTCACCAGCTCCGACAAGGAACTGCTGCGTAACCTCGAGCGTGACCTGAAGTTGACCGTGTTCGGTCAGGACGCCGCGATCGACTCGCTGGCTACCGCGATCAAGCTGTCCCGTGCCGGCCTCAAGTCCCCTGACAAGCCTGTCGGTTCGTTCCTGTTCGCAGGGCCTACCGGTGTCGGTAAAACCGAAGCGGCGCGTCAGTTGGCCAAGGCCCTGGGTGTCGAGCTGATTCGTTTCGACATGTCCGAGTACATGGAGCGCCACACCGTATCGCGTCTGATCGGTGCGCCTCCAGGCTATGTCGGGTTCGATCAGGGCGGTCTGCTGACCGAAGCCATCACCAAGCAGCCACACTGCGTGCTGTTGCTCGATGAGATCGAGAAGGCGCATCCGGAAGTCTTCAACCTGCTGCTGCAGGTCATGGACCACGGTACGCTGACCGATAACAACGGGCGCAAGGCGGATTTCCGCAACGTGATCGTCATCATGACGACCAACGCCGGTGCCGAGACCGCAGCCCGCGCTTCGATCGGTTTCACCTATCAGGATCACTCGTCCGATGCGATGGAAGTGATCAAGAAGAGCTTCACGCCGGAATTCCGCAACCGTCTGGACACCATCATCCAGTTTGGTCGCCTCAGTCATGAGGTCATCAAGAGCGTGGTGGACAAGTTCCTTACCGAGCTTCAGGCGCAACTGGAAGACAAGCGTGTGTTGCTGGAGGTCACCGATGCAGCCCGCAACTGGCTGGCCGAAGGTGGCTATGACGCGGCGATGGGGGCTCGCCCAATGGCTCGCCTGATCCAGGACAAGATCAAGCGTCCGCTGGCGGAGGAGATTCTCTTTGGCGAACTGGCCGAGCATGGCGGTGTAGTGCACATCGACATCAAGGATGGTGAGCTGACCTTCGAGTTCGAGACCACGGCCGAGATGGCCTGACGTTAAACCGCAATAAAGCAAAAAGGCGCCAATTGGCGCCTTTTTGCTGTCTGTAGGAGCTGCCGAAGGCTGCGATCTTTTGATTTTGTTTTTAAGATCAAAAGATCGCAGCCTTCGGCAGCTCCTACAAGGGCAGCGTGCGGCAGCTAAATCGCAGGCAAACAAAAACGCCCGGCATGAGCCGGGCGTCTTGTATTGACTTGATTAACGGGCGCGGTAAGTGATGCGCCCTTTGCTCAAGTCATAGGGAGTCAGCTCTACGCGCACTTTGTCGCCGGTAAGAATACGGATGTAGTTCTTGCGCATCTTGCCGGAGATGTGCGCGGTTACGACGTGCCCATTTTCCAACTCCACACGAAACATGGTGTTGGGCAGGGTGTCGACGACAGTGCCTTCCATTTCGAAGCTGTCTTCTTTCGACATGCAGTAAAGCCCTCGGTGTCCAATGAATGGCCCGGTGCAACTGCGCCAGGCAAAAGCGGCGTGCATTGTGCCCGAAAAGTGGGGTTTAAGCCAAGGGGTTTAGGGTCGGCTCTAGTTTAGAACCACCCAGCGCTGATTAATCAGCAACTCAATAGGGCGATATTGAGTCTTGTAGTTCATTTTTTTGCAGTTTTTGATCCAGTAGCCGAGGTAGACCGCATCCAGCCCCAGCCGCCTGGCCTCGGCGATTTGCCAGAGGATTGCATAGCGCCCAAGGCTGCGGCGCTCTTCGGCCGGTTCGTAGAAGGTGTAGACCGCCGAAAGACCGTTCGGCAGTAAATCGGTGACGGCGACGGCCAGAAGCTGGCCGTTCAGGCGGAACTCGTAAAATCGGGAAAACGGCAGGTCCCGCACCAGGAATGTCGAGAACTGGTCACGACTCGGCGGATACATGTCGCCATCGGCGTGACGCTGTTCGATATAGCGCTGGTAAAGGTCGAAGTACTCTTCATTGAAGCCGGGCCTGGCCGGACGCACCTGCAAATCCACGTTGCGCTTGAAGATGCGTTTCTGTTGCCGGTTGGGCGTGAACTGCCCCACGGGAATGCGCGCCGGAACGCAGGCATTGCAATTCTGGCAATGCGGCCGATAGAGATGATCGCCACTGCGACGAAACCCCATTTCCGACAGGTCTGCATAGACATGCACATCCATGGGCTGACTAGGGTCGAGAAACAGGGTTGTGGCCTGCTCCTCGGGCAGATAACTGCAAGAGTGCGGCTGAGTGGCATAGAACTTCAAACGCGCCAACTCGGTCATGATCAACCCTCGGGATAATGCTTTTGAATAAGTGTAAGCCACACGGGAGAAAGTCGCTCAGCAAACCCAGGTGGCGGTGTTGGCTTGGTCCAGGTGCCTGGCCAGATAGCTGGCAAATTCACGGCGAGGAATGGCGCGTGCGCCCAGGCTGTGCAGGTGGTCGGTGGGCATCTGGCAATCGATCAGTACAAAACCCGAGTCTTTCAGATGCCGCACCAGTGTGGCAAAGCCGAATTTCGAGGCGTTGTCGGCGAGACTGAACATGGATTCGCCGAAAAACAGCTGGCCCATTGCCAGGCCGTAGAGCCCGCCCACGAGTTCGTCCCCGTCCCACACTTCCACCGAGTGCGCGTGTCCACGCCTGTGCAGCTCGATGTAGGCGTCCTGCATGGCCTCGGTAATCCACGTGCCGTCAGCGTACTCCCGGGGAGCTGCACAGGCGCGGATGACGGCAGCGAAGTCCTGGTCAAAGGTCACTTGATAGCGTTGCTGGCGCAGCAGTTTGTTCAGGCTGCGCGAGATGTGCAATTCGTCGGGAAACAGCACGGTACGCGGGTCCGGCGACCACCAGAGGATCGGCTGGCCTTCGGAAAACCATGGGAAGCAGCCGTGGCGATAAGCCGAGATCAGCCGATCGGCGGACAGATCACCACCGGCAGCCAGAAGCCCGTTGGGGTCGCGCATGGCCTTTTCCAGCGGTGGGAAATGCAAGGTGTTGCGTTGTAACCAAGTCAGCATGGCATCCAGGCTTGCAGTAGGGGAGGGCAGTGGCGGGTGTTGGCCCGCCATAAAGTTTGCCTTTAAACGGTTGGAATGTCGTCGAGGTATTTTTCAGCGTCCAGCGCCGCCATGCAACCGGCCCCGGCAGATGTAACGGCCTGGCGATAAACGTGGTCGGCCACGTCGCCGGCGGCAAACACCCCTGCAATCGCCGTAGCGGTGGCATCGCCTTCGCTGCCACCCTTGACCTGCAGATATCCGTCGCGCATTTCCAGCTGGCCCGCGAACAGGTCGGTGTTGGGTTTGTGGCCGATGGCGATAAACACCCCGGCCAATGTCAGCTCCTTGGTTTCACCGGTGTGGCTGTCCCGCAGGCGGGCGCCGGTCACGCCGCTGGCATTGCCGAGCACTTCGTCCAGGTTCTGGTTCCAGTGCAGGCGGACATTGCCATTGGCGGCTTTTTCGAAGAGTTTGTCCTGGAGGATCTTCTCCGAGCGCAGCTTGTCGCGCCGATGGATCAGGTGCACTTCCTTGGCGATGTTCGACAGGTACAAGGCTTCCTCGACCGCCGTATTGCCGCCGCCGACCACCGCAACCACCTGATTGCGATAGAAAAATCCATCACAGGTCGCGCACGCCGACACCCCTTTGCCGGCAAACGCTTCCTCCGACGGCAGACCCAGGTATTGCGCGCTGGCGCCGGTGGCAATGATCAGTGCGTCGCAGGTGTAGGTTCCGCCATCGCCAATCAGCTCGAACGGCCGTTGTTGCAACTTGGCGGTATGGATGTGGTCGTAAACGATCTCGGTGGCAAAGCGTTCGGCGTGTTTTTGCATGCGATCCATCAGCACCGGCCCGGTCAGGCCTTCAACGTCCCCTGGCCAGTTATCCACTTCGACGGTGGTGGTGAGCTGGCCACCCGCCTGGATGCCGGTAATGACAACGGGCTTGAGGTTGGCGCGGGCGGCATACACGGCCGCGCTGTAACCGGCGGGGCCGGAGCCCAGGATGATCAGGCGTGAATGCTTCGCTTCGCTCATAAAAACACCTCATAAGCCTTTGTCACAAAAGAGAATGCATGCTCAAATTGAACAGCATGTCATATGCTTTTGACTATGCTACACCCAAGGGTCTCAAGCATGGCGTCGTGCGTACAAACCCGTACAATGCCCTGCGTGTTACATATATTCAGTGCGCGCCATGTTTATAAAAACCGGGGCGCAGTGTTAAAAGTAGTCCCGGTAACGCGTGTTAACTTTTTTACCTGCCTGGATTGGGCAGTTTTTTCGCGGTTTTTATAGACATTCACCAGATGGACGCGCCCATGGCGCAGGAAAAGAAGCGTTTTGAAGAAATCCACCGCAGCACCTAAACCAGCCGTCGTACCGCTCTGGCGCCAGCACTTGCACTACCGACTCAAGGAAGGTGCGCTGATCGCCATCGGTGCCTTGTGCCTGTTCCTGATGATGGCCTTGTTGACCTACGGCAAGGACGATCCGGGCTGGAGTCATAACAGCAAGATCGACGATGTGCAGAACTTCGGCGGGCCAGCGGGCTCCTACAGCGCCGATATCCTGTTCATGGTGCTGGGTTACTTCGCCTACATCTTCCCGTTGCTGCTGGCCGTCAAGGCGTACCAGATCTTCCGCCAGCGTCACGAACCGTGGCAGTGGAGCGGTTGGCTGTTCTCCTGGCGCCTGATCGGCCTGGTGTTCCTGGTGCTGTCGGGGGCCGCGCTGGCCCATATCCATTTTCATGCCGCGACCGGTCTGCCGGCCGGTGCGGGTGGCGCGCTGGGGGAAAGCCTCGGCGAACTGGCCAGGAACGCCCTGAATATCCAGGGCAGCACGCTGTTGTTCATTGCCTTGTTCCTGTTCGGCCTGACTGTGTTTACCGATCTGTCGTGGTTCAAGGTGATGGACATCACCGGCAAAATCACCCTCGACCTGTTCGAGCTGTTCCAGGGCGCCGCCAATCGCTGGTGGGCTGCCCGTACCGAGCGCAAACAACTGGTTGCCCGGTTGCGTGAAGTCGATGATCGTATGGATGAAGTGGTCGCGCCGACCGTCACCGACAAGCGCGAGCAGGCCAAGGTCAAGGAACGCCTGATCGAACGTGAGCAAGCCCTGAGCAAGCACATGTCCGAGCGTGAGAAGCAGGTGCCGCCGGTGATTGCGCCCGCGCCGCCAAAGCCCGCCGCGCCGAGCAAGCGCGTCGAGAAAGAGAAGCAGGCGCCGCTGTTCGTCGACAGCGCCGTGGAAGGCACCTTGCCGCCGATCTCGATTCTCGACCCGGCGGAAAAGAAACAGCTCAATTACTCGCCTGAATCCCTGGCTGCGGTTGGCCACCTGCTGGAAATCAAGCTCAAGGAATTCGGCGTCGAAGTCACGGTGGATTCGATTCACCCGGGCCCGGTGATCACCCGTTACGAGATCCAGCCGGCGGCCGGGGTCAAGGTCAGCCGTATTTCCAACCTGGCCAAAGACCTTGCGCGCTCCCTGGCCGTGACCAGCGTGCGCGTGGTGGAAGTGATTCCGGGCAAGACCACGGTCGGTATCGAGATTCCCAACGAAGACCGGCAGATCGTGCGTTTCTCCGAGGTGTTGTCGACCCCCGAGTACGACAACTTCAAATCCCCGGTCACCCTGGCCCTGGGCCACGACATCGGCGGCAAGCCGGTCATCACTGACCTTGCGAAGATGCCGCACCTGCTGGTGGCCGGTACCACCGGTTCCGGTAAGTCGGTGGGTGTGAACGCGATGATCCTGTCGATCCTGTTCAAGTCCGGCCCGGAAGACGCCAAGCTGATCATGATCGACCCGAAAATGCTTGAGCTGTCGATCTACGAAGGCATTCCGCACCTGCTGTGCCCGGTGGTCACCGACATGAAGGACGCCGCCAACGCCCTGCGCTGGAGCGTTGCCGAGATGGAGCGACGCTACAAGCTGATGGCCAAGATGGGTGTGCGAAACCTGTCGGGCTTCAACGCCAAGGTCAAGGAAGCCCAGGACGCCGGCGAGCCGTTGAGCGATCCGCTGTACAAGCGCGAAAGCATTCACGACGAAGCGCCGCTGCTGAGCAAGCTGCCGACCATCGTGGTGGTGGTCGACGAATTTGCCGACATGATGATGATCGTCGGCAAGAAGGTTGAAGAACTGATCGCCCGTATCGCGCAAAAGGCGCGTGCGGCCGGTATTCACTTGATCCTGGCGACCCAGCGTCCGTCGGTGGATGTAATCACCGGTCTGATCAAGGCCAACATCCCGACCCGCATGGCGTTCCAGGTATCGAGCAAGATCGACTCGCGGACCATCATCGACCAGGGCGGCGCCGAACAACTGCTCGGCCACGGTGACATGCTCTACATGCCACCGGGCACCAGCCTGCCGATTCGTGTTCACGGTGCTTTCGTGTCCGACGATGAGGTTCACCGCGTGGTGGAAGCCTGGAAGCTGCGGGGCGCGCCGGAATACAACGACGACATCCTCAATGGCGTCGAAGAGGCGGGCAGCGGCTTTGAAGGCAGCAGTGGTGGCGGCGACGGTGACGATCCCGAGGCCGACGCGCTGTACGACGAAGCCGTGCAGTTCGTGCTGGAAAGCCGTCGCGCCTCCATTTCCGCGGTTCAGCGCAAACTGAAGATCGGCTACAACCGCGCCGCGCGCATGATCGAAGCCATGGAAATGGCCGGGGTCGTGACGTCCATGAACACCAACGGTTCGCGTGAAGTCCTGGCCCCGGGCCCGGTGCGCGACTGACCCGAGTATGAAAAGGGTGGTGCCTTTGGCGCCGCCCGCACTCCCACGAATGTTATGAGGACTCCCATGCGTCTGATCCGCATGCTGTTGCTGCCGGTACTGGCCTTGACCACGCTCCAGGCTAACGCCGATGACAAGGACGTGGCGCGCCTGACCCAACTGCTGGAAAAATCCCAGACCCTGACCGCACGTTTCTCGCAACTGACCCTCGATGGCACCGGCACCCAGTTGCAGGAAACTGCTGGCGAGATGTCGCTGCAGCGTCCTGGCCTGTTCTACTGGCACACCGATGCGCCAGCCGAACAGACCATGATCTCCGATGGCAAGAAAGTCACCCTGTGGGACCCGGACCTGGAACAGGCCACCATCAAGAACCTCGACCAGCGCCTGACCCAGACCCCGGCCTTGCTGTTGTCCGGTGACGTGTCCAAGATCAGCCAGAGCTTCGACATCAGCGCCAAGGAAGCCGGTGGGGTGATCGACTTCACTCTCAAGCCGAAAACCAAGGACACCCTGTTCGACAGCCTGCGCCTGTCGTTCCGCAATGGCCTGGTCAATGATATGCAACTGATCGACAGCGTTGGTCAGCGCACCAATATCCTGTTCACCGGGGTGAAGGCCAACGAGCCGATCCCTGCGTCCAAGTTCAAGTTCGATATCCCGAAAGGGGCTGACGTAATTCAGGAATAAGACAGATAACCTGTGGGAGCGAGCTTGCTCGCGATGGCGGCATAACATTCAACAGCAATGTCGACTGACCTGACGCTATCGTCGGAACGCCGCCCGGAGCAAGCTCGCTCCCACAGGGGCTTGCGGTGTTTAATGATTTGGCTGATAGGCAGTGAGGTTTTTTAGGTAACCATGGATCTGTTTCGCAGCGCCCCCATCGCCCAGCCCTTGGCCGCCCGCCTGCGTGCGGCCAATCTGGACGAGTACGTCGGTCAGGAACACGTGCTCGCTCGCGGCAAACCCCTGCGCGAAGCGCTGGAGCAGGGTGCCCTGCATTCGATGATTTTCTGGGGACCGCCGGGCGTGGGCAAAACCACCCTGGCGCGATTGCTCGCGGAAGTCTCGGATGCGCACTTCGAAACGGTCTCGGCGGTGCTGGCCGGGGTCAAGGAGATCCGCCAGTCGGTGGAAATCGCCAAGCAGCAGGCCGCGCAGTACGGGCGCCGCACCATCCTGTTCGTCGACGAGGTGCATCGCTTCAACAAATCCCAGCAGGATGCGTTCCTGCCCTATGTCGAGGACGGCACGCTGATTTTCATCGGCGCGACCACGGAAAACCCCTCCTTCGAGCTCAACAACGCCTTGCTGTCACGGGCGCGGGTCTACGTGCTCAAAAGCCTCGACGAAGCGGCCCTGCGCAAACTGGTGCAGCGCGCGCTGACCGAAGAGCGTGGCCTGGGCAAGCGCAACCTGACCCTCAGCGACGAAGGCTTCCAGATGCTGCTGTCGGCCGCCGATGGTGATGGCCGGCGCCTGCTCAACCTGCTGGAAAACGCCTCGGACCTGGCGGAAGACAACAGCGAGATCGGCATCGATCTCCTGCAAAGCCTGCTCGGCGATACCCGCCGGCGGTTCGACAAGGGCGGCGAAGCGTTCTACGACCAGATATCCGCGCTGCATAAATCGGTGCGCGGCTCCAACCCTGATGGCGCCTTGTATTGGTTCGCACGGATGATCGACGGCGGTTGCGACCCCCTGTACCTGGCCCGGCGCGTGGTGCGCATGGCCAGCGAAGACATCGGCAATGCCGACCCCCGCGCCCTGAGCCTGTGCCTGGCGGCCTGGGAGGTGCAGGAGCGCCTCGGCAGCCCCGAAGGCGAACTGGCGGTGGCCCAGGCCATCACCTACCTGGCTTGTGCGCCAAAGAGCAATGCGGTCTACATGGGCTTCAAGACCGCATTGCGCGCCGCCGCCGAGCACGGTTCTCTGGAAGTGCCGCTGCACCTGCGTAACGCGCCGACCAAACTTATGAAGCAACTGGGCTATGGCGATGAATACCGTTATGCCCATGATGAGCCGGACGCCTATGCCGCTGGCGAAGACTATTTCCCGGAAGAACTCGACCCGATCCCGTTCTATCAGCCCGTGCCCCGTGGCCTGGAGTTGAAAATCGGCGAAAAACTCAATCACCTGGCGAAACTCGACCGTTTAAGCCCAAGGCAGCGGAGAAAATAGTGCTTCCCTTGATCGTTGCGGTTTCCGTCGGCGGGATGGCCGGCACATTGTTGCGCTTCGCCACCGGCAACTGGATCAACGCGAATTGGCCGCGGCACTTCTATACAGCGACGCTGGCCGTTAATATCGTGGGCTGTTTGCTGATCGGCGTTCTATACGGTCTGTTTTTGATACGCCCGGAGGTGCCCATCGAGGTGCGTGCCGGGTTGATCGTTGGCTTCCTCGGGGGCCTGACAACTTTTTCATCCTTTTCACTGGATACGGTGCGCCTGCTGGAAAGCGGGCAAGTGCCGCTGGCCCTGGGCTATGCGGCGCTCAGCGTATTCGGCGGGCTGCTTGCCACCTGGGCCGGCCTGTCCTTGACCAAACTTTGATAAACGAGAAACCGACATGCTCGATTCCAAACTGTTACGTAGCAACCTTCAGGACGTAGCGGACCGCCTGGCATCCCGTGGCTATACCCTGGATGTTGCGCGCATCGAAGCGCTGGAAGAACAGCGCAAGACCGTCCAGACCCGCACCGAAGCACTGCAGGCTGAACGTAATGCGCGCTCCAAATCCATCGGTCAGGCCAAGCAGCGCGGTGAAGACATCGCGCCGCTGATGGCGGACGTCGAGCGCATGGCGGGCGAATTGAGCGCCGGTAAAGTCGAACTGGACGCGATCCAGACCGATCTGGACTCGATCCTGCTGGGTATCCCCAACCTGCCGCACGAATCGGTACCGGTCGGCGAAGACGAAGACGGCAACGTCGAAGTGCGTCGCTGGGGTACCCCGACGGCCTTCGATTTCCCGGTTCAGGACCACGTCGCCCTGGGCGAGAAGTTCGGCTGGCTGGACTTCGAAACCGCCGCCAAGCTGTCCGGCGCCCGTTTCGCCCTGCTGCGCGGCCCGATCGCACGTCTGCATCGCGCCCTGGCGCAATTCATGATCAACCTGCACGTCACCGAGCACGGCTACGAAGAGGCCTACACGCCTTATCTGGTCCAGGCCCCGGCGTTGCAAGGCACCGGCCAGTTGCCGAAGTTCGAAGAAGACCTGTTCAAGATCGCGCGCGAAGGCGAAGCCGACCTGTACCTGATCCCGACCGCCGAAGTGTCGCTGACCAACATCGTCGCCGGCGAAATCGTCGACTCGAAACTGCTGCCGATCAAGTTTGTCGCCCACACCCCGTGCTTCCGTAGCGAAGCTGGCGCGTCGGGTCGCGACACCCGCGGCATGATCCGCCAGCACCAGTTCGATAAAGTCGAGATGGTGCAGATCGTCGAGCCGTCGCAGTCGATGGCAGCGCTGGAAGGGCTGACTGCCAACGCCGAGAAGGTCCTGCAACTGCTGGAACTGCCTTACCGCACCCTGGCCTTGTGCACCGGCGACATGGGCTTCAGCGCGGTCAAGACTTACGACCTGGAAGTGTGGATCCCGAGCCAGGACAAATACCGCGAAATTTCGTCGTGCTCCAACTGTGGCGACTTCCAGGCCCGGCGCATGCAGGCGCGTTTCCGCAACCCGGAAACCGGCAAGCCGGAACTGGTACACACCCTGAACGGCTCCGGCCTGGCAGTCGGCCGTACCCTGGTGGCGGTGCTCGAGAACTATCAGCAGGCCGACGGTTCGATCCGCGTGCCTGAAGTCCTCAAGCCGTACATGGGTGGCCTCGAGGTCATCGGCTAAATGAACTATCTGCCGCTGTTCCATAACCTGCGCGGCAGTCGTGTGTTGGTCGTCGGCGGGGGGGAGATTGCCTTGCGCAAGTCCCGCCTGCTGGCCGATGCCGGTGCGCTGCTGCGGGTGGTTGCACCTGAAATCGAAGCGCAATTGCGCGAGCTGGTTACCGGCAGCGGTGGCGAGTGCCTGCTACGTGGCTACGCCGAGGCGGATCTGGACGGTTGCGGGCTGATCATTGCCGCCACCGATGACGAAACGCTGAACGCACAAGTCTCCGCCGACGCCCGTCGGCGTTGCGTGCCGGTCAACGTGGTAGACGCGCCAGCCCTGTGCAGCGTGATCTTCCCGGCCATTGTCGACCGTTCTCCGTTGATCATTGCCGTGTCCAGCGGCGGCGATGCACCGGTGCTGGCGCGTTTGATCCGCGCCAAGATCGAAACCTGGATTCCTTCCACCTACGGTCACCTGGCCGGGCTTGCGGCGCGATTCCGCCATCAGGTCAAAGGCCTGTTTCCGGATGTGCAGCAGCGTCGGGCGTTCTGGGAAGATGTTTTCCAGGGACCGATTGCCGACCGGCAATTGGCCGGGCAGGGCGGTGAAGCCGAGCGCTTGCTCCAGGCGAAAATCGATGGCGAAGCGCCAGTGGCGACCGGTGAGGTCTATCTGGTGGGCGCCGGTCCAGGTGATCCCGATCTGCTGACGTTCAAGGCATTGCGTCTGATGCAGCAAGCCGACGTAGTGCTGTACGACCGTTTGGTCGCACCGGCGATTCTCGAACTGTGCCGTCGCGACGCCGAGCGGGTCTACGTCGGCAAGCGCCGAGCCGATCACGCGGTACCGCAGGACCAGATCAACCAGCAATTGGTGGACCTGGCCAAGCAAGGCAAGCGCGTGGTGCGGTTGAAGGGCGGCGATCCGTTCATCTTCGGTCGTGGTGGTGAGGAGATCGAAGAACTGGCGGCCCATGGCATCCCGTTCCAGGTCGTGCCGGGCATCACGGCGGCCAGTGGTTGCGCGGCCTATGCCGGGATTCCGCTGACCCACCGCGATTATGCGCAGTCGGTGCGCTTCATCACCGGCCACCTCAAGGACGGCTCCAGCGATTTGCCATGGGCCGATCTGGTGGCCCCGGCACAGACCCTGGTGTTCTACATGGGCCTGGTGGGCTTGCCGATCATCTGCGAGCAGTTGATCAAGCATGGTCGCGCCGCCGATACCCCGGCGGCACTGATCCAGCAGGGCACCACAGTCAACCAGCGAGTGTTTACCGGCACCCTGGCGGACCTGCCACGACTGGTGGCGGAGCATGAAGTGCATGCGCCGACCTTGGTGATCGTCGGTGAAGTGGTGCAACTGCGCGAGAAACTGGCGTGGTTTGAAGGGGCTCAGGGGCAGGTCTGATTACTGCGTTGGCTGTTGCAAAAAGATCGTCCGAACGCGGCCCAAACCCCTTTGCCGCTCAACCGCTCCCGATCATGGGGCGCGGTGAAGTCTTGGGCCGGACCTTTGGGCACCACACCCGTCGGGTTGATGGTGCGGTGGCTGGCGTAGTAGTGGTTCTTGATGTGGGTGAAGTCCACCGTCTCGGCGATTCCCGGCCACTGATAAATCTCCCGCAGCCAGTTCGACAGGTTCGGATAATCCGCGATCCGCCGCAGGTTGCACTTGAAGTGCCCGTAGTACACCGCATCGAAGCGAATCAGCGTGGTGAACAGGCGGATGTCCGCTTCGGTCAGGTACTCGCCAGCCAGGTAGCGGTTGGCACTCAGTAACTGTTCCAGATGATTGAGCTCGGCAAACACTTCATCGAAGGCTTGTTCATAAGCCTGCTGCGAGGTGGCAAACCCGGCGCGGTACACGCCATTGTTGACGGCCGGGTAGATCCGCTCGTTCAACGCATCGATCTCGCCGCGCAGCGGCGCCGGGTAGAAGTCCAGGTCGTTACCGGTCAGATCGTCGAAGGCGCCATTGAACATGCGGATGATTTCCGATGATTCATTGTTGACGATGCGCTTCAGTTTTTTGTCCCACAGCACCGGTACGGTGACGCGGCCGGTGTAGTCGGCGGTGTCGGCGGTGTAGCGCTGGTGCATGAAGTCGAAGTGATCGAGCCTGTCGCCGGTCGAACCGAGGGTCTGGTCGAAGGTCCAGCCGTTTCCAGCATCAACCAACTGACCACCGAAACGTCGATCAGGTTTTCGAGGCCTTTGAGTTTGCGCAGGATCAAAGTGCGATGAGCCCACGGGCAGGCCAGGGACACGTACAGGTGATAGCGCCCGGGCTCGGCCGCAAAACCGCCGACACCGGTCGGTCCCGGCTTGCCGTCTGCGGTCAACCAGTTGCGACGCTGCGCCTGTTCACGCTGGAACGCACCGTCCTTGCTGCTTTCGTACCACTTGTCCTGCCAGCGGCCATCCACTAATAAACCCATGTTCAAGACTCCTGAAACCCATAATCGATGGAGTCGAGTCTATTCCGATGAGTTCGAACAAAAAGCGCAAAGATCGGGCGCGAATGATCGATTAAATCGATTTGTCCCGCGCCGCCCAGTATTTTTCAGCGGTTTCGAAGGCCTGTTCGCGGCTCTGTCCCAGGCCGCGCAGGGCCAGGGCCATGGTCGAGATCAGGGCCATTTGCGGGTAGCTGTCGACCACATCGCCACGCCAGACCGCTTTCAAATGTTCAGGATCAAGCGAGGCAGGCTTGACGTGACGCTGCGCCGACAACTGCGGCCATTCCTCGTCCCAGCTCTCGCCCCCGGTGGTGCCATACAGGTGACTGTTGGCGTCCGGGTTGATCTCGATCTCGCCGCCATCGCCTTTGACGACGATGGCAGTGTCACCCAGCAGGCCGCTGGCATCGCGATGCACCGCCTGATAACCCGGGTGGAAAATGCTCTGCAGGCCGCAACGGGCGCCCAGTGGATTGAGAATTCGCGCCAGGGAGTGGATCGGCGAGCGCAGGCCCAGGGTGTTGCGCAGGTCGATCATGCGTTGCAGCTGTGGCGCCCAGTCCATCAAAGGCATGAAGGCCAGGCCGCCGTTATCCAGTGCCGAACCCACCTGTTGCCAGTTGCGGCACAGCGGGATGTTCAATTCGCCCAGCAGTTGCTCGCTGTACAAGCGACCGGCCGTGTGGGCGCCGCCGCCGTGCATGAAAATCCGCACGCCGTTTTGTGCCAGGCACTTGGCTGCCAGCAGATACCACGGCAGATGGCGTTTCTTGCCGGCATAGGTCGGCCAGTCCAGATCCACCGCCAGCGCCGGAGGATTCAGGCGTTCGCGCAAGGCTTCGGTGAAGCCCGCCATCTCTTGCGCGCTTTCTTCCTTGTGCCGCAACAGCATCAGGAATGCGCCGAGCTGGGTTTCCTCGACTTTTTCATCGAGCACCAGGCCCATGGCTTCGCGGGCTTCGACCCGGGTCAAATCGCGGGCGCCGCGCTTGCCTTTGCCAAGGATCCGCACGAACTGGGCGAACGGATGCTCGGCGGGCGTTTCGAGTGTCAGTGCTGGGTAGTCGGTCATAAGCAATTCGTCGGTTTGGGCAGGCCCGCCAGTTTCGCGGCGAGTTTGGCGGGAGTGCCTTTGAACAGTCGGTTCAGGTGCAGGCTGTTGCCTTTTTCCGGGCCGAGTTTCAGGGCGGTGTACTTGATCAACGGGCGGGTGGCCGGTGACAGCTGGAATTCGGCGTAGAAACTGCGCAGCAGTTCGAGGACTTCCCAGTGTTCGGGCGTCAACTCGATGTCTTCGGCCGCCGCCAGGGCACTGGCCACGTCGGCGGACCAGTCACTCAGTTCGACCAGGAAACCGTCCTTGTCCAGTTCGATGGCGCGGGCGCCGACCGTCAATGCATTCATAGCCAACTGTTGACCTTGTCGTAGTGGATCGACAGTTCGACGAAGGCCGGGTAATCGATAGCTTTGGCCCAGTCTGGAACCGCAAGCGCACGGGCCTGGGCATCTTCAGCCAGCACGAACAGCTTCAGGCCGCGTGCGCTGAGCGCCGTGAACGGCGCGGTGCCTGGCTGCAACGCGTAGGCGGCATCACCGGACAACAGCAACCCGTCGTTGGCGCCGATCACGCGCAGGCAACTGGTCAGGCGTTCGTCGCCGAACGGGGAATGAGACAACACATGCAAAGTCGACATCAGAGGGTGATCACCTGGTCGTAACGGTCAATGAGGGCGGTGATTTCGTGGGCGGCCAACACCTGGGCTTCTTGCAGCGACAGGCCGCTCGGGTCCAGGCCGCGCTGGGCGATGCTGTCGCCACAGGCAAACAGTTCCTCGACACCGAACATCGGCAGGGCTTGCAGGTTGGCGCTCAGGTCTTTCTGTTGCAGGGCCTTGGCGTCCTGGCTGACGGCCAGCTGGAACACGCCGTCATCGAGAAACAGCAGGCCGATCGGCAGGTCGAAGGCGCCCCCGGCCAGCACGATATCCAGCGCTTCCCGCGCGCCCGGGCCGGACCAGGGCGACTGGCGGCTGATGATCAATATGGATTTGGCCATGTCATGCGCCTCCGAAACAGATCAGACGGTCGGCATCCTGCGCGGCGTCATGCAACTGGCCGAGGCCGGACAATTCCCACGGCGCGCCGACGGCAACCGCCTCGCGCTGATAGCGCCGGGCTTCTTCCTCGTTCAACACGCCACGACGCAGGGCAGCGGCGATGCATACCACGCCATCGAGTTGATGGTCGCTGACAAAGGCGTGCCATTGCCTGGGCAAGTCCAATTCATCCTGGGGCGTGACCACGCTGGCGGACGCGTTGTAGACGCCGTCCTGATAGAAAAACAGCCGGACAATCTCGTGCCCGCCGGCCAGCGCGGCTTGGGCGAACAACAGGGCGCGGCGCGAGGAGGGCGCATGGGCGGCGGAAAATACGGCGATGGCGAACTTCATGGTGCACTCGATCAGCGAAACTGCGGCCATGATAAAGCTTTATCGGCGGGGCGGCGAAGGGCGTTTACTCGTAGACCGTGTCGCCGACTTGCTCGCGAAGGCGGCCGAACAGGTGATGCAAAACTCAGCGCGGCATATACCCCAACTGCCAGCGCCGCGGGATCTTCAACGACAACACCGCGAGCCCGGCAGCCAGCAGGCCGCTGGCATACAACGCCTTGAGCCCCAGGTGATGTTCCAGCACGGCACCGAGTACCGCGCCGGCGAACATGCCGGTCCAGGGGATCAGTTGCACGCGCCAGCCGTTACGGCGCTCGCCGAGCATCCAGCGGCCCAGCCCGCGGCCGAAACGCGACAGGGCGCCGGTGACGTAAGTCAGGCCAACCGGCAGGCCGTTCACTTCTTCCACCGCGGCGTTGAGCATGCCCATTGCGATGATCGCCGCCAGCAGGGCCGGCAGTTGCTCGTCATAAGGCCAGGCTGCGGCGGCGCACAGCAGGGCGGTAATGCACAGCAACAAGGGCAGGGCCCGGCGTCTGCCTAGGCGGCTGACGATAATGCCCAGCGCGTTACCGACGATGAAGGTGGCGACGAGGATCATCAGGCGCAGGGTCAACCCAAGGTCGCCAGCACTGATGGCGACCGCCATCCGGGTGGTATTGCCACTCATGAACGAGACGAAGTCGCCGCTGGCCATGAAGCCGATGGCGTCGGTCATGCCGGCGAGCACCGAGAGCATGGCCACCAGGCTCAGGCCTATGCGTCCGCGCCATTTCTGCGTGTGCAAGTGACCGGGGCTGGCGTGGGTCCTGGCGGTGTTGGGTAGCATCGGCGACGGTATCCTTGAACAGTGCTTAGGGTTTTATCCCATTCAACTCGCAATATTCCAGCCAGTCCATGCCGGCCATTTCCGCTACTTCCCGGTGCACTTCCAGGCGCTGCGCTTCGTACTCCTGGGGTGTGGCGGTGGTTAACTGCAACGTCAGTTCCCAGGCGAACAACTGCTGGCGTTCTGCTTCGGCTTCAAACGCTTCGTGCAGCCGTTCCTCGCGATACTGAGCCGCCGTTTCACCCTTGGCCTGAGCCAACAGCGGGTTGAGGTGGTCGAGTTCTTCGCGCAACTCGGGGCGCTCATCGAGAAACCTCTTGAGTGCTTGCTCATGCTGCAGTTCGGTTGCCGCCATGGTCGCTCCTTGAGAACGGATTACGAGGATTGCTTCTTGCCAGCCTTGGCCGCTGCCGCCAGGCATTCGAGGGCAAACTGTTCGGTGTAGGTCATCTGGATCGGCGTGGTTTCGCCTTTGACGGTTCTTTCGCCGTCGAGGATGTAGCGAATCCGCTTGTCGGTGACGCCGATTCGCTTGGCAATCCAGGAAGGCGTCTGACCGATCTGGCTGATCAGCTTGTCGGCATATTCAGTGCTCGGTTTGTAGAACTCGGCATTAGGTGTCATCAGGTTTCCAGTCAGGGGTGCGATGGAGCGTTATTGGCGCGACAGGGTGCGCGAATCGTTGCGCGCTGTCGCGGTATAAATGCAGTAAAGCAGAACGATACGGGCTGCCGGGGTGATAAAGTCCGCTTTTTCCCGATGAGTGAATGCAATGCGAATTCTGATGGTGGCGCTGGCCGTGACGTTGCTGGCCGGATGCGCCGGCTCGGCAATGAACGAGGCCCGCACCAAGGCCCCGTACAAGACCCTGAACTCGGAAAAACCGGGAAAAGACGTCGCCCAGTGCGTGCAGTTTTCCTGGCAGGACGAAGCCGTGTTCGGCGTCGATGCCGCTGCCTATCTGCAACCGGGGGAGAAGGGCGGCACGACCGTTTACACCCGTTCGGCGGAGTCCTTTGTCGATGTGACCACCGATGCCTCGGGCACGGTGTTGAGCTACTACGCACAGAAAGACGATTTCGTGGCCAAGCGCCGGTTGGCGGCGTTGGCGACTTGCCTGTGATTTGAAGGCTAACGCAAGTCCCTTGTGGGAGCGGGCTTGCTCGCGAAGGCGGCTGGTCAGTCAGTATTGATGTCGACTGACCCACCGCTTTCGCGAGCAAGCCGGATCGCCGCGCCGCCGCTCCCACATTGGTTTTTGTTTTGATCAGTAGCTCAGGCGCTTCTGGAAGAAGAAGTGCTTGTGGCCCGGCGGGTAATCGGCAATGTGCCCGATCTCGCTGTAGCCGCATTTCTTGTAGAACCCAGGCGCCTGGAATTCAAAGGTGTCGAGCCACAGCCCGACGCAACGCCGTTCCCGCGCCAGGTCTTCGGCCATCTGCATCAGTTTCGAACCCAGGCCCTGTCCCCGCGCCTGTTCCGGCACCACCAGCAAGTCGATGTACAGCCACTGGTAAAACAATCGGCCATGCAGGCCACCGAGGATCTCGTCGTTGTCGTCGCGCACCAGCAAGGCGATGTGCTCGGGCACGTTACCTTCGGCCTTCGAGCCATTGTAGGCGCGCAAGGGTTTGAGGATGGCCTGGCGTTGTTCATCCGTGGGGTTTTGCGACAATTCGATACGCAGGTTCATGGCTATATCCTTATGGCAGTGAAACCGCAGCCTAGCGTGGTCGCCGCCAATGTTCCATCAGCACAAAGCAGGTTGAACCGTCGCCTGCGCGCAGATGTCACTCATTAGTACGCGTCATTCCAGAGTGCGACCGATGAGGACACGCCGTGAATATCTTCGAAGCCCTGCGCGAAAGCCATGAACGTCAACGTACTTACGCCAAAGCCCTGATCCACACCAGCGGCGACAGCCCCGAACGCGTCGAGGCCTACAAGCAACTCAAGTCTGAATTGCAAGCTCACGCCACGGCCGAAGAGCGGCATTTCTACATCCCGTTGATGGAGTTCGACAACGGTGTCGACCTCAGTCGTCATGGCATCGCCGAACATCACGAAATGGACGAAATGATGGAGGCGCTGGACGACATCGAGATGTCCAGTCCGGCTTGGCTCGTGACCGCGAAGAAACTCTCGGAGAAGGTGCATCACCACCTTGAGGAAGAAGAGCAGAAGTTCTTCCAGATGGCTGGCAAACTGCTCGACGACAAACAGAAAGAGTCGTTGGCCGGACAATACGAGAAGGAGTACAAGGCGCAACTTGCCTGAGGGGGGAAAGGCTGTGCGTTTTCACTTAACATGTGGACCCTCAGACAAATAACAGGACGCGTTGTCATGTCGAACACAGCCGAGCGGGTCAATATCCTGGAGTCTCAGGTGTTGTCCCACGACTGGTACCTGCTCAAGAAAATCACCTTCGATTACCAACGCAACAACGGCGAGTGGCAACGCCAGGTCCGCGAGGTCTACGACCGAGGCAATGGCGCGGCGATTCTCCTGTACAACCGCGAAAATAAAACCGTGGTACTGACCCGGCAATTTCGCTTGCCGGTGTTCGTCAACGGTCACGATGGGCTGTTGATCGAAGTCGCGGCGGGCCTGCTGGAAGGCGCGGCGCCTGAAGACCGCATCCGCGATGAGGCCGAGGAAGAGACGGGTTACCGTGTGCACCATGTGCAGAAGGTCTTCGAGGCATACATGAGCCCCGGGTCGGTGACGGAAAAACTGCACTTCTTCATTGCCGAATACGATGCGAAGTCGAAAGTCAGCGACGGTGGTGGCCTGGAGTCGGAAACCGAAGAACTGGAAGTGCTGGAGTGGGCGTTCGACGACGCGCTCGAAGCGTTTTACCGCGGCGAAATCTGCGATGCAAAGACCATCATGTTGTTGCAGTATGCGGCGATGAAAAACCTCTTCAATTAAACGCAATCTCCCGTAGGAGCTGCCGCAGGCTGCGATCTTTTGATCTTGCTTTTGAAAAGCACAGTCAAAAGATCGCAGCCTGCGGCAGCTCCTACAAGATCAAAAGCCTGGGAACCGTGCGGTGCCAGGCCTTTGCCCACCTTCAAGTGTGAGCAACAACGCCTTCGCCTCAAGCCCGCCGGCAAACCCGGTGAGCTTGCCCGACGCGCCAATCACCCGATGACAGGGCGCCACGATCGAAATCGGGTTCTTGCCATTCGCCGCACCCACTGCCCTGACCGCCGCCGGGTTGCCGATCTGTTCGGCGATCTGGCTGTAGCTGCGGGTCTCGCCGAACGGGATGGTCAGCAGCGCCGCCCAGACCTTCTTCTGGAATTGTGTACCGGCAAAATCCAGCTCCAGTTCGAAGCGATCGCGACTGCCGGAAAAATACTCGCGCAACTGCGCAGCGGTGCGCACCAGGATCGGGTTGTCCGGCGCTTCGCTCATCGGCCCCAGGCGCACCCGCCCGGGTTTGTCGTTTTCCCAGAGGATGGCCGCCAGTCGTGAACCGTTCGCGACCAGCTTCAACTGGCCCACGGGTGAATCCACGGTGGTGCAGGTATAGGTCATGCCAGGGCTCGCGCAAAATTGCTGAACAGGTGTTAAGGATACTGCCTCGACGGGGAGGCGCAATACGTAATCCCGACCATACTTGGCAACGGCTTTTGAAACGTTCCCCTGTTTAATGACAAGAAGAGACCGACTCATGAAGTACGAACCTTTTGCCAAATCGCTGATTGCGACCTCGTTGGCACTCAGCTGCCTGTCCGCCCATGCCGCCTCGGTGGCCCCGGCTACCGGGGAAAACGGCATGGTGGTCACGGCCCAGCACCTGGCCAGCCATGTGGGCGTGGATGTGCTCAAGAACGGCGGCAACGCCGTGGATGCGGCGGTCGCGGTCGGCTATGCGCTGGCGGTGGTGTACCCCGCGGCAGGCAACCTCGGCGGCGGTGGTTTCATGACCATTCAACTGGCGGACGGGCGCAAGACCTTCCTCGACTTCCGTGAAAAAGCGCCGCTGGCCGCTACCGCTAACATGTACCTGGACAAGGAGGGCAACGTCGTTCCCGACCTGAGTACCCGTGGCCACCTGGCCGTGGGCGTGCCAGGCACCGTGTCGGGCATGGAACTGGCGCTGTCCAAGTACGGCACCAAGCCGCGCAAGGAAATCATCGCCCCGGCCATCAAGCTGGCCGAAGACGGTTTCGTGCTGGAGCAGGGGGATGTCGATCTGCTGGACTACGCCACCGACATGTTCAAGAAGGACATCAAGGATTCCGGCTCGATCTTCCTGAGCAAAGGCGAGCCGATGCAGGTCGGCCAGAAACTGGTGCAAAAGGACCTGAGCAAGACCTTGCGGGAGATCTCCGAGAAAGGCGCCGACGGTTTCTATAAAGGTTGGGTGGCCGACGCCATCGTCACCTCCAGCCAGGCCAACAAGGGCATCATCACCCAGGCCGACCTCGACAAATACAAGACCCGCGAACTGGCGCCCATCGAGTGCGACTACCGTGGCTACCACGTGGTTTCCGCACCGCCACCGAGCTCCGGCGGCGTGGTGATCTGCGAGATCATGAACATCCTCGAAGGCTATCCGATGAAGGACCTGGGCTACCACTCGGCCCAGGGCATGCACTATCAGATCGAGGCGATGCGCCACGCCTATGTGGACCGCAACAGCTACCTGGGCGACCCGGACTTCGTGAAGAACCCGATTGCCCACCTGCTGGATAAAAACTACGCGACCAAGCTGCGCGACGCGATCAAGCCACAAAAAGCCGCGATATCCAGCGAACTCAAGCCCGGTGTAGCGCCCCATGAAGGCAACAACACCACCCATTACTCCATCGTCGACAAGTGGGGCAACGCGGTGTCGGTGACCTACACCCTCAACGACTGGTTCGGTGCCGGCGTGATGGCGAGCAAGACCGGGGTCATCCTCAACGATGAAATGGACGACTTCACCTCGAAGATCGGCGTACCGAACATGTACGGCCTGGTGCAGGGCGAGGCCAACGCCATCGCGCCCGGCAAGGCGCCGCTGTCGTCCATGAGCCCGACCATCGTCACCAAGGACGGCAAAGTGGTGATGGTGGTCGGCACTCCCGGTGGCAGCCGCATCATTACCGCGACCTTGTTGACCATGCTCAACGTGATCGACTACGGCATGAACATCCAGGAAGCGGTGGATGCGCCGCGTTTCCACCAGCAGTGGCTGCCGGAGGAAACCAACCTGGAAGCCTTCACCACCAGCCCGGACACGGTGAAAATCCTCGAGAGCTGGGGCCACAAGTTCGCCGGTCCACAGGATGCCAACCACTTGGCGGCGATCCTGGTCGGCGCGCCGTCCCTGGGTGGCAAGCCGGTAGGCAAGAACCGTTTCTACGGGGCGAACGACCCACGGCGTAACACCGGGTTGTCGCTGGGTTATTGAGGGTTGTGTCCGGAGGGGGACGGGCTTATGTTCGTCCCCTGATCCATCGACAATTCAAGGAAGGAAATCATGACCACTGCGTTGTTAATCATCGACGTCCAACAGGCTTTGTGTTCCGGTGAATACGAGTGCTTCGAGATTGGACGGGTCATCAACACCATCAACGACCTTTCTGCCCGGGCGCGCAAGGCGGGCGTGCGCGTGGTGCTGATCCAGCACGAAGAAGCGGGCAGCCCGCTGGCGCATGAGGCTGCCGGCTGGCAACTGGCCGAAGGTCTGGAAACCTCGCCCGGGGACCTGTGCGTACGCAAGACCAACGGGGATTCGTTCTACCAGACCAACCTGCAAAAACTGTTGCCGAAGGAGGACTACGAGCGCCTGGTCATCTGCGGCCTGCAGACCGACTATTGCGTCAACGCCACCGTGCGCCAGGCCCTGAAACTGGGCTACGACGTGGTGCTGGCGGGCGACGGGCATTCCACCGTCGACAACGGCAACCTGACCGCCGAAGACATCATCGCCGAGCACAACAAGGACCTGGCGCACCTCACCGGTTCCGTGGCCCGGATCGATGTGGTCCCGGCCAAGGACATCCACTTCTGAACCCACCCTGTTTCCCTGTGTGAGCGAGCCTGCTCGCGAAGGGGCCGGCACATTCAACATTGATGTTGCCTGACATGCCGCCATCGCGAGCACGCTCCCAAAGGACTTACACCGCTCCGAAAATCTCGATCAGCTCATTCAGAAACGCGCTCACCAGATCCCGCTGCCGCGCCGAATGCCGCACCGCCGCATGAAAGCTGACCTCATAGCGCAACAGGTCCGGGTTCAGCGGGTGTAGCTGCCCCAGCTGTTCATGGCGGGTGGCGTAGTGCTGCGGCAGAAACCCCAGGTGTTGGCCGGACAGGATCAGCAGGGCCGCGCCGTCCATGCTGTCGGTGAGCACGGTCAGGCGTTCGATGGACGTGGGGGCCGGCATTTCCGGCAGGGGATGGCTCGGCCAGACCCAGTCGAACCCGCTGACATCGTCGCGGGTCAGCGCGCCGACTTGCCCGAACAGCGGGTGCGAGGGCGCGCAGTAGGCAATCTGGGTTTCCGGGAACAGCGGGAAATAATCGATGCTGGGCAAGCGATGCCAGAAGTAACCGATGGCCAGGTCGATATGGCCGTTGATGATTTTTTCTTCCAGCAGCGACGATGACAGCTCGGTGAAATGGAAGTACAAGCCCTCGTGCCGTGCCCGCAAACGGGCAATGGCCTGGCCGATTTTCCTGTTCGCCACCGGATCGATTTGCCCCAGCAGGCCGATGTTGATGCTGCCCGAGACTTTGCGGTTGATGTGCTGCACCTCGACCCGAAAGCCTTCGGCCGCCGCCAGCAAGCGCCGGGCCGCGTCGATGAACTGAGTGCCTTTGGGCGTTACCGAAAACCCGCCGCGCCCGCGTTCGCACAAGCGGAAACCAACCCGGGCTTCGAGCGTTGCCAGCTGCGCGCTGATCGTGGGTTGCGTGGTGTTGAGGGCGGTTTGCGCCGCCGAGATGCCGCCCGCTTCGACGACGGTCAGAAATACCCGGATCAGGCGCAGATCCAGCTCCGTTACAGTTCCCAGCATGGGGGGCTCCCGATTCTCGCTTACATAGATGCTGATCTATGTGAACAGTGTGCCTGCGATATTTTATTGCCCGGACTCACGCCCTACATTGCCGTGAAACCAGCGTCATCGTCAGCTTTTTATGGAGTTTCACCTGAACTGGACGTCGTAGCGAGCGCTGTACCCACAAAAACAACAAACAACAGCATAGGAACAATCGTATGTCAGGTTCCCCAGTGTCTGCGCACGCCACCGAGGCGAGCGGCGGGTTGGCCATCGAAGGCCACTCCATCGACTACATCCCGGAAAACGAACGTCACGCCAAACTCAGCAGTCAGGGGCCTTTCTGGTTCCTGGGCAATTTCCACTTCTTCACCATCTCCATAGGTTTTGTCGGCCCGAGCCTCGGCTTGTCGGCACTGTGGACCATGCTGGCCGGTGCCCTGGGCATTATGTTCGGCACCATTTTCATGGCGTTCCACGGCTCCCAGGGCCCGGAAATGGGCCTGCCGCAGATGATCCAGTCCCGCGCCCAGTTCGGCTATCGCGGGGTGATCCTGGCGTTGATGGCGACGATGTTTGTGTTCGTCGGTTTCAACGTGGTGAACATCTCGCTGATCATGAATGGCCTGGAGCATGTGTTCGGCATTGACCCGACCCTCGTCGCCGTGGCTGTGGTGCTGATCGGCGCATTGTTGTCGATCTACGGCCACGACTTGATGCACAAGGCCTTCAAGTGGGCCTTGCTGGCGACCTTGCCGCTGTATGCACTGGTGACCATCGCCCTGATGTTCGGCGCGGGCCAGGAAGGCGTCACGCCGGCGACCGACCTGGGCTTCAACTGGGTGGCCTTCGCCACGCTGTTCGCCATCGGTGCCAGCTACAACATTTCCTATGCCCCCTACGTGTCTGACTATTCCCGCTACCTGCCGAAAAACACCAGCCGGGCAAAACTGATCGCGGCGGTGTTCATCGGTGCCTCGTTGTCCGGCAGCTGGATGATCGGCCTCGGCGCCTGGCTGGCCCAGGAGCTCAAAGCAGCGGATGCACTGGTGGCGTTGAACCAGGTCGGCTCCTCGATGGTGCCGGGGCTGGGCAATCTGCTGGTGATCGTCTCGGTGGCGGGCTTCCTGCCGATCATCGCCCTCAACACCTACAGCGCCATGCTGACGCTGCTGACCGGTGTCGACTCGATCAGGAAAATCACCCCGACACCCCGCGCCCGCGTGCTGTCGATCAGTGTGATCAGCGTGATTCTGTTGACCTGCGTGCTGTCGATCAAAGGTGACGGCATCGCGCTGTTGAACACCTTCCTGGTGTTGTTGCTGTACTTCCTCGTGCCGTGGACCGCCGTCAACCTGGTGGACTACTTCTTCGTGCGCAAGGGCCGTTATGCGATACCGCATTTCTTCACGCCAAACGGCATCTACGGCGCCTGGCAATTTCGCGGCATCGTCTCGTACCTGATCGGCTTCGCCGCGATGGTGCCGTTCTTCTACATCTACGATGCCGCCGCCGGCAAAGAGGTGTTCGTCGGCCCGCTGGCGCGAGTGCTGGAAGGCGTGGACATCGCCTGGCTGGTGGGCCTGGTGGTATCGGGGCTGACCTACTACCTGCTCAGCCGCTCGATTGATCTGGCCGCCGAACGCCGGGTGATCGATGCGCTCAGCGAGAGCGACATTGTCGCCATGACCCATTCATCTGCGGAGGCAGGGCGTTGAACAGCGCAAAAAATACCGTGGTCGCCTGCTGCCAACTGGCACCGAAAATCGGCGACCTGGCCTATAACCGCACGCTCACCGAACGCGCGATTCGCCAGGCAGCCTTACAGGGCGCCCAGGTCGTGGTGCTGCCCGAGCTGGTGCAGAGCGGCTATCTGTTTGCCGACCGCTTTGAGGCGCTGTCGCTGGCGGAAACTACGGATGGCCCGACCTTGCAACTGTGGCAGGCCCTGGCCCGTGAGCTGAACCTGGTGATCGTCGGCGGTTTTTGCGAGCGCCTGCCCGGCGACGAACTGGCCAACAGCGCGGCGATGATCGACGCCAATGGCCTGCGCGCGGTGTATCGCAAGGCCCATCTGTGGGATGCCGAGAAGGACATCTTCACGGCTGGCGATGCGCCACCGCCGGTGGTTGAAACGCTGCATGGACGGTTGGGCATGCTGATTTGCTACGACCTGGAATTCCCCGAGTGGGTGCGTCTACCGGCGCTGGCCGGGGCCGATCTGCTGTGTGCGCCGGTCAACTGGCCCGACGGTCCGCGGCCGCAGACCGAGCGCCCGGCCGAAGTGCTGCGGGTGCAGGCCAATGCCTCGGTCAACCGCATGTTCATCGCCGCCTGTGATCGCTATGGCCATGAGCGCGGGGTCGGCTGGGTCCAGGGTTCGGTCATCGTCGACGCCGACGGCTACCCGTTGGCCGGGCCGGCGGAGCAGGGCGGCGAGCAGATGTTGCTGGCCACGCTGAACCTTACCGAAGCGCGCAACAAGCGCATCAGCGCGCGCAATGATCTGCACAAGGACCGCCGGCCGCAGCTGTACGGGCTGCACAGCACCTTGTAAGCATTGATGTCATTGCGTGCTGGACGCCCATCACGGGCCATGGCATCGTCGAAACGAAAAGCCATGCAGTGAACGGGATCGCAATGATGGGGGAGGGAAATAAAGTCGACGGTGACGCGACGATGGTCACGCTCAAGGCGTTCAATCATTGCGTATTGCACCTTGGCCGGCTGGCGCGGGAGAGCGGGGCGTCGCGATTCATCGCCGATGGCCTGCAGGCATTCGCTCAACTGGTGCCCTTCGCGTCTGCCTGGTGGGGGGAGATGTCGACGCCAGGCCCTGATGTCCCCCCTCAGAGCTGGATGCACGGCAGCATCAATCTCCCCGAATCCTTTGCCGCCGAATGGCATCCGGTGGCGGCAAACGACCAGTTCTCCCACGCCACGCTCAATCGTCCCGGTGAGGTGGTGCGCGACAACGGTTTCAACGACCCGTGCGAAGCCGTCAACGATTTCGCCCGGCGCTACGATCTCTACCACTTGATGAGCATCACCTATGAGCTGCCCGAAAGCGGCTTGATGTTTTTCGTCTGCCTCTACCGTGGCCAGCATGAACAGGCATTCGAGGAGCATGAAGCCGAGCTGTTTTCGGCGTTCTGCGATCACCTGTTCCAGCTGTGGCGGTTCCAGGTGCAGGACATGATTCGCTTCGATAGCGAAAACGGCGCGAGTGATTTTGGCGTCGCGCGCATGGACGGCAGCCTGTTGTATGTGGGCGCCAGGTTGTGCGCCGCCATTCAACGGGAATTACCCGGCTGGAGCGGTTCAATGCTGCCGGGCGAGGTGATCGCGCAACTGTCGAAGGCGCCCTGCGTGATCCGCCTGGGCCGCTGCGCCCTGACCCTGAGCCCCAACGCCGGACACGTCATCCTGTCCCTTGAAGCACCGTCGGGCGGGGACGGTTTGGCGCCACGGGAGCGCACGGCAGCGATGCTGTTCGCCGCCGGGCACTCCTACAAGGAAATCGCCAAAATGCTCGCCCTGAGCCCCGCGACCGTGCGCACTTATTTGCGCAATTGCTACTTGCAGCTGGGTGTGAAAAGCAAGGTGGAACTGGGCTCGGCCCTGCGTTCACCGGGTGCGCTGGTGGAGTCCGTGCGCCGGGATTAATCCCAGTCGTTTCAATTATTTGCCTTACCCCTCCTCATTTGCAGAGGTCCATTCGAACGCTGCGCCCTATAGGGTAGGCCCTGTCTATCAGGGGCCGGCGCAGTCGCTTCGGGCCGCTTCAAAACAATAAGAACAGGGGTGAGGCATTTGAGACTTTCCAGGCTTTTTGTCGCCGTTGCGGCGACGACGGCATTTTCCGGCATTGCGTTGGCGGCGACACCCGCCGACACGGTCATGCGCAATGGCTACGTCTACACCGTCGATGGCCAGAATTCGGTGCAGCAGGCCATTGCCATTTCGGGCGGCAAGATCGTCTATGTCGGCAGCGATGCCGGGGTCGACGCTTACATCGGCAAGCAGACACAACTGATCGACCTGGCCGGGCGCATGCTGATGCCGGGCTTCGTCGATGCGCACATGCACCCGGGAGATGGCGGTCGCGCCATGACCTTGTGCGACCTGAAATACCAGACCATGACCCGCGCGCAGTTTCAGGCGAGCATCCAGTCCTGCCTCGATGCCGACAAGGACAAGGACCCGGATGTCTGGCTGGAAGTGGGCAGCTGGGATCGCATGGGCATGACCGGGCTCGACGGCGACGCCGACAAATCGACCCTGGACGCGCTCAAGACCAAGCGTCCGATCCAGGTGCGCTCCACCGACTTCCACACCGTGCTGACCAACTCTCGCGGCCTGGAACTGGCCGGCATCAACAAGAACACCGCCGACCCCGAAGACGGCAAATACCGCCGCGACAGCGCCGGCAACCCGAACGGCATCTGTGAAGACGGCGCCGCCGAATCGCTGGCCGCCGTGGTGCCACCTGCGACCGACGCGGAAAAACTCAATCAGGTTCGCGCAGCCCTCGACGCCATGCGCCAGCAAGGCATCACCAGTTTCATGGATGCGCTGTCCGGCCCGGAAAACGGCAAAGCCTTCACCAGCCTGCAAAAGTCCGGCGAGCTGACCGCCCGGGCCTTGCTGGCGATCAAGCTGGACCCGGCAGCCGCTGCCGCCGACCCGGTGAAAACCATCGCCGAGGCCAAGGCCCTGGCCAGCACCTACGATCAGGGCGAAGTGCATGTCGCGCCGGGCGTGAACATGCGCCACGTCAAACTGTTCATGGACGGCATCATCAATGCCCCGGCGGACACCGGCGCCATGTTGACCCCGTACCTGCACAATAGCGGCACCGACAAGGCGCCGAAGTGGACGCCGGGCAAGAACCTGGGCGAACTGTACTTTCCGCCGCAAGTGCTCAATCCGTTGTTGCTGCAAGCGGTCAAGGCCGGTTTCGATCCGCACCTGCACGCCACCGGCGAGCGCGCGGTGCGCGATGCACTGGACAGCGTGGCCTACGTGCGCAAGGAACTGCCAGTTACTGATTTCCGCCCGGCCATCGCCCACGCCGAGTCGGTCGACCCTGCCGACTATTCACGCTTCAAGGCACTGGACGTCACGGCCACCATGTCGTTCCAGTGGGCACAGCAGGCACCGTCCACGGTCGACGGCACCAGTGACCACCTTGGCGCCGAACGATTTGCGCGCATGGAGCCCTCGGGCAGCATCGCCCATGCCGGTGGTCGCGTGGCGTTTGGCAGCGATTGGCCGGTCGATCCCCTCGATGAGTTCCTGGCGCTGAAAGTCGGTGTCACCCGTTCCGGCGACCCGACCAATCCGCACAGCTATGGCCCCAAATATGCGGGGCGACTCAACACCGATCCGGCGCTGTCGCGAGCCGAGGCGCTGCGCAGCATCACCCTCAACTCCGCCGAACAGCTGAAGCTGGACGCGGTGCTGGGTTCGGTCGAAGTCGGCAAGTTCGCTGACCTGATCGTGCTCGACAAGAACTTCATGCAGGTGCCCGAGGAGGAACTGGGCCGCAATGACGTGCTGCTGACGCTGGTCGGCGGCAAGGTCGTGTGGGCCAAGGCGCCGTTCCTGGGGCTTGCGCCACACGTGGTTTCCCAAGCGGTCACTTCCCGATCCGCCCCATAAAAACTAGAGAGCGTTCCAATGCGATTGATTCCAAACCTGTTGGCCGCCGCGCTGGCCTTGTCGTCGGTGCAGGCCATGGCCGCCGCTGACCTGGTGTTGTTCAACGGCAAGGTCTTTACCGCCGAACCCGGCCAGGCACTGGTGCAGGCTGTTGCGGTGCAAGACGGCAAGATTCTGAAAGTGGGCAGCGATGCCGAAATCAATGCCCTGGCCGATGCCAAGACCCAGCGCATCGACCTGGCGGGCAAAGTGTTGATGCCGGGCATGATCGACACCCACAGCCACCCGGTCTCGGGCGCTTTCGACAGCATGAAGGCCAACCTGCTGGACGAGGTCAAACCCTTGCCGGAACTGGAGCAGTGGTTGATCGAAGAGGACAAGGCCGGACGTGCCCGTTCCGGTGATGTGATCAGCGTGGCCGGGGTCAGTTCGGCCTACTGGGAGAAGAGCCGTGAACTGGGCAAGGTGTTCAACCAGGGGCGTTGGGCTGATCAGCCCATCGTCTTCAGCGGCATCGACGGCCACACCGGTTGGGCTAACAATGCGATGCTCAAGCGCCTGAACATCGACGCGGCGCTGGTCAAGAGCCTGCCGGAGAAAGAACGCAGCTTCGTCGGCCATGAAGCGGACTTCACGCCGAACGGCTACTTCGCCGAATCCCGTTGGGATGTGGTGCGCAACGGGATTCCGGCGCCTACTCCGGAGGCGATGCTCAAGGCCGCTCGCGAGGCGGTGAAGATCAACAACCAATTCGGCGTCACTGCCTGGATGGACGCTGCGGCGAACGGCGGCGGCGAAGATTCGCTGTTCGATTTCCATGCCACCGCCGAAAGTGTCGGCGTGCTGCCGCTGTACAAGGAGCTGGCGCAGAACGGCGAACTCAGCGCCCACGTCGCCGCGTTGATGGTCACCAATCCGAAGAGCAAACCTGCCGACCTGGAAGTGATCGCCACGGTGATGAAGCAGTTCGAGGGCGTGCCTAACCTGACGTTCCCCGGCATCAAGGTGTTTGTCGACGGCATTCTTGAATTCCCGGGGCAAACCGCAGCGGTTATCGTGCCGTTCAAGAACAGCCATAAAAATGGTCAGTTGCTGACCGACCCGGCGCACTTTGGCGAGCTGGTGGTGGCGGCGGAAAAACGCGGCTGGATCGTGCACATGCACGCCGTCGGCGACCGGGCGGTGCGTGAAGCGCTCAATGGCGTGGCGTATGCGCGCAAGCTCAGCCCGACGCCTGTACCCCACAGCGTCGCGCACCTGCAACTGGTCAATCCCAAGGAGTTTCCACGCTTCAAGGAACTGGGCGTGATCGCTTCGATGCAACTGCTGTGGGCCACCGGTGAGTCCTACACCGTCGAACTGGTCAAGCCTTACATCAGCGCCTTTGCCTACGGTTACCAGTATCCCGCGCGGTCCCTGCATAACGCCGGCGCGACGATTGCCGGTGGTAGCGACTGGCCGGTGTCGAGCGCCAATCCGTTCAACGCCATTGCCCAGGCCAGCACACGCAAAGGTCCGTTGGGCGTACTCAATGCCAAGGAAAGCATCGACCGCCAGACCATGTTCTATGCCTACACCATCAACGCGGCGAAAACCCTGCGCCTGGAGCAGCAGATCGGTTCGCTGGCACCGGGCAAGCAGGCCGACCTGATCATCCTCGACCGCGACGTGTTCAAGGTCAGCGATGACGACCTGTTCGAAACCAAAGTCCTGAACACGTTCTTCGCCGGCAAGCAGGTCTACGCCCCCGCATCCTGACCTGCGTACACCCAACACCGCAAAAACTGCCAGCCCCTCGTAGAGCGAGGGGCCTGGCATCGCCATGCCTGAAATTCCCCGTACGCCATAACAACAAGAGAACAGTATGAACGCACTTTCAGCATTGACCCTCGCAGCACTCGCACTGGCCCCCCTGACCAGCCAGGCCCTGGCCCTCAACGATGATTTCAGCCTGGAGATGACCCTGGGCGTCGTCAGCGACTACCGCACCCGGGGGATCTCGCAGACCCTGGGCGATCCGGCGGTGCAGGGCGGAGCAACGCTGCTGCACAGCAGCGGCCTGTACATCGGCGCCTGGACCTCCAACGTCGATTTCGGCGGCGGCTTCGACACCCGCCAGGAGCGTGAGTACTACGCCGGTTACTACTGGCAGGCCACGGACGCCATCAGCCTGGACCTGGGCTACATCAAGTACGACTACCCGAAAAATTCCGAATTCAACCTCAGCGAGGCGTATGCCGTTCTCGACCTGTACGGTGTGAAGCTGGGTGCCTATTACTCCAAGGACACGCCGAACTTCTTCGGCGAGGACCAGGACACCCTTTACACCTACGTGGGTTACAAAATCGATTTGCCGGCCGAAGTCGGCCTGGATTTGCGCTTTGGGCGCAATGATGTGAACGACCCCGCGTTCTGGTCCGCCAATGGCGATAGCCGTGAGTCTTACTACGAGTGGGAAGCCAAGCTGACCCGCGACTTCGTCGGCGTCACCTGGGGGCTGAGCTACGTCGACACCGACCTGTCGAAAAGCGAGTGCAGCAGTTGGTACGGCTATGACGACCTCTGTTCGGCGACAGTTGTAGCCAGCGCAACCAAGACCTTTTAAATTCCGTCCCTGACAACAAAAACAGTTCCACAAAGGAAACACCGTCATGAGTGCGCAACGCAGTCCCCTGATCGAGACCCGCTCGATCGATTTCATTCCCGAGGCTGAGCGACACGGCAGTCTCTACAGCCAGTTCACCCTGTGGCTCGGCGCCAACCTGCAAATCACCGCCATCGTCACCGGCGCCCTGGCCGTGGTGCTGGGCGGCGATGTGTTCTGGTCGCTGATCGGCCTGCTGATCGGGCAAGTGCTCGGCGGTGCCGTGGTGGCGCTGCACGCAGCGCAGGGGCCGAAGCTCGGCTTACCGCAGATGATCTCCAGCCGCGTGCAGTTCGGGGTGTATGGCGCGGCGATCCCGATTGTTTTGGTGTGCCTGATGTACCTCGGTTTCAGCGCCACCGGCGCGGTGCTGTCGGGGCAGGCGATCGCGCAATTGATCAGTGTCAGCGACAGCACCGGCATCCTGATCTTCGCGGCGAGCATCGCGTTCCTGACGATCTTCGGCTATCGGGTGATTCACCTGGTCGGGCGCGTGGCCAGCGTGCTGGGCATCATCGCCTTCGCCTACCTGTTCACCCGGTTGATGACCCTCAACGACATCGGCCTGCTGCTCGACAATCGTCATTTCGGCTGGAGCACCTTCCTGCTGGCGGTTTCGCTCTCGGCGTCCTGGCAGATCGCCTTCGGCCCCTACGTGGCGGACTATTCGCGCTACCTGCCGAGCAAGACCTCATCCTGGAAAACCTTCACCGCCGTGGGCCTCGGCACAGTGCTGGGGGCCCAGACTTCGATGGTGCTGGGGGTGTTCGCCGCCGCACTGGCCGGGGCCAGTTTCCGTGGGCACGAAGTGGCGACCATTGTCGGCCTGGGCAGTAGCGGTGTGATCGCGTCCTTGTTGTACCTGAGCATTGTGTTCGGCAAGGTCACGGTGTCCACCCTCAACGCCTACGGCAGTTTCATGTGCATCGCCACCATCATCAGCGGCTTTCGTCGTCGCCTGGAAATCACCGCCCGCCAGCGCATGCTGTTTGTGCTGCTGATCGTCGCGGCGTCCACCGCGCTGGCATTGCTGGGGCAGTACTCGTTCCTCAACTCGTTCAAGTACTTCATCCTGTTTTTGCTGACGTTCTTCACCCCGTGGAGCGCGATCAACCTGGTGGATTACTACTTCATCAACAAGGAGCGTTACGACATCCCGGCGCTGTCCGATCCGAACGGGCGCTACGGTCGCTGGAACGTGCTGGGGATCAGCGTCTATGTGATCGGCGTGTTGATCCAGTTGCCCTTTGTCGACACCCATTTCTACTCCGGGCCAATGGTTGCGCAACTGGGCGGCGTGGATATTTCCTGGATCGTCGGGCTGCTGGTGCCGGGGGTGATCTATTACGCGCTGGCCAAGCCGTCGATGAGTGCGGTGGCGGTTGAGCGGGGTTAATCAGAGAGAACGATGAGCTCTTGTGGCGAGGGAGCTTGCTCCCGTTGGGGCGCGAAGCGGCCCTAAAAGATGGGCCTGCTGCGCAGTCCAACGGGAGCAAGCTCCCTCGCCACAGGGTTCAGCGTTGACTAGCGCTTTGGTAGTTTCCAGCGCTCACGCAACTGTTCGTACTGCGCTTCGGGCAGTTGCACCAGCACCGGGGATTTGCCCGGGTCCAGCCAGTCGAACAATTGCGCGATGTTCGCCGGATCCATGGCTGTACAACCACGGGTCGGTGCACTGGGGCCGCGCCAGATATGGAAGAAAATGCATGAGCCGGCAGCGGGCGTGGCCGGGGTGTTGTGCTGGATGACGATGCCTTGGCGGTACAGCTCATCCGAGCGGCGCATCCGTTCGGAGCTGTTCCAGCCTTTATCGACCACTGCTCCGTCGACCAATTCGTTGTAACGCGTGGACTGGCTGTCATCCACGCATTCGATGGTCGGCGTCAACGCTAGATAAGGCAGGCGGGTGTCGGCCGAAGGCGCGTAGCCGAACGCCGTGCCCAGCTTGAACATCCCAGCCGGCGCCTTGCCATCGCCTTCCTGTTTTACCGGTCCTTCAGGTTGCTCGATATCGAGCAGCCCCTTGCCCCAGCCCATGCCGTTCTTGCCGAGAACGACTGCAAAGGGCGCTTCGAATTTCCGGAAGGTTTTCCCGTGCCGCTCATAGCGCTGGGCAGTGCCCTGGATGTCATCCCAGCCTTTACTGGTGACCACGATCAGTTGGTCGCTGCCGTCGAGTCCCTGAGCCATTGCGGCCAGCGGAAACAGCGCCACCGACAGAGCCTTGAGCAGAATGTTCATGGTGCAAGCGGCGTGATGGGGAAGTCCATGACGTCCGGCTTCGGCGGATTCCCGCTGTACGTGAAGTGCCACCACTCGGCCGAATAACCCACAAAGCCTTCCTTGGCCATGGCACTGGTCAGGCGCTGGCGATTGGCTTTGGCCGTGACGTTGATCAGCGCCGAGTCGGTGTGCGCCCGCTCATCGAAGCAATCGAAACCGGTTCCCATGTCGAGGGCGCCGTCGTGCCAGCGCTGGCCGTAAGGGGCGGTGCAATCCACCGGCGTGGCCGAAGGCGTCCAGGTGTCGGCGGGCAGGGCCTCGGGGCCGGTCAGGGTCAGGTCGACAGTGTTGCCCCGGGAATGATTGGACACCCGGGCCACATACCCCAGGCGCCAGAAGTCCTGCTTGTCGACCCGGGGGTAGAACTCGGTCTTGAGCGAGTCGCCAGGTTCGCTGGCGAAGCGGCCCATGTCCGCCACCGCGCGGGTCGGGCGATAACAATCGAATACCTTCAAGCCGTAGCCTTCGGCTTTCAGCGAGCTTTGCACTCTGGCTAACGCCTTCGCAGCATCCGCCGACAGCAGGCATTCCGCTGCCTGGTAACCGTCGAGCGGGTGCCCGGTGAAGTTGTGCGCGCTGGCGTAGCGGATGTCCTGCTCGATGCCCGGGTCGACACTGCGCACATACACCATGTGCCCGGGTTTCGATTCGTCGGCCATGCACGGCGTGGCAAGGCTCAGGCACAGCAACAACAGACAGGGTGAACGAAACATCGGAAGCGGCTCCATGCATGACCAGTCATTGCATCATGGCTTGAAACCGTCCGTACCTCCATGAAGTTGTTGATCGGCGTGATAGGACGAACGCACCAGCGGCCCGGACGCCACGTTCTTGAAGCCCATGCGCGTGCCTTCCTCGGCGAACCAGGCAAAGGCGTCCGGGTGCACGAAGCGCTGCACCGGCAAGTGACTGCGCGAGGGTTGCAGGTATTGGCCGAGGGTCAGCATGTCGATCTCGTGCTCGCGCATGCGCTGCATGACCTCGATGACTTCTTCGTCGGTCTCGCCCAGACCCAGCATCAGGCCGGATTTGGTCGGCACATGGGGCACCGCTTGCTTGAATTTCTGCAGCAGGTCCAGCGACCACTCGAAGTCCGAACCCGGCCGCGCGGCCTTGTACAGGCGCGGTACGGTTTCCAGGTTGTGGTTGAATACATCCGGGGGCTCATTGGCGGTAATCGCCAGGGCCACATCCATGCGTCCGCGATAATCCGGCACCAGGGTTTCCAGTTGAATGCCGGGGGACAGCTTGCGGATTTCCCGCAGGCAATCGACAAAGTGTCGGGCACCACCGTCGCGCAAATCGTCGCGGTCCACCGAGGTGATCACCACGTACTTCAGGCGCAGCTCGGCGATGGCCACGGCCAGGTTCATCGGCTCGTTGGCGTCCAGCGGCTTGGGCCGGCCATGGCCGACATCGCAGAACGGGCAGCGGCGGGTGCAGATGTCGCCCATGATCATGAAGGTCGCGGTGCCACCGGAGAAACATTCACCGAGGTTCGGGCATGAGGCTTCTTCGCAGACGCTGTGCAGCTTGTGCTTGCGCAGCAGTTGCTTGATCCGGTCGACCTCGGGAGAGATCGGCATGCGCACGCGAATCCAGTCGGGTTTGCGCGGGAACTCATCCGTGGGAATGATCTTCACCGGAATCCGCGCGACCTTTTCCGCGCCGCGCAGCTTAGTGCCGATTTCTACTTTGGCCGGGCTCTTGCCGGTCGATTCAACAATGGCATTCATCGTTATTTCCTTGTGCAACAGCCGCAGAACCTGTGGGAGCAAGCCCGCTCCCACAAGGGTTTTTGTGTTGTGTGCTCAGTCGCGGTAGACCGGGAAGTCTGCACACAGGGCGGCCGCCTGCCGGGCGACATTGGCCTCGATATCGTCATCGCCAAGGTGATCGAGGATGTCGCAGATCCAGCCGGCCAACGCAATGCTCTGCGCTTCCTTGAAGCCACGGCTGGTGATTGCCGGCGTGCCGATGCGCAAGCCCGAGGTCACGAACGGCGATTGCGGATCGTTGGGCACGGCGTTCTTGTTCACGGTGATGCCGGCGCGACCGAGGGCGGCGTCGGCGTCCTTGCCGGTCAGGCCCTGGCGGATCAGGCTGACCAGGAACAGATGGTTGTCGGTACCGCCGGACACCACGTCATAACCGCGCTCGATAAACACCTGCGCCATCGCCTGGGCGTTGCGGATCACTTGCGCCTGATAGGTCTTGAAGCCGGGCTCCAGCGCTTCCTTGAAGCACACGGCCTTGGCGGCGATCACGTGCATCAGCGGGCCGCCCTGACCGCCGGGGAATACCGCGGCGTTGAATTTTTTCTCAAGCTCCGCATTGGCCTTGGCCAGAATCAGGCCGCCACGGGGGCCGCGCAGGGTCTTGTGGGTGGTCGTGGTGACCACGTCGGCGTAGGGCAGGGGATTGGGGTACAGACCGGTTGCCACCAGCCCGGCGACGTGGGCCATGTCGACGAAGAAGTACGCACCGACCTTATCGGCGATCTGGCGGAAACGCGGGAAGTCCAGGGTCTTCGAATAGGCCGAGAACCCGGCGATGATCATCTTCGGCTTGTGCTCGACCGCCAGGCGCTCGACTTCGTCGTAATCGATCAGGCCCGTGGTCGTGTCGATGCCGTACTGCACGGCGTTGTACAGCTTGCCGGAAAAACTCACCTTGGCGCCGTGGGTCAGGTGACCGCCGTGGGCCAGGCTCATGCCCAGCACGGTGTCGCCGGCTTGCAGCAATGCCAGATAAACCGCGGCGTTGGCCTGGCTGCCGGAGTGCGGCTGGACGTTGGCATAGTCGGCGCCGAACAGTTGTTTGGCGCGGTCGATGGCCAGTTGCTCGACCACATCGACGTGCTCGCAGCCGCCGTAGTAACGCTTGCCCGGGTACCCTTCGGCGTACTTGTTGGTCAGGCCGCTGCCTTGTGCCTCCATCACCCGCTGGCTGGTGTAGTTTTCCGAGGCGATCAGTTCGATATGGTGTTCCTGCCGCGCATCCTCGGCGTTCATCGCCGCCAGCAGTTCGTCGTCATAGCCTTTGATCTGGTCGTGTTTGCTGAACATGGTGTGGTCCTTTTGCGGATTCGGGAAATGCCCGGGAGGGCTTCAAGCGTCGGCGTGTTCTGCGGTCAGTCGTTCATAGGCGTCTTGATCCAGCAGATCGCTCAGCGCCAGGGCATCGACCGGTTTGAAGCGAAAGAACCAGCCTTCGCCCAATGGATCTTCGTTGACCAGTTCCGGGGTGCTCTCCAGCGTCGCGTTAATCTCGACCACTTCGCCGTCCAGCGGCATGCCGATACTGCTGGCCGCTTTCACCGATTCCAGCACCGACACTTCAGCGCCTGCATCAAAGGCGCCCAGTTCAGGCACCTGAACGAACACCACATCCCCTAGCGCCTGCTGGGCAAACGCCGTGATGCCGACGGTGACCAGGCCATTGCTCTCAAGGCGCAACCATTCGTGATCGACGGTAAAACGCAATTGGCTCATATCAACTCCTTATTGTTTTAAGGCTCGTGGCGGGGCGACGAGCGGGGTTGGAGGAGTGGTAGCAAGGGCGGTGCCAATGTTTTTTATATGTTTTAAATCAATGGCTTGAGTTGTTTGTGTAGTGTTTGTGATATCTCACCCGTATTGAATTCAATACAAGCAAGTATGCCCTTGGAGGCAAGCGCCGTGATTGCTGGCGTGGAAGAGATTGTCTTGATTTCGCTACGCTGTATCGATTTGCAGACGAGGAATTCAGCAACAACACTGGTCCCCTGTGGGAGCGAGCTTGCTCCGGGCGGCGTTCCGACGATAGCGGTATGACAGTCACATTGATATCGACTGACACTCCCTCATCGCGAGCAAGCTCGCTCCCACAGGGGAATGTGTTGTCGGTGACAATGTGTTCCGACAGATCACTCAGGGCTTGGCGGGAATCCCGTACTTGCGCAAGCGAATCGCGATGGCGCTATGGGACGTCTGCAACCGCGCCGCCAGCAAACGGCTGGACGGAAAGCTGCGATACAGCTGTTCCAGCAGGTTCTTCTCAAAGTCGCCAACCGCTTCTTCCAGGCTGCCGACTTCGCCGTCGTTTTGCCGCTCTACCGCCGTGCGGGCGATGTCCAGGTCGTCGATGTCCACCAGCGGGTTTTCGCAAATCGCCGCCGCGCGAAAGATCACGTTTTGCAGTTGCCGCACGTTGCCCGGCCAGCGGTTGCCGAGCAGGGCGCTGAAGGTGCTCGGCGCCAAACGGCACGCCGGTCGCTGGATCTGCGCGCAGGCCTGATGCATGAAGTGATTGGCCATCAGCAGGATGTCGTGACCGCGTTCGCGCAGCGGCGGCACTTGCAGGTTGAGCACGTTGAGGCGGTAGAACAGGTCTTCGCGAAAACGCCCTTCGGCGACCATTTTTTCCAGGTCGCGGTGGGTCGCACTGAGCACCCGCACATTGACCCGGACCTCTTTGTCGCCACCGACCCGGCGGAAGCAACCATCGCTCAGGAAACGCAGCAACTTGGCTTGCAGATAGGGCGACATTTCCCCCACTTCATCGAGGAACACCGTGCCCTGGTCTGCCAGTTCCAGCAGGCCGAGCTTGCCGCCCCGTTGCGCGCCGGTGAAGGCGCCGGGGGCATAGCCGAACAGCTCGCTTTCGGCGAGGCTCTCTGGCAGTGCCGCGCAGTTCAGGGCCAGAAACGGCGCATCGTGCCGTGGGCTGATGGCATGGCAGGCACGGGCCACCAGTTCCTTGCCGGTGCCGGTTTCGCCCTGGATCAGCAGCGGCGCATCGAGGGCCGCCACTCGTTGGGCGCGGGCCTTGAGTGCACGGATCGGCGGCGATTCGCCGAGCAGCGCATCGAAGCCTTCGGCATGGTCATGGTGCAGTGCCGACAGGCGTTCACCGATGCGATTGGGTTGATACAGGGTGAGCAGGGCGCCGGCGTCGGTGATCGGCATCGCGTCGAGCAGCAGCGTCTGGCCGCCGAGGCTGACCTCGTGCATCGGCAGGCGGAAATGCTGAGCGATCAAGGTGCGTTGCAAATCGGCATCGTCGAACAGCGCGGTCAGGGATTCACCGGCCGGTTCGCGGCCGCAGAGGGCGATTAGCGCCGGGTTGGCCAGCAGCACATGGCCGCGATCATCCACCGCCAGCACCGGGTCGGAACTGGCGGCCAGCAACGCGTCCAGTTGCAGGCGCCGGCGTTGCCCCGGAAGGATGTCGACCATGGTCACCGCTTGCACGCCGCGCACGTCGAAAAGCGCCTCGCGCAGTTCTTCGAGCACTTCGGCGCCGAGGGTCGGGGCGTCGATGTAGACGTTCGGCGGCACCATCTCCACGGCGTCGAGGTTGAAACTGCGACCACCGAGCAGGGCCAGCACTTCCTGGGTGATGCCGACTCGGTCGATGAAGGTGACGTGGATGCGCATGACGGGCCTGCAAGGTTGACGAACCGAATCAGTATGCCCGGCAAAATTTGAATTTGGCGAGCGTCACATCACGGCTGGCCGGTTTTACGGGCGCTGGCGGCCAGGTCCTCGAGGAACGCTTGCAGGATCGGTGGCGGTGCCGTGCCGCGACGGGTGATCACGTCGAACGGCGACTTCAAACGCAAACTCCCCGGGGCCAACTGGTGCATCTCGCCGCTCTTGACCCACTGGGCGGCGAAGTGCTCAGGCAGAAAGCCCAGGTAGGCGCCGGAAATGATCAGGATCGCCGTGGCTTCGATGTTGTCCACGGTGGCGGCCGCCTTGCTGACGCCCAGGTGTTCGAGGTCGTATTGCTGCATGTAGCCGCGCACGACGATGCGCCCCGCAGCGACTTCTTCGAGCAGCTCCTCACCTTCGGCGTGGCTGCCGTACAAAGGGTGGCGCCGGCCGCAATACAAACCCAGGGCTTCCTGGTACAGCGGTGATTGCAGCAGGCCCGGCACATGGATCGGGAAGTGCCCGATGGCCAGGTGCAGGCGGCCGTCGAGCACCCGTTCTTCGAGTTCCGCCGGGGTGCCGACGTACACGTTCAGGTGTACGTCATGACCCCGTGAAACGAAGCGCTGGGTGGTGCGCGGAATCGGCGAATCCGGGTCGGTGATCGTGGTGTCGATGATCCCCAGGTTGAGCTTGCCGCTGATGTGCTGCTTGAGCACGTCGGCGTCCATGCAGAAGTTCTCCACCGCCGACAACAGGCGCTGGGTGGCTTCATGGATGGCCACCCCTTGTTCGGTCAGGCGGAAGCCGCTGCGCCCACGCTGGCAGAGTTTGACCCCGAGGCGGGTTTCCAGATGGGTCATTTGTTCGCTGATGGTCGACTGCCCGGCATTGAGCGCCGCCTGCGCTGCCGAGAAGCCGCCGCAGCGGACAATCGTGGCAAACACCCTGAGCAGTTTCAGGTCGACATCGTGCAGCTGGATCATCTTGGGCCTCCGGCATGGGGATGCATCGGGAATACCGATATGAGTATCTGATGTTTAGCATTTTTTCCACGAAAACCTGCGCCCATAGTCTTTCCAACGGCGGTCGCCTTGCAGTCCGCCAAGCCGATAACAAGAAGTGGAGAGGCTAGAAATGTCGAACAACGGTTATGAATCCGGTCGCCTGAACCTGCCATTCGTGGGTCATTGCACCTTTGGCAAATCCCCGGTGTGCACCGATTGGGATGCACTGGATGCCGACGTCGCGGTGCTCGGCGTGCCCAACGACATGGGCACCCAGTGGCGCTCCGGCGCACGCTTCGGACCACGCGGGATTCGCGAAGCATCGACGCTGTTTTCCTTCGGCCACGCCGGCGCCTACGACCACGAAGATGATGTGATGTACCTCACCGCATCGGACGTGCGCATGGTCGACGTCGGTGATGCCGACATCGTTCACACCGACATGGTCACCAGCAACAAGAACACCGAATACGCCGTGCGCAAGATCCTCGATGCTGGCGTGATGCCGGTGGTGCTCGGCGGCGACCACTCGGTGCACGCGCCAGTAATCAAGGCCTTCGAAGGCCGCGGCCCGATCCACATCATCCACTTCGATGCGCACCTGGACTTCGTCGACGAACGCCACGGTGTTCGCTACGGCCATGGCAACCCGCTGCGCCGCGCCTCGGAAATGAACCACATTGTCGGCATGACCCAGATGGGTATCCGCAACGTGTCGTCGTCCAACCGCGATGACTACGAAGCAGCCCATGAAGCCGGCTCGAAAATCCTCTCGGTGCGTGATGTGCGTCGCCTTGGCGTCGAGGGTGTGCTGGCGCTGATCCCGCAGGACATCAACTACTACATCACTATCGACATCGACGGTTTTGACCCATCCATCGCCCCCGGTACCGGCACCCCGAGCCACGGCGGCTTCCTCTACTACGAAGTGCTGGAAATCATCCAGGCCCTGGCCAAGCGCAGCAAAGGCAACATCGTCGGCATGGACCTGGTGGAAGTTGCACCGGTCTACGACCCGACCGGCATGACCTCGATCCTGGCCGCGCAACTGCTGCTCAACAGCATCGGTTTCATCTTCCACGAGCGTGGCAAGGTGCGAGCGGCCGCCGAGAGCGAAACCGCATCAGCCTGATCATCGAAACCAGTGACCCGGCAGGCCCTGACTGCCGGGCAGAGAGAATAAAAATGGACACGATCGTCAAAAGTTACCTGCAAAAATACGGCGTCAGCGAAGCCACCCAGACCTTCCTCGGCAAGGTCCAGAAGATGTTCATCGGCGGCGCCTGGGTCGAAGCCAGCGACGGCCAGACTTCCGATGTGATCGAACCTTCGACCGAAGGCCTGATCACCCGCATTCCCATGGGCACCACCGATGACCTGGACCGCGCCGTGCAAGCCGCCCGCGCGCAGTTCGACGGCGGCGCCTGGCGTCAGGCCAAACCGGCCGAACGCGAGCGCATGATGCAGCGCCTGGCTGACCTGATCGAACAGAACGCCGCGGAGCTGGCGCAAATCGAATCCATCGACATGGGCAAATCGGTAGCCTTCGCCAAGGACGTGGACATCCAGGGCACCGTTGATACCTTGCGTTACTTCGCCGGCTGGGCCACCAAGCTGCACGGCCGTACCGTCGAACCCTCGCTGCCTGGCAATTACCTGGCCTATACCCGCAAGGAAGCGGTCGGCGTAGTCGGTGCCATCGTGCCATGGAACTTCCCGCTGCAAACCATGGCCTGGAAGCTCGGCGCGGCGCTGGCGACCGGATGCACCGTGGTGGTCAAGCCCGCCGAACTGACTTCGTTGTCGGCCCTGCGTTTTGCTGAACTGGTGCAGGAGGCGGGCATCCCCGACGGCGTGATCAACATCGTCACCGGACGCGGCAGCGTGGTCGGTGCGGCCATGGCCACCCACCCCGGCATCGACAAACTGACCTTCACCGGCTCGACCCCGGTCGGCCAGACTGTCGGCCGCGCAGCGCTGGATGACATGAAGCGCCTGACCCTCGAACTCGGTGGAAAATCACCGGTCATCGTCTGCGCCGACGCCGACATCCCGGCCGCCGCCCAAGCGGTCGCCAACGGGGTGTTTTTCAACTCCGGGCAGGTATGCGACGCCGGTACACGGGCCTATATTCATAGCAGTGTCTACGACGAATTCCTGCGTGAGCTGATCGCCTACACGCGCACCCTGAAAATGGCCCCGGGCCTGGATCCGGACTGCTTCATCGGCCCACTGGTTTCGGCCCTGCAAAAGCAGCGCGTGACCGAGTACATCGAAACCGGCAAGGCCGAAGGCGCCGAACTGGTCTACGGCGGCCAACCGATCGATGGCCCTGGCTTCTTCGTCGAGCCGACCATCTTCGCCAACTGCCGCAATGACATGCGCATCGTCCAGGAAGAAATCTTCGGCCCGGTGCTGGTCACCGCGCCGTTCGATGACGAGGAAGACGCACTGGCCCTGGCCAACGATTCGCCTTACGGCCTGGCGGCAGCACTGTATTCCAACGACCTGGGCAAGGTGCACAGCCTGATCCCACGCTTGAAGGCAGGCTCGGTCTACGTCAACGCCCACGGCACCCTCGATCCGTCGATGCCGTTCGGTGGCTACAAACAGTCCGGATTCGGCAAGGACCTGGGCGCCGAGCAGCTCGATTACCTGCTCGAAACCAAGGCGGTGTGGATCACGCTGCCGGGCTGACGCGCCCCCACAATCAAAAGGCATCTGCAACAACGCCAGGTAGGCACGGGCAACACTGAACCTGTGGCGAGGGAGCTTGCTCCCGCTGGACTGCGCAGCAGTCCCATTTTCAGGGCCACAGGGGAGTCGTTCACCCGAAAGAACGCGGTTATCTCGTCATGATCTTCCAACAATAAGAGTCCATCATGAACACTAACGCCAAGTCCGCCCCGAGCGTGTCGAGCCTCGACGAAAAATCCGTCGTCGAGGGGCATTCGATTGACTTCATCCCCGAGAACGAGCGCACCGACAAGCTGGCCAGTCAGGGCCCGTTCTGGTTCCTCGGCAACTTCACCTTCTTCACCATGACCATCGGCTTCGTTGGCCCAAGCGTCGGCCTGACCGCGCTCTGGACCACGCTGGCCGGCACGCTGGGCATCATGTTCGGCACATTGTTCATGGCCTTTCACGGCTCCCAGGGCCCGCACCTTGGCCTGCCGCAGATGATCCAGTCCCGCGCGCAGTTCGGTTATCGCGGGGTAATCCTGGTGTTGCTGGCGACGCTGTTCGTGTTCGCCGGCTTCAACATCGTCAACCTGGTGTTGATGATGCAGGGGCTGCACACGCTGTTCGGGTTCAGCCCCGCAGTGATCGCGGTGGCGGTGACCATACCGGCGGCGGTGCTGGCGATTCTCGGCCATGACTGGATGCATCGCAGCTTCAAATGGGCGCTGTACCTGTCGTTGCCGCTGTATGGCCTGGTGACCATGGCGGTGGTGATGGGCTGGGTGCCGGATGCGGTGCTGCCGGCACTCGCGGAGGGCGAAGTGGCCCGTGAGCCGCTGGGTTTCAACTGGACCGGTTTCATCGCGCAGTTTGCGGCGGCCGCGAGCTACAACATCGCCTATGCGCCTTATGTGTCGGACTACTCGCGCTACCTGCCGAAAAACACCTCCAGCGGCAAGCTGATCGCCGTGGTGTTCCTCGGAGCTTCTTTGTCCGGTGCATGGATGATTTCCGTCGGTGGCTGGCTGGCCGATCACCTGCACACCACTGACGTGCTGGTGGCCCTCGGGCAAGTCGGCAACACCGTGTCGCCACTGGTGGGCACGGCGGTGGTGGTGGTCACCATCCTGGCGTTCCTGCCGGTGATCGCGATGAACATCTACAGCGCCAAGCTGACCACGTTGACCTGTGTCGACTCGATCAAGCACATCGAACCCACCCGCAAGGCACGCATCCTGGCCATCGGCTTCGTGATCCTGCTGCAACTGGGCGTGGCCCTGAGCATCCAGAGTTCCGGCAAAGGCTTGTCGGTGCTGGGGATCTACCTGGTGGTGATGCTGTACTTCCTGGTGCCCTGGACCTCGGTCAACCTCACCGACTACTTCTTCGTGCGCAAAGGCCGCTACGCCATCCCGCACTTCTTCATGCCCCACGGCAACATCTACGGCAACTGGGGACTGCGCGGTATCGCCGCCTATGCCATCGGCTTTATCTCGATGATCCCGTTCTTCTACATCTTCGACGGCGTTGAACAGCGCGAGGTGTATGTCGGCCCGCTCGCCAAGGCACTGGGCAGCATCGACATCGCCTGGCTGGTCGGGCTGATCGTGTCGGGCGTGGCGTACTACTGGCTGAGCCGCTCGATCGATCTGAAACGCGAAGAGGCGGTGATCCAGCAGATCGAAAAAAACTCCCCGCAATACACCACTGGCGACACGCTGACCCACAAACAGCAGCCGCTGCCGGTATTCACTGAATCGACGGTCGGGAGATAGTCATGACCACGCAAAAAATGGCTACGCAAAAATACGACTACATCATCATTGGCGCAGGCTCGGCGGGTTGTGTGTTGGCCAACCGCCTGAGCGAAGACCCGGCCACCTTGGTGCTGGTCCTGGAATTCGGCGGCAGTGACAAGAGCGTAGTGATTCAGATGCCGAGCGCATTCTCGATCCCGATGAACACCAAGAAGTACAACTGGCGCTACGAAACCGAGCCGGAGACCCACCTTAACGGCCGACGCATTCACTGCCCACGGGGCAAGGTGCTGGGCGGCTCCTCGTCGATCAACGGCCTGGTGTACATTCGTGGCCATGCGCTGGACTTTGACGAGTGGGAATCCCTGGGTGCCGAAGGTTGGGGCTATCGCAACTGCCTGCCGTACTTCAAGCGCGCCGAGAGCTACGAGTCGGGTGGCGACAGCTATCGCGGGCAGACCGGGCCGCTGCACACCACCAACGGCAACCACATGAAAAACCCGCTGTACGGTGCCTGGGTCGAAGCCGGCGCGGAAGCGGGCTACATCAAGACCGAAGACTGCAACGGCTACATGCAGGAAGGTTTCGGCGCGATGCACATGACCGTGAAGAACGGTGTGCGCTGCTCCACGGCCAACGCCTATCTGCGCCCGGCCATGGGTCGTCCGAACCTGACGGTGATTACCCATGCGATGACCCGCCAGATCATTCTTGAAGGCAAGCGGGCGGTGGGGGTCATGTATGACCACGGTGGCCAGACCCACCAGGTGTATTGCAACCGCGAAGTGCTGATCTCGTCGGGGCCAATCGGCTCGCCGCACCTGCTGCAACGCTCGGGCATCGGCCCGGCGGACGTCCTGCGCAAGGCCGGGATCGGCGTACGCCATGACCTGCCGGGAGTAGGGGAGAACCTGCAGGATCACGCCGAGGTGTACATACAGTTCGGCTGCAAGGAACCGGTGACCCTCAACAACAAGATGGACCCGCTGAGCAAGCTGATGATCGGTCTGCGCTGGCTGCTGTTCAAGGACGGCCTGGGCGCCACCAACCACTTCGAGGCCGGTGGCTTCATCCGCTCCGAGAAGGGCCTGCGCTGGCCGGACATCCAGTTCCACTTCCTGCCGGCGGCGATGCGCTACGACGGCAACAAACCGATCAAGGGCCATGGCTTCATGGTGCTGACCGGGCCGAACAAGCCGAAAAGTCGTGGTTATGTGCGGGTTCGCTCAGCCGATCCGTACGAGCATCCGGAAATCCGCTTCAACTATCTGGAGCGGGAAGAGGACCGTGAGGGCTTCCGTCGCTGCATTCGCCTGACCCGCGAGATCATCGGCCAGAAAGCCATGGACCGCTTCCGCGACGGCGAAATCGCCCCGGGTGCCCAGGTGACCAGCGATGAAGACCTCGACGCCTTCGTGCGCGACAACCTGGAAAGCACCTACCACCCGTGCGGTTCGTGCCGCATGGGCGAGGACGACATGGCGGTGGTCGATTCCGAATTGCGCGTGCGCGGCATCGCCGGTCTGCGAGTGATCGATTCGTCGGTGTTCCCGACCGAGCCGAACGGCAACCTCAATGCGCCGACCATCATGCTCGCCGAGCGGGCGTCGGATCTGGTGCGTGGCGCGCAGATGCTGCCGTCAGCGGATGTGCCGGTGGGGCTGGTGGATGGCTGGGAGAGCAGCCAGCGTACTTCGTTGCCAGGGCGTAACGTGCGGGTCTGATCCAAAAGCAAAGATCGCAGCCTGCGGCAGCTCCTACAGGGAAACACATTCCAATGTAGGAGCTGCCGCAGGCTGCGATCTTTTGATCTTGCTTTGAAACTTACTTTGAAAAAAGTCCCTCTCGGCTTCACCTCCATTGCTAGTCTGTAACTCCTTGAGACCGCAATGGAGCACCCTCATGGCTATTCAGGCCCTGCGCGCCGACGCCTCGCACATCGATCAGATCGCCCCTTTGTTTGACGCCTACCGGATGTTCTACAAGCAGCCGTCAAACCTTGCGCAATCACGCGCCTTCATCGTCGAGCGCCTTGCCCGGGATGAATCGGTGATATTTCTGGCCCAGGACAGCGACGGTGAAAACCTCGGCTTCGTCCAGCTGTTCCCGACCTTTTCCTCGATCGACGCCCATCGCACCTGGCTGCTCGGTGATCTGTTCACCACGCCCGCCGCCCGGGGCAAAGGTGCCGGTACCTTGCTGATGAACACCGCCCGGGATTTTGCGAAGCTGGCCGGCGGCAAAGGCATGACCCTGGAAACCGCCACCGACAACCTCACCGCCCAGCACCTGTATGAATCCCTGGGCTGGGTGCGCGACCCCGGTTACTACACCTATTGCCTGGATCTGAAAAAAGACTGAGTCAGCGATCCAGTCAGCCAAACACCGGCCGCATGAACGAACGTTCGTAGCTGAGGATGAATTTCTTCTCTTCGGCATACTTGAACGCCGCGATGCACTCTGGATCGTTCATCGACTGCTGCCGGTAATGCTCGTACGCCGCCAGGCTGGGGAAGGTGAACAACGCCAGGGCGATGTTGTTGGCGCCCTCCGACGGCAAGAAGTAGCCGTGGTGCTGGCCGCCGAACTTTTCCACCAGGGGAATCCACAGCTTGCCGTAGTGCTCGAACGCTTCGAGCTGGTAGGGATCGAGCACGTATTTGAGGTAGCAGGTCACCATTGTTTCGTTCCTTGATCAGGTTTTGAGGGCAGTCGCCACTGTAATCAACCCTGGGCGCCCGGCACAGCCGCTTGTTCGACATTGACCGGTAATTTTGCGCCAGAGAGTAGGCGGCGGCGTCGCCGCACTATTGGTTCAGTCAATAGTCACCATCAAGAATCGCAAGTTCTGTTTTTTGCGCAAAGGCGGAAAATTGCCGGCATTGAACACGCTGCTCAAGGAACCTGCGCGATGAAAATCTTGACCCGACTGGCTGTGATTGCCCTGTTGCTGGGCAGTGTCGTATCCACCGCATCGGCCTTTGCCGAAGACGCACGCACCTGCCATCTGCCGCCCATCACCGCTGGCCAGGGCGGCTTGCAATACGGGCAAACGGTCGGGGTGCTCTACAGCGAAAACACCGTGGAAAACCTGCAATACCTTGAGCAATACCACTCGGTGGCCGTCAACGGTGCGAAAAACGCACTGGATGCGCGGATTCGCCAGGCGTTCGTCAACAGCTCCGATCCGGACCTGGCCATTGACTGGCTGATGAGTTCGCTGCACCACACCTTTGTGTCGGTGACTGTCTACGACAACCTTGATGCCCTGGTGCAAGCCCATCCCGATGTGGTGGTGATGCTCGATACCCATAACCAGTTGCTGACCCAGCGTAACGACCGGGTCGAGGCGCGTTTCGCCGCGCGGTTCTACGACGCCAACCTGCAGTACATCGGCAAGGCCGAAGGCACGGTGGAAAAACAACTGCCGTCGGTGTGGGTGCATGACAAGACAGCGCCCGAAATCGCCGCGCAAATCGAACAGCAACGCGACCTGCAACTGACCGCGCTGAAACAGTTCGATGCGTCGTTGAAGGCGCTGGTGACTGCCGGATTAACCGCAACAACCAATTAATCAGCCCGACGCCCATTGAGCGGCGGGCAAGCCGATCCACCGTGGATTTCTATTCAGGACCTGATACATGCGCACTGTTTTTTCGAGCGTGCGGCGCAGGAGTGTCTGTAAGCAGAATTTCAGGCAAAAAAAAGCTGCCGGGACTGGCAGCAGAAAGATAAAGCACGCATTGGATGACCTGAGTATGGCGTCCGGTTCATGACGATTCGATGACAGCTTGATGGACATTCATCAGGATGCTGACAATCCATGTTCCAATAGCGAGCACTCGCAGACTGGAAACGCAGCATGAACAAAATCGCCGCCCCGACCCTCGCCCTGGCGCTCACCGCAGTCCTGCTCAGCACTCCCACCCTTGCCGCGGGCGATGTCCAGGCCGGGGAGAAAGTGTACAAGCGCCTCTGCAGCGGCTGCCATCAGATCGGTGAATCGGCTCGGGCCTTCTTCGGCCCGCAGCTCAATGGCGTGGTCGGTCGCCACTCCGCGGTCACCACGGACTACGTGTATTCCGACGCGATGAAATCCGCCAACCTGGTCTGGGACCGCGAAACCCTGATCGCCTACCTCGAAGCGCCGAAGAAAGTCGTGCCCGGCACCCGCATGATTTTCTGGGGCCTGAGCGACCCGGAAAAAATCGAAGACCTGCTGGCCTACCTGCAAACCTTCCCGGCGCAATGATCGGCCTGCTTTACGAACTCTACCCGTAGCGCAAGGGGGCGGTTCGACATCGACTCAATCTCCGCCGATGGTGTGACGATTCCAGGCTTTACACAAAACCTACAGGGATTTTGGGTGAGTCAGGAAATCAGGCCTTGCTGGCCTTCAGATAAGCCCCCAACCGCCGCCCCATTTCTTCACCCAACGCCTGCAAGCCACTGAGCGGCCGTACCATCACTTCAAACTCGACAATCTTGCCCTGTTCGTTGAAGCGGATCATGTCGATGCCCTTGAGCTCTTTCCCGCCGACCCTGGCGCTGAATTCGAGAATCACGTTCAAGCCATCCGCCGACGCCAGTTCGCGGTGATAGGCAAAGTCCTCGAACACGTTCATGACCGTATTGAGGATCATCGACACCACCGGCGCCCCCGGATATGGCGTGTGCGCCATCGGTGAACGGAACACCGCCTGTGGATCGAGCAGTTCCGGCAAGCCGCTCAAGTCGCGGTTGCCGATCATTGCGTGCCACTGCTTCAGGGATGCTGCGACGTTGTGGTTCAGGTTCAGCTCGGACATCTTCAACTCCTGTTTTTTATTGTTGTGCTGCGAAAGCGTTGGTCGATGAGCCAGGCGGCATCGTCGGCCCATTGACGGTAGAGCATCGGCCCCGGATGAAAACCATCACTGGCCATCAAGCCCGGTTCGGGCGCCAGCGGGGTCGTCAGCATCGTACATTGATCCAGGTGTGCGGCCAGATCCGCCAAATGTGCATTGAAACGACGCGCCCTGAACCCCAGAAACCAGCGCAGCGGCTGCGGCAAGGCGGGGAACAAGTGCATCGGTGGAAGCGGCGACACCACAATCTGCCTCACCGCGAACTTGTCGCACAACAGCGCCATCAAACTCCGTTGCCGAACGAGCCACTGATCCAGGGTGAGTGAGCTGGTGACATCGTTGACGCCAATCGACAACAGCGCCACATCGAACGGCTCGGGTGCATGCTGTTCGAGCAGCTCCAGCAACCCTTGGGAATCCAGACCTGTGCGCGCCCAGAGTTTCCAGGCCACCTGGTAACCATCGGCCAGGCGCTCCACCAGCCGCCCGCTGAGAGCTTCACCTTGAGTCGCCGCACCGACGCCTGCAGCGGCGCTGTCGCCGACAATCAACAAGCGCAGAACATCGCCGCTGCCGGATTCGCCGTGGCGTTCACCTTCGGCCTCCGGCAACTTGGGCGTCACGCGCCGCGTGTACAGGCCCTGCGCCAGCAACAACGGGCCGAGGAGGACTTTGGCGAGGGTTTCAGTGTGGCTCATTTGACGTTATCGCCCCGCAACACATAGCTCTCCGGTCGCACGAATCATCGCCTGGCCATGCAGGTAATCCTTGATCAGCGCGGAGCGTTCGGTGGCCAGCCATTGCGGGCAGTTCGGGTCTTTGCGGTAGGGCAGGAATGCGGCGTACTGCGTGAGCAGCTGGCTTTGCAGGGTGTCGAGTTGAGGACGGATATCGTTGCCCAGGTCCGGCCGTGGCGTGTCCGGTGCCTTGTGCGCCGCTTGCCATTGCGCAATTCGACCGTATTGCACCAGTTTGCTGGCTTCGATCTGGGCGGCGATCAGGTCGGCGACATCGTCGGGGTCGAGCTGGCGCTGGGCCGCCTGCTTCCTGGCGTTGGCGATGACTTGCGCTTCCCGGGCGTTGTCCTGGACGGGTTTGCCGCTGTCCCACTTGGTCAGCGCCACCAGTTCGCTGATGTACAGCCGCTCATTCATCGTCGCCAGCAAGGGTTGCAAGGCGTCGGGCGGCGGGGGCGTCGTGCCGGCCTGGACGCCGCCAGCGAACAAACCGAGCAGGGCGCAGGCCAGCCAGTGCGGCAGGCGTGGGGAACGGGGCATGGGCAGAACCTCCTTGGACGCGAAAAACACTCCGGCTTGTTTATCACAAGTGCGGCCAGGGAACGACAGGTTGCAAAGGATTCAGGCCAGCAACCGTTCAATCCGCGCCAACTCCCAGGTGCTGAGCAGACTCACCGGGTCGGTGCCGAAGCGCTGGCCGTTGTCGAACACATATTCACGGCCGTCGGGGCTTTGGCCGTGCAGGCAGTGGCGCAAGTGACCGGCGTCGACTTCCAGCGTCAGGCGCCAGCCGTCGATGTCGACCCGTACATGGCCAGACTCGCAGGCGTCGTTGACTCGCTGGAAGGTGCAAATGCCCTGGGCGGCATCGCGCAACGGCTGGTAAACCTCGCGGGCGGTGAGGGCGGGCACAGGTGTCTCCGGGGTGAAATTGGGGAGGCGCAGGATAAATCATCGCCATACAAAAAAGCCCGGTAGATCGGGCTAATGCCAATCAGTTAAGGGTTTGAACACTGAAATCCTTGTGGGAGCGGGCTTGCCCGCGAAGGGGCCGGCACGTTCAGCATCAATGTCGCCTGACACGCCGCTTTCGCGGGCAAGCCCGCTCCCACAGGTTACTTATTGCTTGCTCTATTTGCGGTTCAACGCCGCTTCCGCCGCAGCAATTTCAGCCTGACGCTTGACGATCATGTCGCCCACCGGCGGCCCCTGGAAGCGCCGGGCTTCAAAGCCGAACCAGACGATGGCCGTCAGCACCAGGAAGCCGATGGTGATGTACAGCGCCCAATCGTTCGGTGGCTGGATGCCGATGACGAAAATGATGATCATCGACAGGATCGAGAGAATGGCGAACACCGAGTACCAGAAACGCCCCATGTTCCACGGCCCCATGGTCGGCCACTTCGAGGTCCCATAGGTAAACAGGCCGAGCACGATGGGAATGGCGAAGGAGAAGAACAGGAAGATCACCGTGCACGACACCACGATCGTATAGACCGGCGTTGCCCCGATCGAGATCACCGACGATCCCCAGTCGAACAACACCGCGAGGGTGGCACCTGTCCAGATGGCCGCGACCGGGCTGCGATGGGTCGATGAGACCGACGACAGCGCTTTTGAGCAGGGCAGGCCGCCGTCCCGGGAGAACGCGAAGATCATCCGTGAAACCGAAGTGACGGTGGCCAGCCCGCAGAGCACCTGCGAGACGAAGATCGCCACGTAAAGCACCAGTTTCAAGGTCGGGTTGACCTGGGTGTTCATGGCCCAGAAAAACACGTTCCAGCCTTGCTTGGCCGCCTCGTCCATGTTCGGCAGCATCAGCACGAACGCGCTGAGCATCAGCCAGCCGAACAGCAACGACCAGACCACCGACATGACCATGCCGCGCGGCACCGACATGGCCGCGTTGCGGGTTTCCTCGGAAGTGTGCGCGGAGGCGTCATAGCCGGTGATGGTGTAGATCGGCAACAGCAGGCCGAGCATGAACACCCAGCCGTTGGAGACCTGCGGCCAGACGCCGCCCCCCGCCTCGCCGGAGTAGTTGCCGAAGGTCCACAGCCGGGCGAATTCATAGCTGGGTGCCGACATCAGGCAGACGATGGTCAGGGCCAGCGCCGTGCCGAAGATCAGGTAGCCGGAAAAGTCGGTGAGCCTGGCCGTCAGGCCGATGCCCAAGTGGTTGCACAAGGCCTGCAGGCCGGTGAGGATCGCCAGGAAAATCACCCGGACCGTGGTCGTGTCCTCCATGCCCAGTGCCGGTCCGAAGGCACCGAAAAAGAAATAATAGGTGCCGACGTTGATCGCGCCCAGCACCGTGACCAGCCCCAGCAGGTTGAACCACGCGGTCAGCCAGCCAGTGAAGCGATTACCGAGGATCGAGCCCCAGTGGTACAGGCCGCCAGCGGTGGGGTAGGCCGAGGAGATCTGTGCCATGGCCATGGCGAATACCCCGGAGATCAGGCAGCCGATCGGCCAGCCGATGCCGATGGATATTCCCCCCGCGCCCGAGGTGCCCTGGGCCAGGGAGTTGATGCCACCCGAGAGGATGCAGATGATCGAAAAGGAGATGGCGAAGTTGGAGAAAACCCCCATTCGTCGTGAGAGTTGCTGGGCATAGCCCATGCTGTGCAGCACCTTGACGTCATCGTCGTGTGTTTCGGTGCCCGGCTGGCTTGCTGGGTTCATGATGTGTGCCCCTTCAGGTGTTCATACGCAACCATCCGGCGGGCCGGATGGGCTGGCTTCAACCCCTTGTCGTACTGCTCCTGTCGCTATCGGATCACACCTGTCCATGCGCAGTGCCGGCCAGGCGACTGCTCTACAGACGGCCGTGAAACGCCGCGTCGAAAATCTTTGCCACGCCGTCCCGGGTCAACGGCAGCGGGTTGCCGCCGGCGGAAGGGTCGACAATCGCCATGTCGGCGATCAGGTCGGCCTGCCGGTCATCCACGCCCAGTTCAAACAGGGTATGGGGCACGCCGATGTCCTTGCGCAGCTTGAGGACGAAGGCCAGGAAACTGTCGAACCCCGGGGAGGGCAGGCGCAGGTACGCCGCCAGGCGGGTGATGCGCTCCTCGATGGCCGAGCGATTGAACTGCAGCACATAGGGCATGAAGGTGGCATTGGTCATGCCGTGATGGGTGTCGTACAGCGCACCCACCGGATGGGAGAGTGCATGCATCCCGCCCAGGCCTTTCTGGAATGCCGTGGCGCCCATGGCCGCCGCCGCGAGCATTTGCGCGCGGGCTTCAAGGTCCGATGGCGTGTGTACCGCCTTCACCAGTGAGTTGGCCACCAGGCGCATGCCTTCCACGGCAATGCCATCGGCCAGGGGGTGAAAGCCGGGGGCGCAGTACGCTTCCAGGCAATGGGACAACGCGTCCATGCCGGTGCCAGCAGTGATCTTGGCCGGCATGCCGACGGTGAGGGCCGGGTCGCTGATCACCACCCGCGGCATCATTTTCGGGTGGAAGATGATGCGTTTGGTGTGGGTGCGCTCGTCGATGATCACCGCCGCACGACCGACTTCGGAACCGGTTCCCGCCGTGGTCGGCACGGCAATGACCGGGGCGATGCGGCTGTCGTCGGCGCGGGTCCAGTAGTCGCCGATGTCTTCGAAGTCCCAGACCGGGCGGGTCTGGCCGCTCATGAAGGCAATGAGCTTGCCCATGTCCAGGCCACTGCCGCCGCCGAAAGCGATCGCGCCATCGTGCTGGCCGGCACGCCAGGCGTCGAGCCCGCCGGCCAGGTTGGCTTCCACCGGGTTGGGCTTGAGGTCGCAAAACAGCGCCACGCCAAGACCGGCGGCGCGCAATGCGTCCAGCGCCGCCGTGGTGATCGGCGCGCGCGCCAGGCCGCTGTCGGTCACCAGCAAGGGGCGCTGGATACCCTGGCTGCGACAGACCTCGGCCAGTTCGGCGATGCGCCCCACACCGAAACGAACGCTTGTGGGGTAGTTCCAGTTTCCTGACAGGTTCATGGTCTACACCTCGTGACGCAGATGAAAGGATTTGGCCCGGGTCAGGTGCTCGTAGCCCAATGGCGACAGGGTGACGCCGCGCCCGCTGTTCTTCACGCCGGTCCAGGCCAGTGCCGGGTCCAGGTAATCGCAGCGGTTCATGAACACCGTGCCGGTGGCGATCTCGTTGCCCAGGCGTTCGGCCGCGGCGAGGTCCCGGGTCCAGATGGAAGCGCTGAGCCCGAACTCACTGTCGTTCATCAAGGCGATGGCTTCTTCATCGCTGGCCACCGGCATGATGCCGACCACCGGGCCAAAGCTTTCGTCGCGCATGACCGACATTTGATGGTTCACGTCCACCAGCACTTGCGGTGCGAGATAGGCGCTGCCCGGTACGTCGGCGGGAAAGGATTTCGGATCAATCAGCGCTTTGGCGCCCTGGGCCAGCGCTTCGGCGATCTGGCCACGCACGAAGAAGGCGGCGCCCGGTGTCACCAGCGGACCGAGGGTGGTGGCTTCGTCCAGCGGGTTGCCCAGCACGTACTGGCGGGTCAGTTCGGCGAAGCGCTCGACAAACACCGGGTAGATTTTCTGGTCGACGTAGATACGTTCCACGGCGCAGCAACTCTGCCCGGAATTGAAGAAACTGCCGTCCACCAGATTTTCCACCGCCTGTTCAAGGTTGGCGTCTGCCCGGACATAAGCCGGGTCTTTTCCGCCGAGCTCCAGGCCCATGCCGAGAAACTGTCCGCTGGCGGCGCTTTCCATGACCTTGCCAGCCTCTACGGAACCAGTGAAGTTCACTTGCTGCACGCGCCCGCAAGCAAGGATCGCCCCGGTCGACACATGGTTGAGCAGCAGATTCTGGAACAACCCCTCGGGCAGTTTTGCGCGACGCATGGCCTCGGCGAAACGCTCGCCCACCAGCAGGGTTTGCGACGCGTGCTTGAGGATTACACTGTTGCCGGCCATCAGTGCCGGGATGATCGTGTTCACCGCCGTCAGATAAGGGTAATTCCATGGGGCGACCACCAGCACCGTACCCAGCGGCTCGCGTTTGATATAGCGCTGGAAACCCGCCTTGGGTTCCGGCTCTATTGCGGCCAGGGCCTGTGGTGCGATGGCGATCATGTGCCGGGCGCGTTCGGCAAAGCCGCGCAGTTCGCCGGCGCCGTAACGCACCGGGCGGCCCATCTGCCAGGCCAGTTCCGGGACGATGTCGGCCTCCATCGATAGCATCGCGTCCACCGCGGCGCTGCAATAAACCGCGCGTTCGCTCAGTGATCGGCGTTGCCATGAGACTTGTGCGCTGGCAGCCGCCGTCAGCGCCTGCTCAATCTGCGCCGCATCGGCAAGATCGCGTTCAACGTACACCCGGCCATCGACCGGTGAGATCAGTTGCACCTTCTCAGTCATGATGTTCTCAGTAGCGCTCGAAACCGCGCTGCAATTCCCAGTCGGTAATTCGCCGGTCGTACTCCTTCTGCTCCCACTCGGCGGTGTGCACGTAATGGTCGACAACCTCATCACCGAATGCCTCGCGCAACATGCTTGAGGCCTTGAGGGCGGCGCTCGCCTCGCGCAGGGTCTTGGACACCTCCGGCAAATGCTCGTCGAGGTAGGCGTCGCCTTCGAACGGCGGCGCAAGATCGAGCTTCTCGTCGATACCCTTCAAGCCCGCCGCGATCAGCGCGGCGAAGGCCAGATAGGGGTTGAGGTCGGCACCGCCGATGCGGCATTCGATGCGGATGGCCTTGCTGCCTTCGGCACACAGGCGAAAGCCGGCGGTGCGATTGTCGCGGCTCCAGACCGCCCGTGTCGGTGCAAACGTGCCAGCCTGGAAGCGCTTGTAGGAGTTGATGTAGGGCGCAAGAAAACAGGTGATGTCGTTGGCGTACTTGAGCTGCCCGGCGACCCAGGCCCGCATCAGTTTCGACATGCCGAACTCGGCTTTCGCGTCGAAGAACAGCGGCTTTTTGGCGTTTTTGTCCCACAACGAATTATGGATGTGACTGCTGGAACCGGCGGCGTCGTAGCGCCACTTGGCCATGAAGGTGATCGCCTTGCCCTGCAACTGCGCGATCTCTTTGCAGGCGTGCTTGATGATGACGTGGTGGTCGGCCATGGTCATGGCGTCGGCGTAGCGAATGTTGATCTCTTCCTGCCCCGGGCCCCATTCCCCCTTGGAGTTTTCCACGGGAATGCCCGAGGCCTGCAAGTGCTTGCGGATCGCCCGCAGCACCGGCTCCTCGCGGGTGGTCTGCAGGATGTTGTAGTCCTCGATGTAATGGCCGGCGGTTTTCGGCTTGTAATAGTTGCGCTTGTGGATCGCCTCGTAGCTCTCATCGAACAGATAGAACTCCAGTTCCGAGGCAAACATGCCGGTATAGCCGCGCTCGCGCAGGCGCTCGACCTGCTTTTTCAGAATCGCCCGAGGGCTGTGGGGCAGGTCCTGGCGATGGTGATGATCGAGCACGTCGCACAGCACCAGCGCCGTGCATTCAAGCCAGGGTACGCGCCGCAGGGTGGACATGTCGGGCTTGAGCACGAAGTCGCCGTAGCCCTTGCTCCAACTGGCTGCGGCGTAACCCGGCACCGGTTCCATGTCGATGTCGTCGGCCAGCAGGTAGTTGCAGCAGTGGGTTTCTTCGTGGCCGCTGTCGATGAAAAACTCGACCTGGAAGCGCTTGCCGACCAGGCGTCCCTGCATGTCGACCATGCAAACCAGCACGGTATCGATTTCGCCGGCGGCAGCGGCGCGCTTGAGTGCATCAAAGCTGAGGAGGGGCTCTGTCATCACGGCAATCCTGCGTGAAAGGTTGGGGCCAGTCTGGGATAGCTGTTGCAGACGCTCTCCAGAAAAACCCAAAACCTGCAGAACCGAGCATCGTGAGCAACGAGTTGTTCAAAGCTTAGCCTACCCTTGCAAAGTGCAAGTTTTGCCAGGTGAAAGTCGTGTTCAGCGCCCCATCATTCCGGCAACCCGGCCAGCCGCAGTCCATCGACGAAACGGGCGAAATCCTCAGGCCGTTGAATGGGCAGCCAGCCCTTGAGGGTGCACAGACGCAAAGAAGGATCCAGCTTTTGCAGACGCTGCATCGCCAGATTGGCTTTTTCCGTTCGACCGCCGAGCGCATGACTGGCCGCCACCAGCGCTGCCGCGATCAGCAGACCGGGCAGGTTGCCCAGCGCTTTTTCCGCCCAGTCCGCAGCGGCATCGAAGTGCCCGGCGAAGAAATGCGCGAGCGCCATCCCGACCTGCATCCTGAACATTTCCGGATCCAGCGGGCTCAAGCGAACGGCATGGTTCAAATTTTCGATGGCGGTGTCTGTTTCGCCGTGCAGCGCCCGCAGGATACCGCCCAGGAACCAGGCGGGGGCGAGGTTGGGGTTGAGCAGGCGTGCCCGATCGAGCAGTGCAATGCCGGCGTCGACTTCGCCGGCGAGATGAGCAAGCGCATGTCCGCCCCGGGTCAATGCAACGGCATCGTCGCGGCCGAGGGACACCGCCAGACGCGCCAGCCGTATGCCCTCGGCGATTTCTGCAGGCCGATCGGCCATCCAGCCATTGAGCTTGCGCCATAAGTGGCACCAGGCGGCCATGCCATAGGCCGAAGCAAACTCCGTATCGAGTTCGATGGCCTGGTAGAACATCGGCAGCGCTTGCTCGATGGCTTCCCGACTGCCGCTGTGCAGTTTTGCCATCCCGCGCAGGTAGTAGTCGTAGGCGTCCAGGCTTTCTGTCGGCTTGCGTTTGGCGCGTTCGATTTCTGCCCGTTCCAGTTGCGGCGCGATGGCTCCGACGACGCTTTCGGTGATTTGGTCTTGCAGCTCGAAGATGTCGTCGAGCAGGCCTTCGAAGCGCTCCGCCCAGATGTGCGTCCCGCTTGTCGCATCGATCAGTTGCCCGGTAATGCGTAGCCTGTTCCCGCACTTGCGCACGCTGCCTTCGAGCACGTAGCGCACGCCCAACGCCTGGCCGACGCCCCGGGCGTCCACGGTCTGGCCCTTGTAGGTGAAGCTCGAATTGCGCGCGATGACGAACAGCCAGCGGATCCGCGACAGGGCGGCGATGATGTCCTCCACCACGCCATCGGCGAAATACTCCTGCTCCGGATCGCCGCTCAGGTTCTGGAAGGGCAGGACGGTGATCGAGGGTTTGTCCGGCAGGACGAGCGCGGGGGAGGGGATTTGCTTCGGGGTAGCGGTCGAGCGTTCATCGATGTCAGGCTGTCGCGCTTCCCCGGTCAAGTCGCCGTTGATCCGGCCAACGAAGCGGTAGCCCTTGCGGGGGACGGTGCGTACCAGGCGCTGCTCCTCGCCGGTATCACCAATGGCCTTGCGCACCGCATTGATGTGGCTGGTGATCGTCGATTCCGAAACGATCCGGTCGCCCCACACTGCCTTGAGCAATTCGTCTTTGCTGACGACGCGATCGGGATTGTTGACGAACAGCAGCAACAGATCGAAGACCTGCGGTCCGACGGCCACGACCTGCCCGCGCAGGGTCAGCTCCCGGCGCTCTTGATCGAGCAAGTAGTCTTCAAACGTGAATGGCAAGTCGAGCATCCCCTGGCGAATCGCCCTCAACTCCTTGTCCCAGGCGGCTGGCGGTTGGTAACAGAGGCAGATGATACGGCAGCTCGGCACCCGCTGCACCGTCTGCGGCAAGGGCGGCTGGATGAACACCATCGGCTTTGGACATAAATTCAAGCACACGCCAAGGCAAACCCAAGCCTGGCGCAAGGACTTGCCTGGTGCGCGCAGGCAATCTCTCTACACCGACGCAATGGTTGCAGTCGACAAGTGGAGAACAGTCATGAAGATCGTCGTCATCGGAGGCTCCGGCCTCATCGGATCGAAACTTGTGAGCACCCTGCGCGAGCGCGGCCATGACGCGCTCGCCGCGAGCCCAAGCACGGGCGTGAACAGCATCACCCGCGAAGGCCTGGCCGCAGCGATGGACGGTGCCGATGTGGTGGTCGACGTGGCGAACGCGCCGTCGTGGGAGGACCAGGCTGTTCTCGATTTCTTTGAAACGTCGAGCCGGAACCTGCTGGCCGCCGAAGCCGCCGCCGGGGTTCGTCATCATGTTGCCCTGTCGATTGTCGGGAGTGAGCGGCTTCCCGATACCGGTTATTTCCGGGCCAAGGTCGCGCAGGAAGCCCTTATCAAGGCGTCCGGCATGCCTTACACCATTGTGCGTGCCACGCAGTTCTCCGAGTTTGCCGGCGGCATTGTCCAGTCGTTCGCCGTTGGCGAGGAAATTCATGCTTCGCCGGCTCTGATCCAGCCGATAGCGTCCGACGACGTGGTAGCGGCGCTGGCCGATGTCGTGCTGGCTGCACCGCACAATGGCACCGTTGAAGTCGGTGGCCCGGAAACCATGCCGATCGACGAACTGGCCCGGCGCTTTCTGCGGGCGACCCGGGACAACCGCAAGGTCGTGCCGGACGTGCATGCACGTTACTTCGGCGCCGTGCTCGACGATCAATCGCTGGTCACCGGCAAGAACGCACGCCTGGGGGCGATCCGCTTCGACGACTGGCTGGCCCGGTCGACAGCGCAGTAACGAATCGCACCCTCACATTTCCCTACCAATCCAGGAGAAGTCCCATGGTTACCCGAATGCTGATGGCCGCTACATTCGCTGCGCTCTCGATCAGCGCCGCATCGGCCGCCGAACCGCCCCCCGGTAAGGTGACGGTGGTGTTCGACCGTCCCATTCCCAACATCCCCGGCAAGAGTATGAGGGGCGTGGTCGTCGAGTATGGGCCGGGTGCCGCGTCGCCAGCCCACACCCATCCGAAAACGGCCTTCATTTATGCAACGGTGCTGGAGGGCTCGTTTCGCATCGAGGTCAAAGGCGAACCGGAAAAGATCTACAAGGTCGGCGAAAATTTTGTAGAGGAACCGGGTTCCGTGCACCTGGTCAGCGCCAACGCCAGCGACACCCAACCTGCACGCCTGTTGGCGGTGTTCGTCCTCGACACTGAGGAAAAGGTGCTCGTAACACCGATCAAACAGTGAACCACGAAAAAGCCCGGCTGTTGAGGCCGGGCTTTTCGTTGAGTCCTGCGGTCAAACACTGCATTCAGACAGCGCGGCTTTCGATCAGACGATCCGAACCGCCTTCGGCGACGCGGTTCTGCAGCAGTTTGTCGGAACCGCCTTCGGCAACGCGGTTTTCCAGCAGTTTGTCGGAACCGCCTTCAGCGACGCGTTTTTCCAGCAGACGATCCGAACCACCTTCAGCCACGCGATTCTCGATCAGGCGATCGGAACCACCCTCGGCCACACGGCTTTCAATCAGACGATCCGAGCCGCCTTCAGCGACCACAGGTTGAGTGGAGTTTGCGGCGAAAGCGTTAACTGCGAAAACCGAGAAAGCGATGCTGAGGAGGGTCTGGCGTTTCATGATCGTGTGCTCCGGGGTGCTTATGGGTTGGTATGGAGCAGATGTTACGCCGGAGATTTTTTAAGAGAACTTCATTGAAATGATGGTGACTATCGATGCGGTCAATGGATCGAACACCGCCTGTTTAAGCAACTCTTTTTGTGGCGAGGCAATCAAGCTTCGCTGATCTGGCTCACGCTGGTGATCTGCCCATTCCAGACCATCTCGTAATGCGCCGCCTGCACAATCGACGAAACCGGCCTGGGCGTCATCAGCGCCCAGCAATGACTGCCCGGCATCCGCACCGAGTGATAACGCAACCCGGGACAACCGGCGTCCCGCACCGCGCGCCCCAGCACACGGGAATGGCTGTAGTCGTCCGGCGCATACACCGGATCGTTCACCGGCAGGCTCGCGGCGTCCTTCATCCCGGCATCGCCAAAAGCACAAGCCAACCCACGAAACACAAAGCGCTCATAGTTCAGGCTCTGCACCCTCGACCAATACAGCGCCTGGTGATGCCGCACCTCGGCCAGCGCCGCTTCCATCGAATCCGCCAGGTACAACACCCCAAAGCGGCCGTCACTGAAACGCGAACCCGCCGGGTTGACATGGGTAAAGGGCGCGATGGCGTAGGAGCAGCCGGGAATGCCGAATGGAATCTCGCTGCGTGCAATCAACTCCAGCTGACCCACTTCATTCTTCAACCGCGGATTGGTCAACGCCTGAATTTCGAACAACAGCTCAAATTCATCCGCGTCCGCCACATCATCAAACAACGCAATGGGCGGAAACTTCGAATTGACCAGGCGATAAGCCTGCAACGACTGACCGGCAAACACCGCCAGCTCGCTCGCCATCACCATTGCGCACCCCGCAGCATGTCGATGCGGCGGAAGGTTTCATACAGCGAAATCATGTCGCCCTGGGCCATGATCTCCAGCGGCGAACGCCCGTTGAAAAACTCGTTGTCATTGGCCATCGAAGCAAAGCCGTACACGTTGTTCGGGTTATCGAATACCAGCCGCAACGTCGCGTGCATGTTCAGCACGAAGCTGATGCGCTGCATCTGGTCCGCATCCAGCGCCACCGCCCAATCCGGGTCACGCTGCCGGGCGCGGGTATAGGTACTGCGGGAAATACGCAGGATGCGACAGGCCTGGTCGCTGGTGGCTTTCCACTTTTCCAGAATGCTCACGGCGGCACGCAGGCCGGTGACGCATTGGTTTTTTGTGAAGGATTGGGCTTGGATGGGTACGGCCATATTCGCGTCCTTTTTTGTATCTATAGATTCAAATGTAGATTTATTGAGTCTGTAGAGCAATATTGGTGCGACGGATGGGCTTGTCGTGCCAATACAATAGGGCAGCGATCTGGCTGAGGCTTTGTTTTTCTGAAATCGTCGATGCAGGTCTGGAAAGATATCCTGGGCAAACCAGGCGGGCAGGCCGGGGGTCACGATTCTGGATTTTGGAGTTCGGCTTTCTACCAGGCCGACTTTTATAAGCCTGGATAATTCGTCGATTGCCGGTCGCGGCGTCAGGCCGGTGAACGTCTTGATTTCATTGCGTGGCAAGCTGCCCTGGGTGATTAGCGCAATGATCGCGGGTGCACTTTCCGGACGGATACCTTGCTGTAGTCCCGCCGTTTTCCCATTGGAAACAAACGCCGCGCCCACGGCCGCATCACTGATGAAACGTGCGCCCCAACGCATGCAGCCGAGTCGCAATCGGCGGCAAGCGCCGACTACTCAGCGCCAGTGTCCTTGCTCGCCGGCACGCGCCGCTTCAATCGCCGCGTTGAGCGCCAGCAAGTTGGTCTGCTCGGCAATGCTGCTGATCACCTCCAGCACCGTACCGATCTGCCGCGCCTGCCCGGCCAGCACCTTGTCACCCTGGCCGGCACCAGCGGTGAACTGGGACGTGGTGGCGAGCATCTTGTCCAGCATGTCCTGGCTCTCCACCGCATCGGCCTGGCTGTGCAGCGCCAGATAGAGCAGCGCGACCGTCTCCATCACCATCACCCCAACGCCCAGCAAACAACGCATCAACCGCGTTCCGCCGATGGCGCGATACAACAGCGTCAACAACACACTGGTGCCACCCCCCCACCAGCAGCGCCTGCTTGAAGGTGTCGTGCCAGAACGCCAGGCCGATAGCGAAAGCGAACATCAGCCAGATCAGGCCCAGCATGATGCGGTCGGCTTTGCGGTAGGGGTCGAGGAAACGAGTGGGGAAGGGCATGTACGCTTACTCCATGTAAATGAGCCAGAAAAAAGCAGGGTTCATGGCAACACGGGACTTCGCGAAAGCTTGGGTGCGTTAAAGGAGCAGACATTTTCAGAGTCAGGGATGGAATCGGTTGGTGGCATGGTCGAGAAACCGTGGAGAGCGTAGCCCTTGGCCGTCACTCTTGGCCGGGACGACGTCGCTTGCACAAAACAATGTCCGATATAGAGGCAAGTAATGCTGAAGTGACGGGGAGTACGACAGGCTCTATTGCAAAGCCTGTCGTACACCAGAGGCCATTACGACTTCTTCGGCGGATAGTTACCGCGCAAGCCGCCGGACTTGTTGCCGGTTTTGCTCGGCAGGTTCGGCACCAACGGACGGGATCTGGGCTGGGGGTTGGAGCGGCTTTGGGGTTGAGGTTGCTTGCTCATGTTCGCCTCCTGACGTTCAGGGTTGCGCGAAGTGGTTTACTCATGAAGTTTAGCCAATCGACTGTGGGCAGGGTCGTTTGGCACTTGGGGAAGGTGTTGCGAACGACCGGCTTTTCTTTTTCGGCCCCGTTGATAGACCCCTTACGCGATTCTCGGATTCTGCCTACAACTTTGGCAGGAGTGACCCGCTATTCCAACTCGCCACGGCAGACACGACTCGTGACCCGCACAGGAAGTAGCAGCATTCCCACACAACATACGAATCAATCCAGCATTGAACAATTGCACCGCGACGTTGCAGCTTTTGCCGAAGAGATGCGTATTCCCGCTCCGAACGCGATCCGCTCTGCTGTGGTGCCGTTCAGCATCGGTGCCGCCCTGGCACTGGCAATCTTGTCGTCGCCATAGTCGTCCGACTGTTCTAGTCTCTTGTCCTTGCGCCGATGGCCGGGGTCGTCTTGTTGTTTCATACGAATCGAGTAGACAAAAAAAAGCCCGCGATGGGGAGTGCGGGCTGGAAAACACAAAAGGAGCTGGATCCACCGTATTCCAATGGATGTGAAAATACTGTGATGGATGGCTGATGACTTGCTCGCAGTCAAATCGCCAGGCGTTGGAAGGTTCGGTGTTGCTGGCCAATCTGGTGCGAGCTTGAGTTTTCGTCGTGTCACTGGGCGCAGCAGTGAACTGCGCCGACCCGCCTGGTGCCTTAGAAGCGATACTTCGCTGAAGCTGTGATACTGCGCGGTGCACCGTACGTCAGGGCACCATAGGCATCGAAGATGTCGAAGTACTTCTCGTCGGTGACGTTGTCAGCATTCACCTGCGCCGAAAGGTTTTCGGTGATCTCGTAGCGAGCCATCAGGTTGACCAGGGCATAGGCATCCTGCTGGATCTTCTCGGAGTTGCCTGCCGGGTTGGTGGCGTAGGTGTAGATCGAGTCCTGCCAGTTGACCCCGCCGCCGATGGTCAGCCTGTTGAAAACACCGGGCAGGCGGTAGGTGGTAAAGGTACGCAGCAGCTTGGTCGGATACAGGGTGTTTACGTCGTTGCCCTTGGCATCTTCGGCGGTGAACTGGGTGTAACCCACTGTTGCATTCCAGTCGGTCGCGAGTTCGCCGGACACTTCCAGCTCGAAGCCCTTGCTGGTTGCGCCTTCACTGGCCTCGTAGGCATAACCGCCGGCGGGGTTCGAAGGATCGATCAGCACGCCGGTGCTTTGGCCCAGGTTATCCTGCTTGATCTGGAAAATCGCAGCGCAGGCGTTCAGGCGGCCACCGAAGTACTCACCCTTCAAACCGATTTCACTGCTCTCGCCAACGATGGGCTCCAATTGCTGGCCACTGCTGTCGCGTACCGACTGCGGCAGGAAGATTTCCGTGTAGCTGGCATAGGCCGAAAGGTTGTCGGTGAGGTCGTAGACGATGCCCGCATAAGGGGTCAGTTCGTGATCGACGTCGATCTTGCTCACCTCTGAGTAGATGTCATCGCTGGTCTTTTCGTACCAGCTCTCACGCGCGCCAAGAATCACTTTCAGGTCGTCGGTCACGTTCAAACGGGTCGCTGCGTAGAGCCCTTTCTGCCGGGTCTCGCTGTAGCCGTAGTCTGTCCGCGGGCCCCAGACCGGTTCCGGGAAATCGCCGTTGTAGGCATCGAAGTTGGCAACACCGTCAAAGCCGGTTTGCGCGTTGAGTGCATCGGCATCGAATTTCTGCTTGCTGTCCACATAACCAAAGGCCGCTTCATGCTCGCGGCCCAGCAGCGAGAACGGGCCATTGAAGCGGATGCCGTAGTCGTCCTGGGTGGTCTTGGTCTTGTAGGTCGCCGGGAACGAAGACATACCGGCACTACCGTTCTGGCCTGGATTGCCAGAGAGGTACAGCAGGGAAGAGTCGCCGGTTCGCTCGCCACGGTTGTAGCTGAGGTTGACTTGCCAGTCGTTGGCGAAGGTGTGATCGAGATTGACGAAATAGGTGTCGTAGGTGGTGTCCCACTTGCTCCATTTGGCGGAGGTTGTCTTCGAACGGCTCCAGTTTGTCCGGCTGCCGTCTGCGTACCAGACCGGCAGGCCGCCCCACATCGGCGAATCGGCGTTGTTTTCCTGGTGGCTCAAGCCAAACCACAGCGTGGTGTCGGGCGTCAGGTCGATGTCCATCGTGCCGTAGAGGGTCTGGCGCTTGTTGGCGTTCATGTCGATCCAGGTATCGCCCTCGTTGGTCTCCCCGACCAGCCGCGCACGAATGGTGCCTTCCTCGTTCAACGCCGTGGACACATCGGCCTCGACGCCATAGGTGTCCCATGTGCCGGCGCTCAGTTCTACCGAACCCTTGAGGTCAGTGCTGTAGGCGCGCTTGCGTACCATGTTGAGGGACGCGGAAGGGTCGCCCGCACCGGTCATCAAGCCGTTGGCGCCACGGACCACTTCAACGCGGTCGTACATGGCCAGGCTGCTGAAAATCTCCCCCGAACTCCATGGCTGCTCGAAGATGGTCGGTACACCGTCGATCATCAGCGAGTTGAGCTCAAAACCGCGGGCGTTGAACTGTGCCCGGCTGGTCTCGTAGCGGTTGACCGACACACCCGTGGCATTGTTGACCACGTCGAGGATCGTACGCAGATCCTGGTCCTGAATGCGTTGCTGGGTGACGACACTGACCGACTGCGGGGTTTCGCGCAGCGACATGCTCAACGGTGTGGCCGTGCGCGCTGCATCAGTGGTGTAGGAGTGGGTATCTTCAGTGACGCCGATTCGCTCTTGAGTGGCTGTCTCCGTGATAGCGATGGGCGCCAAGGTCAAAGAGCTTCCAGCCTCGGCCTGATCAGTCTGTTGCGCCGCCTGTAGAGATGGAGCAGCGACAGTGATACCGACTGCAAGCATGTGCACGGCGAGGGCCAGAGGCCGGAGTGCCAGGGGCGAGCGCGGGGTAACGGAGTTTTGTGCACACAGGAGAGCTAGGGCGGACATGCGGACTCACATATGATCTGGTTTTATTGAGAATAACTATCATACGCAATTGTTAACAGGTGTGAAATGGTATCTATACGCATTTGAGATTGCATATCAAGTGTGATAGCGTCCGGCACATCCCCTGACAAGATCGCTTCCCGCTGATGGCCTCCTGTAAATCTCCAACACTGACCCGGCTGGTAGAGATCCACTATGAGGAGCTCAAGGCCTATATCCAGCGCAGAGCGGGTTCATCGTTCATTGCGTCGGACATCGTTCAAGAGACTTGGCTGCGCGCTGCCAGGCACTCGACAAAGCAGCCGGACAACCCGCTGGCCTACCTCTATCGCACGGCAACCAATCTGTTGCTGGACAAGCAACGACAGGACACGACCCATGGTCGTTACTTCGGCGAAAGCGAGTTGGCGGAGGCGATCGAGTGCCCGTTGTCATCCCCGGACAAGGCTGCCGGTATTCGTCAGGAGCTGGAAATACTGTCCAATGCACTAGACGATCTGCCGGAGAAATACCGCGCAGTGTTTCTGCTCTCCCGTTGCGAGGGATTCACCATGCGTGAGATCGCCATGCAACTGGATATCAAGGAAGGCACCATCGAAAAGCAGATCGCCAAAGGCATGCGACACTGTCGCAGGCGACTGGAGCGCACATTCTCGACGCGCTCAGAATAGACCCGGCGCCACTTGCGCCCGCAACCGCCGCCCGATCACATCAATCGTTGCCCGTGCTATTCGTCCACGCTGACGCCCGATCCCCCTAATTCGCAGGGGACATCCTTCAGCTTGGGCAACCCGTCTTTGATGCGCAGCCTGGCCTCCTGATAGTGGACGTGAACGCCTGGCGAATACGCGAGATCCGGGATGACAGCGGCATACACGTCGATGAGCCCCATCCCTGGGTGTTCGGTGAAGATGTGCCCGCCGCAAGTCTTGCACCATTTGCGATAACTCTGCGGTGTTTTGTTGTAGGTGCCAATGTTGTCCGCCCCCCGAGTCACTTGCACCGCCTCGGGTTTCCACAGCGTGAAGGCATTGACCGGCGCTGCCGACCAATGTCGACACGACTGGCAATGGCAATAGCCCATTGCGGCCGGCTCACCGCTGACGGTGAACTCGACTGCGCCGCAAAAACAACTGCCTTTGTAAGACTTTTGAATGCTCATGGAATGACTCCTTCATCAGTTGTTACCCATACCGCCAAAGTTGGGATGGCAAAGCGAAGGTGCACAAGATAAGCATCGAATTCGCCAATCGCTAATGTTTGATTTGAAAGCTTAAAGCGAAAGAAAACTTTCCAAGAATGGCAGCGCCAGGAACTGGTCTACCTGGAGCTATTTCGATTCGAGACGGAGGAGTCGCTTGCATGCAATTCTTCAAGGATCTCTAGAAACAGCTCTGCGCTTCGTGACAGAGGGCGAGAAGCCTCGGTTATTGCGCAGATGGTGTTATGGAACACGGGGCTGTCCGGTAACTCCCGCAAGTCGAAGCGCGGGGCAATGAGTTCGACATAATGCTCCGGTAGCAACCCGGCGTAACCTCCACCTTCAACGAGCATCGCGATCGCTTCCAATCCTGCGGCTTCGGGCCCTCGTTCAAAACCGTGTGTAGCCAGCGTTTCTTCGACGAAGGGATGTGGTCTATAAACCAGTTGAGGTCGTAGCTGTTTCTCGCCCGGCGCTTGATTCGCTACATAGACGCGATGATCTTCGACGAACAGCTTTTGGTAATGAAAAGCTCGCTCTTTTTTGTACATTCCACGAATGGCCACCTGCACCCGGCGCTCGCGCAGTGCCTGGTTCAAGTTGGCAAAAGTCATCACGGCCACTTCTGCCTGAACGTTAGGAGCCCTTCGTCTCAGTTCTTTCAGCGCTTCGGCCAGCCGGCAATTCGGATCAGCTAGCATATGCTCGACCGTTCCAATCGAGACGGTGCCGGATATCACGGCACGTACCGCATCAATTTCTGGCTTGATTCGCTCAAGAGAGTTAAGTGCATTCGTCGTTAACTCAAGCGCCACTCTCCCGGCCGCGCTCAGCTTGAAACCTGCCGGACCTCGCTCGCACAGACGCACACCCAGGCGCTCCTCAACCTCCTTGATATGCCTGCTGATCGAGGCTTTGGTCATATTCAGCCGGCGTTCAGCCGCAGCAAAACCCCCGGCTTCGGCGGCGGCACAAAAAATACGTAGAGAGCGCAAGTCACGTTCGGTCAGGTCGAATCGGTTCATGGATAAAAGGTATCAGATTCCAAGACCATATCGCTAATAAAGTGATTTTACTTGCGCTTTCGCACTGGCTAATTTGGTTCCAGCAACCTTCACAACTACAACACTCCAAGAAATGGGGGAACTGCATCATGACTACACACAGTCGCCGAAGCATCGTGAAAACCGTGCTCTTAACCTCACTGGTTATCTGTACTTCCACCTTCGCATCAGCCCAGGCAAGCACGCTTGCCGACATCAAGCAGCGTGGCAAGCTGACAGTGGGTACCGAAGCCGCCTACGAACCTTATGAGTTCGTTGAAAACGGTAAGGTTGTGGGTTACGGCCACGATATTCTCGAACAAATGGCCGCAAAGCTCGGCGTCGAACTGGAGCAGTTGAACCTGCCGTTCAACGGTTTGCTTCCCGGTCTGATGAGCAACAAATTTGATTTCGTGGCCACGTCCGTCGGGATCACGCCTGAGCGTGCCAAACGGTTCGCTTTCAGTCAGCCCATTGGTGTCGTCCGCTCGCTGTTCGTAGTCAAGGCGAGCAACACAACTATCAGCAAGCCTGAAGATGTGGCAGGCAAAGTAGTGGGGACCCAGATGGGTTCTTCAGCCCAACAAGCACTGCAGGAATACGAGCGAGAACTAAAAGCCAGCAAAGGGCAGGGCTACGCTGACCTCAAACTATTCCAGGGCTATCCCGATGTTGGCTTAGCAATTGCCAATGGCTCAATCGATGCAGGTGTTCTACCCAGCAACGTATTGGCTGTGCAAATGCGCCGTCAGCCGGACATTTATAAAACGGTTGGCGAAGTTGGCGATGCCAAGCTGTTGGCTTGGGTAGTCAATGCCAAGAATCCAGAAATACGCACCTTTATCAACGAAACGCTTGATGAGATGCGTGCAACGGGCAAGTTGGCCGAATTACAGAAAAAATGGTTCGGCGAAACTCTGGCATTACCGACTTCAGGGTATCTCCCTGACGCGGCCCTCTAAGTGGAGGGCCAGGTAATGATTAGCTGGTTGAGTGCGCACACCGCGCTGGGTCCGTTTTTCGATGGTTTGCTACAAGGTGCGGCAACGACATTTATCGCAAGCAGTCTGGCTTTTATCGCAGGACTCGGATTGGGCGTGCTTTTGCTTCTCCTGAGAGTCGCGGCGGGACCGATTGGCCGATACGCGGTGATGGTCTACGTCAGTGCCATCCGCGGCACACCGTTGCTGATTCAATTGCTTATCGCGTATTTCGTTGTGCCGGGCCTGATCGGTATTTCGCTGACACCACTGCAGGCGGGGATCCTGGCCCTGTCTTTCAACACGGCGGCCTACATCAGTGAAATCCTGCGGGGCGCTTTGACTTCGATTCCTGGAGGTCAGGTGGCAGCAGCCCAGGCACTGGGGATGCGCGCTCATCAGAAGTGGCGTTACGTGCTGTTGCCGCAGATGTTCCATCGCTCCATTCCTCCGCTGACCAACGAGTACACCGTACTGCTCAAAGCCTCATCACTGCTGTCGATCATTGCCGTCAGTGAGCTCGCTACCGTGGCTCGTAACGCGACGCTGCAAAGCGATCTGCCGCTGCAAGTGTTCAGCGCAACAGCGGTCGTTTACTTCCTTATTCTGCTGTGCGCTTCGTCGATCTCGCGACTCATCGAGCGCCGCCTTGCCAAGGTGATGCCAAATGCCCATTGATCTTGCGGTGGTCAATCATGCAATCCCCGCGTTGCTGCAGGGACTGAAAGTTACCGCGACGGTCAGTGCCATAGGCATTCCGCTGGGGATATTGATCGGAACTCTGTTCGCTTACATGGCCGATGCCGAGCATTGGCTGCCAAGATTGTTTGCCCGTAGTTATGTCGAACTTGTCCGAAATGTACCGTTCCTGATCGTGGTGTACCTGCTGTTTTTCGGCCTGCCGCAGCTGGGAGTGCAAGCCTCATCCTTTGCGATCGCCATTGGTGCCACTGCGTTCTATACGGCCGGTTATTTCAGCGAAATTCTGCGCGCCGCCCTGAAGAGCGTGCCTGCCGGCCAGGCGCGCGCAGCGCGGTCACTGGGGTTTTCCGTCTGGCAGGTCCAGCGCTACGTGGTCGTGCCGCAAAGCTTCGGCTACCTGATCCCGCCTACTACCAGCCTGATCATCATGATGTTCAAGGACACCGCGATCTTCTCGGTAACCAGTCTTCCTGAGCTCACCTATCAGAGCAATCTGATGACCGCTGACACCTTCGCTTATCTCGAAGTGCTAGGCACCGCTGCATTGCTCTATTGGTTGTCGAGCATTGTCCTCGATGCACTTGGCCAAGTTCTGGAAGCCCGTGAAAGACACTGGCGGCATCGCTAGAAAATCCCATCATTCAGGAGTTTTTTATGAAGAATCTGACCGTCGCGCCACGTACCAGCCATCAGACCCTGCTTTATTCAGAACTGATGACCGATCTTGAAAACCTTCAACAGGCGGATATTGCGGTGCTTGGCATGCCTTTCGGTTCGCCCTACGGCCCGCGCTCATACACCAACGACCAGACCAATGCGCCGCAAGCAATACGTCAGCTCACAGACCGCATGGTGCGTGATCCGCGGCATTACGATTTCGATATCGATGGCCCGCTGCTGCAAGGTCGTAGCGATATCCGATTCATCGACTGTGGTGATGTGTTACCCGATGTCGCCAAACCAGGTGAGCACTATGAGCGTGCCGAGCAGGCCGTACGCCAGCTTCTCAAAGCTGGAGCGCTGCCGGTCATTCTTGGCGGTGACCACGGAATTACTACGCCGGTTTTACGGGCCTACGACAGTCTCGACCCGATCACCATCATCCATATCGATGCGCACCTTGACTGGCGCGACGACGTGAACGGGATCCGTGAGGGGTTGTCCAGCCCGATACGTCGTGCCTCCGAAATGGCCCATGTCGGCCGAATCTTCCAGATCGGACTGCGCGCCCAAGGCAGTGCACGTCCCGAGGATCTTGAGGTCGCGCGCGCGTATGGTGCGGAGTTGATCAGTGCCTATGAATTGCATGAGATCGGCATGGACGCAGTGCTTTCGCGTATTCCCGATGGTGGAAACTACTACTTGACCATTGATGCCGACGGTCTCGATCCGACCATCATGCCCGCTGTAGATGGGCCGGCCCCTGGTGGCGTGACTTTTTTACAGGCACGCAAGCTCATTCACGGATTGGTGAAAAAAGGACGGGTAGTGGGTATGGATATCGTTGAAATCCAGCCGGCTAAAGACAACGCAAGCAACCTCACCTGCGTGACGGCGGGACGCTTGATTGTCAATCTGATCGGCGCCTCTATTCGCGCGGGGTATTTCGACAAATGATTCAGACTACAGCCGCGGTGTCATCGGTTTCACGCTTCGCTGCAGATGTTCAGCCCCACTGCATCAGAATGCGCGGAATCAATAAATGGTACGGAAATCTGCAAGTCCTCAAAGACTGCTCGACGCACGTCAGTAAGGGCGAAATTGTGGTGGTGTGCGGGCCTTCAGGTTCAGGCAAGTCGACATTGATCAAGACGGTCAACGGCCTGGAGTCTTTTCAGAAGGGTGAAATCCTGGTGAATGGGCAGTCGATCGGCAGCGCAAAAACCGACCTGCCAAAGTTGCGCCAGCAAGTGGGCATGGTGTTTCAGCATTTCGAACTGTTCCCCCATATGTCGATCATCGAGAACCTCACGTTGCCACAAACGAAGGTGCTCCATCGTCCGACAAACGATGCGAAAGCCAAAGGTCTGGCATTGCTTGAACGTGTGGGCCTCAGCGCACATGCCCACAAGTATCCGGCACAACTCTCTGGAGGTCAGCAGCAGCGTGTTGCCATCGCCCGGGCGTTATCGATGGATCCGGTCATAATGCTCTTCGATGAGCCAACCTCGGCGCTGGACCCTGAGATGATCAACGAGGTGCTGGACGTGATGGTATCGCTAGCCAAGGACGGCATGACGATGATGGTGGTCACCCATGAGATGGGATTTGCTCGGCGTGTGGCAGATCGGGTGGTTTTCATGGAGGAGGGGATGATCATTGATGACACATCCTCTGAAGCATTCTTTAACGGGACATCTTCGGAGCGGGCAAAGCTCTTCCTGTCGAAAATACTGGGGCACTAAGTCCCACAATGTATTCAGCGTTGAACACGGAGTCAGTCAATTAAAGCTCAGTCAGCAGGTATCGATAATGGATTACTCTGCTGACTGAGGCATTTCGTATTAGATCTGCTTCGCATCGTGTAACAAGATCTACGACCGGCAGTTAAACAACCTTAATGCGGATATCCACTTCAGAGGGAGGTCTGTTGCAAGGGCTGTGGGCCTTGACATCAGAACACATACCGACCAGGGCAACCCTAAAGATTCAAGTGAATCTAACCGCCCTGCGGTAGGACTCGGGCATCATTGCCTGAGCCTTGGATATACACCTTCATGCCTTTATTCAGTGATGGATTGATCGGCTGGGTAATTGATACCAGCACGCCACTGTTTACCCGCACGATGATCTGTTGCGCCTCTATCGGTTGGTCATATTTTTTCTTCTCTGCGTAATTACCGCCAACCGCACCGGCGAGAGCCCCGGCAACCATGGCGACATCACGTCCGGTGCCATGACCGATCAGGCTGCCGATTCCCAGGCCGCCGAGGCCACCGAGTACAGCGCCGACACCGGAGTCGTGATTGGTCTGCATCTGCGTTAGCGAGATCTGCTCGATCTTCCCTGAGCGAATCTCGATTTCACCGGCGCCGCCATCGGTCGATCCTACGGCGGAACAAGCACTGATCAGCACAGTCACCAACGTAACCGTCAGCCAGGACAAAATAGCTTTCATTGCTGTGCACCTCGTTGTTATTGGTATTTGATGGCAATGCCTTTCAGCTTACGTCCCTGGATCGTTTCAATATCACGGTTCCAAAGTGGGCCTGTCACATAGGCGGCGACCGGCTGAATGTGATCGTAGACGACGACTACCGCGTCTGCGCCAAGTTTGGCGGCTTCTTCACGTAACTTTTGTTCGACCTCAGTAATGGGCGGTGCGGGGTCGACTGTGGCATCGATCAGGATTTCTCCCAGCCGCACATTGGGACGCGTCAGTTCTGTACGTAACACCTGTACTTCACTGGGCAAGGTCGGTGCGGGATGCTCGACTCCGACGTAAGCAGTCGTCTGCGCGTCCACGGATGCACAAGCGCTTAATGCAAGCGCAATGGCGATGAGCGCTGCGAAAAGTAACGGTCTTTGCAATCTTGAAAATTGCAGCGATGAATAGAGATGCATGTCAGCGTTCCTTTGCGTGAGGATTATCGAACCGCCAACGTCTGCCGGCGGTAACTCCAAGGCTCAACTGCGAATGAATGCCCAGAGATCGGCGTTCAGTTTGTCGATCGCCGCCTTGAAGTCCTTGGCGGTAATCTGCTGGCTTTCGTTTTTCAGTTCGGTGCCGAACACCTTGCGCACCACTTTGGCCACGGTCTGGTTGCTCCTGGCGTCGACGAACTCG